>Ga0105048_10004138_pt1 | contig 23698 bp, 18 predicted proteins | sample MAT05_FD_78382 | JGI IMG/M metagenome (GOLD analysis project Ga0105048, IMG submission 78382) | Freshwater microbial communities from Lake Fryxell liftoff mats and glacier meltwater in Antarctica - MAT-05 | ecosystem: Environmental > Aquatic > Freshwater > Ice > Liftoff microbial mat | place... | reverse complement strand
CGACCGTCCTGAACGCCCAGCGACGCACCCCCAGCGACGCACCCCCAGCGACGCACCGCCAGCGACGCACCGCGCGGTGAACCGTGACCGTCAGAACCGCAACGACAGACAGCTCAGCCCACCATCCATCTTGCGAAACTCGCTCATGTCGAGCACCTCGAGCCGGTAGCCGAGTGCCCGCAACGCCGCATCCAGATCCGGCTGCCCCGCCGACGTGACGATGACGTCGTTCACGCGCACGCAATTCGCGCCATAGTCTTCGCCGGCCGGCACGTGCACGACGTCGTATCCGGCAAACGCCGGGTGATCGACCAGCGCATCGATCAGCACCAGTCGGTGTGCGTCGATGGCCGCGATGCCGCTCTTCAAGTGCAGGATCCCGGGGACGGCACGAATGTCCACCGTGCTGGCGGTCAAACCGAACGATGCCAGCCACGACGCGAGTTGCGTCGCACCCTCGGCATTCGTGCGGTGCGAGAGCCCGATGAAGACATGATCGCCGGCCTCGCAGACGTCGCCGGCGTCGAGTGTGCCGGGCGCCATGATGCAGGGCAGGGCGGCGAAGAACGGCTGCAGTGCGACTGCGATCGCCGCCACTTCACCGCGGCGGCTCTCGGCGCCCGGCCGCGTGAGAATGGCGCCGCGACCGGGGATGATCATGGCCATATCCTCGACGAACGTGGAGTCGGGGAGCGTCTCGTCCGGCGGCAGCGTGATGACCGCACAGCCATGCCGCTGCAGCGCCGCGCAATACGCGGCGTGCTGTCGCAGCGCCAGGTCCACACCCGGGGTGCCGAGGGCCGCGGTGGTCAGGCCGTCGGGGAACGTGCGCGCCGGCGGGCGCACGATGGCGCGGGTGAAGCGGGAGAACATGGGAGCGCGGGGGCCAGCGGGACGGGGCGGTCGCGTGTGCGCGGCCGGGGTGCACCGCGCCGCTCAAGCTACGCGACGCGTCGTGGCCCCGCCGCGCGTACCCTGGCGCGGCGATACGTTGCGAGGCGTCGCCGTTTCCGCATGTCCGTCCTCCAGCCCATCACATGGCCGACACCCTCGCGCGCACGCTGGGCACCCGTGACCTGACGCTGCTGGTCGTGGGCAATGTGATCGGGTCGGGCATCTTCCTGTCGCCGGCGTCGGTGCTCGCGCAGAGCGGCGAGTCGGTGCCGATCGCGATCTCGGTCTGGCTGGTCGGCGGACTCCTCTCGCTGCTCGGCGCCCTGAGCTACGCCGAACTTGGCGCGATGGACACCACCGGCCAGGGCGGCGGCCTGTATTCCTACATCCGGGACGGGTTCGGCGCGTTTCCGGCGTTCCTCTACGGGTGGACGCTTTTCTTCGTCATCGGTGCCGGCACCATCGCCACGCTGGCCGTGGCCGCCGCCAGTTACATGACGCAATTCATGCCGATGACGTCGATGCAGAAGGACGTGGCGGCGGTGACGCTGATCGTGTTGATGCTCGTCATCAACGTCCGGGGCACGCGTGGCAGCGCCACCGTGCAGAACGTCGCGACGGGCATCAAGATCGTGGCGATTCTCGCGATGAGCGCCGTGCTGCTCGCAGCTGGCCGGGGCTCCGAGGCACCGCTGGTGGCGCACACCGTGACGCCCACCTCGGTCTCCGGCGTCGGGCTCTCGATCATCGCGGTCCTGTGGGCGTACGAGGGATGGCAGTACGTCACGTTCGTGTCGGCCGAGGCGGTGGACCCGCAGCGCGCCCTGCCGCGGGCGATCATCCTCGGTACCGTCTCGCTGATCGTGATTTATCTCATGGCCAACTTCGCTTATCTGGCGGCGCTCGGGCCAGCGCGCATGGCGGCGTCGGAGCGGGTGGCGGGAGAAGCGGTGGCGGCCGTGATGGGGCCGGCGGCAGGGTGGCTGATCGCCGCCGCGATCATCGTGTCCATGTACAGCGCCGCACACGCGACGGTGATCACCGCTCCGCGCGTCTACTTCACCATGGCGCGCGATGGGCTCTTCTTTCAGCGGCTGGCGCAGGTGCATCCGACGCGTGGCACACCCGCGTTCGCGATCATCGCCAGCTGCCTCTGGGCGATCGTGCTGGCACTGACGGGGACATTCGAACAGCTCCTCACGTACGTGGTCTTCATCGGCTGGATCTTCTACGCGCTCGGTGCGGCCGCGGTGATCGCCTTGCGGATCAAGCGGCCCGATGCCGTCCGACCGTTCCGCGTGCCGTTCTATCCCGTCACGCCGATCATCTTCGTGCTGGCGGCGGTGGCGATCGTCCTGAACACGATTGTCGCGCAACCCGCCGACGCCGCGATCGGCATCGCCGTCGTGCTGGCCGGTGCACCGGCATACGTCGTCTGGAGACGCCGCAAGCGTGACGGGGAGCGACAGCCACGATGAGCCGTGTGCTGGGACAGGCGGCGCGGCATTCGCTGGTGGTGATGGGCACCGCCGGTGCCGGCAAGACACTCGTCGGCCGGCAGCTCGCCGCAGCGCTGGGCACGCCGTTCATCGAAGGGGACGACTTCCATCCCGCCGCGAACATCGCGAAGATGGCTTCGGGTACGCCCCTGACCGACGACGACCGGCGGGGCTGGCTGCAGTCGCTCGCCGACGAGCTGCGCGCCGCGCGCGCGGCAGGGAGCGGCGCCGTGCTCTCCTGCTCCGCGCTGCGTCGCCGCTACCGTGACGTGCTCCGCAGCGGCGACGGCACGGTGCGCTTCGTCTTCCTGGCGGTGACACCGACGCTCCTGCACGACCGCGTTGCGGCACGTGCTGGCCACTTCATGCCGGTGTCGCTGATCGAGAGCCAGCTCGCGACGCTCGAGCCGCCTGATGCCGACGAAGATGCCTGGACGATGGACGCCGACGGCACACCGGACTCGATCGTCGCCGCGATTCTCGCGCGCGGTGCCGACGGGATCCACGAGCCGCTTCCATGACCCCGGCCATCGCTTCCGCAGGCGTGACCGGCCCGACGCTGCTGTCGTACGCGCTGCTGGCGGTGCTCGCACTGGTGGTGCTGATCGCGAAGTTCCGCCTGCATCCGTTCGTGGTGCTGATCGTCGTGTCGATCGGCATGGGGCTCGCCGCAGGCATGCCGGCGCTGGCGGTGGTGAAGGCGTTCCAGGATGGTGTCGGCACCTCACTGGGCTTCATCGCGATCGTGGTCGGGCTGGGGACCATGCTCGGCAAGATGATGGCCGAGTCGGGTGGGGCGGCACGCATTGCGGAGACGCTGCTGTCGCTGTTCGGGGAACGGCGGGTGCACTGGGCGATCATGTTCGTCGCGTTCATCGTCGGGATCCCCGTGTTCTTCCAGGTCGGGTTCGTGCTGCTGATCCCGCTCGTGTTCACGATCGCACGGCAGACGGGCACGTCGCTGCTGAAGGTGGGGCTGCCGCTGGTGGCGGGCCTGTCGGTGGTGCACGGCATGGTGCCGCCCCATCCGGCGGCGATGCTGGCGGTGACGGCGTTCGAGGCCGACGTCGGGCGGACGATCCTGTACGCGATCATCGTGGGATTGCCGACGGCGGCGCTGGCCGGCCCGGTCTACGCGACGTGGATCGCGCCACGCATCGCGCTGCCGCCAAACAACCCCCTCGCCGCGCAGTTCGGTGCCGAACCCTCGCGGCCCATGCCGTCGTTCGGGATCACGGTCTTCACCGTGCTGCTGCCGGTGCTGCTGATGCTCATCGCCAGCACGGCCGAAGTCACGCTGCCGACGGAAAGCCGGGCGCGGCACGCGGCAGCGTTCGTCGGCAACCCGGTGGTGGCGCTGCTCATCGCACTGCTCTTCTCGTTCTGGTCGCTTGGCGCGTCGCTGCGCTTCACCCGGGACGACATCCTCGAGTTCACCAATGACTGCCTCGCGCCGACCGCGACGATCCTGCTCGTCATCGGCGCGGGCGGCGGCTTCAACCGCGTGCTGATCGAAAGCGGTGTCGGTCGCACGATCGCCGACATGGCGGCGCAGGCGCGCACCTCGCCGCTGCTGCTGGCGTGGGTGGTGGCGGCGTTGATTCGGGTGGCCACGGGCTCGGCCACGGTGGCGATGACCACGTCGGCTGGCATCGTGGCGCCGATCGCGCTCCTCACTCCCGGCACCTCGCCGGAACTGCTGGTGCTCGCCACCGGGGCCGGGTCACTCGTGCTGTCGCACGTCAACGACTCGGGATTCTGGCTCATCAAGGAATTCTTCAACATGTCGGTGCCGCAGACGTTGCGCACATGGACAGTGGTCGAGACCATCGTGGGCGTCGCCGGGCTCGCGTTCACGCTGCTGCTCGCCGCGGTGCTGTAGCTTGGTCGCGGTGCCGTAGCTTCGTCGCGGTGCTGTAGCTTGGTCGCGGTGCTGTAGCTTGGTCGCGTTCACCTGTCGAGCCGTGAACCACAGGAGGCCTGATGTCACACCTGAATCACTGGTGCAGGAAACTGCCGCTGCTGCTTGGCCTCAGCGCCTGTACCGCTCGCTCCAGTGAGCCTGCCGCCGCGCCGGCGGCCATCGGCGCCCGCGTGCCCACCGATCGCTGGATCGACGCCACCGCCACGCTCGCCGAGGGGCGCACGCCCGTCTACGAAGGCGACGCGCCGATGGTCTTCACCTTCCTGAAGGACATGCGGAAGGGCGACGCACTCACGCTGTCCAAATTCGACATGGGTGCGCACAGTGGCACGCACATCGATGCCCCGATGCACTTCGTTCGCGACGGGGCTTCCATCGATCAGGTGCCACTCACCTCACTCGTCGGCCCCGCCCGCGTGATCGCCATCGACGACAGCGTACAGGCCATCAGCGCGGCGGTGCTTGGCCGCGTGGAGTGGCGTGGGGCCGAACGGATCCTCTTCCGGACCCGGAGCACGTCGCGCGGGTGGATGGACTCGTCCACGTTCCACCGCGACTTCGCGTACCTCACCGCCGATGCCGCCGAACTGCTGGCGGGTGCCGGCGTGACGCTCGTCGGCGTGGACTACATCTCTGCCGAGCAGTTCGCGGCGCCGGAACCGCTCGCACATCGCGCGTTGCTGGCGAAAGGCATCCCGATCGTCGAGGGGTTGGACCTGCGCGATGCGCCGGCGGGTGAGTACGACCTCGTGATCCTTCCACTGAAGGTTGCCGGACACGAAGGCGCACCGGCGCGCGCGATTCTGCGGCCGGTGCGCTGATCGTCAGCGGGGGACGCGCATCAGGCGCATCCCGATGCTTCGAACCGTCACACCAGCGCCAGCTCCTCGACCGCCTGACGCGCCGTCTTCGACTGCGTGCCGCGCAGCGTGGCACCCTTCGCCATGCCGATCATGTCGGCCACGATCTTTCCGGACCCCATCACGCCGGGGAGCCCGGCGCCCGGGTGCGTGCCGGCACCGGTGAAGTACAGGTTCGCCACATCCTCGCTCACGTTGTGCGGCCGCATCCACGCCGACTGCAGCAGCGTCGGCTCGACGCTGAAGGCCGTGCCGAGGTAGGTGTTGAGCGTGGTCTCGAAGTAGCGCGGGTCCACATGGTGCTCCGAGACGACGCGCTCCTTGAGCCCGGGCAGGAACCGCTTGTCGAGGTGGTCGATGATCTTCTCGGCATACCCCTGGTGCACCGCGGCCCAGTCGGTGCCGCTGCCGAGGTGTGGCACCACCGACAGCACGTACCACGCGTCGTCCCCTTCAGGTGCGAGCGACGGGTCGGTGACGGTCGGGCGGTGCAGGTACAGTGAGAAGTCGTCGGCGAGGATCTTCTTGTCGAAGATGTCGGTCAGCAGCTCCTTGTACCGCGGGCCCATCAGGATCTCGTGGTGCGCCGTGTCGGGCCACATGCCACGGGTGCCGCGGGTGCCGAAATAGCTCACGAACAGCGACATGCTGTAACGCTTCTTCTTCATCTTCTTGTCGCTGTTGCTCGGCCGGAACTCCGGCTTCACCAGCGTCATGTAGCTCATCGCCACGTCGCCGTTGCAGACCACGGCGTCCGCCGTGATCGTCTCGCCGGTGGTGAGCGTGATCCCGGTGGTGCGGCGCGTGGCGGGATCGACGACGATCTCGCGCACCTCGGTGTTCAGCTGGATCGTGCCACCGATCTCGGTGAAACACTGCACCAGGCCGCGCACCAGCGCGCCAGTGCCGCCCATGGCGAAATGCACGCCCCATTTCTGCTCGAGCGCGTGCACGAGCGTGTACAGGCAGCTGGCCTCGAACGGGTTCCCGCCGATCAGCAGCGGGTGAAAGCTGAAGACCTGCTGCAGGCGCGGGTCCTTGATGTACTTGTTCACGAACGTCGCTACCGACCGCTGCGCCTGGAGCATTGCGAGTCGCGGCGCGACCTTCAGCATGCTGCCCGCCGTCGTGAACGGCTGGTCCACCAGCGACATCCCTTCGACGAAGATCTTCTCGGCCTCGACGAAGAACTTCTTGTAGCCCTCGACATCGTCCGGATTGAAGCGGGCGATCTCGCTCAGCACCAACGCCGGGTCGCCGTTGTAGCGGAAGCAGGTCCCGTCATCGAACCGCACGTTGTAGAACGGATCGATCGGGACGATCTGCACGTAGTCGCTGGTCTTCCGGCCGGCGGTGGTGAAGATGTCGTCGATCATCCACGGCGCAGTGATGATGGTCGGCCCACCGTCGAACTTGAAGCCATCGCGCTCGAACACGTAAGCGCGGCCGCCCGGCTTGTCGAGCTTCTCGACGATCGTGACCTGGTGACCCTGTGCCTGCAACCGGACGGCGGCGGAGAGGCCGCCGAATCCACTGCCGATGACGATGATGCGCATGTGACGAAATTCTCGGGAATGCGCGCGGCGGCTCAGCGGCTCGCGCGAAGGTGCAACAGGTGACAGATGCCGGCGGCGCTCAGCGCCAGCGCGAGCGTCCACGACGGCCACCCGGCAGCGAGCGCGCGGCAGGCGATCGCAAAGCCGGCACCGGCGCCAAGAAAACTGGCCAGCTGCGGCAGGGGCATGCCACGACCGGTACTGCGGGTCACACGTGCCAGAACGGCCCCTTCGACAACCAGCAACACGAGAATCGCGTCGAACAGCATCGGCGCACGCAGCCAGTCGAGCACCGGTGCGCCGACGCGCCTCAGCGACCGGCGACGGCCACGTCGCCCAGGGCACCTGTCGGTCGCGAGGCGCTGCCGACCGCCTTCGGACCCTTCTTCACGGCGAGGTAGAGCGGAATCGCCATCGCCAGCGCGCCGAGGAAGAAGGCGGCCCACAGCCCGCGCCCAACACAGATGCCAAGCGGCAGGATCGCGTTCACGGCATACAGCGCCAGCGGGAACTTCGACGGCGATACGTCGCGTGCCCAACGCGTCGGCGGAACGATCATCAGCATCACCCGCGCCACCACGATGCCCGTCAGCAACCAGCCCAGCCAGTTGGTGAGCGGCATGCCGTAGAAATGGCCGCCGATCAGGACGTTCTGCCAGAGCGGCATCCCTTCCAGCGAGGGCAGGTGCCAGAGCCAGTGCACGCTGGCCACCATCGCCGGATCCATCGACACGTCCCATGCCGTCAGCACCAGGCCGGCGACCAGCGACCACCACCATTTGCTCAGCCCATCATCCGTCGCGGGCAACAGCCGGCCGCAGATCGCAAGCGAGCAGTACAACATGAAGAACCAGGACGTCGGGATGTTGAACGGCACCAACCCGAAAATCTTGTAGCCGAGCTGATTGGTGTAGCTGTACGGGCCAAACGGGAGTCCGGTGCTCGTGCCCAGCAACTCGGAACCGAGAGAGATCCCGAAGCTGGCAATGAACACGAGGACCGCCGTGCGCAGGCCGAGTCTGCCAACGGAATGCAACAGTCCGGCGAGCGCACCGAAGACGACCGTGGTCTGTCCGCCCCACTTGAAGCCGAACACCATGATGCGCTGATTGGACGGCGTCTGCAGCCACTCCGGGAACGGCGGCGACAGGAAGGTCGCGAACGCGATGCCGGAAAAAATCATCAGCGTACAGTGCGCGAGCAGGCAGGCGAGTGCCACGCGCATCAGGGGCGCGTTCTCGTCGAGTGGCATTTCGGAAGGAGCTGTCACCGTGCGGTTCCTCGCATCGTCGTTACTGATAGGGATGTGTGCAGCATGTCACGCATCGAGGCGGTCGTCAATCAGGCAATCCCGCGCCGTGACGAAACGGTGCATTAGGCGAGCCGGATCAGCTCGTCAGTCTGTGCCGCCTCACCATCCCAGTCCCGGTGAGGTCGGGCCGTCGATGAGGCCGCAGGTCTTTCCTGGGGTCGCATGCGCCAGACCTGCCAGAGCACACGGGTTCGCGCCGCCGTCGAGAGCCGCGCGCGAATGTTGAGGCTGTCGTAGCCAATGCGTTCGATGGCGCCAAGGATCCCGCTGTAGCCAATCGCGCACGCCCAGGCGCAGCGCTGGGCGTCGGGGGCAAGCATCGGGATGCCGGGTGCCGCGGCCTGGTACAGGGCGCGTGCCCGTGCCACCTGCTGCCGCATGAAGCGTTGCCAGCGAGGGTCCGAGGCCGCCAGCCGGCCTTCGAGGATCTCGCCCGGCGTCAGGCTGCACGCCGACAGGTCGTCCACCGGCAGATAGCAGCGGCCGCGCTGCGCATCTTCGCCGACGTCGCGCAGGATGTTGGTCAGCTGCATCGCAAGGCCCAGCGTCCGCGCATGGCGCAGCGCCACGCGCCGGACCTCGGCATCGCCCTGCACGCCGAAGACGAACGTGCACATCTCCCCCACGGAACTCGCGACACCCTCACAGTACGTCGAGAGTTCGTCCCAGCTGTCGTACCGGACGGGGCGCAGGTCCATCGCCACACCGTCGAGCAACTCGCGCAGCACTGCCTCGGGCACGCCGAATGCGCGCATCACGCGATCGAGCTCACGGAAGACGGGATCGGAGGGTGAGCCGGCCAGCGCCTCCGCCAGCTTCCGCTCATGCGCGGCAAGCGCGGCCATCACCCCGGGATCGGCGACGGTCCCGGCCATGCGCGCAGTGTCGGCACGGTCCACGATGTCGTCGGCGACACGGCAGAATGCATACAACGCATACGCCGCGCGGCGCTTGTGGAGCGGGAGAAACCCGCTGGCCAGGTGGAACGTGCGTGCATGCTCGCGCACGACTCGCTGGCACGCCTGCGCATCACGATCACTCATCGAGGGACGGCGGGGCTGGGGTGGGGTCGAGGAGATTCCGGCGCTTCAGCGGGCTGAACGCGCGAGATCGACTGAGGTTCCGGAGTGGAAGGCACACCGGGGTCGGAAGCCGACCACGGCTCCCGACCCCGTGCATGACAAGCTAGCCAGTCCCCGCGCAACGGCGCGAGGCGGCAGCGGATGTCAGGAGTTCTTCAGCCCGAACCCGGTCACCGCACCCAAGGCAGCGCCGATGCCCTTGAACACCAGTTCCGTACCCTTGGCCACCATGCTGAGGCCCGCGCCGATCGGCGCCCAGACGAGTTCCGTCACCTTGCCGAGCGCATCGACGGGCGCCGAGACCATCTTGAACGGCAATTCGGCACGGCCCAACTCGCCCAGTGCCCCACCGACCGGATCGAGCGCGGATCGGCCGCGCATCCACTCCGGACCCTCGGGCATCCAACCGAACCCCTTCAGCCGGCTGTAATGGTCGGCCATGATCGCAGCAAGGGCAATCAGGATGAACACGCAGAACACACCGAATGACGTCATCTTGAATGGACCGGAGTGTGGGGAGAGTGGAAGACTGCTGCGGGTGCTGCGGCGCGCCGTCGCGGCAACGCTGATGCGTACGATGGTAAGCGGTAGCGACCGGGCTCGGCAAGCGGTCGCACGTTCGTCTGACGGAATGCTGACCAGTCTTCGATGCCAACGCCGGGACTCGAACCCGGACACCGTGAGGTACCAGATCCTAAGTCTGGCGTGTCTACCAATTCCACCACGTCGGCCCGACATGGCGGAATCTACGGCCGTCACCTGCCGGCGGGAACGCCGGCACCGGCACCGGCACCGGCACTGGCACCGAGGACCCCGCAGGCACGAGGCGGCCCCCGCTGACATGCCGGCGTGCCGCCCGTGACCCACGAAACAGCCCGACGACGGCTCGTCAGTCGCCGCCGATGCGTACCGTCGTGATCCGCGGCGACGAGTCCTGGCCGCTGACCAGCGAGAGCGTGATCACGTCGCCAGACGAGAGGCCCCGCAGGACCTCCTGCAGCTCGGCCACCGTCCGGATCGCGCGCCGCGGGCGAGGAAAGACCACCTCGGTGATGACGTCGTTCACGAACAGCTTGCCACGGGCGCTGCCAGCCACATTCACATCCGTGACGCGGACCCCTCGCACCGTGCTCGGGACGTTCGACGCCTTGGCCGCCGCATCGCTCATCCCTTCGACGGTGATGCCGAGCTTTTCGGCCGACACGCCGGTCGGTGCCGCGACGGCGTCCGGCGTGCGCTGGGCCACGGCTGCCTGCGCCTCGCCTGGTGCCTCCGCCAGTTTGACCTTGAACGTCTTCCGATCACCGAAGCGCATCACGTCCACCGCCACGACCTCGCCGGGCTTGCGCGCCCGGACGATGCGCTGCAGCGTGCCCACGCGGTCCACCGGCATGCCTTCGACGGCGACGATCACATCGCCCACTTCCATGCCGGCTCGGCGGGCGGAACTCGGCTCCGGGCTGTCCGGCGGAAAGCCGTGCACCGTGACGCCGGCAATCGTCGGCAACTGCGCCGCCTTCGCCTCTTCAGCCGTCACGTCGAGGATCGAAATGCCCAGCACGGCACGACGCACTCGGCCATGCGCGATCAGATCGTCGGCCACCGTCTTCGCCAGCGAGATCGGAATGGCGAAACCGTACCCCGAGTAATAGCCCGTCTCGCTCGCGATCATGCTGTTGACGCCGATCACCTCGCCACGCGCATTGATCAGCGGCCCACCGGAGTTGCCCGGGTTGATCGCGGCGTCGGTCTGGATGAAGTCGGAGATGGCATACTGTCGCAGCGGATCGTTGCCCGCGCGCGCCGGCGCCGGGATCCCGCGACCCTTCGCACTGATGATGCCGGCAGTCACCGTGAAGTCGAGCCCGAGCGGGTTGCCGATCGCGAGTACCCAGCTTCCGATGCGTGCCGTCTGGTCGTTGCCGAAGGCCACGGTCGGGAAGTTGCTGCCCTCGATCTTGATCACCGCCACATCGGTGGTCGGATCCTTGCCGATCAGCTTCGCCGTGAACTGGCGGTGATCGGTGAGCACGACCCTGATCCGATCCGCATCACCCACCACGTGGTTGTTGGTGAGGATGTACCCCGTGCCCGTGATCAGGAACCCGGTGCCGCTGCCCTCCATCGGCTCGCGTCGCTGCGGCCCCTGAAAGCGGTTGAAGAATTCCTCCATCTCAGGCGGCACGTTACCGCGGCGCGGGGTCTGAGCGCGTGTCGGGGCATCCTTTTCGACCTGGATGGACACCACGGCCGGCGTGACCCGCTCGGCCACATCGGCAAAGCCGGGGGCGCCGCCATCGTCGCGCGGTCCCGAGGCCACCGGAGTCATCGCCCGGGTGACCTGCGCGAAGCCCGACTGCGGCAACTCGAAGGCCGTGGCCAGTGCGATCCCACCAACGAATGCCGCCGTAACGGCACCCACCACCTTTGCGCGCGTCATGATGCTCATACAGTGCTCACGGATCCGGGAAGAGTCATTGGTCAGTACCCGAACACAACCACAACAGTTTCCTCGCCGTTCCGGCGCTCCTGCATCGTAATGCCGGACGACCGCACCCCGCGACGGCAACGCCCCCACTCCGAAACCGGAATGAGGGCGCGCCCCGACGACGCTTCCCGAGCCTCACCCGCAGGGGCGAGGCTCGGGCGCCCCGTCTGCCACCAACCTGATCGTTACTTCTTGTCGTCCACGATCTCGTAGTCGGCTTCCACCACGTCTTCGGCCGGCGCACCGGTCGGCTCGGCCGACGCGTCGGCGCCTGGCTGCGGCGCTCCGGCATCAGGGCCAGGCTGCGCATACAATGAGGCGCCTGCCTCACTGTAGATCCGGCTCAGGTCGTCCTGCGCCGCCTTGATTTCGTCGAGATCCTCACCGCGCAGCGCCTTCCGCGCGCGCTCCACCGCGGCGTCGAGCTTTGCCTTGGTCTCGGGCGCGAGCCGGTCCGACCACTCCTTCGCGTTCTTCTCGACATCGTACGTCATGCTGTCGAGACGGTTCCGCGTATCGATCGCCTCGCGGCGCTTCTTGTCCTCGTCCGAGTTCGCGGCCGCGTCCTTCACCATGCGATCCACCTCGGCATCCGACAGTCCGCTGGACGCCTCGATGCGGATCTTCTGTTCCTTGCCCGTCGTCTTGTCCTTCGCCGTCACGTGCAGGATGCCGTTGGCGTCGATGTCGAAGACGACTTCCACCTGCGGCTGACCGCGCGCCGCCGGCGGAATGCCCGTCAACTGGAACTTGCCGATCGTCTTGTTATACACGGCGAGATCGCGCTCACCCTGCAGCACATGGATCTCGACCTGCGTCTGGTTGTCGTCGGCGGTGCTGAAGGTCTCGGACTTCTTCGTGGGGATGGTGGTGTTGCGCGGGATGAGTGTGGTCATCACGCCGCCGAGCGTCTCGATCCCGAGCGAGAGCGGCGTCACGTCGAGCAGCAGCACGTCCTTCTGCTCGCCGGTGAGCACGGCGCCCTGCACGGCGGCACCGATGGCCACGACTTCGTCCGGGTTCACACCCTTGTTCGGTTCCTTGCCGAAGAACTTCTTCACCGTCTCCTGGATCTTCGGGATACGGGTCGAACCGCCCACCAGCAGGATCTCGTCGATCTCACCCGGCTTGAGGCCGGCGTCGGCGAGAGCCTTCTCCATCGGCGGGATGGTGCGCGCGATGAGATCATCCACGAGCTGCTCGAACTTGGCGCGCGTGAGCGAGTAGTTGAGGTGCTTCGGGCCGCTGGCGTCGGCGGTGATGAACGGCAGGTTGATGTCCGTGGACTGCGTGCTGGACAGCTCCATCTTCGCCTTCTCACCGGCTTCCTTCAGCCGCTGCAGCGCCATCGGATCCTTCGACAGGTCGATGGCCTGATCCTTCTTGAACTCGGCCACGAGCCAGTCGATGACGCGCTGGTCGAAGTCGTCACCGCCGAGGTGCGTGTCACCGTTGGTCGATTTCACCTCGAACTGGCGGGACCCGTCCACGTCGTAGAGCTCGAGCACGGAAATATCGTAGGTGCCGCCGCCGAGGTCGAACACGGCGACCTTCTCATCTTTCTTCTTGTCCAGGCCGTAGGCAAGCGCAGCGGCCGTCGGCTCGTTGATGATGCGCAGCACGTCGAGGCCGGCGATCTTGCCGGCGTCCTTGGTGGCCTGGCGCTGCGAATCGTTGAAGTACGCCGGCACCGTGACGACCGCCTTGGTGACGCTGTGGCCGAGGTAGTCTTCGGCCGTCTGCTTCATCTTCTGCAGGATCATCGCGGAAATCTCGGGCGGGGTGTAGCGCTTGCCCTGGATCTCGACGGTGGTCAGGTCATTCTGACCGGCCACGATCGTATACGGCACGCGACCCTTCTCGGCCGTGGCTTCCGACATCTTCCGGCCCATGAAGCGCTTGATCGAGAAGATCGTGTTGGTCGGGTTGGTGACCGCCTGGCGCTTGGCAATCTGGCCGACGAGTCGCTCGCCGTCCTTGGAGAACCCCACCACGGACGGGGTCGTCCGCCCGCCCTCGGCGTTCGGGATCACGACCGGATCTCCCCCTTCCATCACGGCCACCACGGAGTTCGTGGTGCCCAGGTCAATGCCAATCACCTTGTCAGCCATGCGTCTGCGTCCTCGAGTGTCGGGTGCTGCGCGCTCCAAGGCAGGAAGCCGGAGGCGTGGTCGCCGCCGCGCCAAACTGCGCACGCCGCGAGACATCTCCTTTCCTTCGGGCAAGATTGTGACCCGGATTCTCTGCCGTTCTGGCAGAACATCGGCGCCCGCATGGCAGAGCGATCGTTGGCGCGCTGCCGTTCGCGCGCCAGAGAGGCTGAACGATTCAAGGGAGGTGCCGCTCGAGGGGACCACAGGGGGTCGACCACAGGGGGCCGACCACAGGGGGTCGACCACAGGGGGTCGACCACAGAGGGTCAGCATCCTTGATCGACTCATGCAGCAACTTCGCTGACCCCGTGAGCCGGGACCGGCCACCGGACTGCGTTCGCCCGGTCGCCGACCGCGTTAGCTTCAAGCGCACAGGACCGACTTCCACCCGCGAGACATGTTCCCGATCGGCGACGAGAATCCGACCGACCACCGACCGGTGATGACGTGGGCGCTGCTGGCCACGATCGCCGCGACATGGCTCTTCATTCAGGGTGGCGGGGCCGACGGCACGGCCCTGATCAAGAGTGTCTGCGAGCTCGGCCTCGTGCCCGGCGAAGTGACGCGCACGGCCCCCGTCGGCGTGGCCGTCCCCATGGGTGCCGGGTGGGCTTGTCTGGTCGACCGCTCCGCGGTCAACTGGGTCACCCCGCTCAGCTCGATGTTTCTGCATGGCGGATGGGGACACCTGCTCGGCAACGCCCTCTTTCTCTGGGTCTTCGGCGACAACGTCGAGGACCTGATGGGCCCGCGCCGGTTCCTCGGTTTTTATCTCGTCTGCGGCTTTGCCGCCGCGGCCCTGCATGTGCTCCTCCAGCCGGCATCACCCATCCCGACGGTGGGAGCATCCGGTGCCATCTCCGGGGTCATGGGTGGATACCTCATCCTCTTCCCGCGACACCGCGTGCGCATGTTCTTTCCGCCCATCTTCTTCTTTCACTTTCCGGCGTGGCTCGTGCTGCTCTGGTGGTTCGGGCTGCAGCTGCTGGCGGGTCTGCCGCAGCTGAGCATGCTGCACACCGATCCCTCGGGCGGCGTCGCCGTCTGGGCACATGTCGGCGGGTTCGTCGCTGGGGTGCTGCTGGTGCGTCGGTATGCGCTGCCAGAGCGCCTCGCGTTACGGCAGGAACGTGCCATCCGAAGCACGCGCGCCTACGTGTAACAGTCGCGTGTCAATCCGCGGGCGAGGCGTACTGATCCGATAGCTTCTCCCCGCACTACGCGACGGCCGCAGTCCGCTGGCGCGTCAACCCACCCTGGAGCTCTTCCTCCGTGCGCCTGATCCCTCGTGACGATCGCTTTTTCGAGCTGTTTGCCGAGATGGCCGGCATTCTCGTCCAGTCGGCCAACACCCTCCAGCAGCTGTACGCTGAACCCGCTCGCATTGCCGAGTTTCAGACCAACATCAAGAACCTCGAGCACCAGGCTGACCGCCTGACGGCCGAGGCGAACCGGAAGGTCGACACCACCTTCGTCACACCGCTCGACCGCGAGGACATCCACACCCTGGTGACACGCCTCGACAACGTGGTGGACCTGATCGACGGCAACGCGCGGCGCGCCCAGATCTACCGCATCGTCGAAGCCCGGGAGCCCGCCATCCAACTCTGCGCCATCCTCGGCGAGGCGTGCATCCAGATCCGGGAGGCGGTCGCCGCGATGAAGAAGCCGCAGATGGTTTACGAGCATGGCGTGCGCATCAAGCGCCTGGAGGAGCAGGCCGATGCGATCTACCACCAGACGCTCGGCGACCTCTTCGCGGGCACGCCTGATCCGCTGACGGTCATGAAGTGGAAGGATTTGTATGATTCTCTCGAGACCGCCATCGACGAGTGCCACTACGTGTCGCTGGCGCTCGAGAGCATCTCGCTCAAGAACAGCTGAGTTGCCGTGATTGCGTACGTCATTGGAATCGTGTGTGTCGCGCTGATCTTCGACTTCATCAACGGATTCCACGATTCGGCCAACTCGATCGCGACGATCGTCGGCACCCGTGTGCTGACTCCGTTCAAGGCGGTTCTGTGGGCCGCGACGTTCAATTTTGCGGCGCTCTTCACCGTCGGCACGGCGGTCGCGAAGGCAATCAGCAGCGGGTACGTGGATCCGGCGGCCATCTCCGCGAACGTGATTGCGGCGGCGCTGCTCGGTGCGATCATCTGGAACCTGATCACCTGGTGGTTCGGCATCCCGTCCAGCTCGTCGCATGCGCTGATCGGCGGTTTCGCCGGTGCGGCGGTGGCGAGCAAGGGCGTCGGCGCCCTGAACTGGGGGCCCAAGTGGATCGAAACACTGACCGCGATCGTCCTGTCGCCGGCGCTCGGCGCCATCCTGGGTATGACGCTCATGGTGGTCGTGTACCGTTGCTTCGCGAACGTGGCGCCGGGGAAGGTGGATCGATTCTTCCGGCCGGCGCAGCTGATGAGTTCAGCCCTGCTGTCGCTGGCACATGGCGGCAACGATGCGCAGAAGACGATGGGCATCATCGTCGGCTTGTTGGCCTCGCCCTCGGTCCGGGTGTTGTTCGAGCCGTACACGACCGGGTGGCTGCGGTACTTTTACGTGCCTGACACCTCCATCATCCCGCTCTGGGTGGAGATCTCGGCATACTTCATGATCTCCCTCGGAACGCTGTTCGGCGGCTGGCGCATCGTGCACACGATGGGCACGCGCATCACCAAGCTGCGTCCGGTGGGCGGATTTTGTGCCGAGACGGGTGGAGCGCTGGTGATCCTGACGGCGTCTCAGTTCGGCATTCCGGTGAGCACCACGCACACGATGACTGGTGCGATCGTCGGCGTCGGGGCGGCGAACCGGGTTCGTGCGGTGCGTTGGGGTCTGGCGGGGAACATCGTATGGGCGTGGGTTGTCACGATCCCGGCCGCGGCGCTGCTTGCCGCGCTGAGTGCGCTACTCTTGAATGCGGTGGTCGTGGTCGGCCGGCCGGCCTGACCTCGGCGATCCCAGCCGCGCCGCTCGTGGTGCTGCTGGCCCTTGCGGAGGACAGACATGGCACGTCGATGGAATCAGGGGCGCACCGGTGGTGACGCCGATGCGGATGCGATGGGCGCCGTGGGTGCGGCGGGTGAGGCACACCTCTTCTTCAGCCGCGAGCTGAGCTGGCTGGAGTTCAACGCCCGCGTGCTGAACGAGGCGCGCGACATCCGGACGCCGCTGCTCGAGCGGCTCAAGTTCCTCGCGATCTTCAGCTCCAATCTCGACGAGTTCTACATGGTCCGCGTGGGCGGATTGCGTCGGAAGGTGAAGAGCGGGCAGAGCGGTTATCCGCAGGAACGGCTCTCGCCGGCTGAGCTGCTGCAGGCGATCGAGAAGCGGGTCAACGAGCTGCTGTCCCTGCAGCGCACCTGTCTCACCGACGACCTGCTGCCAGCGCTGGCGGAGCATGGTGTGCGGCTGGTCACGATGCGCGACCTTGCGCCGGCGGAGTTGCCCGTCGTGGATGCGTTCTTCCAGTCGCAGGTGTTCCCCGTGCTCACGCCGCTGGCGGTGGATCCGGGGCACCCGTTCCCGTACATCTCGAATCTGTCGCTGTCGCTCGCGGTGCGCGTGCGCGATCCCGACACGGGCGATGAGCATTTCGCCCGCGTCAAGGTGCCGAAGTCGCTGCCGAGATGGGTGCCGGCGGGCCGTCCCAACCATTTCGTCCCTGTGGAGGAGGTGATCGGGGTCAACCTCGGTTCGCTCTTTCCCGGCATGGAGGTGTTGGGCTGGCATGCCTTCCGCATCACGCGGTTCTCCGACTTCGAGTTGGCGGGTGTGGAGGAGGACGACGATCTGCTGAGCGTGGTCGAGCGCCAGGTGTTCGAACGAAAGTTCGGCGAGGTGGTGCGCCTCGAGGTGCAGTCCGGTATGCCCGTGGCGTTGCGCACGCTCCTGATGGAGGAGCTGCGTGACGAGGAGGATGCGGTGGTGCTGGCGCTGCCGCTGATCGAGCGCGACGTCGATGAGCCGGGCACGCTGCTCGACCTCGGTGACCTGATGTCGCTCTCCTCGCAGATCGAGCTGCCGGCGCTGCGCTATCCCGCGTTCACGCCCCGCGTCCCGCCAGAGCTGGCCGACTCGCGCAGCATCTTCGAGGCGATTCGTGAGCGCGACATCCTGGTGCATCACCCGTTCGAAAGTTTCCGCGACACCGTGGAGCACTTCATCGAGCGTTCGGCGACCGACGAGAACGTGCTCGCGATCAAGCTCACCCTCTACCGCACCTCAGGCGAGACGGCGATCGTGCGGTCACTGATCGAGGCTGCGGAGCGTGGCAAGCAGGTGGTGGTGCTGATCGAGCTGCAGGCGCGGTTCGACGAGGCGAACAACATCGCGTGGGCACGGACGCTGGAGAATTACGGCGTGCACGTCGTATACGGCGTCCCCGGCCTCAAGACGCACACCAAGACGACGCTGGTGGTGCGCCGCGAGCCGGACGGCATCCGGCGCTACGTCCACATCGGCACCGGCAACTATCACTCCCGGACGGCCAGGCTCTACACCGACATCGGTCTCTTCACCTGCGCCCCGAGCATCGGTGCCGACGTCAGTGACCTGTTCAATGCGCTGACCGGCTTCAGCCGACAGCAGCTCTACCGGAAGCTGCTGGTGGCGCCAGCCAACATGCGCGCCCGCTTTCTCGAACTGATTGCGCGCGAAGCCGATCATGCCGGTGCCGGACGTGGCGGACGGATCATTGCGAAGATGAATGCCCTCGTCGATCCCGATACGATCCTGGCGCTGTATCGCGCTTCGGCGGCCGGCGTGAAGATCGACCTGATCGTGCGCGGCGTCTGTTGTCTGCGGGCCGGTCTGCCGGGCGTGAGCGAGAATATCACGGTGCGCAGTATCATCGGCCGCTTCCTCGAGCACTCGCGCATCTTCCACTTCGGCAACGGCGGCGAGCCCGGGTACTATCTCGGATCCGCCGACTGGATGCCCCGCAACTTCGACCGCCGCGTCGAGACCATCGCACCGATCGAGGAGCCTGTCCTGCAGGCACGCGTTGCGTCGCTGCTGCGCACCTGCCTCGACGACAATCGACAGGCGTGGTTGCTGCAACCCGATGGCACGTACGTGCAGCGGCAGCCCGCAGACGGCGAGCCGGTGCGTGCCACGCATGAAATCCTTCTGCTCGACACGTGGGGGCATCCATGACGGCCGCCTGCCACGCGCGGTGGGGATGACGCGGTTCCGGCGGCGCATGCAGGTGGTGATCGGTCACCTGCTGCGATCGCTGCGGCTCGACACCGATCACGACGCGACCATCGCCCAGGTGCGCTCCGATGTGTCGCTGCGCAGCGGCGGCAAATGGGCGCTCGCCTTCGCGATTCTCATCGCGTCGGTCGGCTTGAACGTGAACTCCACGGCGGTGATCATCGGGGCCATGCTCATCTCTCCGTTGATGGGACCGATCGTCGGTGCTGGCGTGGCGCTCGGGACCAGCGACCTCGCGCTGCTGCGGACGAGCCTGCGCAGCCTGGTGACGGCAACCGGCATCGCGCTTCTCGCATCGACCGTCTACTTCGCACTCTCCCCGCTGGGTGAGGCGCAATCGGAACTGCTCGCGCGCACGCGCCCGACGCTCTACGACGTCCTGATTGCGATCTTCGGCGGATCGGCTGGTATCGTCGCCGCAACGCGCCGCGGCAACAAGAGCCTCGTGGTCCCTGGTGTCGCCATCGCGACGGCATTGATGCCACCGCTCTGCACGGCCGGATTCGGGCTGGCCCATCTCGACCTGTGGTTCTTCCTCGGGGCGATGCACCTCTTCTCCATCAACGCGCTCTTCATCTGCCTCGCGACACTCGCGTTCGTGCGGCTGATGCGATTCGAACGATCGGTGGACACGTTCCAGCAGCTTCCGTCCCGGCGACGCATCCGGGTGACCATCACGGTGCTCACGATGGTGCTCGCACTCCCGACCATCTACACGGCGTACAGCGTCGTGCAGGAGTCACGCTTCAAGACGCGGGCGCGGCGCTTCGTGACTGAGCACCTCACCTTCGCAAACCGCACGCTGGTGAACGTGGGCTTGACCTACGGCCTCGACAGCTCACGGATCGATGCCACGCTGATTGGCCCGCCATTGTCGCCCGCCGCGCTGGATTCGATCCGCGCACGCATGCCGGTGGAAGGGTTGCGATCCACGAAATTGCAGGTGTTGCAGCCGCTTGGCCAGCAGTTGCTGATCGAGCAGGCCGGCGCCGGGTCGCGCCGCGATGAATTGCGCGGACTCGAAGCGGGATTTCCGAAGGTCGTCAGCGCGCCCATCAGCGCGCCGACTGCTGCCGACTCCGTCGAGCTCGCCGCGTTGAAGCGCGAGGTCTTGCCGGTGGCCGAGCTTGCACGTGAGCTCGGCGCCCTCTATCCGTCGTTCCGCTCGCTGAGTCTGGCTCGCGAGGCCGGCATCGCCGACACGAGTGCGACGGTGCCGCGCCGCATCAGTGCAGTGGCGCGCTGGCAACGGCTGCCGAACGCGACTGAGCTGCGCCGCGTGCGGGAATTTCTGGCGCTGCGGCTGCCTGATGACTCCGTCACGCTGTCGAGCGAACGCGCACGCTGATCACTCCGTCGCCGGTGGCGCGGCTGCGTGCATGCCAACGCGCGTGGTGCACGATTCCAGACTGATGCAGCGCCGTTCACGCGGCGTCGTACGTGCACCGACGTCACATCGAACGATCAGCGTGTTGCGGGGTACAAGGCCGCGTGTGGCGGTCCGTCGGCGTGCGTGGCCGCAGAGCCGTTGTATGACACCGTTGACGGGCCAGCAGGCTCAACGCCAGTGCGACGTATCGCGTCGCAGCGTCCGTCACATGGCGACCGTGCGACGTTCAGGACGTCGCATCCTGGGAGACCCGATGAACAACTTCGAGATCGATGATGCCAGCGGAGTACTCGATGCGGCCACCGCGCCGTGCCTGTCGCTGTATCAGCCGACGCACCGGAAGCACCCGGCGAATCAGCAGGACGCCATTCGGTTTCGGAACCTGGTGAAGGTGTTGCACGGATCATTGCTGCAGCAGCACGATGCCAGGGAAGCCGATGCGCTGCTCGCGCCCTTGCATGCGTTGGCGGAGGATCACGCGTTCTGGAACACGACGCGCGACGGTCTGGCAGTGTTGGCGGCGAAGGACTTCTTCCGGGTGTACCTGCTCCAGCGTCCCGTGCCGGAATTGGCGGTGGTGGCAGAGTCGTTCCACACCAAGCCGCTGCTCCGCCTGCTCCAGTCCTCCGAGCGGTACCAGGTGCTCGGCCTCTCGCGCAAGATGGTTCGGCTGTTCGAGGGCGATCGCGACACGCTCGACGAGATCCCGCTCGCTGCCGCCGTACCGAAGACGATGGTGGATGCGCTCGGCGAGCAGCTCACGGAACCGCAGCTGAATATCCACACGGGAATGGGTGGCGTCGGTCAGAAGGGTACACATCATGGCCAGGGTGGACGTGCTGACGAAGTCGACAAGGATGCGGAGCGCTTCTTCCGTCTGGTGGATCGGGCAATCGTCGAGCATCACAGCAAGGCGTCCGGCCTGCCGCTCATTCTTGCGACGCTCCCCGAGAACCGTGACATGTTTCACCGGACCAGCCATAACCCGCATCTGCTCCCCACGGGCATCGACGTGAGTGCAGAGGCGATCTCGCTGGATGATCTGCGCGAGCGGGCGTGGTCCGTCGTGGCGCCGTTTTACATCGCGCGTCTGCAGTCTCATCTCGAGCAATTCGGAACCGCCCGTGCGAACGGCCTGGGCGGGGAAACCCTCAGCGCCGTCGCCGAAGCAGTAGTGGGTGGACGCGTTGCGACGCTCCTGATCGATGGGGACCGCGCCGTGCCGGGGCACGTCGATGCAGCGACCGGCGAGGTGACCTTGGCCGACCTGTCGCGTCCCGACGTGGATGACGTGCTCGACGACCTGGGCGCGTTGGCACGGCGCCGTGGAGCCAAGGTCTTCGTGGTGCCGGGCGTGCAGCTGCCTACCGAGACGGGTGTCGCTGCAATCTACCGGTACTGACGGACGTCTTGGCATGTCCGCGCACTCGCCGCAAACCCTGCCTCCGCGGCGCACACGGCTGAGCCGGTCCGGGTCGCGTCTCGTACCCGCTCCGCTGCCCGAGTGGGCGTACTTCCTCGATCTCGATGGAACGCTCATCGAGATCGCCGCGGTGCCGTCGGGTGTGCACGCCGATGGCTCGGTGCAGCTGCTCATCGCGCAGATGGTCGCCCGCACCGGCGGTGCGCTTGCGATCATCACCGGTCGGCCGATTCGTGAGATCGATGCGCTGTTCCCGGGTCTCGTCCTGCCGGTGGCAGGACAGCACGGTGTCGAACGTCGAAGCGCGTCAGGTGAGATCGTGCAGCACGCCGTCGTCACGTCGAGCCTGGATGAGGCGAGATCGGTGCTGACCCGGATCGTCGGGAGGCATCCAGTGTTGCTGCTCGAGGACAAGGGCATGTCGCTCGCCTTGCATTACCGGCAGGCGCCGCGGCTCGGAGGCTACGCGCATCGCACGATGTCGCAGGTGCGGCGCGCACTCGGCGACGCGTACTGCGTGCAGGCGGGAAAATTCGTGGTGGAGCTGAAGCCGGCCGGACGTGACAAGGGGTCGGCCATCACGGACTTCATGGCCGAGTGGCCGTTCTCCGGACGCATGCCGGTGTTCATCGGAGACGACCTCACCGACGAGTACGGCTTCGACGTGGTGAATGCGATGGGAGGGCTGTCGGTCAAGGTGGGGCGAGGCCGCACGCGCGCCCAGTGGCAGATGCAGGATGTCAACGCCGTCCGCGGGTGGCTCTCGCAGTCGTCTGGCCGCAGGATGGTGGAAGCGATTCCCTCACTCACCCGACCGTCATGAACTCTCTCGAACTCGGACTGATCGGCAACGGAACCGTCAGTGCGCTCGTGGATCCGGTGGGCACGATCAACTGGGCCTGCTTCCCCCGCTTCGACGGAGATCCGGCATTCTGTTCGCTGCTCACCGAAGGCGACACGAGCGAAGGCGCGACGGGTTTCTTCGCGATCGAGTTGGTAGGGATGGTACGCCACGAACAGTGGTATCTCGACAACACGCCCATTCTCATCACGCGGCTGCACGATGGCCAGGGCGGCTGTGTCGAGATCACCGATTTCGCGCCGCGCTTCGAGCAGTTCTCGCGTCACTTTTGCCCGATGTCGCTCGTGCGGCGGCTCACGCGCGTGAGCGGGCACCCGCGAATTCGCATTCGCCTGCGACCGGCATGCCAGTACGGTCGATACCCGGCCGAGCGCACCTACGGCAGCAACCATATCCGTTACATCGGCGGCGACGTCGTATTGCGGCTGACGACCGATGCGTCACTGACGCCCATCCTCGAGGAGACGCCATTCTTCGTCGATGCGTCGATGACGCTGCTGCTTGGACCCGACGAAACGGTGCCCGAGTCTGCTGGGCTCGTCGGCCGACGGTTCCTCGAAAAGACGACCGAACACTGGCGCGACTGGGTACGGGCGCTGGCGATTCCCTTCGAGTGGCAGGACGAGGTGATCCGGTCGGCGATCGCGCTCAAGATGAACGCGTACGAGGACACCGGAGCGATCGTGGCCGCGATGACGACGTCCATCCCGGAGGCGCATGGCAGTTCCCGCAACTGGGACTACCGCTTCTGCTGGCTGCGTGATGCGTACTTCGTCGTGGATGCGCTGAATCGCCTCGGCGCCACGCGCACGATGGAGCGGTACCTTGGCTACATCCTGAACCTGATCGCGAATGCCGAGGATGGCCGGCTGCAGCCGCTGTACAGCATCAGCGGTGATGCCGACGTGCAGGAGCGCGAGGTGCCGTCGCTGGCTGGCTATCGTGGCATGGGACCGGTGCGGGTCGGCAACGAGGCGTATCGGCAGATCCAGCATGACGTCTACGGCGCGGCGATCCTGGCCGCGACGCACGTGTTCT
>Ga0105048_10004137_pt1 | contig 23701 bp, 22 predicted proteins | sample MAT05_FD_78382 | JGI IMG/M metagenome (GOLD analysis project Ga0105048, IMG submission 78382) | Freshwater microbial communities from Lake Fryxell liftoff mats and glacier meltwater in Antarctica - MAT-05 | ecosystem: Environmental > Aquatic > Freshwater > Ice > Liftoff microbial mat | place... | reverse complement strand
CACGATCTGGAGTTCGATGACATCCTTGCCCGTGGCCTTGAGTTGCTTGGCGATCGCGAGGACATCGAACGCGGATTCCGTCGTGAGCGACTTTGCGAATCGAGAAAGAGTGAGCATGACGATCTCGAAGAAGACAAACGAGGACCACCTGAGGAGATGAAACGACGCCGCCCCGCGTTTGTCAACGCGAGGCGGGAGGAACACGAGCTTTGGCGATCGGTTACTTCTTGCCGGTGAAGTTCATCACCTGCCGACGCGATCCGCTTCAGTTCGACAGGCTTGGAGCCTACAGTCCAGGTGATACCGACCAGTGCGAAAAATGCCTGGTAACAGGAAGGGAGAATAACTGACTCAGGCTTGCAAACAAGATGCTCGGTTTGTGCTGAGTTGAGTGTTACTTCGCGCTGATCGCTTTCTGTAGCGGCGTGAGCACGCTCGGCGCCAGATACTGACCCACCAACTCATCCTGCAAGCGGCGCTGGTTGTCGTACGAATCGGCGAAGGTCTTGAACGGCTGTTTGCCCCAGAACTGGCGGACCGTGAAGTACACGCTGATCGGGGCCTCGATGAAGTTCCCGGTACGCACCTGGTACGCCGTCGAACGAGTCTCGACGCTCATTCGACCCTGAAGCTGGCAGCCGTCGTCGAGGGCCAGCATCATCGACGGCTGATAGTTCAGCACACGGCCGCCCGGAATCTGCGACAGACCCTCGAAGGGCGAACCCGTCGCCAGGGCTTCCGCCACCACTTCGTCGTGATTCCCCTGGTACAGGAAATCGAAGTAGTAAAGGACGTCCATCGACTCCGTCTGAAAGTGGCTCAGGTCGAAGTGGTAGGGGGCCATCTCCAGGATTCGCGTGCAATGCTCGTCCGCCTCCTCGAGCGTGGGCGGGTTGACGAAGCCCATGCTCAGGCGGCGGCCATCGAGCGAAACCCAGCGATAGCTGCCGGAATCGCGCTCCTCCTCGAGCATGTATTCCCCGCTCTCGCGTTTCTCGAACTCGGTCATGCTCGGCGTTGCCTTCTGCATGGCCTCGAAGAAGTGCAGGACCGTTTCGCGATTCGTCGGCATATCGAGCTTGCTCTGGAGATAGACCGAAATTCCAAAGTCGTCACAGAGCGAGGCGTAAGTGTTCATGCGCAGGTTCCCCGCGGGAAGATTGCTTATCGGAAACCGGTCGGCCCGCCCTCAGACTGGAGCCGGATGGGAGAAAGGACAGTAGCCGGCGTCGGCAGGTGACCAAGAATGTCCTATTCTTCGTTGTCCGGGCAGAAGGTTCAAGCCCGGTCGAGATGAAGTCGGCGAACCGGGGCGATATTGGCCATTTTCGAGGGGAAATCCCCCGGTAATTCTACGAGGGATTCCTGACTGGCTGTGGGCCGTGGCTTGAAGTCGGTTACGCCGAAATCCTTACTCGCCACTGCTCTTGGGAGCGATGAAGACGTCGTGCTTCGGGAATTTCTCGAACAGGGCCTCGGGCTTGCCGAAGTTGGTGGCCAGCACGTCGGTCGGATTGCCCGCGATCCATTGCGAGAGGTCGATCGCTTCGTACTCGCCCGAGTTGAAGGCGACGAGCACGCGACAGGGCTTGTCGCCGACGTTTTCGATCGAGTGCCCATAGCCCTGGGGGATGTAGGCCACGTCCCCTTGATGGAGCGTCTCGATGCGATACCGGCCTCCGGAGCCGAAGAGCGTGACGCTGATCGTGCCCTCGACCACATACTGCCATTCATCCGCCGTCGGGTGCCAGTGCAACTCGCGAAGGGCCCCCGGATCCAGATCGAGGATGACGCCGGCGATCGTCTTGGCGATCGGGAATCGCGACACATCGACCGTCCACTCCCGACCTCCCTTGAAGGTGCGATTCGGCGGCTGTTCTAGCAGTCGATACTTGTGTGTCAACGGCGGCGGCTTCCAGCCCTGGAGGGGCTTGGCGGGCACCTCCGGCGGCAGGGCGCCGCGGGCGAAGTAGACTTCGCTCTTCGGGAAGCCGTCGAACGCGGACTCGGGCAGGTTGAAGTTCCTGGCGAGCAGCGGCCTGGGCGTGTGGCCGATCCAGTCGGTGATGGAAAAGGTACCAAACTCGGAGAAGTAACCGTTATCGAAGATCAGGATGAACTTGCACGGCTTGTCGCCCAGGCATTCCAGCATGTGGCCATGACCTCGGGGAAAGTACCAAACATCGCCGACCTCGAAGTCATTGGTCTCCGCGAAGCCCTGCGGCTCGATCACGGTTGTTCGCACCCGGCCTTCGAGCACGATCGACCACTCAGCCGCGGTCGCATGCCAGTGGAGCTCGCGCATCGCGCCAGGCTCGATCCGCATGGACACGCCTGCCAGGCCTTTGGAAATGGGGAGCTGAGCGACGGTCGCTTCCTTGCCATAGCTGTTGCCGATCACCTTCCCTTCCGACTTCTCGAGCTCGAACTTGAACGTGGGGAGCGTCTTCCCCGAAAGAAGCGGATCGGGCACGTTGTTCATGAAACTCCGATCGCCCGCGCTCGCAGCACTCGACGAGTACGCCGCAGCGGCAGCGGCGGTGAGAGCAGCGGTGCGAGTCAGGAAATCGCGGCGAGGTAAGGAATTCATACTGGGAATCTCAGGTCAGGAGGTTGCGATGGCAGCGACCGGCCGAAGCACAGCACAATTGCGGCCCTGGTCCTTGGCCTGTTTGAGGGCGGTGGCGGCCGTCTCACGCAGTAATTCGTAGTTCACGGAAAGGTCGTGCGTCGCCGTCGCGAAGCCAATACTCACGGTCATGCGGATCGGCTTACCCGCGTACGCGGTAAAGCCGTTGGCCACCTGCGAGCGAATCCGCTCCGCCAGGATGCGAGCCCCTTCCTCGTCCGTGCCCGGGGCCACGAGCATGAATTCCTCGCCGCCGACGCGGCCAAGCGAGTCCGTGCCCCGAATCGCGTTCGCCAGCTGAATCGCCAACCAGCTCAGCGCGTGATCGCCTCCCGAGAGCAGGTGGGACTCGTTGATCAGCTTGAAGTGGTCCGCATCGATGATCGCGACGGCAATGGGGAATGGCGAGCGGCTCCGTCTCAGGAGCTCCTTGCGTGCGATCAGGTCAATCGCTCGCCGATTCGGAAGCCCCGTGAGCGGATCGGTGAGGGCCATCTTCTCCAGGATCTGATTCTTCTGCTCCAGCTGGTGCAGGGCGCGATTGAGCTCTTCCGTGCGGGAGGTGACGCGCTGCTCCAGTTCGAGATTCAGCCGACGAAGTTCGTCAAGGAGCTGCTCATGGCTACGTTCCAGGAGCAGGCCGCGGGCCGTGGCCCGGAGCGTCTGGAGCAAGTCTTCAGCTCGCCAGGGCTTGAGGACGAGCCGGTGCACCTGGCTTTGGTTGATGGCGTCGATGGCGTCGCCCAGGCGAGCGGTGCCGGTGAGGAGAACTCGCGCGGTTCGAGGGATGGTTTTGCGAACCCATTCAAGCAGCTCGATTCCGTTCTCATCCGGCAGGGCGAGATCGGTCATGAGAATATCGACAGATCGTTGGGCCAGGACGTCACGGGCCTGCTCGGCCGTGCACGCGGTCACAAGTTCAAAGTCCTGCGAAAGTTGCGCCACGAGCAGGCCAAGAATTCCTGGATCGTCGTCGATCGCGAGGATCGAGCATTTGTAACGAGTCGCATTCATAAACCTGTCCCGCCCCTTGTTCGAGGAACGGGAATCCTGGTGCCATCGCGTTCTATTACGATCATTACGCTTGCCAGACTCCGACTGTTGCACGCCCGGCCCAAGGCAATTCGAAAATCGTGTTCCCACGGCCGATAAGACACTTCCCGACTCAAGGGCACCGACGGCCTGGCCGAAATTTCGGACCCCGTGGGCGAGAAATGATTCCTTGCGAATTCGATAAGGGCCCAAGCTGAAGATTCTCCCTGAGCGCAACACCGCTATGTGAAGATACAATAGTTCATCTTCCACGAAAGTGCCCGGGGCTCTTGGCGGAGTTTGATGAGATTGTCGAAATTCAACTTTGAGGCCCTTGGCGAGTTTAGGCAGTTTGGGGCAGGCGATGATTCCGAGACTCATGAGCTTGTCAAGAGTCAGATTCGGATTTGATGAAAAACGAATGAGGAAGAAATGTGACTTTTGCGGCTCTTATTACTTGATCGGAGCGCGAAGACCATTTACAATCAGGCTGATTGAAGAAGTATCAAAGCCCAATCGAGACGACCCCGCGAATCCCCAAGGGGATGAAGAACGTAAGGCGTTCGAGTTCATGGGCGAGAAATTCCGACAAACTTCACAGGCTTCACGCACGAGTGGCACGCACGACCAGCACGAACGACCAGCACGAACGACCAGCACGAACGGCCCTGGTGAATGTGACAGAGGCGAAGGAATCGGGAGGCCAAGCTTAAAAGCTTGGCGTTGCAGTCGGCCGACCCAGCCTACTTGGCCGCACTCGGCCTTGCAGTGCCTCACCTCCACTTTATGGAGGATTCGCTCAGGGGCCACCCATCAAGGATTGGTGGCGGAATTGAGGGTTGGAAACGAGGGTAGGAGAAACAGTCAGTGTGCCGCATTCTCCTGTTGAGAATGCGGGCCAAGAACACGACTCCTGTTCGAGTCGCGTTTTTTTTTGTCTCGCCAGGGCATGACAGGCCAGGGCATGGCGAGACCAGGGCGACCACGACCCCCCGGCGTCGTGGCAAGCTTTGAGCCATCATCAACACAGGCACCGCCGCGGGGAGAAGGCTTCGATGAAAACTGCAAGACGCAAGCGTTCGGCTCAGACACCTCAGATTTCCGAGTCGTCCTTGACCACTTTTTCGTCGGACCTTCTCACGCCGGAAGAAGAACGCGAACTGCTCACCAGTTTCTGGGACTGCAAGAGCGAACTCGTGCGAGTGCTCCTTCGCCATTACCCGAACGAGCTTCGCGCCAGCCGCCCGGCGCTTGAGCCGTGGCCGATGGCTCAGTTCATTCGCGAGCACTGCACCGATGAGCGCTGCGATGTGACCGCCGTTCGCCGTCTCCGCGACCGCTATGTGCACTTCAAGCACCGCCTCGCGTCCGCGAACATCCGCCTGGCCGCCCACGTCGCCAAGCGTTTCCGCCACCACTCGCTCGCTTACGCCGACCTCCTTCAGGAAGCCGTTTGCGGCCTGATGCAGGCGATCGACCGCTTCGACGTCAGCCACGGCACCCGCCTCGCGACCTACGCCACGTGGTGGATTCGCCAGACGCTCCAGATCGCCGTGGCCCGCCAGAGCCACCTCGTCAGCCTGAGCCCGCACCACCTTCAGGAGCTCGGCCTGCTGCAACAGGAAAGCGAAGCCCTGGCCCACGGCGGCAAGCACCTGCCCAGCCCGCAGGAACTTGCCAGCCGCACCGGCTCCAGCCTCGAGCACCTCACCCACCTGCAGACGGCGACCCGCACGCCGGTGAGCCTTAACGCCGTGCTCGACGACGACAGCGACTTCAAGCTCACCGAGGCCATGCCGGACACCGGGACCCTCGTGATGCAGGAAAACAACGAGCGTCAGGAAGCGCTCAGCTTCCTGATGGAAAACCTCCGACCCCGCGAACGCAAGGTGCTCGACCTTCGCTTCGGCCTCACCGGCAATGGCACCCACAGCCTTCGCCAGATCGGCCACCTGCTTCGCATCAGCAAGGAACGTGTCCGCCAGATCCAGAACCGGGCCCTCGAAAAGCTTCGCGCCAGCGCCGACCGCGTCGGCTGGGAGCCGACTCTGCTCCTCGAGTAGTCGCACGGTGGCAAAGGTTCATTTGACCCCACGAGCCGGAGAAATCCGGCTCGTGTCGTTTTTGAAGTGTGGCACCAGCGTCTCGCCCAATGGCACTGACTTTGACTTCGGTTGATACGAAATCCCGGGTCTAGTAGAAGGCCGAATTGAGCTCGACTAATAGAGCTAAACATACCTCTCAAGCGATTCCGGAAGCTGTTTGGAAGGCTACCAACGTTCGCCGCGAACGCAAAGTCAATGCCATGGGCATATAGAACGCCATGGGCACCCCACCAGCGTCTTGCCAGTTGGTTAGAATCTTGAATCTTGTAGCACTGGCGAGACGCCGAATGGCCGTACTCAGATCCCTAGGTAACGATCGAATGATTCGGGAAGGTTTCGGAGCCCAGTCGTCGGTCCCCTCGCAGTCAAAGTAAGTGCCATTGGGCGAGGCGTCGATCCCACTGTCCAATCAATAATCGCCCGCTTGTGGTTCGCCGCCGGCTCGCGATTGAAGGGCCTTCCAGGTCGCTGGCTTGATGGTGTTATTGATCTGCCGCACCGAGCCGTCCGCCACCAGAAAGTTCACCCCCTGGATGTGTCGGCTGTAGTAATCGTCGATGTGAGCGGAAGGACTGTTCGGCTCATGATCGCCGTGGGCCAGCACCAGCAGAAACGACCCCTCCAATTGCGACGGATCGTTCGCGAGCGGCACCTCCGCACCGGGAATCGCACCGACCCATGTCGCGAGGGCGATGTTGCTGCTTCGCTCGCCGATCATCAGCGTATTGCTCGATCCGTCGTGAATGTCGTTGAACTTCACCTGACTGTTGCGGAAGAAGATCCCATCGCCCGCACTCAGGTCATCCTCGGGATCGTTGTTGCCGAAGGACCCCACATAGTTGGAATGGGGCACGGTCACGGGCACCGTCTGAGTTGTAAAGGTGGGCGGGCCGCTATCCGACGGGCACTTGAAAACGTTCAGCACCTGCCTGCGTGCCGAGGCGTTCGCCGCGGAGCCGATCCCTTGCGTCCGGACGATGAGCTCGGAGAGCGGCGCCTGCTCGAGATCGGGAAGAATGAACGACGCCCAGCCCCAGCCGGGCCCCTGCTCCACGAAGTCCGGAGCCGGCCCAAGCTGCGTCGAGTACCCCTTCGGGAAGTGCCCCTCGCGATCGTGATAGCTCTGAAGCGCGATGCCGATCTGGTGCAGGTTGTTGTGGCACTTCGTCCGGTTCGCTGCTTCGCGAACCTTCTGCACGGCCGGCAGTAGCAGCCCGATCAGCACTGCGATGATGGCAATGACCACAAGGAGTTCGATCAACGTAAAGCCCGACTTCGTCAGCTGCCGCATCGCAAGTCCCTCAGGAGCTTCGGGTCCGGAACCCACCAAGATGGCTCTACGAAGTCCAGAGTGTAACAATATATACCACAAATCAAGTGGTGGAGACTTGGGTAGCGCGGTGGTGGCATGGACTGTGGCACCGGCGTCTCACCGCCGGTGCGTGGTCAGTTGCGATCCCAGAGGGTGTCGTCGGTGCCGAGATCGTACAGGAACTGGGCGTCGCGAATCTGAAGCACCGCAGATGGGTCGGCGGGGTTGGGGGCGTTCCGCGTGAAATCGGTTCGCACCTCCGCGTGGCCGTCGACATAGACGACCTGAGCCGTCTTGCCCGTCAGGCGGAAGTGAACGCTGGGCAGCTGCCGGCTCGGCGGCTCCGCGATGCCGACCTCGATCAAGCTCGGGTTGCCAGTGGGAAGGCTGGCGGTGGACGTGCTCGCCCCGGTCACGAACATCAGCGTGGCACTCGTGCTCGCCACCTGGGAGATGCGAATGCGGGTCCAGAGGTCGGTGCCATCGGGGAGTGGTTCCAGCGGGGCGAGGGCACGATAGTTGTAAGCGTAACCGCCGGTGGCGCCGTCGTGGGTGAGGTAGACCTTCCCCGGAGTTTTCGCGGGGCTGCGGAACAGGGCATCGTTGTTTTCCAGGAAGGGCATGATATACCCCTGGCTCACGTCAATCGGCACGCCGGCCGGCGTCGTGAGTGCGAACCACCAGCGCGGATTGCCACCTTCCCAGGTGCGGGCGGGCGGCAGTGCATCTTCGCTCATGGCCGCAAAGTTCAAGCTGGCGAGGCCGACCTGGCGGATGGCGTTGAGCCCCCGGGTGCGCGTCGCCGCATGCCGGACCTGCTGCACCGCGGGCAGAATCAGGCCGAATAGCACCGCAAGGATCGCGATCGATACCAACAACTCGATCAGCGACAGTCCGTGATGAATGAATCGAGACAAGGCGAAGCCCTCACAAGGGCATGGCAAGGCAGGCCTGTATATCATCGCCCGGAGCGGCGGAATCTGCAACCGGGAATAGGCCTTCGCGAGGGGAATTCCCTCGGGCGAAAGCTGCGCGTCACCCCAGGGCTTACGCTTCGGGTTCGCCTGGTACCTGGGCCATCAGCTGCCGGGCGCGCCACCCTGGCGCTTACGCTTCGGGTTCGCCAGTGCCCAGGCGATTCAGAATCTCCGTGAGCACCTCGTCGTCTCGCGGGTGCTCCGTGGGGAGGAGCACGCGAAGCGGAATGGGGACTTCATCCATGCGATACGCGGTGCCTGCCTTGTGGACGCCGTAGATCGCGGTCGTGAAGCGGACCGTGGGCGTGACCACGGGCGTGGCGCCGGGTGGGTCGAGCAGGATCACGGGGATCTGTGCGAGGCGTTCGCGAGCCGCGGGCGGCAGGTCGATCGCCGTCTCGCTATCGACGATCACGCAGGCATCGACTTCGCCACGGGCGAGCATCTCCGGGCCGGTGAATTCGCCAGGGTTGTAACGCGGGTAGCCTCGACTCAGGTTCACGCCGAAAGGGTATCCCGTCTGCCAGGCCAGCACCGAATCGGCCCCGGCGACATCGCCGAAGCGACGCATCCGGCGAGCGTAGAAGCGGGTGTGATCATTGAGATTCGTGACGAGTTGCAAGAGCGCCTCGACACTGCGATGGGCCAGCGGTTCCTTCGTAAGGCCGTTGCCGAAGAAGATCACCCCGCAGCGGCAGGTTTTCATCCGCTGGGCCAGGGTCTTCCAGGCGCCGTCCTCGGGGAAGGAAGGGACTTCGAGGCCTTTCACCATCATGCGAAGCGACCAGAGCGTTTCCCAGTGACAGCCCGTTGTCACAGGCAAGAACAGGTCGGCTCGCTTCGCGGTGTCGGTCAGGCTTTCATCGACGACCACGACGTATCGATCGGCCCGGCCGCCCGGCACGAATCGGCCGACGGCATCGACGGAGTAACGCTCCATGTGGCGAGGGTGCGTGCGAACGGGATCGCTGCCCCAGAAGATGACGAGGTCCGCACGGTTCTTCACTTCGCCGAGGGTGCAGGTCGATTCGCCGACCTGTTGCAAGGCCATGATGGAGGGTGCGTGGCCCGTGCTGGCCGTGGTGTCGATGGTGGCCCCGATGCGATCGGCCAGGGCCGTGGCGGCCCGCTGGCCGTCGGTGGTACTGCGAGAGAGCCCGTAAATCAGCGGGTAGCGAGCCTCGCGAAGAATGCCTGCGGCTCGTTCGCAGGCGGCCTCGAATGTGGCCTCGGCACCGTTCACTTCCGCTCGCGGCGAGGTCCGCGTGTTCTGCTGGAGGAACCAATCCGTGGCGAGCGGACACTCGGGTTCGACTTTCACAATCCGCCCATGATCGGTGGTGATCGTGAGGTCGTCGCAGACACATCCGCAGACGGAACAGGCAACATCGGTGAACGTTTCGGCCATGGCCGCGGTTCCTGACTCGGTGGTCACGGTGCGTCGGTCTGCGACTCGAACCCGCGGTCCCGGCGTGTCCCGGCGAGTTCGGTCGCGTCCCTTCATCGTATTTGAACCGGCTCGCAATTTCTGGAGGGGAAGCGCGGGCGCGCCCCAAAGTCTCAGGCTCTTTGCATCTCTGCCAGTTCCCCCAGATAGGCCTGAATCGTCTTCGCGAGGCTGCGGCCGATGCCGGGGATGTCCTCGAGCGCCTTGCCGCCGTCGCGGCCGAGGAGCGTGGAAACGTCCTCCGGGAGCCCCGTCACGGCCAGTGCGGCTTGACGGAATGCCCGCACTCGGTACAGATTATCGCCCTGGCGAGCTAAACCCGAGGCGTGCTCGCGTAACCGGCGGGCGAGATCATCGTTCGACATGGTGAATCCTCCACCGATTCGGCCCTCATGAATCCTGGCGAATTATACGCCTGTACACAAGGTGGGTTGAGGACGATTTCGCAGATTCTTCCAAGCGTGCGGACTGGAGGTCCACCATGGCCGGGTTTCGGATGCACATCACGGTCTCGAGCGTCGCGGGTCTTGCTTACGGCGGGCTGATGATGAGACCGCTGGGGTACGAACCCGAGACGGCCATTTTGGCGGCGGCCCTCACCGCGGTGGGCGGGATGCTGCCGGACCTCGACAGTGATTCCAGCGTGCCCGTTCGCGAGATGTTCGGGCTCGCCTCGGCCGTCGGCCCCGTCTTGATGATCCCCTGGCTGGTGCAGTCCGGCCTGAAGCCCGAGGGCGTGCTGGCGGCCATGCTCGTCAGCTACATCGTCATCCGCTACGGAGTCTCACGAGTCTTCAAGGCCTTCAGCGTTCATCGCGGAATGTACCACAGCATCCCGGCCATGTTCGTCGCGGGGCTCCTGGTTTACCTCGGCTATCATTCGCCCAATCATCAGGTGCGGGTGCTGTTCGCCATCGGAACGATGATGGGCTTTCTTTCGCACCTGGTGCTCGACGAGATTTACTCGGTGAACTTCCAGGGCGTGCGGATCAAGCTGAAGAGTTCCGCGGGAAGTGCGTTGAAGTTCGTCTCGCCCTCCTGGACCGGCACCGCGACATGTTACGCCATCCTGGGCGGCCTGATTTACCTGGCCCATCGCGATTTTCAGACCACGATGCCCGCGAACAGCCCGATCCTGCCCGCCACCAGCCTGGCCGCGAAGGCGAAGTAACTGCGATCTCGGCGTCCCTTGCGTCCTCGCAGCGGAGCGCGGGGGACGTGACGCGATGATTCCGGCCCCTGTTGATCCCGGGAATTCGTCTTTTCGCTACAGGCACCCCCGCCGCACAACCGATACTTTCGTCAGCCACGGAGCATCGCGCAAGTCTGGTGGAATCGTTGATTCCTCCGACCTGGCGAAGACACACCGGGATGGAGGGGCCCATGGCCTGGTTTCGGCGGAAACTCTTGCTGTTGGCGGCGGTCGTTGCCGGTACAGCGTCGGTTGGTTGCAACCCGCTGGCGATGGGCTTTCTCACGCCCGTCCCCATGCCGCCCTGGGTCACCGAGCGGATGGAGCAGAAGTACGCTCATAAAAACGACTTCCGCACCCCGATCATGCCGCCGATCCGCGATGGCTTCCCACCGCCGATCTGCGAAGATGCGCCCAGCGATCAGGAAGTGCTTCGCGCAATGCCCCGGGTTCCTCGCGGCATGCCGTATGTCTTCGAGACCTTCCGCGACGACATCGTCATCGTCAAGAACCGTGTGGTGGACAAGATCGATCCGCCCCGCTTCTTCCCGCTGGTGGGGCCGGCCCAGCTGCACCACTGCCACTGGGAATGTATCATCTATTACAACGAGACAGTGTCCTCGGACTACCCGTTCCCGGTGCAGGTCAAGAAGCAGCGTGTCGAGGTGATGCAGATCGACAAGGATCACCTCCACCTGTTTGTGGGCAACAACCCTGAGACCCAGCGGGAAATTGCTCGGGATCTGTCGAAGTATTGAGGATGTGCAGGCGGAAGTGGCTTCAAAACGAACGTGAGCGAGCCGGAGTGCGGTACTCCGGCTCGCTCTATTTCTGCGCGAAGGCCGTGTCGTTCCGTGCGGCAGGATTAGCGAACGGTACCGCCGTTGCGAGCGAAGATGGCTCGCGGGTCGCCGTGCCCGTCTTCGGTGTTGACGGTGACGAGATAGCGGCCGGATCGCACTTCTTCCTCGTAGTGCTTCGCATCTTCTTCGGGAACGCCCCAGCCGATCAAGGCCCCGGTAAGGCCGGCAATCGCAGCGCCGCCGAGGGCGTTGCTGAGAATCGTGCCCAGCGTTCCCGCGACGATCGCCGGCCCGATGACAGGGATCGCCCCTGCAAGAATGCCCAGGCCGATCGCCGCGCCCGCGGCAGCGCCGGTGGCCGCGCCGATGCCGAAGCCTTCTTCGGCGTTCGTGTCGTTGGCGTCGTTCGTGTCGGTCGTTGCCCCGTTGCGGGCGGCCGTATCCTTGCCCACCAGGCCGATTTGGCTGTCGCGGTAGCCTGCGGCACGAAGCTGGATAATGGCTTGCTCTGCTCGGGCTCGTGTGTCAAAGCTGGCAACGACGGTTTGAGAGGCCGTGAGTGTGGCCATGTCGATCTCCTTGAGAAAGCGGGAAAGTCCCAGGCTCGGGAATTAAGAGCCCAGGCGTCAGACGGGGGAAGTGAGACGCACAGCCTGTGCCAATACAGATGTGAAACCGACGATTTTCCTGGTGGATCCGGAAGAGACGGGGGTTCGGCTTGGCCGCGAAGCGGAGCACGGGGCGCACTCCCCAGTCTCAACAGGTGAAATGAACAGAAGCGATGGCGCGGCTCAGAACTTCCCGTCCCGCGTCTCGAAGTGGGTCGGCTTGTTCAGCAGGCGGCCGCCGGCCTTTACCCAGTCCGCGACCCACTCGATCAGTGTTTCACTCGTCACGGTCAACGGCCCCAGGGCGGCGAGGCTCGCGGTCGCGTCGCTGAGCAAGGCCGTCTCCGCTTCGATGCCGACGAACTGCGGCTGCGCCCCGAGGAGCTGCCCGAAGCGCTCACAGACCTTCCGCACGCTGAGCACTTCCGGGCCGGTCATATTGAAGATCCGCGGCGGCGTGCCGACGTGCTCGAAGGCTCGCAGCGTCATTGCGTTCGCGTCCCCCTGCCAGATCACGTTGAAGTACCCCATCGCCAGGTCGATCGGTTCCTCGTCCAGGACTTTCCTCGCCAGGTCGACGAGCACGCCATAGCGAAGATCGACCGCGTAGTTCAAGCGGAGGATCGCAACCGGCAGGCTCAGCGTGTTGCTGAAGTACTCGAACATGCGTTCGCGGCCGAGGGCGGACATGCCGTATTCCCCGACCGGGTTGGGCGGCACGGCCTCGGTGGGGCCTCGGCTGGTGACAGGCGTGAACGGATAGACATTCCCCGTGGAGAAGGCGACGAAGCGGCTCGTGCGATACTTGCGACAGACGATAGCGGGGAGGAAGCAATTCACTGCCCAGGTGGGCCCGGCGTCGCCGGTGGAGCCGAACTTTCGGCCGGGCATGTAGACGATGTTGGCCGCGTCGGGCAGGTGGCCGACTGCGACTTCATCCAGCAAATCACAGCGAATCGTCTCGATGCCATGGGCTTGCAGGGCCGCGTCGTCGCCGGCGGAGAAGCGTGACACGCCGATGACCTTGCGTCGGATGCCGGCCTCGTCCGAGGCTCGCTTCGCCATGCGGGCGAGGGTCGGCCCCATCTTTCCCGCGGCCCCGAGGAAAAGAATATCTCCCGGCAGTTTCGCGAGGGCTGCGATCACCTGCGGCGTGGGCTCGCTGAGACGCGATTCGAGATCGGCTTCATCGCGGATCATGAGGCACCGTGGAATGCGGATCTCGGAATGCAGATCGTGTCTGGTAAACGAATCGTGACTCAAGATTGCAAGCGGGAATCCAGGAGATTTTCGCCGCTCGCTTCGGAGCGCTGCGATGCGCGGTCACTCGCGATGAGGAGGAAGGCGCTCATGTTCCGGATCATGTGCCGGCGCGTTGCAGCGCTCCGCAGCAATCGGCAGCGGAGCCGCAAAGCTTTCTCAGGCGGAGAGGCGTTCGATCTGATCGCCGACGCGGGGCAGCGTGAGACGGAATTGCGTGATGCCGCCGGGGCGGCCTTCGTAGCGGAGTTCGCCTCCGTTTTGAGCCGCGAGTCGCCAGGCGATCGAGAGGCCCAGACCTCGACCACGTCCCGCGGGTCGGCCACAGAAGAACGGATCGAACATCAGTTCCCGCTGGGAGACGGGCACACCAGGGCCGCTGTCTTCGACGAGGAACGAGACCTGGGAATCGCTGACGTTGGCGGAGACTCGCACCCAGCCGCCTTCCTCGACGGCTTCGATACCATTGCGGACCACGGCGCGAAGAGCCTGGCGAATCTGTTCGCGATCGGCGTCGATCCAGGCCTCGGTGGCAGAGCGTTCCGCGGAGAGGCTGATGCCACGGAGGTCCGCCTCGACGAGGAGATCTTCGCGAACAGCCTGGAGGAGTTCCGCCGCCGGCCAACGCTGCGCGTGCGGACGTGCCGGGCGGGCGAATTGCATGAGGCCCTTGATGAGCGAGGCGATCCGCTCACACTGGCGTTCGATGGTGCGGAGCACACCTTCGCGATCGGGGTCGGTTTCCTTCTGCCGCAACCGCTGGGCATGGCCGGCGATCACCATGAGCGGATTATTGATCTCGTGCCCGGCCCCCGCCGCGAGTTCCGCGAGGCCGCGAAGTCGAGCTTCATGAATGCGATCCGTGCTCTCGGTCGCCATCGAATCGAGGGCCGATTGCAGCGAATCCACCTTCTCTTCGAGCCGTAGCACAAGCGTCGAGCCGTTGCGGCGGCGCGCTTCCCCCGCCATTCGAAGCAGGTTGGGAAGAAGTGGCACAAAGCGAGGATCGGCGGGGACGACGGAGTTCGTTCGCGTCTCGATCACCAGGGCTTCGATCTGGCTTTGCCGCAGGTCGAGGTGATGGAGGTGTTCCTCGGCATCGCGCGTTGCGGTAAGGCCGAAGGAGCCAAGGCGACGTTCCGCTTCGCGAGCCGCGAGGTAGACAATGGAGAAGAGGTTTGCGTCCGGCACCAGCGGGCGAGCCGACGACAACGGCAGGGAAAGCTGGCCGACGACCGAGGCGATGCGTTGCGGGAGCCGCCAGCGTGTGGCGAGTCGACGAGCGATCGCTTCGTGATCGAGGCTCCAGTGTTCACGCTGGATCGCGAGCGGATCGCTGGCGAATCGGCCATCCCCACGGCACTTCGCGGCGGCGTCGGGGTTCACCGTGGTCACGGCGAGCCAGCCCAGCGAAGCCATCTGAGCGGCCCACGCCGCTTCCTGGGGCGCGGCTCGGCACGTGAGGCGCGCGAGTTCGCCCGCGAGTTCCGAGCTTTGCTGGGCGAGTTCATTCACTGTTGCGACGAACGGATGCGAGGCGTTTCGCCAGGCCCCCGCGCCTCGCTCCAGGTACGCCACGGCCACGTCAGGAAGGGCGGCCGAGAGCAGGCGAGCGTTGCTGAGAGAGGTCTGGGGTTCCGCGTGTTCGGCGCAACCATGGCGAAGCAGGAATGCGAGAAGGGCGTGGTCCCAATGGGAGACGTCGGCCAGGGTCGTGGGCCGTTCCGCCAGTGCAATCAAGCTGTCCGCATTCGGGCAGAGCCACGGTAAATCCACCGCAGCGCGGCCTACAGCCTTCCCTGGCACGATGAGAACTCCTGGGAATGATTACACCTGGGACTGTGGCACCGGCGGCTCGCCTGTGCCACAGCCCAGAATGCTACAGTCCGAACACTCACACTTACACCATTGACGACGACTCGATGTCCATCTGTATGCACATCCGCTCGATGAGCATGTCGATGTCGAACGGCTTCTGGAGGAAGTCGTCGGCACCGGCGAGCTTGAGTTCCTGGATCTTGTCGTCTTCCACCATGCCGGAGATGCAGATGATCCGCACATCCTCGAGGCCGACGTCGGCCCGCACGCGATGGCAGACTTCCTTGCCGTTGATGTCCGGCAGCATCACGTCCAGGATGATCAGGTCCGGGCGATATTCCTTGACCATCATGCCGGCATCGAAGCCGTTGGAAGCAATGCGAACCTCGAACCGGCCGTCCTCCTGGAGGGCCTTGTTCATGACATCGACCAATTCCGGATCGTCGTCCACGAGCAGCACCTTGCGCTTGCCGCTCTCGAGGGCGTCGGTCGGGATACTGTTGTCCTTCATGAACTTGTACAGCGCTTCGCGCGGGATTCGCCGGAACTTGGAGCCGGGAACCCGGAAGCCTTTGAGCTGACCGTTGTCGAAGCATCGAATGATCGTCTGCTGGCTGACCTTGCAGATCTTGGCGGCTTCGCCGGTCGTGAACACGGTCTTCATACGTTCATCCACCTTGCCGGCGCCTGCCGGTCGCATGAAGGAGGCCCGTGGCGGCTGAACCGAGCCGGCCATGGACCGAAATCCGTCCCTGAATCACATTAGACCTTCATCCCTGGAAGCCTTGCAGAGCTCGAATGAGCCTGCGAAGCCACACAGGGCAGGGAAGCTGTCGGGGTCGTCTTGCCGGTGATTCGGAACGTCGGCGGGGGATGAACAAAATCCCTCAACCGCTTGCTCGATCCTACCGGGGTCAAGAATCCGGTCAACGCGAAGGGGCCTGTCTTCAAAGCCGAGGCTTCAAGGCAGCGGGCCTTAGATCGCGCGACCAGCGAGGCTTACCGAAGCCGCAATCTCTTGCGGAATCGCCTGGCCTCCGTCCCTTTTCCATTCTTCCCGTCAATGCGGTTTCAGCGTCCTTGCCGACTCGGTCGCGGCCTTCATCGGCACCCTGAAACCCGCGTCCTCATCATTTTCCCTAATTTCTCGTCTGCGAGAAAGGGCAAGATGCGGAAGATACGGGACAACCAGGCTCCGGACCGAACACCTCATCAGCATCGCCGGGGCGGACCAACCGCCATGGCGTGGGGGGATTGACCGGGAATGCCGACCCTCTTCGGCCGGCAGGCCCGGCCCGCGGTGGCAGGGGCTTACCCCACTTCTCTCCCACGGGCAGGTCGCCCATACCGACCTATTCGAGATAAAACAACAGCATTGCGAGGTCCGCCGGGGTGATGCCGCTGATGCGGCTCGCCTGGCCCAGGCTTTCCGGCCGAACCCGCCCCAACTTCTCCCGCGCCTCATGACGCAGTTGAGGCACCACAGAATAGTCAAAAGTGTTGGGAATCCTTTTATTTTCGAGACGCTGGAACCGCTCCACCTCCAGCGCCTGCCGGTCAATGTACCCGCTGTACTTCGTTTCCAAAACCACCTGTTCCACCGCGTCCGGCCGATCCGCCCAATCGCGCAGGGCGGGCTGCCAGTGGCAAAGATTTTCCCATTCCACCCCGGTTCGCTTCAGCCAGGTCAGCAGATTGTCCCCATCGTGCTTGCCACGGCGGAGGAACTCGAACAGGGCGGCGATGTCCTGCTCCTTCCGCTCGAAGCGAGCCCAGGCTTCATCGTCCACGGAGCCGACCTGCCGGCCGATGCGAGTCAGCCGCCGATCCGCGTTGTCGTGCCGGAGCAGCAGGCGGTACTCGGCCCGGGAGGTAAACATGCGGTACGGCTCGTCCACGCCCTTCGTCACGAGATCGTCGATGAGTACCCCGATATAGGCCTGGCTGCGGTCAAGGACGAACGGCGGTTCGCCCTTGAGCTTGAGCCCCGCGTTGATCCCTGCGACAAGCCCCTGGGCGGCGGCTTCCTCGTAGCCGGTTGTGCCGTTGATCTGGCCGGCGAAGTAAAGACCGTCGACGAGCTTGGTTTCGAGCGTCGCGCGAAGCTGGGTGGGCGGGGCGTAATCGTATTCGACCGCGTAGCCCCAGCGCATCACCTCCGCGTTCTCCAGCCCGGGGATGAGCTTCAGCATCGCCTGCTGCACGTCCTTGGGCAGGCTCGTCGAGATGCCGTTGCAGTAATACTCGCGGGTGTTGAGGCCTTCCGGCTCCAGGAAGATCTGGTGACCTCCCTTCTCGGCGAAGCGCACGACCTTGTCCTCGATCGACGGGCAGTAACGCGGCCCACGCCCCTCGATCTGCCCACTATACATGGGGGCCCGGTGCAGGTTCGCACGGATGATCTCGTGCACGGCCGCGTTGGTGCTGGTGATGTGGCAGGCCACCTGGGGCACGTCAACGGTCTTGTTCGCAAAGCTGAACGGCCGGGGCGGATGATCGCCGTGCTGGATCTGAAGCTGCGAGAAATCGATGGTGCGTCCGTTGAGTCGACAGGGCGTGCCGGTCTTGAAGCGAGCAAGCTGGAAGCCGCACCCCGCGAGGGAATCGGAGAGGTGCTCGGCGGCATTGTCGCCCGCCCGGCCGCCGGTGGTCTTCGCTTCCCCCGTGTGCATCAGCGCCTTGAGGAAGGTGCCCGTGGTGAGGATCACGGCCCTGGCGCGGTAGATCGTGTCGCCCCGGGTCACCACGCCGACGATCCGATGGGGCCCGAACTCGGGTTGCGGAATTCGGACTGCGGAATCAAGAGAAGAGTTGGCCTCACGTTTCTCGACGATTCCGCATTTCTCCAGCAGCAGTCCCTCGACCAACTCCTGCCGCAATGTCAGGAGTGGCTGTTCCTCGACCCAGCGTTTCATGGTGAACTGGTAAAGCTTCTTGTCCGCCTGGGCTCGCGGCGAGTGCATCGCGGGGCCCTTGGAGGCATTGAGCATGCGGAACTGGATGCCGCTGGCATCGGTGCATCGTCCCATGACACCGCCGAGGGCATCGATTTCGCGAACGATCTGTCCCTTGGCGACGCCGCCGATGGCCGGGTTGCAGGACATCTGCCCGACGGCATCGGCGTTCATCGTGAGGAGGATGGTACGCAGCCCCAGCCGTGCCGCGGCCATGGCCGCTTCGGCGCCTGCATGCCCCGCGCCGATGACGGCGACGTCGTATTCGTAGGTGAGAGAGTTCATGTTCGCGAATGCTTGGGAAGATAGAGACGAATCGCGGCTTCAAGTGAGTCCGGGCCGTCCGCATTGCGGTTCGCTGTCAGAAGGATCAATCCCTCAGCCTGACACAATTCCCTCGCGAGATTCTCCGGCGTACACTGGGCCGCCTATCCCTGGATCATTCGCGATTCAATCTCCCAGTGTTTCTTCATCACCTCGGCACGATGCTCGACGAAGTATTGCTTCAGCGCCTGCAGTTCCTCCGGCGTGATCGACGGCAACGCCTCGAACATCGTCTCATCGCGGTAATCCTCACACATCAGGTCGTTGATGATCACGGCGGTCATGCTTGCTCCTCTTCGTCCCGAGTCATGCTACCGCATCCGAGCTCTTGCCTCCAGCGATCCCGCGTTGGGAAGGTTGCGTGACGCTTTCGATGATCCCTGCCTTTTGAGCCTGTCAACCTTCCGCCAGGCACTCGCGCAGGAAGCGAACGCCGTGCTCGATGTCGCGGAATCGCTCGGCCTGGTTGCCGACCTCGCGCTCGATGCACAGCGAGCCCGTGTAGCCGATACGTTTCAGCGTCTTCACGAAGAGCTTCGTGTTCGTCTGCCCTTTCCCGAGCGGCACTTCCTCGCCCCACACGCCCTTTCGCGGCGGTCGAATCCCGTCCTTCACATGGACGCTACGAATGTCCGGAGCCAGCAACTCCATCGCCTCGATCGGGTCGTCGTTGTCGTAGAGCAGCATGTTCGCGGGGTCGAAGTTCACCTTCACATTCGGGCACTTCAGATCGTCCAGCGTTCGGCGAAGCAGGGCCGCGGACTCCTGGCCGGTCTCGAAGGAGATGGTGACGCCCACCTGCTTGGCTTCGTCCGCCGCACGGCTGAGGGTGTCCAGGAAGGCCTTGCGGTCCGGGCTGCCCACTTCGGGAATGAAGCCGGCGTGGAACATGAGTTCCGTGAGGCCCAGGTCGAGCGCCCGGCGAAGGCCCCAGCGGTAGGTCTCGAAACGCGCCGGCCGCGTGGCAGCGTCGCCGAAGCCGCCAGTCTTCTCGATGGTCGCGGGTGAAGTGTAGTCTTCGCCGGGGAAACCGAGCATCGCGCCGGACATGCGCAAGCCCGCGGCCTTCGCGGCCCTGGGCATGTCATCCCCTTCGTCCCACGAAGCGTGGTGCGGATCGCCACAAGCAATCTGGACGACATCGATGCCGAGGCGATCGAGAAAGCCTTTCAATTCCGGGATATTCTTCACTTGCAGCGACCAGCTACAGACGCCAATGGCAAGCGGTTCGATGGACATGGCAGGCCTCGTGGAGAAGGAGATCAGCGGCAGGGAGTAAGATACCGCGGCGCTGGGTGGCGGAGTAGCCCCGACGGTTGCGGTCGCCGTTTGCATTCTCGCCGGTTGCGGCCAAGCCCTGCTCCCCGCGAACGTTTTATGAGCCTACCGGCCGCACATTCTTCTTGCAGTTCCCCCAACGTCACCGCACGGTCCAGCTTCGCCGCAAGCGGCGGCCCGATTCCATTTGACAATTCCCCCCACGGAGGTTAGAGAACATCTGTACACTTCTCATACCGGCACTCGACCGGAGGAACCCCCATGAAACTGACCACTCGCATGCCGAAAAAACTCATCAAGGCCGCGGCTCGCCTGCGTGCGGCTGGCTGGTCCTGGAAACTCATTGGCGAGAAGCTCGGCCGCAGCGAAGGCACTTGCTCGCGGTGGATGACTCGCTATTCCGCGATCTGGAGCCGGGCGTATCTCCAGGCCGAGGCGGCGCTCTTGAAAGACGCCGGCAGCGAGGCCCGCGTGGTGCTGCAACGGCTGATGCGCTCGACGGATGAACGCCTCCAGTGTGCCGCCGCCCGCCTGCTTTTCCAGGCTCGCATCAACGAACGCCGCCTCGAACGCCAGACGGCCAGGGCCGCGAAAAACGCTCCGCTCTCGATCAGCGGCGTGCAGAGCGTCGACGAAATGCTCCACGCCTTCATCGACTCCGCCAGCGAGGCGCCGCCCGTCGATCGCGCCGCTTCGTAACCTTCTTCCTTCCCCTTACGTCTCTCTCCGAGGCTTCGCCATGGCACCACTCACGGAAGCCCTGCGCTCCGCTCTTCACGCCCTGCCGGCCATCGATCGTGCTCGCCTTGTTCGCGAACTCGACCTCGCCCTGAGTTCGCGCAATGATCCCTCGTCGCTGATCGCGAACATCTTCACGGATGAGCAGGGCGAGCCGTTCAGCCTGGCGCCGTTTCACAGGGACTTGCAGGCGTTCCTGAGCGAGAATCCGCATGCCCTGGTGGAACTGCCTCGCGATCATGGCAAGAGCACGCAGGTCTGTGGGCGGATTCTGTGGGAGCTGGGCCACAATCCGAACCTGCGGGTGAAGATCGTCTGCGCCACGGACGCGATCGCCGCGGAGCGATCTCGCTTCCTGCGGACGACGATCGCCACCAACGGCCGGCTGCGCCTGGCCTTCCCGAGCCTGCGGCCCGCAAGCCCCTGGGGTGCGGACGCCTTCACGGTGCAGCGAACCGCGTCGATCATCGGCCCGTCCGTCGCGGCCTTCGGCGTCGGGGCCGGGAGCACCGGCACCCGTGCAGACTTGCTCGTCTGCGATGACATCGTCGACGTGCGAGCCCTGCACAGCAAGACGGACCGCGACCGTGTTCGCGACGACTTCCAGCACAACCTCATGAACCTGCTGGAACCCAACGGCCGCTTCTGGGGCCTGTTCACCCCCTGGCACGCGGACGATCTGAACGCTCACCTGGTGAAGAACGCGGCCTATCCTCACTTTCGCCGGGCGATTGACGCGGATCTGACTCCGCTCTGGCCGGAAAAGTGGCCCCAGGAACGCCTGGCGGCGCGACGGCAGGAAGTGGGGGCCTCCTCGTTCGCTCGCGGCTACCACCTGAAGCCGCAATCGATCGAAGACGCCCCGATCCGACCCGAATGGGTGCAGACCTGGACCTTGCAAGCCGATCGCTACGATCGCATCGTGATGGCGGTCGATCCCGCCGTCGCGACCCACGCCAACGCGGATCGCAGCGCCGTCGCCGTCCTGGGACTGCTCCGCAGCGAAGACGCCTCGAACGCCAGGAGCTCCGTCCAGATTCATGTCCTGGAAGCGGTCGCTCGGCGCGTCTCCGCGCCGGATCTCATCACATTTCTCGACGAGATCGATCGACGCTGGAACCCGGAGGTGATCCTGTTCGAGTCCAACGCGGCCTTTGAGGGAATGCGGTCCCTGTTCGCGAAGACGACTCGCTTCGGGCCGAAGCTCCAGGCGGTGGTTCAGACTCGCGACAAGGCCTCCCGCGTGGCGGCGTTCAGCGTCCCCATCGAGAACGGCGTGGTGAGGCTTAAAGGCGAGGGCCGCACCATCGACGCGAGCCAGCACCTGCTCCACGACGAAATGACCACCTTCCCCTCCGGCACGCACGACGACCTTCTCGATGCCGCCGCCATGGGCACCGCCTTCCTGCTCAACCGCCGGGAACCCCGAGTCTGGGGCTAATTCAGAAGCAAGTGACCTGTGGCACCGTCGTCGCCGGTGCCACAGTCCGAAGCGCCTCCCCCCTACTCCCTGTCTCCCCCACTCCCGCTCGAGGTGACTTATGCTCAATCCCATCACGATCCGTTACTCGTTCCGACCCGTCAAACGAAGCCTGGCCACGGGGCGCGTCACGGACCTTTTCGGCCTGCCGGCCCAGGAACTGCCGCACACCATCGCGGAGGATCTGGACCTCGACATTCGCCCCGGCGAGGTCGTGCTTTTCACGGGCCCGTCCGGCAGCGGCAAGTCGTCGATCTTGCGTGAAGCGGCCCGGCAGCTTGGCGCCCTGGACATTACTTCCCTTGAACTTCCCTCGGTTCCGCTCATCGACGCATTGCACGGCCCCCTTGAAGACCGGCTGGGGCTGCTCGCCGCCTGCGGGCTCTCGGAGGCTCGCCTTCTTTTGCGAACCCCGGCCGAGCTCTCCGACGGCCAGCGCTATCGCTTCCGCATGGCCTTCGCCCTCTCCACGATCGCACTCCCGCAAGCCGTCGGCCACACACCGCGATACCTCGTGATGGACGAATTCACCGCGGCCCTGGACCGCACCCTGGCGAGGGTGGTCGCGTTCAACCTCCGCAAGCTCGCGAGCCGTCTGAACGTCGGCATTCTCGCCGCCACCACGCACGACGACATCACCGCGGATCTTCAGCCGGATGTTCACGTCCTCTGTCACGGCGAGGCACAGATTGAGGTGCAGCGTCCGCCTGTAAAAAAAAACCGATCAGCTTCGCCCACGAGCTTTGGCTCTCCGATGGTTCCGGTGCCGACTGGCCGTACTTCGCTCGGTGGCATTACCGCAGCCATCACCTCGCCTTCACCCGCCGCGTGATGATCCTCTGGCACAATCGCGATCCCATCGGCATCGCCATCTTCGCCAGCCCCGCCGCGAGCCTCACGTTGCGTTCGCAGTTCTTTCGCCTGAAGAATCCCCGCAGCCGGGTGGCGATGGCCGCTCTTAACCGGCAGCTCTGGCTCCTCCAGCGCGTCGTGATCCACCCCACCTATCGTGGGGCCGGGCTCGCCGCCGCGTTCGTTCGCAGGGCCTGCGAACTCTGCGACATTGACTGGATCGAAACGCTCAGCGCCATGGGCCAGATCAACCCCTTCTTCGAGAAGGCCGGCTTCGTGAAGGTGGGGCTCATCCGGAAGCCCAAGCCGGGTACTCCGCGAAACGCAGCCTACGGAGTGAAGCATTGCAAAAGTGCTCCGCCCGTCGAGTTCACCCACGAGTTCAGCGAACCGGTTTACTACGTCCGCGACAACCGCAACCGACCGGCCGTGAAAGCTGGACAGGGCTTCGCAGACGGACTAAGTTTGTAACAGTGTGTTACAAGTGGGTTTCTGTTGATCTCAACCGCTTCTGCCTGGCTGCCCCTCGAGGAACGGGCACTATCATGATTGACTTCCTCATCCTCGCGACCGTGCTCGTCTCGATTGCCCTCTTCGGCGGTGCGGCGGTGCTCGCGCTGGGCTGGGCCTTTCGCGATGGGCAGTTCGAGAACTTCGACCAGGGGGCCAGGTCGATCTTTGGGCCGGATGAACCGCTCGGCGAAACGACGGATGCGTTTCCCTCCTGACGATGCCTGCGTTCACTCCCTGACGTGCCGAGACTCTCCATGGCTGCCAAGGTGACGGACATCACTCCCGAGGACCGCGAACGCTATGCCCGCGAGCGCGCCGCCCTGGACGAATCGACCCGCAAACCGGTCCTGTATCTCACCTGCAGTGCCGTCGTTTGGCT
>Ga0105048_10004135_pt1 | contig 23706 bp, 25 predicted proteins | sample MAT05_FD_78382 | JGI IMG/M metagenome (GOLD analysis project Ga0105048, IMG submission 78382) | Freshwater microbial communities from Lake Fryxell liftoff mats and glacier meltwater in Antarctica - MAT-05 | ecosystem: Environmental > Aquatic > Freshwater > Ice > Liftoff microbial mat | place... | reverse complement strand
TGACAGTTCATCGAGCTGCGCTGGCGAACCAGTCTTACCTACCCTCCCTGTCCATTTAGAGTCGTGCCGAGGCCCCATGCCGACTTTATACTTCGATTATAGCATGAAACACAATCACTGCATGGGTTTCAGTAGACAAATTAGGATAATAAAATACGTAATTAAAGCCGTCCTGAAGGACGGGGCTTCTACCCAATTTTCTGGTGAAACCTAGAGATAATTTGTTGGGTCATGGTATTTCTCCTGAATAAAGCACAGATAACTTTTATCCCCACTTGGCTCCCAAGGATGACTATAATGGCAAGGGTCTAGGGCAAGAGCCAATGATTAAGGATTGTAGATAGGAATAGGGGTTTAATTTAGGGTTATGACTAAGTTTGTATTTGTAACGGGTGGCGTAGTATCTAGCATCGGGAAAGGCATTGTTGCTGCCAGCTTAGGCAGATTACTCAAATCCCGGGGCTACTCTGTATCTATTCTTAAATTTGACCCTTATATTAATGTAGATCCCGGAACCATGAGTCCCTTTCAGCACGGGGAAGTATTCGTTACTGCGGATGGTGCAGAAACAGACCTAGATTTGGGGCATTACGAGCGCTTCACTGATACCTCCATGTCTCGTCTCAATAGCGTTACGATTGGTTCTGTCTATCAAGCTGTATTAAATAAAGAGCGACGGGGTGATTATCACGGCGGCACTGTGCAGGTGATTCCTCACATTACCAACGAAGTCAAAGAGCGGATCCATCGAGTTGCTAAAAATACCCATCCTGATGTGGTGTTGATCGAAGTGGGAGGAACTGTAGGGGATATTGAATCTCTGCCTATTTTGGAAGCGATTCGTCAGTTTCGGAAAGATGTGGGTAAGCAAAATGTAATTTATCTTCATGTTACCCTGATGCCATGGATTCCAGCGGCTGGAGAGATGAAAACCAAGCCCACTCAGCATTCTGTGAAGGAATTACGCTCCATTGGTATTCAGCCAGATATTTTAGTCTGTCGGAGCGATCGCCCCATTCCTCAAGATTTGAAAGAAAAACTCTCAGAATTTTGCGATGTGCCAGTAGAAAGTGTCATCACTGCCCAAGATGCCGTTAGTATCTACGAAGTTCCCCTCATTATGGAACGGGAAGGCTTGGCTCATCAGGTACTAGACCTGCTCCAGATGGAACAGCGGACTCCAGACCTAACTCAATGGAAAACCTTGGTGGAACGTCTCTATAGCCCCAGGGCAACCATTGAAATTGCGATTGTGGGTAAGTACATCCGCCTCAACGATGCTTATCTCTCCGTAGTAGAAGCCATCCGCCATGCCGCGATCGCCCAAGGTATCCAAGTAAATGTCCGCTGGATCAGCTCCGAAGATGTAGAAGATAAGGGAGCCTCGGAGTATTTACAAAACATCAATGGCATTATTATTCCCGGTGGCTTTGGAATTCGGGGTATTGATGGCAAAATCGCCGCGATCGAGTATGCCAGAGAAAAAAATATTCCTTTTCTGGGATTGTGCTTAGGGATGCAGTGCGCTGTCATTGAATGGGCGCGGCATGTAGTCAAACTAGAAGATGCTAACAGTTCGGAATTTGACTCTAAAGCCAAAAATCCGGTGATTAACCTCCTCCCCGAACAACAGGATGTAGTGGATTTAGGAGGAACCATGCGCTTAGGTTTGTATCCTTGTCGTCTAACTCCCAATACCCTCACCGCCAGCCTGTACCAAGCAGAAGTGGTCTATGAGCGTCACCGCCACCGCTACGAATTTAATAATGCTTACCGAAATTTATTCCTAGAAAGTGGCTATGTAATCAGTGGGACATCTCCTGATGGCAGGTTAGTAGAAATGATTGAACTACCCAATCATCCCTTCTTTGTTGCTAGTCAGTTCCACCCCGAATTTATCTCCCGTCCTAGTACTTCTCATCCTCTGTTTCAAGGGTTTGTGAAAGCTGCTTGGGAGCATTTTTCTCCTGCATCATCGCAATTAGGGGGCGATCTAGTTCAAAATAGTTATCAAGGAGCCTATCATAATCAAGAAATCCTTCCTGTAGAAGTATCCTGAAGCTAGGAGGAATAATTTGTGGCTTACTGGATTAGGGTCAACTATGAACGCAATTTCTATCTAGTGGATATAGATTGTCTTGGAGTTTTTAGCTTTAATAATGATAAAAAAATCACCTTCTGGCTCCCCAATAGCTCAATTCCTGTCATAATTACTCGTCAGAGCGATCCAGAGAGTTATGAGAAAATTTGGAATTATGTATTAGAAATCAACTTAAATCTTGCTATGGGCAATTGGCTAAAGATTTCTTACGATCGCAATGAATATCTAATAGACCTCGATCGCATCAGTTCCTTTTGCCAATCTCCCAACGGCAAGCTAACTTTTTGGCTCCCAGAAAGCTCTATTCCGATCATAATTACTCCCCAAAGTGATGTAGAGAGCTACAAAAGAGTAATGGATTTTATTCAACAAAAAACAGGGCAATCTTTTCAGGTTTAATTTCATTGATCCCTTGTGAGGAGATTTGAGTCACCTTTTCAGCAATTACTGTAGTCCTGTGGGCGGCAGTTTAACTGGACGTTAGTTCTTCAATATGCCATTAAGCGATCGAAAAAACACCCAATTCGGATGGATGGGGCGCTAGTAGATGAATTTAACTTGGCTCGAGCCTACTGGGAAGCTAAGGATATTGGGGATGATCTTCAGAAGGAGATTCCGAAGAAGTTTGCCGTGGGCTATCCCCAGAACAATATTATTTTTCAGCGACCCGATCGAGCCATTATCTATCAGGGGGGCAAGCTGGTAATGGATTCAGTATTTGCTAACGGAGCGGATTTTTCGCAGTGTGTTCAATAATCCTGATTTTGCTCAGAGAAATATTATTGCAGTTGAGATTGAAAAAGTAATTAATGCCCTAACTTCTAATCTGAAAAACAAATTATCAGACCCTTATGTTAAAGCGATTCGATGGGCATCAGATAGAGTTGGAGATGAAGGTATTGTAGCTTTTGTCATAAACAATAGTTTGCTGGATCAAATTGCATTTGATGGAATGCGTCAGTATCTAGAAAAGGAATTTGATCAAATTTATATATTCGATTTAGGGGGCAATGTCCGCAAAAATCCCAAACTATCAGGAACAACGCATAATGTTTTTGGGATTCAGGTTGGGGTAAGTGTTAATATATTTGTCGAAAAAAGAATAATCTAAATCTATGCAACTATGGTAGGTATTTTAATTGTCGGAGTAGAATTGGAATAGGAGTAGATTGTGCATATAGGCTGGCTTGTTGATCCTGATAATGACACTGCTAAACTTACTACCGTATTTATTCGGAGTCGCAAATGATTAAACCTGAACTATACGATGTCATTGAGCTTTTGACTGATTTGCCTCAAGTAGAGATAAAAGCAGGGCAGTTAGGAACTATTGTAGACAAGCATAACGAGAATGCTTATGAAGTAGAATTTGCAAATGATGGGGGTGAAACTCTTGCACTTTTGGCTTTAACTCCTGAGAAGTTTATTGTGGTGTGGAAAAGCGAAACTCACTCTTGGGTATCTTTAGCCGATAGAGTTTCTGCTATGCTTGAAGTGTTACCAGAAGAAAGGCAGAAACAGGTTCTAAATTTTACACGATCTCTTTATCAAAGTCCTGTATAAACTATAGTCACAGCCCTATGAATTTATTAGACAGAGAATATATACTAAGTGAACTGTGTGCTTTGAAGTTAGAGCTGCTCGATCGTTATAAAGTTACTAAAATTGGGGTTTTTGGTTCGGTGGAAAGAAATGAAGCTGATAAGAATAGTGATTAGGAGTGGTTTTTGTTGATATATAATCAAACTTAAATAGAGAGGAAACAAAGATGCAAATTATCTTAAAGCCAGAGCAAGAAGAATTTGTGCTTGAGAAATTAAATCAAGGAAAATATCAGAGTGTTGATGAGTTGTTGGCAGCAGCATTTAATTTTTTGCAAGAGCGTGATTATAAAGAAAAGAAACTTATGGAGTTAAGACAAGAGCTTGCTGAAGGAAAGCAACAAATTATTGATGGAGATTTTATGGATGGTGAATTAGTTTTTCAACAATTACAAGAGAAGCTAAATCAGATGGAAGAAAGCTAGATATGGGTACTTATATATTCTCTAGTTTGGCAATTAGAAACCTGACTGAAATATGTGAATTTATTGCCCAGAGTGATAAAAAAGCTGCCAGTAATCTGTTTGATTCTATTAGACAAAAATCTAAATTAGTCGCCAGTTTTCCTAACATGGGTAAAAACTATGACTGGCTCTCACCCAATTTGCGTGGCTTTACTGTTGATGACTATATTATGTTCTATTATCCCCGTGAAGATGGGATTGAAATTATTCGTGCAGTTTATGGAAAAAGAGACTTACAGGCTTTGTTTGAAGAGTTTGGAGATGAGCTATGAGAAAAGCTAAGATTTATTATGCACGGATGGATGAGCTTTGGCGCAAGGAACAGAAGTTAGGCTATTTAGAGAATCTTAAAACTATTGATGATGTTGACTGGCAAGAGATTGAGCCAGATGCAAAATACACTTGGCTTACAGAAGATTTAGAGAGTGATTTTGAAAGGTTTATCTCAATCGGTAATTGAAATGCTAAAGCATCTTTTGATGAAAATCAGGAAGTGATATTTAAACAGAAGAAAGAAATTCATCAATTTGTCTGTCAAGTTTGGGTAATAACAAACTATTTCATTGTCTAGCCGTTTGTTATATTCCAGATTTACATTTAACTGGGGATAGTCAATGTTTTCCGTTTTATATTTATGATAAAGACGGAACTAATCGCATAGAAAATATTACTGATTGGGCATTAAAAGAATTTCGAGATCATTACCAAGATGCGACTATTAGTAAATGGGATATTTTCTATTACACCTATGCAGTTTTGCATCATCCCCACTATTGCGATCGCTACGCCGCTAACCTCAAACGTGAACTGCCCCGGATTCCCTTCGCCCCAGAGTTTCAGAGTTTTGCGATCGCCGGAAAACGCCTCGCTGAAATCCATATCAACTATGAACAACAACCCGAATATTGCCTAGGTAACCGTTCCGCCCTAGACTGGATCCATCGATCAATACCAAGTCAGCACCGACAAACGCAGCAGCATCACCAACGATCCTAATCGTCTTGATGATGAAGAATACATCGTGCGTTTGATTAAGCAAGTCATCACGGTTAGTTTAGAAACAGTTAAAATTGTGAAAAGCCTGCCCGATTTAGGATTACCAAATTACACCTAAATTATTTGATGTAGTTAAACGTTTAGTTGACTTGCCAGAAGAAAGAAAATGATCGTACACAAAATGAGTTACAGAAACTCTTCAGGGTCTAGGTTTAGTTCCCTTAACTTAGCTGCTAACTTATCAGCCCTTTGAGTTGCATTTTCAAACTGTTGAGTTACTTCTGCGATTTTTTTGATACTCTGGGCTGCCACTTCTGGGGGCGTAAGAACTAGTTCTCCTTCGGGAGTAAAAAATCTCAGCTTTTGTTGCAGGATACCTAGATATAGCTCCAGTTGCTCACTCCAGAGATATCCTTGAGAGTTAGGAATAATTGGCTCGTAATGTCCATCTAGGAGATGAAACCCAGCAAATTCTAGGCTGTAGGGATCGAACCAGAAGTAGTTGGGAGTGCGGAAGGTATTTTGATAAATTTTCTTTTTTAAGCCGCGATCGACACCCGCCGTTGTCCCAGAAAGGATCTCGATAAGTACATGGGGATACTTACCATCTTCTTCCCAGATTACCCAACTTTTGCGGGGTTTCCGTTCGGTATCTAGCACCATAAAAAAATCTGGTCCCCGGAAATCCTCAGGTTTTAGTTGATTAGCACTATAGTAGATGGTGAGATTTCCCGCTGCAAAAAAGTCTTGGCGATCGCGCCAGTGCCATTCCAAGCAGGTGAGCAGGAGAATAATTTGTTGGAGGTGGAGGTAGCTTTCCAAGGGGGGTTCGTTACTCTCTATTTCCCCATGGGGAAAGGTAATTTCACTAATCGACAAGGGCAATTCCTCTGGCATCTGGGGGGGAGCCGGAGAAATGCTTGGGGGAGAGGCTAGGGCTTCAGACATGGCTTAATGCTATACCATAGTTGGTAATTTTAATTTTACCTCAAGAAAATTTTCAGCCCATGAGCATGACGCGATCGATGATATGAATGATGCCGTTATCCGCTTCAATATCAGCGGCGATAACTGTGGCATTTTTTACCTCAAAATTCTCAGAGCAATCAATGGGAAGAGGGGAACCTTCTAGAGAAGTAACCACGCCTAACTTAGCCAAATCTGCCTGAGTATACCTACCTGACACCACATGGAAAGTGAGGATTCTTGCTAGTTGAGGAATACTTTTCACTAGAGAGGCAACAGTGCCGGGGGGTAATTTGCCGAAGGCTTCATCGTTGGGGGCAAATACGGTAAAAGGACCGGGACTTTTGAGAGCGTCGACTAAATTAGCTAACTTAACTGCGGTGACTAGGGTTTCAAAGCAACCTGCTCCGACTGCGATATCAACAATATCTGGCATGAGAACTTCCTAAGGGGACAAAGAATTGTATATTAACCAGATAATTCTAAACTAATTCTTAAGCAGTTCTGAAAGGAAGTATTGATAGTTATCCAAGGCAAAGACTATTATTAATCTTTTTTGAGAAGTCTCTAGGCGCGATCGTACCAAAAAATAAACATACCCACCCATGATAAGAATTTCATGAATGGGGCTGCTTTCTAACAGATTAATCGTAACAAGTTATTTACTTTTTGCTCCGGTTCCGGCGACTCAAAAGTATTCCACCTAGTCCTACACCTAAAGCCACTAATGCTATTGGTTCTGGAACATCTACTGGGGTTGAACCGCCTCCGCCTCCGCCAGAAGAAGTTGAAGGAGATGGGGATGGAGAACCACCACCACCGCCACCTGTAGGGGAAGTTGATGGGGATGGGGTGACAACCGTACCGCCATTACCCAGAGTCTTACTGCTTAAATCTCGAGCACCGCCAGCAGAAGTACTAACGCTCATCATTCTGGCTCCAAATTGAGCTTGGGAAAATCCAGCCAAGGTCAAACCAGTACCACTGATCGTAAATTCAGTTGATTGAAAGTCATCAGGAGGAGTACCACCAATGCCTTGTCTACCAACTTCCACACCAACGCCAAAGGTAGCTCCTGATCCTTGTAGATTAGCACTATTGCCAATAGAACCAAAACTGTTGGTGACACCTGATACAGCAGTGATCGGACCGCCGCCAGTTGGTGTGATTGTCGCACCAGTTAAGCGAATATTGGGAAGGCTAAAGAAAAACCCACGTAAGTCAGCAGTACCACCAGTTGCTCCGGGGACTACTTCAACTTTAACTTTGACGGTTCCAGCCGGTACACCTACATCAGAAAAGGTGACTTTAACTGTAGGATAATTTTGAGTATTTTGATTTGTGACATCACTCAGGTTCGCTGTGATAGTAGCAGCCTTAGATATTTGTGCTGCAAAGGGAAGAGCGAAAAGAGCCAGACATAATCCTTTTACCAATGTATTTCTAAATTTACCTTTCATTGGTTATAACTCCCTATATTTAATGCTTATTAGTTACTGAATCAAACTTTTCTCAACCGAGTGATTTCATCCTATCACCCAGCTCAAAAAGATAAAAGATACTAAAAGTATCTTTTACAAGAAAAATATATATTGCTTAATTTATGAATATTGTGTAAATCTAACTTTAGTATTTACCTACTATAAGTATTTATCTATTAATGTTAATAGCTTCTGGCTTATTGGATGATGTTGATAATGCTAGAAAATAAATGAGTGAGGCAGTTATTAAAAATATGATATAAACCAAAAGTTGGAGGAGATAAATGTGATCTCGATATCCAAAGAGAGATTTTAGTAAAATTCCAGGTAGTTTTTTATCGGATAAAGATTGAGAAAAATCCCAAACTTGTCTGCCCAAAATGCAAGAATCGTCACTAAAACATAGCTGCTGATGGGCGGGATTGATCTGGGCAAAAATTGTGGCTGCTTCATCAAAGGCATGACCACTACTCACTACTAGCCCCGCTACAATTAGGAGTAAAAACACTCCCATAACTTGAAAAAATTGGCTAATATTAATCTTCACCCCACCTTGAAATAACAAAACTCCTAGGAATACGGCTAGCAGCAACCCAGCGATCGCCCCCACTACAGGCAAAAATCCCGATTCAGTTTGAGTGAGAAGAAATAAGACAGTTTCAAAACCTTCTCTGGTGACGGCAAGAAAGGCGATCGCAAACACTCCCCCACCAGTCCCCGGACTCTGAATTGCGGATGTTACCGCCGTTTGCACTTCACCTTTGAGAGAAGCTGCTTGTTTAGTCATCCAGAACAACATCCAACTCAGAAATATAATGGCCGCAAGGGTAAAAGTTCCAGCAAGGAGTTCTTGAATTACGGGGATCATTTTTCCATCTAAGTTACCCAGTTGTTGCATTCCCAATCCCAAAATTAAGCCCAAAAGAATACTGGCAAAAACTCCGGCGATCGCCCCGCCATAGACCCAGCGACTTAGGTGCGATCGACCCGCTTTATGCAGACAGGCAAGGACAATTCCCACTACTAAAGTTGCTTCAAATCCTTCCCGTAGGGTAATCACGAAAGTTGGCAATGCTGTAGCGAAGTTCATAAATAAGGTTTATGGGTAGTAGTAACAAAAGCAACTTTGCGATCGTTAGGTTAAAATTGCAGTAAGATTTCGTAACTTCTGCTGGGCTAATTTTACCCACATTTTCAACTATTTACTTAGCTTATTAATAATTAATCTCAATTAGTATGGACTCTCTATTTATTCAAAACTTGATTTTTAGTGCTTTTTTTCCAGAAATACCCCTAGATGGATTGCTATCAACTCAAGGAATTATGGTGATGCTCTTGGCTGCCTACGGGGGAGCTATGTGGCTCTTTCTGACCAGTGCCCCCAAAGTTCACACCATCATGGTTTCCGACCTCAAGATCGCTCGTGATTTCTACGAAGGTTTGTTAGAGCTATCGGTGGCAGAAGTTCCTCTGCACTACTACTACAACTACGAGCAAACTATGGGGGCTGTGGCGATCGATCCGATGTATATGGGTTCTTCCTTGGGGCGATCGGCCACCGCATCTAAGTTTACTGGCCCAGAAGGTTTGTGGTATCAGCTCAAGAAAAATACGCAATTGCATGTGGTATCTGGAGCAACTTTGGGCAATAAGGATCAACAACGCCATGTTTGCTTTGATAGAGATTGTATTCAACTGCTATTACTCCGGGTACAATCCCGCCGACTCAAGTACAAGGTTCGCCGAGATAAGCCTTTGAACTTTTTGGTTAAGGATTTGGATAGTCGGGTAATTGAAGTGGCAGAAGTGGCTAACTAGGTGATAAACAAAGAAGCGAATCAAGTCTCTCCCAAGGCAACCATTGCCAGACAAATAGCCTTTGCGGCCCTCAGATTAGTCGATCGCCAACAACTCTTCACCGATGTAGCGATCGATCTGCAACTCCGTAGTTGTGAACTAAGCAGTGTCGATCGCCGCTTAGTAACAGAGCTAGTCTACGGCTGTGTACGCCGGGAGCGATCGCTAGATTTTATTATTGATCACCTAGCCAAGAAACCCGCCAGTAAGCAACCCCCAGACCTCCGCCGCATCCTCCATCTAGGATTGTATCAACTCCGCTATTTAGCACAAATCCCCGATTCGGCAGCAGTGAATACTACTGTGCAGTTAGCTAAAGAAAATGGCTTAACTGGTTTAGCTAGTTTTGTAAATGGTTTACTCCGGCAATATCTCCGTAGTGGAGTAGAATTTCCGTTGGAGCCGGTGCGCGATCGCCTCGGTATTTTAGAAAGTTTACCGGAGTGGATTGTAGCCCTCTGGCTAGGGACTTACGGCGAAGAGGAAACCGCCGCCCTCTGCCACTGGTTTAATCAAACGCCTAGCTTAGACTTGCGGATTAATCCCCTGAAAACTACCCCAGAAGAAGTGGTTACAGCTTTTGATCAGGTAGGAATTAGGGCGATCCCCATTCCCCAGCTTCCCCAAGGGCTTCGCATCACAGGCGGGACGGGCAGCATCGCTAATTTACCCGGTTTTATGGAAGGTTGGTGGACAATCCAAGATGCCAGCGCTCAGTTAGTCAGCCATCTGCTTGATCCGCAGCCGGGACAGATAGTGATTGATGCCTGTGCAGCCCCGGGGGGTAAAACTACTCACATCGCCGAACTAATGCAGGATCGCGGGGAAATCTGGGCGTGCGATCGCCCCAAACGTTTATCTCAGATTCAACAAAATTGCGCTAGATTGCAACTTAAATCTATTCAAATCCAGTCCGGGGATAGTCGAGATTATCCCGAATTTGTAGGAATAGCTGACAAAGTATTAGTCGATGCACCCTGTTCAGGTTTAGGGACTCTGCACCGTCATCCTGATATCCGCTGGCGACAAAACCCCGATCGCATCAGCAAGCTGAATATTACTCAGCAGGAACTTCTGGCAAGTGCAGCCACTTGGGTTCGTCCGGGAGGAGAATTGGTCTATGCTACCTGCACTCTGCATCCCCTAGAGAACGAATTAGTAATCAAGAATTTCTTAGAGAAAAACCCTACTTGGGAGATTGTGGAGCCGGATCAAGATAACATCACGGCTCCTTTTGTGGGGCAAGATGGGGCGATCGAAATCCTGCCTCATCAGCAAGAGATGGATGGATTTTTTATGGTGAAAATGACAGAAGTTTAGAATGAATGAAAGCATCAATTAACTACTCAGTCATCCTAGAATTTCCTTTAGGGCTGGTTTCACTGTGGGATATTTGTAGGTAAAGCCATAGTCAAGAGTCCGCTGGGGTTGGACTTTCTGCCCTTCTAAGACTACGATCGCAGCATCTCCTAACAAGGCTTCAATGGCAAACTTGGGTACAGGTATCCATGAAGGACGATTTAGTACCTCGCCAAGGACGGTGCAAAACTCTACCATCCGCACAGGATTAGGAGCAGTGGCATTGAGCACCCCATTAATTTCTGAACGGTGCAGAGCTTCGAGGATTAAGTTCACCATGTCTTTTAGATGAATCCAAGAGAACCATTGATTCCCAGAGCCGATCGGCCCCCCGGCAAAGAGGCGAAACGGAGGGATCATTTTAGCGATCGCGCCCCCATTGCCCAACACAATCCCGGTGCGGAGAATCACTAACCTCACTCCAACTTCAGTTACTTTTTGGGCGGCAGCTTCCCAACCTTGACAGATTTGAGCCAGAAAATCCTCCCCGTGGGGACTTGTCTCCGTAAAGGTTGCCGTCTCACTGGTGCCATAGTAGCCAATGGCAGAGGAACTCACTAAAACTTTGGGTTTGGAGGTTGCTTGGGCGATTGCCGCTACTAATTTGGCTGTTCCCCCTTGGCGGCTTTCTATAATTTCTCTTTTGCGTTGCTGAGTCCAGCGATCGGCGATCGGCTCCCCAGCTAAATTCACCACAGCATCACAGTCAGCAATTTTTGCTTCCCACTCTCCCCCAAGCCCAGCAGTGTAGGCAACAATTTCTACTCCCGGAAAATGTGCTGGGGGAAACATAGCTCTGGCGCGATCGATATTGCGACAAAAGGCTAATACTTGGTGATTTTCTTCCTGTAGCTTGGCAATCAAAGAGCTACCCACAAATCCTGTCGCTCCGGTTACGATAATTCTCATAATGATCTTCTATAAAATTCTTTAAAACCTTAGAGAAGCATAGCTTATTTGGGTAGGTGGAACATTTTAAGGCATATCCTAATTTATCCCCAGACTTATCAGATGTTTCTAGATTTGCACTAATGTTTACATGTTAAAATCGAACAAAATAACATTAAAAAAGTGGTAATACTAAAACAATAAAGATTTCCCTCGCAGCACAGGGGACATCTTGGGAGCATCCCACTTTTGTAGAGTTGCCCTCATCCCCCAAGAAGGGAGAAGGGGGGCAGGATTAAAGTCCCTCTCCCGCCCTGGGAGAAGGATTTAGGGTGAGGGTTACATAATTGGGATACTCCCGGACATCTTTACCAAAAATCATTATTTCTTTAGGACTACCAAAAAAGTTAAGGAGATCAAGGAGTATTTTTGACATCCTCACCGGGCTAAAGCCACGATGATTCCTAAGACTCACGACTTAGGTTTCTGCTTCCTAGCAACTGCCTCCACCCGCAAGGAATTTATGGTCTTACGTTCGCTCCACGGACTATCTCCGCTAGCCCAGCGGTTCTAATATATCGATACTCACAAGGAAATATCTATGTTGTTTGGTGATTTAAGGGATGTTTACCATTGCCCCTCCTCTTTTCCCGGTCTACCGATCTTGCTGCGCCGCCAGTGCAATTGGATTTCGCTCGTGTAGACTGTCTGATCCATCGTCTCGGGTGGGTCGTTGACTGAGAATTATCTTAACATAAAGCCGTCCTAGATGGTTACTTAGCCTGCCGAAGTAAGGACGGGGTTTCTACCCAAACTTTCGATGAAAAATTACACCGGGACGGTATTCCTCTGGAAGTACCCCCTGCGATCGCCCCTCCCAAGAAACCTACTCCGGAACCTAAACCTACTACCACTGACAAAAAGAGGGCAACCAAAAAATAATTATGGTTAAGCCAAAAAAACAAGAGGATGAAAATATTCACGCTGCCGTATCTGAAGAGGATTACAAGAAAATGGGCAAAAAGTACGGATGGGAGTTGAAGCGAATTAGAGACAATGGAACCCCAATCCTCTCTAAGGACTGTGTATTTGAAGGCGAACAAACATCATTTGAGGACACCCGATATGACTGAAATTTACGATCATTTGCAAGGGAAAGAAACTCTCATTATTTATATGACTAAAGAGGGTGAGAAAAGTATCACCTTATCCGGCGGGATGCTTACTCAGTCGCATAGCACCCGCATACTTCAAGATTCCTACGATTACCGCCCAGTTGAAAAGCGCATGGTTAGGATTGGGGAACGGTTAACGTGCGGAGCAGTTTCTGGTCACGATCGCATAATTCTCCCTACTGATTGGGTAGTAACGGAAGTTGAGAGCTACGAACCCATAGAAGATATTCCCTGCTTCCGAGAGGTTACCATCGCTTACTGTGAGAGGCAGCCTTTGAGTCTAGAGGATTTCAAGGATTTTGTTTATGATGTCACTCCTAAGGTTTCCCCTGATTCCTTTGGTGGTGATCTGGAGGCTTATGAGAACTACCAGCGATCGCAATCTCCAGAATTAACCAAGGTGTGAAGCTCAAAACTCATCTAACAATTGTTTTTAAGAGCTAGGGTAAAATACAAGGTAGTGCTAAACCGGTAAGTTTCCCCCGCGCTGTGGGGGAAATCCTTACTAAAAAATCATTACTTTTTTTAGGACTACCAAATACAAATAGTATCCAGAACCAACCCAACTACTACAGGTTACTTATGGCACGGGGCGATCAGATTTATTGCGATCGAGAATTTCTCTCCCTCCAAGGAGTGTATGAACATCACGGCCTTGATTGTGGTGATGGCACAGTGATCCACTATCGCAAACTTAGTGAAACTATCGAACGCACTTCTCTAAAAATATTTACTGGGGAGAATAGAAAGGGTGAGAACAGAAGCATCGGGAATAAAATTTATGAGCGATCCTATGCCACTTCCTTCACCCCCGAAGTGGTGATGCGGAGAGCCACAAGCCGCTTGGGAGAAAAAAACTATAATCTTCTGTTTAATAACTGCGAACACTTCGCTACTTGGTGCAAAACTGGGGTAAGTGAAAGCAGTCAAGTGCAGGATATCTTGCCCGTCCTCAGTACTATGAACCCAGATGAACTTGCCACGCCGATCCGGGAAGCCCTGAGGGGAAACCCCCCAGAAAATAGTCAGGTACTACTCGATCGCGCGATCGCCCAGATCAAAGTTACTTGGAATAGTCTCCAGCCAGATTACAAACACAATCTCAAGGAAGCCCAAGAATGGCAACAAGTGGCAGCTCAAGCCCTCAAGAAAAATCGTGAAGACCTTGCTAGATCTGCTCTCCAAAAGAAACTCAGCTTCCAAAAACAAGCTAATGCTCAAAAAGCCCAACTAGAGCAACTGGCCACCATGACCCAAACCTTGCTCCAAAATCATCAATAAATCATCTATCGCTAATTATCCTCAATGATCCAGCCCTCTGCTCCAGACCAGAAAACTCCCCCAGTCCCACCCTCAGAACCCTTAGAAGGCAGCAGCAAGCTTTGGCAGCAGGTGCGAGAAAATCTCCAAATTGTGGTTATTGCCTTGGTTTTAGCATTTTTGCTCAGAACTTTTGTGGTGGAACCCCGCTATATTCCTTCGGATTCTATGGTTCCAACTCTGGAGGTGGGCGATCGCCTAGTAATCGATAAAATATCCTACCTCCTCCATCCCCCCCAGAGCGGAGATATTGTAGTTTTTTATCCCCCAGATGCTCCAGAACTCAAAGCTCTTGCTCTTAAAAAAGATAATGCTTTTATTAAAAGAGTCATTGGTTTGCCGGGGCAGCAAGTGCAAATCAAACAGGGCAGAGTGTATATAAATAATCAACCCCTCCCAGAATCCTACCTAGCAGAGGCGATCCACTACGAACTGCCCAGCTTTGTTGTCCCCGCAGGACAGATTTTTGTTTTAGGTGATAATCGCAACTACAGCAACGATTCCCATGTGTGGGGATTTCTCCCGGTGCAGAATATAATTGGACGGGCTTTTTTGCGGTTCTTTCCTTTCGATCGCCTAGGAAAAATTTCTCACTCCTAGCCCAACAGGTTTGAGGCAAGTGTTAAGCTAGACCAAGGAAACTCAAGAAAACTTAAAGAAAAGAAACCTTCAAGCACATGGCAGATCAGTTAATTCGGGCAACAGCAGCCGGTGGTGGCATTCGAGCAGTGGGAGTTATTACCACCCGCCTCACAGAAGAAGCACGGCAAAAACACCAACTTTCCTACGTTGCTACCGCTGCTCTAGGCAGAACTATGGCATCGGGTTTGCTCCTTGCCTCTAACATGAAAACCCTTGAATCCAGAGTAAATATGCGGATCAAAGGCAATGGTCTCTTGGGTGGTTTATTAGTAGATGCAGGGGTAGATGGAACTGTCCGGGGCTATGTGGAACATCCTGATGTGGAATTGCCTCCTACTGCTAACGGGAAACTTGATGTCGGCGGAGCCGTAGGTCAAGAAGGCTATCTTTATGTAGTTAAGGATACCGGTCATGGTTTTCCCTACTCTAGTACGGTGGAGTTAGTTAGTGGTGAAATTGGTGATGATGTGGCTCATTACCTTGTCACTTCTGAGCAGACACCTTCAGCACTGGTAGTAGGAGTGTTTGTGGGCAGTAGTGGAGTGACGGCAGCAGGGGGTTTATTAATTCAAGTTTTACCAAAGGCAGCGCAGGATGATGCTCTAGTCGAAAAGTTAGCCTCTAGGGTAGAATCTCTTTCTGGTTTCACGCCCCTATTGCAAGCAGGAAAGTCCCTAGGGGAAATTTTCACTGAGTTGCTAGGAGATATGGACTTAGTAATTTTCCCAGAAACTCAAATGCTCCGGTTCCATTGTGGTTGTTCTTTCGATCGCGTCCTAGGAGCGTTGAAAATTTTAGGTGTGGAAGAATTGCAAGACATGATTGAGAAAGATCAAGGCGCTGAAGCTACTTGTCATTTTTGCGGGGAAATATATCAAGCTGATGCTAGTCATTTAGAGGAATTGATTACAGGGCTTCAAGTCGGCACTTAGAGTTTTTTGTCACTGCTTGGATTGAGGAGGGAAGCCTCAAATCTAATAACAGTAGAAATAAATTCTATATCCCTTTGCTTTTTGATTCCGGCTCACAATTTTATGATCGACAATTTTGAAAGAGAAAATTTGATTTCCGAACTCCAAAAACTAGGTATAAAACATGATCCTGAGCAAATTAGAAGGTATGAGAATGACAAAAAAAATTACTCTAATGTCAGACTATGGTTGCGATCCCGTTTGGTGGGAAGAACCAGACAGAGTAGGTGACATTGAGCCAGAGAGTTTACCCCTCAGTAAAGCTACTAGGCAGAGACTTCATAGCTGGGCGAATCAGTATGATGCCAGATTAGACTGGGATGATCCTAGTAACTCACCAATACTTAGTTATGAAGAAATAGAACGGTTTGAAACAGAAGGTTTGAGCCTTTGGCAGCAGCTGCGAAAAGAACTAGCTCCAGATTATGAAGTTCTATATTTCAGTGATCAATTTCAAAAGTTAATTCATCATCCCCAAAAATTAGATAGGTTATCAGTCATATCCCCTTGATTTAATCTATAGATATGTAGAAAAAATATGATAGACACAGACTTAGTACTATTTTGGCATCGGCGAGATCTCCGCATCACCGATAATGTGGGATTAGCTGCCGCTAGAGATTTGAGTGATAAATTAGTGGGCTTGTTTTGTCTTGATCCTTTGATTCTAGAACGAGATGATATTGCCCCCGCTAGAGTTAGGTATATGCTGGGTTGCTTGCAGGAATTGCAACAAAACTATCAACAACTAGGTAGTGAATTACTAATTCTATTTAACCAACCCCAGATTATTATTCCCCAGTTAGCAGAGGCACTTCAGGTAAAAATAGTTTGTTGGAATTTGGATGTGGAACCCTACAGCCGATCGCGCGATCGCTTAGTCTTGGAAGCTCTCCAATCAAAAGGTATTGCTACCCAAACCTACTGGGATCAAATCCTCCATCCCCCAGAAGAAATCTACTCCGGCACCGGCTCTCCCTACACTGTCTACACTCCTTTCTGGAAAAACTGGATCGCCAAGCCCAAAGCCCCTCCAGTCCTGAAACCCAAACCCTGTCAAGGGTTAACTGATAAGGAAAAGAAGATAGCTACAGAAATTGGCGCAATTCCCCTGCCCACAGCTAAGGATTTGGGCTTTTTGGGCGAGGCAGAAATATTTCTAAGCCCTGGAGAGCAGGCGGCTCTGGCAAAACTTCAAGAGTTTACTAAGCAGGGAATTTTGACCTACGGAGAGGATCGCAATTTCCCCGCCTTAGATGGCACATCGGGCCTGAGTGCGGCTTTGAAATTTGGGGCGATCGGTCTCCGCACCCTTTGGCAAGCCACCTTAGAAGCAACAGCCATCAACTCTCCAGAAGTTATTCCCCAGATCCAGACTTGGCAGCAGGAGATCGCTTGGCGAGAATTTTATCACCATGCCTTGTATAACTTTCCGAGTCTAGAGCAGGGAGCTTATCGCCAGCAGTTCCACAATTTTCCTTGGGAGAATAACGAGGCTCATTTTCAGGCTTGGTGCGAGGGTAAGACTGGTTATCCGATCGTTGATGCAGCGATGCGGCAATTGAATACTACAGGCTGGATGCACAACCGCTGCCGGATGATTGTGGCTAGTTTTTTAACCAAGGATTTAATTATTAACTGGCAGTGGGGAGAAAAATATTTTATGCAGCACCTCATTGATGGGGATTTGGCAGCAAATAATGGCGGTTGGCAGTGGAGTGCTTCTAGTGGTATGGATCCAAAGCCTTTAAGAATTTTCAATCCCTATACCCAAGCAAAAAACTACGATCCCCAAGGTGTTTATATTCGCCGTTGGCTGCCGGAGCTTAAATCTGTGGATACTAAAGATCTACTTAGTGGGAATATCTTGCCTTTGGTGCGATCGCACTATGCTTATCCCCAGCCCATAGTCGATCACTCTACCCAACAAAAAGAGTTCAAGCGCCGCTACGCCCTAGCCAAAGAAACTCAAAATCCTCTTTAATCCCTAAAATCCTAACCCTGCATTCAAGACCCTACATCACAGAAACTACCAAAGTCGCCTGATTTTGGCTAAAAATGATGAATTGATAGTTAGACTCAGAAGTTAGTTCTTGAGAATATTCAGCTAATATTTAATAATTCTGACAAGATCTCATAAAAAATGTAAATAAAACTAGACGATACTAGACAATAATCTAGTAACTAGAGATTAACTATATTAATTAATGGTTGATTTCTAGGTAGTCCCGCCAGATCTACCTACCACCAAACCTCAAGATGCCACTGTGAATCCTCAGCCAGATATTCAATCTCTCCTTGATGACATAAATAGTATTCTGCCCCCAGCCAGTAACCGTTTGCCTTGGTCTCTGCCCAAGTCGCCTGCAAAACAGATTCAGGTGTTGGAACGGGTACGAGATTATCTATTGCATCAACAGATAACCACAAGCTCCAAGGCAGCGATCGATCCCAGTCTCCAGGCATTAGTTAGCCAACAGGTGCAGCAGGAATTGCAAGCTTGGCAACAACAAACTAATTCCCCAAACTCGGCTACAGGAATGGGGGTAGAGGCTATGGAAACTTGGGGGCAATTGTCCTCTGCCCAATTAGCGGGTTCACCCCTTGAATCTAATATTGCTTCTAATAGTAGCTTTAGCCCTACTCAGCAACAAGAAATCATGAGTTCCTTCTCAGCCCTGATGCACGGGCTACAGGAGGACTTGCATGAACAAATGCAGCAGGCTTTTACGCAAATCAACAGCCAAATTACTCAGATTAACCGCAATAGCCCCACACCTATAGAATTATCTAAAGGTTTATCCCCAGAACTATCCCAGCCCTCTGAAGTATCTATTAATTCTGTTAATTCTGTTAATACAAAGCAAGAGTTAGAGGATTTTCCCGGTATCCTTTCAGCCCAGAAACGCTGGGAAAAAATGCAGATACTGCAACAGCAATCAGATCATCTGCTCCTGTCGATCGATAGCAACCAACGTATAATTTTTGAAACTCTCCAACGCCACTTGCAAACCTATCAGCAATCTTTGGCAAACAAGCTGGCGGATATGTATCAACTGGGAATGCAAACTGAAGTAGTATTTACGACTTTAATCCAACAGCTAGTCCAGCAAATGGAGTTGGAAGTATCCGCTAGACAAAATTTAGCTCCAGAATTATCCCCTAATCAAATCCCCGCCCTAGTTCCTGATAGGCAGGGAGATGCGATCGCAGATGGGGTTGCCACAAGCGCTAATCTTCTATCTGCTAAGACTCCGACCCTTAATTCCTTCCCTTCTTCCCCTCCTGCTCTCAGTTTCTTAGGCTCAGAAAGTTCTCTGGCTACAAGTCCAGAAACTACGGGTGAAAGCGTAGATTTACCTTGGGCTGCCTTGAGCACGGCTCCCTCAGAAGCGGATATTGATGCCTTGATTAATCTAGGGCTGGGAGAAGTTAGCTCTCCACACTTCGAGGATATGGAGGATATTGATGGAATTTTAGCCAACCTCAATACTCCGCTAGATGCGATCGAAGCTGGGGTTGCCACAATCGCCCTAGATATCGACCCAGACAAAGATACTATTCCCGATGGTGGCGCAGAATTATATGACAATTTATTTAGTTTGGTCCTAGAAGATAATTACCTAGAATCTGCCTTGTTTGGGCAAGAAATCCTAGATTTAGACGCTGGTATTATTTCTAGCCCAGAGGATATCTCTTGGGAAATGAATCTCTTTGGTTCGGAATCCCCAGAATTCTCTCCTACTCTGTACCTAGAAGAAGAAACTCCAGAGGTGATTGGACAACTAACAGACCTAATCGATCCAGCTATTCTTCCTGAACTGCCTACTCAGATCGCCCCAGAAGGAATAAAAACTGAAGAAATAACAACTAGTGAGGATTTATTAGGGGAGTTGGATTGGGGGCTAGAGGGAGACGAATCGGGGGGCGATCGCTACATTTCTGCTGCCTCTGAAGAAAATCTTTTAGTTGCCCCTGCCTCTCCTAATACGGAAACCGAAATTGCCCTAGAACAAGCCCTGTGGGCGCAGCTAGATCAAGATTTAGAGGATTTTGAAGCAGGTATTACACCCACTCCAAAAGAAGAATTAACCTCCTCCTCTGCAACGCCCCCAGAAATGGATAGTCCGGGGACGGATTTTACTAATAGACCTATTTCTGATGAACTATTAGCTGAAGACTGGCAAGGACTAGAAGCAGCAGTCGCAATTGCAGGAGTTGCCCTAGTCGCAGCCGAAATTACTTCTCAAGAAGCATCACCTACACCAGAAACACCTCCTGTTACTCCTTCAAATACTGAAGTGACTTCTGAGGACTTAGTATCTGACCTACTATCAGAAACATCGCCAGAACTATCTTCGGTTTTCTTTCCAGAAATATCCCCAGAAATATCCCCAGAAACATCCCTAGAAACATCCCTAGAAATATCCTCAGAGCCATCCCCAGAACCATCCCTAGAGCCATCCCTAGAGCCATCCCTAGAAACATTCCTAGAAACATTCCTAGAAACATTCCTAGAAACATCCCTAGAAACATCCTCAGCCCAATCTCTAGTACCTCCACAAGGATTACTCCCAGGATCTCTACAAGGATTACCCCCGGTGGAAGGGAGCGATTATGAGTTTCAAGAAGATGTTCGAGAAGTGGTTCAAGAAGTGGTTCAAGAAAGCGATTGTGGCAACCACAGCTACGATCGCCCAGATATCCGCCCCTCTATCTCCTCAGATAGTGAATCTTTTCTAGTAAGTCAATCTTCTCTGGTAGATGAATCACCGCCTGCTCCAGTCTTGGAAGTCGCTCCTGTCGATTATTACTCTTCTTTCTCTCAATCAACACCCTCAACGCCGATATCCAGTCCAGCTAGTCTTGACTTAGATCCTGATGAGTTAGCTTTTTTGGAGGGAATTTCTCTAGAAGATGCGCCTCAGAGCGAATCAGCTTTGATCGCTCAATTATTAATAGATGAGGCTCTAGATCAAGAGCTGGCGGTGGTTAATTGCTTGAGCATTGATTCAGAAGCTATTCCAGAGTATAGTTCGGGGTTGTATACCTCTGTTGAGTCGATCATGAATCCGGTAGTTGACCAAGCTGACGATCGCGATCGAGAAATCCTACACTGGCAGGAAGCATCTCAACTCAACCCTGAAGACCCAGACCTCCTAGAGTTATTTGCAGTGGAGTCTTTCGATAGAAATGATTTAGGAAATGAAGATGAGGGTTTATTTATGGAATCCTTCGCAGATCTTTCTGACCTGCCCTTGTCTCCTAATAGATTGATTAAATCTGAAGATGACACCTTAACTGAAATTCCCAATGATGAAGAGGAATTAGAGGCGGTGGAGAGCGATCGCCCTCCAGAACCAGAAATTGAATCAGAAATTAGGTTTCTTGATGACGGAGAATTGTTAGTAGAAACTGAGGCTCATATTGAAACTAACTACCCTTTAAATCTTGACGAAGCTGAACTTATGGAAATGGTATGGAACCAAATTCTCGATTCTGGCAACCACAGCGCAAGCGATTATGGTAACCACAGCGCAAGGGATTATGGCAACCACAGCGCAAGCGATCGCTCCAACTCTAACGAAGAACCAGAAATTGGAGAATATACTTCTCAAGAGGTTTTAGATTTAGAAATTCAGGATGCTCTCAACGAGGATTTTCTAGCCAGAGAAAATGCCAACACTTATCTAGAAACTAACCTAGAACATAATGGCGGAGATCAAAATATAGCTAACCTCCAGAACAACCCCAGCCAGCAATTGTTTTTTCCAGAACTCCTTAACCCTAGTCAATACCGCATTCCCCAAGCCACTCCTATTCCCCTCACTGAGATTAATTCAGCTACTTGGTATCTAGGTATTGATTTTGGCACAACTAGCTTAGGGGCAGTATTGTTAAACCAGACCACCGGAGAGTTATACCCTTTGTATTGGCAGCAGGGAAGAAATACTGGTTTAGCCCTGAATAACTACTCTCTCCCCACCGGGATCTACGGCAATCCCCAAGCCCCAGGAGAACCCCCTGTTATCTATTCGGTAGGGCTGGGAGTGCCAGAAGACTTGACTCCCGATCAACTGCTGTACCAAAACTTTAAGCCCTATCTTGATCTGGGTATTCCCTATTGGAAAGAACCGAGTTGGCAACCAATCCTCCGCTTGGCGCAGAACCAGCCCCTTGTCTCTATGCACTGGTTGCAACGAGCAACCCAAGAATTATTTAACGCCTTAAGTTCTCCTACTGCCGCCACTCAACAACTAAGAGCTACCGGGCTAGAGCCAGAGATTTTAGTTAATATTCTGGAGACGATCGCCGGGGTGGTTCTCAACTGCCCAGTTAAGAGTAGTGAAGCCTATCGATGGAATTTGCGGGAAGCAGTTTTAGGGGCGCAGCTAGTAGCCCAACCAGAACAGGTCATGTTTATAGAAGAGGCGATCGCTCCTTTCCTTGCTGCTTTACAAGTTAGATCTACAGAAGAATATCGCCCTACGCCCTTGCCTTGGAAGGGTTATACCTTGGTGATTAATTCGGGTGCTAGTGTTACAGAATTTGCTCTAGTAGATTCTACCCAGCCCCGCAACCTGACCTATGAAGACTTTGGTTTATGGAGTTTTCCCTACGCCGGCAACGCCTTAGATCAAGATATTATCTGTCAATTGCTGCTCAATCCAGTAACTAAACTCCTGCAAAATGTTTATGAAACCGATAAACTACTTTTGGCTAACGATCTAGAACTGCCCACTGCTGGCGAACTCCAAACTACCCAGCGCGATCGCCTCCACTTTTGGCTTCAAAGTTCAGCTTGGGGACAAACCCTCCTCATCGCTGCCCAGAACTTAAAATTACATCTACAAACTAAACCTGAACATCGCCTAGCTCTTGGTACAGACCAATGGCTGGTGCAACAACAGCAGTACGAAAGTCTGGTGGTGATTCCCTTCTTGCAACAACTAAACCAACAATTAAATAGCTTCCTTAGTACTACTGGGGTATCAGAGCATAGCATCCATCAAGTAGTTTGTGCTGGAGGCACAGTAAGTGGTTCTTTGTTAGATGAATGGTTGAAAATCAAACTTCCCGGGGCGGTGGTGATCCGGCAAATAGGTCTGCCCACAAGTATGACCGTGGCAGCAGGATTAGCAAGTCTCCCTCTCCATCCGCAAATTTGCAATCAAGCCCAGCAGTATAGTGATTATTTTCTGCTCATGGAATTATTACGGATTCTGCCCCTAGAAGGAACAGATACACCGGCTCCAACTTACCGCTTAGAGGAAATTACTCAAATGTTAGAACGGCGGGGGATTAATACTAGGGCTTGCAGCGATCGCCTCCTCCAGATTCTTACCGGAGAACTGCCAACTGGATTAATTCCCCAGCTCAATCAAAACATGTGGCTCACCACTGCTTCTCAGCAACATCCTGATTATGTGGCTCTAAAATCAGAAAAGTTATTTACTAAAAATGAGCAACATCTATACCAACCAAATCTAGACCAGTGTCGTCGTTTATACAATTACATGACCACAATGCTAGATAAAACTCAGCAAAGATTAGAAGAACCTTTAATATTTGATCTGGGTAGTTCTCTCTAAGCGTTTCTAAGCAGTTAAAAGAACATTAGACCTCTTGCGTAAATCATGAAAACGTAAACCACGCGATCGCTGGCGGTTGCAACTGCGCCTATAGGGGCGAAGTCCGCCGATACGGACTGGGAATTTTATCTGCGATCAACCATAGCAATCCACTTTTTTTGACTAGTAGCCTATCATTGTTGAAATGATGGATAGAGATGCTTGAGCTTAATCCTCGCATCCTTGGTTGTAAATCGCCACTCAATCTTATTCCCAGATTGATTGCGACGCTCTTCCCTGTTTGACTGAGGGTT
>Ga0105048_10004133_pt1 | contig 23724 bp, 14 predicted proteins | sample MAT05_FD_78382 | JGI IMG/M metagenome (GOLD analysis project Ga0105048, IMG submission 78382) | Freshwater microbial communities from Lake Fryxell liftoff mats and glacier meltwater in Antarctica - MAT-05 | ecosystem: Environmental > Aquatic > Freshwater > Ice > Liftoff microbial mat | place... | reverse complement strand
TTATTTTAAGATGGTTACGCCTGTTGCTCAGTTTTTGCTTTTTTTGCCTTTGCATGGTTTGTTTAATCAACTATAAAACATCTGTTTACTTGTCACAACAAGCCAGCGGACAGTTATCCGTTCTGATGAACACGATTCCAATTTCAGAATACAGACTTCAAAAAAATCGATCACGCAAAGAAATAGAGAATATAGATCTGGTAGAACAAATAAAAAAATATTCGGTCGACAGCCTTAATTATAAGGCCACCAAAAATTTCACGTCAGTTTATGGCCAAAACCAATCACCAACTTTATGGGTAATCACCGCATGCGCCCCCTTCGCTTTTAAGCCTTACGAATGGCAGTTTCCAATAGTTGGAAAAGTGACTTACAAGGGGTTTTTCAAAAAAAGTATTGCCCAAGCAGAATACCACCGTTTGAAGTCGCAGGGTTATGATGTTGATTTGAGAAATGCTTCAGCCTGGAGTACGCTAGGCTGGTTTAACGACCCAGTTCTTAGCACGATGCTAAACCGAAAAAAAGGAAGCCTTTGTAATTTATTATTTCACGAGCTTTTTCACGCGACCTATTACGCGCCTGGCTCAGTTGATTTAAATGAAAACCTCGCTAATTTTATTGCACACAAAGCAACCATTTTGTTTCTAAAAGACGATCTAAAAAATCTGAGTGTCTATCTGGATAGTCATTCAGACAATCGGGTTTTCAGTCACTATATGTTGCGCAAAAGAAACGAACTCGAAAATTTTTATGAGGCTATTAAAAAAGATCCTAACAAACAGAATTTAAAACTGCGCGAAATATTAAAAATAACAGATAGCGTCTCAAAACTTCCCCTTTACAACAAAATTAAATTTGAAAATCGCAGGCCCGAGATGCTCAGATTTAAAAACGCTTATTTTGTCGATTTTCAGCAATACGAGAGCATGCAAGACAGCCTCGAATTAGTTTTTAACAAAATTTATAAAGGCAAACTTAAAAATTTAGTACGAGACTTGAAGCTTAATAAAATCAATTACTAATTTTGAAAAAATCTTCGTTACCCACATGAAAAAACTGATTCGCTTATTTGCTTTATTTGCATTTTTCCCTTTAATTTTAGACGCTCAGCCGGGGTACGATATCAAAATTACGTTAAAAGGCGGTAAAGACACCGCTTTTTACCTTATAAAATACCTTTTTGATCAGCAATACATGGCCGACACCGCTAAATTTGTGAAAAACGGCGAAATGCAGTTCAAAGGCAAAACAAGTCTCGAAAAGGGTATGTATGCGCTTGTTGGCCCCGGAATGGTCAAATATATCGATTTTTTCGTGAACGAAACTGAGCGATTTTCAATTACCGCCGATGCCAACGATGTAACCAATACAATAAAATCTTCTTCACCCGAAAATGAACTCATGTTTTCCTATGCTAGATTTATGTCTGGCAAAGAAAAAGAGTATCGTAAACTCGTAGAACAGTCGAAGGGAAAAAGCAAATCTGATAGCCTGGCGTTTACAAAGGAAAAACAAACTGCGCTAAACGCCGATGTTAGAAAGTTTAATGAAAGCTTTATGGAAAAACACAAAGGGTCTTTTGTACGTGATTTTTTGAACTTAAGATCTGAAAAATACTTGAAGGAGATCCCTAAGGCTGCTAACGGCAGACCAGACAGTGTTTATCAGTATTTTTATTACAAAGATCATTATTTGGATGGGATTAATTTCAAAGACGATCGCATCATCCGTGTTCCTTTTTTTGCCGACAGGATCAAAAAATTTATCAACGAGATTATTGTTCAGCAACCCGATACAATCAATAAAGAACTTGATAAGATTTTTGCAAAATGCAACCCCGGAACTCTAATTTATAACACACTACTTGGCCACTTTGCCTACAAATTTGAACAAAATAAAGTAATGACTTTCGATAGTAGGGGTAAAACAACAACTTTCGAGAAGGTTTTTGTTCATCTGGCCGACACATATATCACCAACGGAAAAGCGAAAGGTGTGTACGACGAGGAAACAGCAGCAAAAATTAAAGGAAAGGTTGATATTATTCGGAATTTACTGCCTGAATCCCCGGTGTCGGAGTTATTTATGATTGATACAATTTACGGTAGAAAAGTATTAAAAATGGGTTTCGATACCGCGAGATCCAGCAAAAGCCTCACCGATCTTTATCAAAAAAACATAGGAAAATTAACGCCGCTTTTTAAAACACTTTATGAGGTAAAAGCGAAGTACACAATATTGGCTTTTTGGGCTGCAGACTGCGACCACTGCAAAAAAGAAATGCCTCAATTAGATAGTAATCTCAAAGAATTAAAAGGAACGGTTGATGTTAAAGTTTTTGCAGTACAAACCAAAGATGAACTTTATGACGAATGGCGTAAGTTCATCATCGAGAAAAAACTTGATTTTATTCATGTATTCGACCCGGTGCATTTAAACAACATTAAAGAAAAATTTGATATAGATTCAACGCCGGTTATTTATCTTTTGGATAAAGACAAAAAAATTAAGGGTAAAAAACTATCCGCAGATCAGGTAATAGAGGTGATTAAAAATTTAGAAAGTATTGGCAAATCATAATACATGGGCTTTTTAATAGTTTTCGTATATTTAGTCAAACAGTTATTATGAAATAGCGATTTTGCCGCCAGCTCAAATTTGCCAAATGTTTTGCACACATTTAAGCCAGCGCTCGCCGAGCAAGATAATATGGCTGTACCCCGATACCCGCTGGCAGGAATATGACAACTAAAAAATAGTAATATTTAAATATGAAAAAACTTGTCCTAATACCCTTCGTCTTTTTTGCATTTATGCAGGTTGCCTTCGCGCAAAAAGGGTACGAGATCAGGATAGTTTTTAAAGGAAGTCAAGATACAACCATGTATCTCGCCATGCATTCTTTTGGGCAGTCTTACATCGTCGATAGTATCAAAAATATCAAAAATGGTATCGCCGTTTTTAAAGGAACAATGCCGCTTGAGAAAGGTGTTTATATTTTGGCCGGGCAAAAACGAGACCGTTATTTTGATTTTTTGGTAAATGAAAGCCAAAAGCTAACAATCAAGGGGGAGTTTCCTGACCTGATAAAAACCCTGCACTCGACCGATAGTAAAGAAAATGAATCCTTATTTAATTATGCCAGATTTTACACTTTAAAAAATCAGGAAACTCAGAAACTCATCGTAGCAACCAGGAGCAAAGCAGATAGTGCCAAGATCATCGACGATTATCAGAAAAAAACCAGAGCCGAAATTAAAAAATACGACGATGATTTTATGGTGAAACATAAAGGCACGTTTGTATACGATTTTTTGAATTTAAAAAACGACAAATTCCTTTTAGATGCGCCTTTAGCTAAAAATGGTCGACCCGACAGCATCTACCAATATTATTACTACAAAAGCCACTATTTTGACGGCGTGGATTTTAAAGATGATAGAATAGTAAGAACGCCGTTTTTTTCGGACCGGATTAAAAGTTATTTTGACCGTGTTATTGTTCAACATCCCGACACCATTATCGGCGAATTGGACAAAATTTTTTCGAGAACAAATCAAGGGTCACTCGTTTACAATACTTTGCTTGGGCATTTTTCTTATAAGTACGAAACGGATAAATCGTTATCTTTCGACAAACAGGGTAAAACAAACACGTTTGAAAAAGTATTTGTGCATCTTTCCGATAATTACATCACCAACGGAAACGCAAGTGGCCTTTACAGCGATGAAACAGTGGTGAAGATTAAAAATCGTGTAAATATTGTTCGTAATTTATTGCCCGACGCTAAAGTGGCCGACCTTTATATGATCGATACACTCAGCGGCAGAAAAGTCCTAAGTATGGGTTTTGACACGGCTAAAACCAACGCTGGCGCCTCTATACTTTACGCAAAACATGTAAACGAACTTACCCCGCTTTATAAAACTTTATATAATGTAAAGGCGAAATACACTTTGTTGGTATTTTGGTCAGTCGACTGCGGACACTGCACGACGGATGTTCCGAAACTAAATGAAAATTTAAAAGCGTTAAAGGGCAAAGTGGACGTTAAAGTTTTTGCCGTTCAAACCAAAGAAGAATTTTTTGATCGGTGGAAAAAATTTATTGCTGATAAACACCTTGATTTTATCAATGTATTTGAACCAGTCCACATAAATAATCTCACCGAGCGTTTTGATATTAACAGAACGCCGGTTGTTTATCTTTTAGACAAAGATAAAAGGATTAAAGGTAAAAGCTTAGCGGTTGATCAGGTGGTTGAGATCATAAATAACATCGAAGGAAATGAGAGTATAAAAAATTAATCATTAAAATCATATATTTAATAACAACAGAATACAAACACAGATGAAAAAAATTATACTTCTACTTTCGGCAATTCTAACATTTATATTTGGAGCAGAAGCGCAATCGGGTTACGATATCAAAATAAATTTTAAAGGCTGTAAAGACACAATGGTTTACCTCGTCAAATATACCTTCGATCAACAGTATATTTCCGACACCAGTAAAAACATCAAGAATGGGGCTATCCGTTTTAAAGGAAAAAAAGATCTCGATAAAGGGGTTTATGTTTTAGTAAGCGAAAGTAAAACCATTTACTTTGATTTTTTTATCAACGAAAATCAAAAGTTTACCGTCAACGTAGACGCGGCGGATATGATGAACACGCTCAAGGTTTCGGGTAATAAAGAAAATGAACAGTTCTTTTCTTACATCAAATTCATCAGTAATAAAAATCTCGAGTTTGGGAAGATCGCCGCACAGGCGAAAGGAAAAAGTAAAGAAGACAGTATAAAATTTATGGTCGAAAAATTAAAGGTCTTAAACACCGAGGTAAAAACTTTTGAAACTGAATTTCTAACAAAGAATAAAGGCTCTTATCTCTTTGATGTATTAAATTTGAAAACCGAAAAAGAATTAACGGAAATCCCTAAGGCTAAAAATGGCCGCCCCGACAGTGTTTTCCAATATTACTATTATAAAAATCATTTTTTTGATGGTGTTGATTTTAAAGATGAAAGAATTATACGCACGCCTTTTTTTGACGATAGGATTAAAAAGTATTTCGAAACTTTAATTGTTGTTCACCCCGATACGATGATTAAAGAAATTGACAAAGTTCTGGCGAAGTGCGACCAGGGAAATCTTGTTTACAATTTATTGTTGGGCTATTTTACATATACCAACGAGCAGAACAAAATAATGGGTTTTGATAAGGTATTTGTGCACGTGGCAGACAAATATATTATTAGCGGTAAAGCAAGTGGGGTGTATACGGAAGAAACAGCTAAGAAGATCAAAGAACGGGTTGATATTATGCGTAATCTTTTAATCGACGCGCAGGTATCTGAATTATATATGATCGACACAGTGCACGGAAAGCAGGTGATGAATATGGGTTTCGATACCGCGAAAACAAGTAAAGGCATTACCGATTTATATTTAAAAAATCTTGATAAGCTTACGCCCATGTTCAAAAGTCTTTTTCAAGTAAATGCAAAATATACAATACTTGTTTTTTGGGCAGCCGATTGTGGGCACTGCCAAACAGAGGTTCCAAAACTTAACGAAGGCTTAAAAGAACTAAAAGGTAAAGTTGATTTTAAGGTGTACGCCGTTCAAACAAAAGAAGAGCTATATGACAGTTGGAAAAAATTTATTATTGAAAATAAACTAAACGATTTTATAAGTGTGTTTGATCCCATTCACTTAAATAATCTCAAAGAACGTTTTGATATTTATTCAACGCCAGTAATTTATATTTTGGATAAAGATAAAAGGATCAAAGCAAAACGCCTCGCTGCCGATCAAGTGGTTGATATGCTAAAAATGCTTGAGACTATCGAAAAAAATAACAAGAATAAAAACACAAATTAGTCAAATAAACCTAAACACGTTTCCAATGAAAAATCTTGCTTTTTTGTTCTCAACTATTCTTTTGTTGTCATCGTCAACCAACGCGCAAACAGGTTATGATATCAAGATAAATTTAAAAGGTTCTCAAGACTCTATGGTTTATTTGGTTAAGTATTATTTCGATCAGAAATATATCGCTGATACTTGCAAAAACGTAAAAAACGGTGTAGTCCGTTTTAAAGGAAAAACAGATCTTGAAAAAGGGGTTTATATGCTTGTTAGCGAAGCCAAGTCGCCTTATTTTGAGTTTTTTATAAATGAAAATCAAAAGTTTTCTATAAGCACAGACTTAACAAATTTAATGAACAGTATGAAAGTTACTGGCAACAAAGAAAATGAACAGTTTTTTTCATACGTGAGATTTATGACTAACAAAAATCTCGAGTTTGGTAAGATTGCAGCCGATACAAAAGGCAAAAGTAAAGAAGACAGCGCCAAGATTATATCTTCGAAGATAAAAGAAATAAATGATGAAGTGAAGTCTTTTGAAACAGATTTTTTAAGCCGCAATAAGGGTTCATTTATCTACGACGTTTTAAATGTAAAAACAGAAAAGGCAGCTACAGATATCCCTTTGTCAAAGAATGGACGTCCTGATAGTATTTACCAGTATTATTATTACAAAAATCATTACTTCGATGGGGTCGATTTTAAAGATGAAAGAATTATGCGCACACCTTTTTTTGCCGACCGAATCAAGAATTATTTTGAAAAGGTAATTGTAAATCATCCGGATACTGTAATTCAGGAAATGGACAAAATTTTGGCAAAATGTACGCAGGGAAATCTTGTATACAATCAATTGCTGAGTCATTTTACTTTTACAAGCGAACAAAATAAGATCATGGGTTTTGATAAGGTGTTCGTTCATCTAGCGGATAAATACATCATCAGTGGTAAAGCAAGCGGTGTATATACCGAAGAAAATGTGAAAAAATTTAAAGAGCGTATGGACATTATGCGTAATCTTTTACTCGACAGCCAGGTGCCCGACATTTTTATGATAGATACCATTTATGGAAAACAAGTGTTGAAGATGGGATTTGATACCTCAAAAACAAACAAATCAATTACTGAACTTTATTATAAAAATATCGACAAGCTCACACCAATGTTTAGAAGTTTGTACAGTGTAAAAGCAAAGTACACGGTGCTTGTTTTTTGGGCGGCTGATTGTGGCCATTGCAAAACCGAAGTTCCAAAACTTAACGAAGGATTAAAAGAACTAAAAGGTAAAGTTGATTTCAAAGTTTATGCTGTTCAAACAAAAGAGGAGTTGTACGACACTTGGAAACAGTTTATTATTGAGAATAAATTAAACGATTTTATAAACGTATTTGATCCAATACATTTAAATAATTTGAAAGATCGTTTTGATATATATTCTACACCGGTTATTTATATTTTGGACAAAGACAAACGCATTAAAGCTAAACGTCTTGGTGCCGAGCAGGTTGTAGAGATCCTTAGAATGTTAGAAAACATCGAAAAACCAGAGAAGAAAAAGACATAGTCATAGGGCTAAACGCGCGCAGCCTAAATGGATTTACTTTTTTTTAAGTTAATTTTTTTAACCGCAAACAGATAGTAGATTTTGACTTGCAGTAGAGATTCAAAGGCTGTTTGCGATTAACAACCGTGGCATCGAGACTTTTTACAACCGACAAATTACACGCCTAAAAAACCTGTTAATCCTTAACCAGTTTTGCCTTGTACAACAAGTCTTTATTTTTACTTAATGTTAAAATGTAAAGGCCTTTGCTCAAGTCTTTTGTATCTATTTCTTTTTGCGAGGTATTTATTTCTTCTTCTTTTACCTTTCGGCCGCTTAGGTCTGTTATAAGCAGCAACAGGGGTTCAGTTTCAAAATAATTTGTAATTGCAACATTTAAAATAGTGTTAACGGGATTGGGAAAAATATTTATCGCCCCATTATTGAAAGTGGAGCCAATAATACCAACTGTATTATTAAATCGTTGACAGTAGTTTAAATTACTATCACAACCAGTACTGTCGTATTTTACAAAAAAGAAGGGGTTACGCACACCTTGGTTAAAACACTCGATGGCGGAAATCCAAGAACCGTCGCTGCATAGGTTAATCGCTTTAATTAACTGATAATTTACGCCAGAGCCCGAAGAGGTTTTATAATTATAAAAACGATTCGAGGTGACTGTCCCAGTTGATTTTACTTTTGCAATTTTCACCAAGCAATTTGGAGGAGCGCCAATCATTTCTAAACTGTCAAAAAGTCCAGCTAACAAAATAGTGCTATCTCTTAGTTCTTTCAAACACAAAAACGTATTGTGAAGTGTTACCTTCCCGTGATTTTTTATTGTCCAGATTGGGATAGCGGGAAAGTTTAGGTCAAATTTTACAATGTAAGCTTGTTGTAAATTATAGCCACCTATTGTTTGTGCAGATTCCGAATAGCCCGCCGCTACGATTTTTTTATCTTTCGTCTGTATCATGTCATACAGCGCACCGCCAGGCGAATTTAAGTAATTGTGCTGGCTCAACTTTGTTCCCATACTGTCGGTTATCACGATATTATTGCGAGTCGTCGAGGAATTACTAGTTCCAATGTACTGATAACCTGCAATTACGATTTTTTTTGTAGCACTATCTTGAATAATCGCTTTGCCATCTCCTGCATTGGGCGCAGCTTTCCCTATCTTTTTTCGCCAAAGTTCTTTTCCGGCTGCATCTGTTTTGATGAACATGATTCTAATGGCGAGAGTTATATGATCATCGAAAGTTCCTGTGATTAAAAACCCACCATCCACCGAGCCGGTAAGCATTTGTGGGTAAACATAATCGTTGGGTTCATAAAACCTTGTTTGCCAAAGTGTATCGCCATTAAAATTAAACTTTATAAAAACCCCTACATATTTGTTATTACTATCAAGGGCAATACCGGCATAGTATAAAAAATTGCCTTGTTTGTAAAAACTGTGTGGGGCGAAGGGATTATGGAGGTACTGAAACTTTGTGCGGCCATATTTTTTAGACCATAACAACTGCCCGGTGCTGTTAAGACCCAAAACGCAAAGCTGGCTTGCACCAGTAACACTGTCTATTACCAAGCCTCCCGTAATGTAGTTACCCTGCGAGGTCTCAAAAATGGCTTTGCTGTAGCTGGTGCTCACGCTTGGTAAAGAGTGTCGCACACGAAAGCCCTGCGCCAACACGACACAGGTAAAAAAATTTAAAACTGCAACTAAAAAATACTTCATGTTTTTATCTATGTAAATATCGTGAAAAAAAACTAATCTTGTTTTATTAATTTGGTTTTGTATACGATGGTTTTGTTATTACTCACAATAAGGATGTACACGCCGCTGCTTAAGTCTTGTAAAGAAAGTTCATTAGCTTGATTACTTTTTAGAACCGTACGAAACACGACTTTCCCTAAAAGATCTCTCACTTCAATATCTGCATCGCTTGCCGAATTTGATCGGTACTGCACAGTCAGCAAATCAGTGGCTGGATTTGGAAACACCGCAATGTTCTCGGTTTCAGTTATTGGAACGAGCGTTTCTACATTTGCCATCTGCCTCCCAAGGCCGCCCTCCATGGCTGGATAAAGTCTCAGAATGTCGTATTCAATGTTTCTGGTGGCTTTTAATAGAGCCTTGGCGATTTCGTTCCCATCTTTTCCCTCGGCTGCGGCCAAGTCCGTCATAAAAGAAAGGTAGCCACTGTTATTGTTTTTTAAGTTAAAAATGCCTTCAGGATCCTGATAAAGGTCGATTAGTTTTTTACAAAGTTGTTTCCAATCATATCTTGTTGCTCCAAGCGCGTCGGTGTATTGTGTTGCTAAACTATAATTACCCTTGCTAAAGCAAGCAAAGATCAGTTGCAGGTCGGCATCTTCCATTTGGCCGGGGTTGGTTAGCAACATTTTAACCACGGTATCCATTGCACCCGGTAGGCTGTCCATTAAAAAATAATTGAGTTTTGCGGTGGCGGTTGCTTGCAATTCGAATTTATCTACCGAACTTCCTTGCAGCAGCAACTCGGCGAGATAAGTATTGATATTTTCCAATCTTTCTCCTTCAGACGTGTAAGAACTACCACCTCTTGACTTGGTAAATGATTCACAATGAAGCCCGTAGTTAAATAAAATTGGAAATGGCGTTACGGAAAGTATAGAAACGCTGCAAGCCGACGGATCGGTAACACCGGCAGAGAGCGAATTCGAATTACATCCGTGCTGTATTACCAGTGAATGGGTTCCCGCGCCTGCGCCATACCATTTGCCCCAGTTGCCACAATTGCTGGAACCATATTTATTCCTTACAAGGTTTTTTGCATCTGGTTGAATATTCTCTCCCTGTTTGTGCATCACACTTGGGCTATTGAATGCTGTTCCGTTGCCATGCATGGCAATATCAAAAAGATTGGCCGAGGTGGTAAAGTCGTTGCAGTTCATTTTTAGCCCATTAATGGGATTAAAATTGCCACTGTTGTTATTTAAGGCATTAATAGCAGTATAAAATCCCGAAAATATATTCCGGTATATTTCGTGTGTTCCAATCTCGCTTTTGTTGGCGTAAATGCCCGTATTGCTTTGCGTGTTACCTATTTCTTCGAAGGTGTTATTTTTCACTACATAGTTTTTTGTGTAATGCAGGTAAACGCCGCAATTTCCAGCTCCCTGCCCGTTGCCTGGTACCTTAAAATAATTGCTTTCAATAACGGGGGCTTTCATATTATAAATATAGATGCCGTCGGTTTTTATGTTTTCGAATTTACAATGACTTACGTTGATCACCGCTAAGTCGTTGGCATTATGAACTACAATACCACGGTCGAGATTTTTAAAAAGGCCTGGTACCGAGCAGAAACCCGCATTAGAAGCGCATAGCCCTGTTACCGAAAACTTGGCGTCGATACTGTAAATTCCTAAGCCATGCACACTATATGTATTGCCCGCAGCGTATTCAAAGTAGCAGCCTCTAAATTTTATGCCATTCACACCCCAAATACTTGCATGCATATGCGGCGGAATGGGTGTTTGCACAAAGGCCTTCAGTGTATCATTAATGGGGCCTGAGGTTTTAAAATTGCAAGACGTAAAAATACTAGCTGAGGTAAAATTCGGGTACTTAAGAAATTCCACATCGCGCGTGTTATCGATAAAATTTCCGCCGTTTGCTATAATAATTCCCCCTGTGCTTCCATAGTCAATATTGCCGTTTGCTGACATGGTGTAATTAGTAACTGCATTCCCAGCTTTGCTGATGGTGCCACCATTTTCGATACTTATTAGGCCTTGGTGAACGCCAAAACCTAAGTTATTTATCGATTGATCTTTGGTGATATCACCGCAAACTCTAACGCCTTTCCAAGTATGGCCTGAAATATTGGTAATAGTGCCAGACCCGGCAACAATAAGCCGGCCTCCTTTTTCAACAATAATTGAAGTGCCGCCTGCCATGCCCAATAGGCAGGCCACGGTTAGAGATTTCCCTGATTTTATAATAATGTTTCCTTTGCTATAACGATCGTTTGTCCAAGTTTCACTAGCTACACCAGGACTTGCGCCAACAGAATAGTCAGAAGCGGCATTTCGGTTGAGGTGGTTAAAATAACTATTGGGGGTTAATATTCGCCTCAGCCTAGTGCGCAAATAGTAATGTATAACTGCCATTTGTTGCGGCGACAAATATTGCATGCAACCCACGTTTTTAGTCATCATATTATTTGAACGTATTGATATTGCTACAATCAGGAGTAAATATAACACTATCTTCTAGCACGTAGTCGGTAGCCGTTAAAACTGCGCAACAGCCCTGCGAAGTAAAAACATGGGTTGGCCCATCACCAACAACCTGTAAACCTCCTTCGAAAAACGAAAAAGCCGTCGAATGATCAAGCCCCAAAGCATGACCAATTTCATGTTTTAAAATTTCGATCCGAGCGGTTTCGTTAATCTGCGAAGCAACTGTTGTAGCAAATGTAGCACGATTAGACGGTACAGTGGGCGCCGCCCCGGGAAGTCCACTGTAATAATAAATAATATTTAAAGCATTCGTGTCTTCAAATGGCGTTTGGTATTGAGGGTCGTAGCCGTAAAAATACCCAGAAGTATCTACAACCTTAGCAAAGTTTTTTCTAACAAATTTTATTTTTGAATGTTGAATCCAGTTTACACCTGTAACTGTTTTGTGCGGTGCTGCGATGTTTCCATACATCACATTTAAAGAGCTTATTACTTGGTCTGCTTTTGTAATGTCATTGTTATCCCATACACCTCCCCCTGGTTTGGAAAAAAGAATAAAATTCACGTTGATTTCGAGAACTGAGTCTGTTGTTTTTGGGATAAAATCATTCAAATACTGGCTGCACGGTGTTTGCGCATTTAATAAAAGATTGGCAAAGGAGATCGCGACTAAACTAAATTTCAATAATGTTTTCATACAATGTTTTTTAATTTTTTCCAAAAGAGAAAAAAGGTTAATAAATTGAGTACAGAACTAAATTTGAAAAAACACGAGATTATGTGTAGTGGAGATTATTGCAAATGTATGTTAAATTCTATAGTTTGTATTAAGGAAAACGTTTGTTTTAAAATTTAACAGATAAAGATCAAAAAATTAACAAATCAGTAACAATTTGTTAAGTCTTAGTTTTCTTAGGCTTTGCCAAAGTGGAATTTAACGTATGGGGTTCAAGCTTTTAATTGTATTGTTCGTAAAAGTTTATCTATGAAAAATATTGGCACCCCGCAGATTTCTATACTTAACACCAATCAAGGTGCTTCCCAAGGTTGCACAACAGCCATGGTGTTTATGTTTTTGAAAAATCAATCCCAACAAAAAACAAAATCTAAACGCGCGCAGCCTAAATGGACGCACTTTCTTTTTTTAGCAATTTAATATCGGCAATGAGTTTATTTACTTGTGCTTTGTCGGTACCGTCGTACATGCCGCGCATTCGGCCTTTCGTGTCAATTAAAATCAAAAGTTCGCTGTGCAAAAATCCTTCAGGGGTTCCGTCATCCTCAAGTGCATTTACAAGATAACTCGATTTTGCCAGTTCGTAAATCTGCTTTTTGTCACCCGTTAAAAAGTGCCATTTATTTTTAATAGCACGATAACGCCCGGCGTAGTCCTTCAACACCGCAACTGTATCATGCAAAGGATTCACCGAATGCGAGAGAATTAGTAGCGAATCATCTTTTTCAAAAGCAATTTGAACATCGATAAGACTTTTACTCATCACCGGGCAAATGCTCTGGCAGGTTGCAAAAAAGAAATCAGCAACATAAATTTTATTCTTTACGCTTTGCTTATCTATTTTTTCGCCATATTGGTTTGTCAATGAGAAGTCGGCAATTGTATGGTAAACAGTATCTGAGTTGAGCAATGTTTTCTCTCCAAAAATAGGTAATAGCTGCTTCGGTTGATCTGGCGCGCAGCAGCTCAGCAATAAAACAGTGAACCCAATTAATGGTTTATGGATTTGATTGTATTTCATTGGATTCGGTTAGTTTTCGTTTTTCTTCTTTTAATCGCAAGTGCTGGTATTCGGCTATTAATCGTTTAAGCTCCGAAACATAACGCCCATCATAGTAGCCGCGCACATGGCTATCTGCATCAATTAGCATAAAAAAACTGTAATCAATATAATAGGGTTTATCCTTAAAAAACGCTTTAGTAAGGCTATCGTAGGTAGCCAATGGCGACGCGTAAAAATTTATGTTTTCGCTGTTGCCCAAGGTTTTCAATTCTTCATAAATCTTTGATCTGCCGCTATCAGATTGTGTCACCAAGACAAAAGGAATATGTTCGATCTTTGATCTTTTATAATTTAAGTATTCCCAAAGACCCGTTAAACGGTAAGAATCGACCCTGTATTTATCATTTAACAAAATAACAGCGTAAACCGGAAATTGAACTGTGTCTAAAACCTCCGATATGGTTCCAGTAGCCTTATCGATCACCTTAAAATTATCTTTTACCCGGTAATAAAGTGTGTCTTTTTTTCCGAGCGCTTTTTTAGGCCCGTAAAAAGGTAGTTTTTTAGAATTGATCGTACTGGTTTCGAGTATTAGCCAAAAGAAGGAAGGGAAGGCGATCACCAGGATCAATAGCCATTTTTTATTTTTCATATTCAGGGTTATTCTTCAACAATTATTTTATGTGCAAATGTAAAGGGATTAATTTCTGTTTTTAGCGCTTCAAAAAAAGCAACACCATACTTAATATACAAGGATGAAAAATTTTCGTGTCTTTCTTGCGGTATTCCATTTGGAAATAACAAATGCTTCACCGCTTTGATCCGATTTAACTCAATGTCATGATTTTTTTTTAAAGCTTTGTTTGTTTTCGCACTCACGCTATTAAGCCTTTTAAGGGTTCTTTGCATCTCAGCCAAAACATTTCCCGACAAAGTCTTATCTATAACGTTGGTTCTTGTAACTACATTTGAATAAAACTCTTTCATTTTTTCTGTTTCTTTATCCATATTAAATACATGATTATTTCTAATCATATATTCATTTACTATATCAGATTCAGATTTAAAAAAGTCGCTTTCTAAAAATCTTAACTGATCTATTTTTTGTTTGGCAGCATCATCGACCACGGTCACAAAATTTCTTGGCATAAGTATCGGAAAGAGAACGCCTAGGCCATCAAACATGTTTTTAAATTCGAGCCAGTAAGATAGTTCGCCCGGCCCACCCACGTATGCCAAATTGGGTAAAATAATTTGCTGATAAACAGGTCTTAAAACCACATTGGGACTTATTTTCTCAGGCGTGTTTTCGATAATTGTTTTAATTTCTTTTTTTGTAAAAGATTTTTCTGTGCCAACGAGAGTGTAAAAATCGTCGCTTTTTTCGATGCGCACCCTCATCTTATCTTCCAGATAAAAACAATTAATTAGCCGCGGATTTACCTGCGCACGTTGACCTGCTGTTTCGAGTTTTTTTACGCTTTCACCAACGAGATGCGCGGGAATATTTTCAAAAATATCTTTTTCAAAAATATCTTTTATCTGATTTTTAAATTCGTGATCGTTACCATCAATAGTTACCAGTCCATATTTACCAAACAATTCGTTTACCAGGTAAAATGTTGCGGCAGATAAATTATCATGCTTTAAATAGGCGTTTTCAAAAAGTCCGTACAAATAGTTAGCGTTTTCAGAAATACCTAAAGCCTGTCGAAGCGCTGGCATAATTTTTTTTAACTCTGCGGTTTTAAATTCTCCTACAGCGCCTTTTTGCTCAGTTTCCCACTTTACAATTTTACCATTTGAAGTAAAACTACTCACTTCTTCAAAATCATGGTCTTCGCTTGCCATCCAATAAACGGGCACAAAATCAAATTCTTGAAATTGTTGTTTAAGGGCTTCAGCAAGGTTAATCGTCGAAAAAATCTTGTAAATAAAATACAAGGGCCCCGTAAACAGGCACAATTGATGACCGGTTGTAACGGTGAATGTGTTTTTATTTTTCAATAGGGTAATATTCAACAAGCTAGAATCGCTGTTGTTTTTTACGAGCTCACTTTGTTTTCGTAGAATTTCTGAAAGTTTTGTCCTGTCAAAATTCGCATAAGGATTTGCGTTCAGGAGTTCGGCAAATCCTTTTTTGTCGGGGTAAGATCCATAAAAAGGTTTCACCGAAGTTTTATTTTCAAGATAATCAAGTACCAGTTTGTTTAAGCTACCAGCACTTTTAAAATCGATGAGTTTTGAGTTAAACATTAAATATTTTTGTTATAGTTTACTGCCAAAAGCCAGATCCCCGGCGTCCCCTAAGCCAGGAACAATGAAGGCGCGAGCCGTAAGCTCTTCATCAATAGCGCCACACCAAACCGTATAATTTTTTGATGGCATGTTTTTATTGATATAGTCAAGTCCTTGTGAACTCGCAATAGCTGTTACAATATGGGTGTGGTTAGGAATTCCGTTTTCAAGCAGGGCTTTGTAAGTTAATAACATCGACGATCCCGAAGCCAGCATTGGATCACAAAGGATGACAGTTTTGCCCGTTAAATCGGGACAGGCAATATATTCCAATGCAATTTCGAAAGTGTTGTCTTTATGATGTTTTCGGTAGGCACTCACAAAAGCACTCTCTGCCTTGTCGAAATAGTTTAAAATGCCGGCGTGCAAAGGTAATCCAGCGCGCAAAATTGTTGCAACAACGGGTTGCTCGCGCAAGTGTTTTGTTTCTGCAACACCAAGCTGGGTAACGGTTTGAGAAGAAGAATAATCAAGAATTTTACTAATTTCATAAGCGAACACTTCACCAATGCGTTCCAGGTTTCTCCTAAAGCGCTGACTATCTTTTTGAATATCGAGATCGCGTATTTCTGCAATAAATTGGTTAAGAACTGAGTTTTGTAAAGATAAGTTGTGAATCATGGGCGCTTATTTTTATTTATAAATCTTTTAACATCGTTCGATAATAACAGCATATCCCTGCCCCACACCAATACACATGGTTACCAAAGCATATTTTTTGTTGTGTAACTGTAAGTCGATCGCAGCCGAATTTAAAATTCGTCCCCCTGTCATTCCCAATGGATGGCCCAGAGCAATAGCTCCTCCGTTTACATTAATACGTTCATCATTGTCGCTTAGGCCCCAAGTGCGCACGCAGGCGAGTGCTTGTGCCGCGAAGGCTTCGTTCAATTCGATAAGGTCAATATCTTTAAAACCAAGGCCGGCTCTTTGTAACGCTTTATTAGCAGCTTCAACCGGACCAATACCCATTAAACGTGGTTCAACGCCCATGGCGGCACTGGCAACAATTCTGGCGAGTGGTTTCAAATTATTTCTTTTTAATCCTGCTTCACTAGCTAGTAACAATGCAACTGCGCCGTCGTTTAATCCCGCTGCGTTTCCGGCAGTAACGGTACCATCTTTTTTAAAAGCGGGCTTTAATGCCGATAAACCTTCAGATGAACTTTTTGGTTTAGCAAATTCATCAATTGCAAAAACAAGTGGCTCTCCTTTTTTTTGTGGGATTTCTAGGCCTACAATTTCTTTTTCAAAACGTTTGTTCTCGGCTGCCGTAGCTGCTTTTTGTTGACTCCATAAAGCAAATTTATCCTGGTCTATTCTACTCACATTGTACTTTTCGGCAACGTTTTCTGCGGTATCTCCCATGCTGTCTACGCCGTACAGTTCTTTCATTTTGGGATTTATAAAACGCCAGCCAAAACTACTGTCAAACATTTGTTGATCGCGTCCAAATGCCGCAGAAGCTTTGCTTAGAACCCAAGGACCGCGGGTCATATTTTCAACGCCCGCAGCAATCATCAGGTCTTCATCGCCAACCATAATCGCCCTTGCGGCATCAATAGAAGCGCTAAGCCCGCTTGCGCATAAGCGATTTACGGTTTGGCCGGGAATGGTTAAAGGCAAACCGGCAAGTAACGACGCCATGCGGGCAATGTTTCTATTGTCTTCACCGGCTTGGTTGGCGCATCCCATAACAACATCGCCAATTTGGCCAAAATCAAGGCCTTCATTTCTTTTTACAAGTTCTTTTAACACAAAAGCAGCCAGGTCGTCGGTTCTTACAGTTGATAGTGCGCCTCCGAAATTACCTATGGCTGTGCGAACGCCGTTTACTAAATAAGCCTGTTTCATTATTTTGACAATTTGAAAAACCCTGTATTTCACGTAAAAATACAGGGTTTAATTCATTTATAAAACTAAAATAATGTGGTCATTTTAATAATTTAATCTTCTTTATATTCAGTCTTATTTGTTTCGTTTGCTTTATAAATATCATCTTCGTCGTCGTTTTCTTTTAATTCGCGGGTTTTTTTTTCCCGAGATTCATATTTACAACATCCTAAGGCGCTAATGCCTGCGACAACCACATGTTTCCATTCCAGAACACGTAATGATTTCGCCAGTTATCCCAATAAAGAGTATATCTCGGAAAATAAACCCACCTGCGGTTGTAGGCGTAATTTGGGCGCCAGTAAGGATGATAAACAACTACTCGCCCGTAACTGTAAGCGCTGCGTTTAACCACCACCGCTTTTGTCTGATTTCTTCTGTTTCTGAGATGGCCGCGACCTCTTTTCGCCTGTAGTTCTGTACCTAGCGCCTGTTAAAAAACTAGTTGTTTGGATGGAAAAATTCAGTTTCGAGGCGTGTTAAAAAAAATGATTGTGAGGTTTACTGCGGTAAATGAACGATTATTTTATTTGACACAACAACGAAAATGGAGTTTTCGGCCAAACACTACCTAAGAAAATAACGAGGCTAATTGCAATCAAAACTTTAAATGGGCGCGTTTGCATTTTTTTGGTTAGACTCTAAAAAATAGACTTGGTTTAATATTAAGAGGTAACATTAAAAATTACAGTCTTCATTCTGCCCAAAATATAATCTTTTTTTGCATGCTGATTAAAACACTACATTTTTGCTTTCCAGGGAATTTCAACTGCGCTTAACTCCGTTGTAAGCCAACGAGAAAGCATAAAGAGGTAATCTGAAAGCCTGTTTAAATATTTTGAATGAATCTCTTCCACTGGTTCATTTTCCGCGAGTCTAAGCACCGCTCTTTCGGCTCTGCGGCAAACACAGCGGGCAATGTGGCAATAAGAAACGTAAACGTGACCACCGGGTAATACAAAAGATTTCATCTCAGGAACCACTTCATCTATTTTATCGATTGCTTTTTCAAGGGTAAGAATATCTTCTTCAAAAATTGGAGGTAATTGCATTTTATTTTTTACTGGGTCTGCAGCAAGATGCGAGCCAATAGTAAACAAGCGATCCTGTATCGCGATCAGTAATTCATTGTTTGTTGGATCTGATATCACATCGCGCAGAAGACCAATATGTGAGTTAAGTTCGTCTACCGTGCCATAAGCTTCGATTCTGATATGATGTTTCAAAAGTCTTGTACCTCCAATTAAAGAAGTTAAACCTTTATCGCCTGTTTTGGTGTAAATTTTTAAACTCATTGTGCTGTTATTTTCTTACCACAAAGAAACACAAAGTTTTAGACAAAAATTCCGAATTTGTAACGCTTTTTCTCCGCGACCTCTTTGCGACCTCTTTAGTTAAAAATTAAATCTATACACCTACTTTGTTAGCCTCGATAAAACCACATAGTTATTCCTTGCGCCCTAAGTTGTTTAACCTAAAACGTAAAACTCACATTCACGTTCGGTATAATCGGTAACTGGTTCACGCGTTTAAAAGTGAAACGATCCACTTGAAAAACATTTTGCCGATTGTAAATATTTGTGGCGCCCGCGTTCACCTCGAATGTGGTTTTCTCGTTAAACTTATATCTATATTTTAAACCAATATCAAAACGGTGATAGTCAGGCAAACGACCACCATTAAGCGTTGAGGGAATATAATTGATTGGACCGTTGCCAGTTGTAAAATTAAAAGGAATACTCCCTTGCGGATTAAGTGTGTTAATGTACCCTTGTGTTTGTGTAAAAGGAAATCCCGTTCCATAATTCCAGCGCGCGTTTAACTCCCAGTTTCTTTTTTTACCGAAAGTGTAAGAACTTACTAAATTAACGTTATGTCGCCGATCAAACGTAGGCGGGTAATTGGTAACTACCCTAGTAAGACTGTTGCTCAACCAACGATCGTTTAAAGTTAACGAGTAAACGGCCCAGAAATAAAAACGTTTTTTGTCGTATTTTAAAACCACGTCAAACCCACGGGCACGTCCCTGCTCAATGACAAAAGTTTTTTTAACCTCATCCGGCCTCGCGGCGTTCGTGGTGTTATCTTCATAAATTTTCTCTCTGTTCACGTTGATGATCGTATTAAAAAACTTTTGGTACACCTCTACATTTAATTCCAGGTTTTTGGAAAGATCAAGCTCAAAACCGCCAACAAAGTGCGTGGCTTTTTGTACCGATGAATTTACCTTTTGTAAGTTATTTTTATAATCGACGTAGGAAGCCGACAAATCTTGATTCTCCGGCGCGTTAATAAAACCGTAAAATAAATTCACCACGTCAAGGTCACTGTTGGCGCTCATTAGCGTTTGACTGTACAAGCCTCCCGCGCCTTTAAAACGTATTTTAGGTGTAATATTTACTTTTATAGAAGCTCTTGGTTCAGGCGAAACAACCCCAAGTGTTGCGTAATATTGTAATCTGAAACTTGGTTCAAAAACCAAACGTTTTTTTCTGTCGAGAAATTTATGTTTAATGAACCCCGCAATGTCTATTGTTGAACGTTTAAGGCTTATTTCAGCAGAAAACGGATTTTTTACAGTGTATTCGGTGTTGGTGGTTATGCCTTCAAAGCCGAAACGCATTTCTTGTCTCCCTATAAACTTAACAAAAGTAAATCCGGTGTTTACGCCGCCGATTCCGCTATTTTTAGAATCAGTTTCTAAAGAAGGATTTCTAAAATCAATGGCGTATTTTGAAAAGGCGAAAACCCCTTCAATTAAAAGATTTGATGTCTGCGGTACCAAAATAAAGTTGGTTCCCACTCCTATATTCTTCCAATTATAGGATTGAAAATTATTAAAGTCCACCTTGTCATTAAAGTTAAATCCAAAAAAGCTTACTTTGCTTCCGTTGGTTGAATTAATAGAGGCCTTGCCGTATAGATCGGTGTAATAAAAAGGTAGCCCGTTGCCATCTGGGCTGGCATAATTATAAAGGATTTTTGAAGTTTGGGGTAAATACGAATGTTTTAGCGAGAGTAGGTAAGAAGCACTAGTGTTTCCATCGTCTGTTAATTTTATAAGTGGCCCCTCGAGCGTAGCTTTCGCGCCAAACGTCGATACTGAGAGTTTCCCGCTCACACGTTTTTTATTGCCATCCCGGGTTGTAATATCCATGATAGAAGAAGTTCTTCCTCCATATTCAGCTCCAAATCCCGCACTGTACACATCGGCATTTTTCATAATGTCGTTGTCAAAAACCGAAAACAAACCAATGGAGTGAAAGGGGTTGTACACGATTAATCCATCCAATAAAACCTTGTTTTGAACCGGTAAACCTCCTCTAATATATAGCTGTCCGCCCTGGTCGCCAGTAAAAATAACGCCAGGTAATACTTGCAGGTATTGGGCAATATCGGGTTCTCCAACGCTGGGAAGTTTTGAAATAATCACAGGGTCTATTTTTTGGACGCCTACACTCGTGTTTTCAACTTTTTCGGTCGCCGCTGCCGAAACCTCAATCTCTTCCAACTTCACGCCGCCTTTAATAGCGAATATTTTTTTATTGATAAGGTCTCCGGCTTTTAATGATATTGGTTCCTTTACCGTGTCAAAATCAAGACTGGTAAACATCAAAACATAATTGCCGGCCGGAACGCGGTTTAAGTTATAAAATCCGTTAATGTCGGTGTTGCCGCCAATGGTTGTTCCTTTTAAATACACGTTGCCAAAAGGTACAGGTTCGCCGTTGGCTTTGTCATAAACAAATCCCTTAATTGAGGCCGTGGTTTGCGCATAACTTTCGAAAAGCGAGAATAGGAACAACGCTGGCAATAAAAAATATTTCATAGGGACTTTTTGCAACGCGTAAATTTAGAAAATTAAATTAAAGTCCTTTGTTGTTTTACATATTTGGGTTAAATGGCACATTAAATGGATTTTTTGTTGTCTTCCATGTTGAAAATCGAAATACGCAAACAGGCTTTTGCCGATGTTATCTTCGGCTTTAAATCCATTAATACCCTCTAAGCCCTTACATGGTTCAAATACAAAATCTGATGTTTGGACGTTCAAGGAGGTTTTTTTAAGCCTGTTTGTCTCAAATTAGCCCCCGGTTTGTTTATCTTGTCGGTTTTATGGCACCCCCAAAAATTCTGGTTTAGAGATAAATGATACGGATAGGTTTTTACCATTTTTAATTCCCCTAAACTTCATCACCGTTGAACAGATATAAAACGATATTAATGTCTAAAATAAAGCTCCCGCCAATCTTCTCCCAGCTGGTTTTGTAATACCATTGGTTTTTTTTAAGTTTAATGGCCCCACAGTATTTTTTAGTGTTCACGCCTATTTTTGTTCCCATTTTCTTTACATGGCGTTTTAGTTTTTCCGGGTTGTATCCTTGACTGTTACTATTACCATGATTTTAATAATTCAACTAAAAACCAACTTTACAAATTATTTTTCCCGAATCCGATGGTTGAGCAAGGGCTTTTGTTTTGGAATAAAAAAAGCAGATTAGCGAATCTATAATTAGTGTCCGTCCGAAAACTAGTTGTTTGGATGGAAAAATTCAGTTTCGAGGCCTGTTAAAAAAACGATTGTAAGGTTTACCGGGGTAGATGAGCGATTATTTTTTTTGACACAACGACGAAAATGGAGTTTTCGGCCAAACATTAGATGGGCTCACCGTGCAAAAAGTAAATTAAACCATTCGCGGCCTCATAGCCTCCCTATTTCTGCAAGTTTTAGTTTATTAACGCAAGCTCTCTCCGAAAACCTGTAAAAAACTGTGGCAAAAATTCCACAACCCCTACAAACCCCGCCTCATTTTGCTAACAAAGTAAAATTTATCGACAATTAATTGTTTATTTTTTGGTTTTAGCAACCCGACCCAATAAATCCTCGTATATTTAATGTTTTAACTAATATTGTACACAATGAAAAAAATTTTATTTTTATTTTTGCTATTCGGGATTGGCAAATTATCCGCTCAGTCAAACATTCCACCCTCCCCTTTCGATTTTGCCTTAAGCGTCGGAGCTTTCACAAGCACTGCCGATTGGGGGCACGATAATGGCATAACTAATATCCCCACCCCTCCAGCCTGTAATGTTCTTGGTTCCAGTGGCACTGGGATGTTGTTTGGGAGTAATTCGGCTGCTGTTTCAACAATTCAGAGAATCGGCTCGCCTGCCATTAATACCGGAACATTCATTAATATTTCTGTAAGCTGGAACACCTTGCGCGCAAATGCATTTTCTCCAGCAGTTATTTTCGAGTGGACAAACGATGCCGGTGTAACCTGGAGTACAATCTCTTACACCAATTCATCATCTGATAACGTTCGGGCGGCCGTAACGCCAATCGCTTTGCCGGGAACGGCTAATGGCACAATTATCCATTTACGTTGGACTTATACCGCTAATGGCGGAAGCGGAGCCAATTATGTGGCCATTGATGACGTTAGAATTACAGGCACGCCAACGCCTTCTTATTATTATAGGGGCACAGGTGACTTGCATTTGACGGGCAGCTGGAGTACAAATTCAAATGGGATCGGCGGCTTAAGTCCGCTCAATTTTACCGATAACAATCAAAACTTCTTCCTTCAAAATGGCACAAATACTGCTACTTTAACCGCCGACTGGACTCTGAGCGGCGGCAGCACTTTTTTAAACGTGGGCGATGGAACATTCACAAACAGGTTTAATCTCGTTGTACCCTCTACTTTCTCTTTAGCGATCGGAGATGGCGTTGGCGGAAACGCAAAACTAAACGTTAACAACATTTCTACTCTAACGATGAGTAACACCAGTTTTCCAGAAAAAGCCGACGTGTTTTTAGGGGCTACTTCGTCAGTAAATTTCGCGCAAACCAGTTCAGTCACAATTTGGGGAGGATCTTTTTCCTACGGAAACTTAACTTTATCGGGTGGCGGAAATAAATTACAGCCCGGTAGCGGTAATGTAGCCGTTACTGGAACTTTTGTAATCGCAAACGGTACAAATTACGTGATGGTAGCTTCTGCTACACGGCAGACCATCTTATCCGGCAGCATCAGTTGCCTTGGAAATATTTCCCAAGGACTTTCTATTTTAAACATTAACGGTTCTTCGACAATTGGGCTAGTTAACTTTAATGGAACTGGTGGTATCCAAAAC
>Ga0105048_10004131_pt1 | contig 23727 bp, 22 predicted proteins | sample MAT05_FD_78382 | JGI IMG/M metagenome (GOLD analysis project Ga0105048, IMG submission 78382) | Freshwater microbial communities from Lake Fryxell liftoff mats and glacier meltwater in Antarctica - MAT-05 | ecosystem: Environmental > Aquatic > Freshwater > Ice > Liftoff microbial mat | place... | reverse complement strand
GCTGAACACTTCACTGAAGTGGTTGGGCACAAGTTCGACAGTGCCGGCCCGAAAGCACGGCCGGGTGACATGAGAAAGAAAGTACGAGACATGATGCAGCCGGTTGCCGTACACCCCGTGCAGATACGGACGGTCGTGCAACGCGTGCATCTGATGAACGGTGACGCCATCGATCTCTCCGCGGGCGGCCGCTGCTTCGACGGCGTCCAGCAACATCGAAGGCTCGCCGTTGGCGAGTGGCACGATCAGCGCGCCGCCTTCGCGAATGTGGGTCAGTACGTCGTTGGCGGAACTGGCTTCCATCAGTGCGTCGCCCAGTCTCGTGAGCGTTCGACTGCGGACAACCAGGTCTGATGGCCGAGGTCGGCGAACAGGCGGTCGGGGTTCGGCTCGAACGTTGCCTCCATGGTCCATTCAGCTGCAATGGCATCGAGCGATGGCCATACGCCCTCGGCAAGGCCGGCGAGGTATGCGGCACCGAGGGCCGTCGTCTCCTGGTCGACCGGGCGACGAACGGTGACGCCGAGCTGGTCTGCCTGCATCTGCAGCATTGCGTCCATTGCGGAAGCTCCGCCGTCGACGCGCAGGTCGGCGATCTTGACGCCGGCAGCTGCGGTCATGGCGTCGACGGCGTCGCGGGTTTGGTAGGTCATCGCCTCCACGACAGCGCGAGCGATCTGCGCCCTGCCGGTACCGCGTGTGATACCCACGATCGTGCCACGAGCATATGGGTCCCACCACGGGCTGCCCAGACCGGTGAACGCTGGAACCACGCAGACTCCGCCGTTGTCGTCGACGGAGGCGGCGAGGGGGCCGATCTCCGATGCGGACGAGATGATCCCCAACCCGTCGCGTAACCACTGAACCGCCGCGCCGGTGACGAAGATTGCACCCTCTACGGCGTACGCGACCGTGCCGTCGGCCAGCGTCCAGGCAACGGTGGTGAGCATTCCCTCGGCCGGCGTGGGACAGGTATCTCCGACATTGAGCAGGATGAAACTGCCCGTGCCATAGGTGTTCTTCGCCATGCCGGGGCGGACACATGCCTGGCCGAAAAGGGCAGCCTGCTGGTCTCCGGCAATGCCGGAGATAGGAATGCCTGCCGTTACCCCGCAGCGCTCTGACGTGACACCGAACCGGCCGCTCGACGGGAGCACCTTGGGAAGCACGTGTTGGGGAACGTTGAACAGCTGACACATCTCGTCGCTCCATTGGAGGGAGCGGATGTCGAAGAGCATCGTGCGGCTGGCATTCGAGGCGTCGGTGGCATGGACGTCGCCACCGGTGAGATTCCACAGCAGCCAACTGTCGATGGTGCCAACGGCCAAGTCATCGTCGACGGGGATGTCGCGGTTGGTCAGGAGCCACTCCACCTTCGAACCCGAGAAGTACGGGTCGAGTACGAGCCCGGTGATCTCGCGTACGAGGGGGAGTGCGCCGGCCGCCACGAGCTCGTCGCAGCGACCCGCCGTCCGTCGGTCCTGCCACACGATGGCGGTGCCATATGGCGAGCCGGTCCGACGGTTCCAGGCCAAGACGGTCTCGCGCTGATTGGTGATGCCGATGGCGGTCACTGCGGCGGCGCCGACGCGCTCCACGACGTCGGCCAGCGTTGCCTTCACGGCCTCCCAAATCTCTACCGCGTCGTGTTCCACCCATCCCGGCTCGGGAAAGTGTTGGGTGAACTCGCGATAGCTGGCGATGACTGCGCCGTCGTGGGCTGTGTCGTGGGCCGTGTCGTGGGCCGGTGCGCTGGGAAAGATTGCGCGGCTGCGAACACCGGTGGTGCCCGCGTCAATTGCGATCACGCAGTGCGACGGAGCCATCATCGCTTCCGCTTCTGGGTGGCTTTTCCGGTGCCGCCAGACGTGCGGCTGGTAGGGGCAGGGCGCGGCCGGCCTGATGGAGCGGCGCTGCTGCCGACTCGCCGGACCGGCGCAGCCGCAGCCTCCGCACGGATCTGCTTGAGAGTCTTGCGTTGATACCCGAATTTCGCCAGTACCCCGCCCAGGGCCAGGTACACGACACCACCGAGGAGGATTGCGAGGTAGCTCCCCAACTGGCGATTGTCAGTGATGAAGAGGGAGGTGAATGCCACCACGGCACCGATGACCAGCCACTCGATGGACAGCCGCTTCCATGCCACTGGATTCGCCGAGTTCCACGCCATTTTCAGAGTCCTGTTCTGGAGAATTGCCCTACGATTCATACACGTGCGAGTAGGCATTCTGACAGGTGGAGGAGATTGTCCAGGCCTCAACGCCGTGATCCGGGCAATCGTCCGCAAGGGTGAGCTCGTATACGGCGACGAACTGGTCGGGTTCCTCGACGCATGGGACGGCGTGATGGAGCGCCGCACCATTGCGCTCGACGTGTCGTCCTTGCGCGGCATGCTGCCCAAGGGCGGCACGCTCTTGGGCACCCGTCGGGGCAGCCCCTACGACCATGAGGGTGGCCCGCAGCGTGTGCAGACCACCTTTGCCGACATGGGGCTCGATGCACTGTTGGTCATCGGGGGCAACGGGTCGCTGTCCGTTGCCTGCAAACTCCACCACGAGTTGGGCCTCCCGATCATCGGAGTTCCCAAGACGATCGACAACGATGTCGTCGGGACGGACATGACGTTCGGCTTCAACACCGCGGTGCAGATCGCCACCGATGCCATCGACCGGCTCCACACGACCGCGGAGAGCCACGACCGCGTGATGGTGGTCGAAGTGATGGGTCGCCACAGCGGTTGGATCGCCACCTACGCCGGCATCGCCGGAGGTGCTACCGCGATTCTCATTCCAGAGGAGCCTTTCGACATCGATGAGGTGTGTGAGCTGCTGCGCAGTCGTCACGAGCGCGGCCGCTACGCGTCGATCGTGGTGGTGGCCGAGGGGGCCGAGCCGAAGGATGCGACCATGCGTTCGCGTGTGAAGGTCTACGATCAGTTCGGTCATGTGCGCCTGGGCGGCATCGCCGAGACGATTGCCAATGTGATCGAGGAGCGCACCGGCTTCGAGACGCGCATGGTGCTGCTCGGTCACATCCAGCGCGGCGGCACTCCGACCGCCTTCGATCGCGTGCTCAGCACCCGTTATGGCGTGGCAGCGATTGACGCAGTGCACACCGCATCGTGGGGCCACATGGTGGCGTTGCGCGGCGATGTCGTCACCACGGCGCCGCTCACAGAAACCGTGGGCAAGACCCGGCCGGTGGACATGCACCTGTACCACGAGGTCGCTGAGATCTTCTTCGGGTAACGCTCCCTCTGGACAGCCGCATGTGGCTGCGGTCACGCCGGGGGTCGAGCCGGGGTCGGGATTGCCGGATACGCCGGCTGTGACGACAGCACCAGTCCGGGGTAGTCATAGATCGTCAGCGGCAGGCTTTGCAGCTCACCGTTTCCTGCGGGCCACTGTTGGTCAGCGCCGTCGATCAGGATCTTGACGGACTGCACGCCGTCGATCTCCGACGCCGTGTAGACCAACTGCGCGACCGCCGCGACCAGCGCCTCGCCCGACAACTCGCCCAACTCCTTCGACACATCGATGCGTAGAACTTCACCGCGGCGGGTTGCCGAGAGCAGCTGTAGTCCCGCTGGCAGCGCCGTTCGGAACTGTCCGATGATTTCCTCCGTGTTGGGGCCAGCGAGCAACTCTCGGATGACTTCCGGCGAGTTCTCGGCGACATCGCGCGCAACAGCTTGAAGTGACTGTGACTGGCCGGCCCCTTCGGGTGCAAGCAGGTACACGCGGGCGGTACCGGTGGCGGCCCCGGCGCTTCTGTCCGTGGCGAACCGCAACTGCTGCTGGTCCGCCGGCGGCACGTTTCGTGGCCCGTCGTCGGAGCTGATGCCGCACGCGCTCAACGCGCCGGCGGCAAGCGCAACTGTCGAGGCGAGGAGTAGGGATCGGAGGCTTCTCACACTCCCACCTCATCTGCCGGGAGCTGCAGCACGAAACGAGCGCCTGGCTCCCCGTCGAGGCGATCCTCCACCCACACGCGACCACCGTGCATGCGAAGGTGCTCATCGACGAGGGAAAGGCCGAGGCCGGCGCCGTCGCTGCTGCTGCGACGGCCAGCGACCGCGCCACGAGCGAAGCGTTCGAACACCAGCTCGCGTTCCTCGGGCGGTACGCCCAAGCCGTGATCTTCCACGCTGATCCAAATGTGTCCCAGCGGCTCGCCTTCGCCCTCGGGCTCGGTGACCGCAATGGTGCACTCGCCGCCGCCGTGCAGGCGAGCGTTGTCGATCAGGTTGGCGACGACGCGGGCCAACCGCCGACGGTCACCACGGATGACTACCCGCTCCGCTCGCTCGGTCACCATGACCGGCGTGGAAGGTGCGCTGCTGACGGCAACCGCTTGGCGCACGAACTCGGCGACCAGCAGATCGTCGAGGTTCAGCCGAATGGCACCAGCATCGAAGCGTGAGATTTCCAAAAGGTCCTCGACCAAACCCTGGAAGCGGGTGACATCGGCAACCAGCAGATCGAGTGCCGCCTGCGCACGTTCGGGCATGTCGTCGCGACGTGCGTGCATCACCTCGGCGCTCGCCGCCAACGTCATCAGTGGCGATCGCAGTTCGTGGCTGACGTCGCTGGCGAAGCGCGCGTCGCGCTCGACCCGGGCCTGCAACGCGGAGGCCATGTCGTTGAAAGAGTTGGCGAGCACACGCAGGTCGGGGTCGTCCGTCGGTTCCAGCCGGGTGTCCAGGCGTCCGCCGGCGATGGCTTTGGCGGCTTGCGCCGCATCGCCCAACGGCCGCACGGCGCGACTGGCAACGAGCGTACCGAGCAGTGCTCCGGCGAGCGTGGTGATGAATCCGGCGAAGAGAAGACTCCGCAGCACGCTGTTGAGAGTGTTCGACGCGTCGTCCAACGCGACGAACTCGAAGTAGCTACCCGCAGTGACCGTCAGCGGAATGCCAATGACCAGCACGGGCTGGTCGCCGATGCGGGTGATCATCCGTGACGGCGTCGAGTCGTTGATGACCCGCTCCTGCAGTGAGACCGGAATGTTGTCCGGGCCGTATTGCGCAGAGCTGCCGCCGCTCCAGGTGCCGCGATAGTTGATGGCGAAACGGTTGACGCCCAGGGCGGTCAACCGGTCGATTGCCGGCTTTGCCGATGGCGTATTGGCGGCCAGCTCGTTCTGAGCGACTTGCGCATTGCGGTACGCCTGCTCGATGGCCGCTTTGTCACGTTGGTTGACAACGCTGCTGCGAGTGAAGCTGTAGGCGGCGGCGGCGAGGAAGCCGGAGAGAAACAGGGTTCCGAGGCCGAACATCAGCAGGATGCGAGTGCGCAGGCTGAGCCGTCGGGGCTGCAGCTCGCTCCACCGCTTCCGCCACCGTGCAAAGCGGCCTTCGGTGTCGGTCCCGACTGCTCCCGACGAGTCCGTAACATTGCCGCCGCTGAGACCGGTGCCGCCAGCTACCGGGCTGGCATTGGCGAGGTTGCTGGAGGTGTGCTGTGTCACGACTGCAGTCGGTAGCCCAGGCCCCGCACGGTGACCACATGCCGCGGGTTGGCAGGGTCAGCTTCCACCTTCGTGCGCAAACGACGTACGTGCACGTCGACCAGCCGACCATCGCCGAAGTAGTCGTAGCCCCACACCTTGTCGAGGAGGCTTTCACGGCTGAAAACACGGCCCGGATTCTGCGCCAGCTCGCACAGCAGCCGGAACTCGGTCTTGGTGAGGTGCAGTTCCTGACCGGCTCGCAGGACTTTGCCTTCCTCGGGCACGATCTCCAGATCGCCGAAGGTGAGCTTGGCGTGGCCGGGGCTGATGGGGCGGATGCGGCGCAAGAGCGCTCGGATGCGGGCCGACAGTTCCTTGGGGGCGAACGGCTTGGTGAGGTAGTCGTCAGCACCTGCTTCGAGGCCTGCAACGACGTCGTGGGTGTCGTTACGAGCGGTGACCATCACGATTGGAACATCGCTGTGACGGCGAAGGGTGCGGCACAATTCGAAACCGTCGATGCCGGGCAGCATGATGTCGATCAGCACGACGTCGGGTGGCGAACGGTGGAACAGCTCGATGGCTTCCTCGCCACTGCCTGCCTCGTCGACCGTCCAACCCTCGTCTTCGAGGGCCAGTTTCACGGCCGTACGGATGCGCTCGTCGTCTTCGACCGAAAGGATGCGAGTTCCCACGGCCACATGATGCCAGGCCGGGGGCCCTCCGCGGTGTGCGGTTGGCTAGAACCCGAGCCGAACGTCGATTTCTGTGATCAGTCGGCGTATGGGCGCAATCAGCTGTGGGTTGGCAGCGATGACCGAGTCGGGGCGCACAGGCTGGCCATCGAGGGTGCTCGTCGCACATCCTGCCTCACGGGCAATCAGTTCTCCGGCGGCCAGATCCCAGGGGCCCAACCACTCCTCGTAGTAGACATCCACTCGTCCGGCCGCAAGGTTGCACAGATCTGCTGCGGCAGCGCCGAATCGGCGTAGGTCGCGCACCTGCGGCAGCAGTGCAGCGACGCGTTGTGCCTGCAGCGCGCGACGGGCAGGGGAGTAGCTGAAGCCGGTGGCCACCAGCGCGAGGGCAACGTCGGTGGTGGTGCTGCACGAGATGGGCACGCCGTTGAGTCGTGCGCCGCCACCAACTGTGGCAGTGAAAAGCTCGTCGGTGTCAGGCACATAGACCACTCCCACCTGGGTGCCGGAGGCGGTTCGGGCGGCGATCGACACGGCCCAACCAGGCAGGCCGTACATGAAATTGGTGGTGCCGTCGATGGGGTCGATCAGCCAGTCGACCCCGCTCGTACCGGGGGTGTCGGTGCCCTCTTCGCCGACGATGAGCGTCTCATTGGCCTTGTCGAACTCAGTCACCATGTCGGTGAAGGACGACTTCGTTGCCGTGGACGCAATGCCACGTTCGGCTCGACCATCGCGCGCCAACCGACCGGCACGCAACGCGAGGTCGGTCGCCAGCTGCAACAGCTCGGCGTTGTCGTTGTCGTTGTCGTTGGCGTTGTCGTTGTCGTTGTCGTTGGCGTTGGCGTTGTCGTGAGCTGCTGATGCGTTCACTCGCTGCGGCCCGAACGCTCGCGTTGCTCGAGCTGACGCCACTCGCCAACGGCACGCAGCACCAGCACCGCAACAACGCTCATACCGCCGGCGGCGATCAGTGCGCCACTGAGTGCACCGATGCCCTTCGGCGAGGCGCACGAGCCTGTGCACTGCAGCTTGACCAGCGTGTAACCGATCAATCCTCCAGCAAGCCCGCCGACGAGGATGGCAACGAAGGCCGCAACTCGAGCAGCGGGGGAGGGAAGTGCGGAGAGAGGCCGTTCCTGTTCGGTCACACGACCAGCGTAACGGGGTGTTCGCTGCACTCTGCGAGGCCTGAGGACCTAGGCTCTGCGACCGTGCGTGCCACAGTGGTCATTCCGACCTACAACGAGATCGAGAACATCGAGCGGGTGATCCGCGAGGTGTTGATCGCCGCACCACACGTGCAGATTCTTGTGGTCGACGACGGCAGCCCGGATGGCACTGCCGACAGGGCCGAGGCGCTCGGCGCTGAGCTCGGGCGCGTCAATGTCCTTCGCCGTTCCGAGAAGAACGGGCTGGGCAACGCCTATCGAGCCGGTCTGCGCAGGGCGATCGACGACGGTGCCGAGATTTGTGTGCAGATGGACGCGGACCTGTCCCACGACCCTGCCGTCCTGCCCGCATTGCTGTCGAACGTGGAGCACGGGGCCGACCTGGCGATTGGGAGCCGTTATGTGCCGGGCGGGCAAACGGTCGACTGGCCGCGCCACCGTCGAATGCTGTCGCGCTGGGGCAATCGCTACGCAGCCGGCGTACTGGGCCTCGCGGTCAACGACGCAACGGCGGGCTATCGGGCCTACAGCTCCGCAGGCCTGGAGCGGATGAAGTTCGAGTCGGTCGAGGCAGACGGATACGGCTTTCAGGTCGAGATGACCTATCGGCTGGTCAGCGCCGGCGGCAAGATCGTGGAGTTCCCGATCTCCTTTCGGGACCGCACCGAGGGCGTTTCCAAAATGTCGGGCAGCATCATTCAAGAAGCTTTGGTACTGGTGATGAAGCTCTGGATCAGCGACTTCCGCGGTCGTCGCTCGCGCCGATCCGACGGGCGTTGACCGATGCGGCACTGGACGGTTGGCGGTGCGCTGATCCGCCATGGCGACGGTCTGGTGCTGGTGAGCAACCGTCGGCGCGACCGATCCGTTGAGTGGACGCCGCCCGGTGGTGTCATCGACGAAGGTGAGACAGTGCTGGAAGGCCTGGCCCGCGAGGTTCGTGAGGAGACCGGCCTGCTGGTGCGTTCGTGGGCGCAGTGCTGTTACACAGTGACAGTCGATGCCCCAGACATGGGGTGGCGGCTGAAGGTCGAGGCGTGGGAAGTCGCGACCGTGGACGGCGATGTTCTCATCGCCGACCCCGACGGCATCGTCGAACAGGTGCGTCATGTCTCGTCCGTCGAGGCGAATCAGCTGTTGCGAGCCAGCCCGCCGTGGGTGCACGCGCCAGTCACCGAGTGGCTCGCGGGCGCCGTCAGCGACAGCTACCGGTTCTTGCTGCGCGGTGCCGAGCGGCGCAACGCACGCATCGAACGCGTTGTCTAGGTTGCGGACCCGCTGATGGATGGGGGCCAGCCGCGAACGATTCTTCACGTCGACATGGATGCGTTCTATGTCAGCGTCGAGCTTCGCCGTCGCCCCGACCTGCGTGGTCAGCCGGTCGTTGTGGGTGGCACCGGCCGGCGTGGGGTGATCGCCGCCGCGTCGTACGAAGCGCGTCGTTTCGGATTGCACTCGGCGATGCCGTCCACCCAAGCTCGGCGGATGTGTCCCCACGCGGTGTTCCTGCCGGGCGACCACGAGCTCTACGGCCAGGTGAGCGCGCAGGTCCATGAGATCTTTCATACCGTGACCCCGTTCGTCGAGCCGCTCTCACTCGATGAAGCATTTCTCGACGTCACCGGTTCCCTGCGCCTGCTGGGCACGGGAGTCGAGATCGCCCGCCATGTCCGCGATCAGGTATGGCAGCAACTCGACCTGCGTTGCTCGGTCGGAGTCGCCGCGAGCAAGTTCATTGCCAAGCTCGCGTCGGTTGCGGCCAAGCCGAAGGCGACACCGGCCGGGGTCGCGGAGGGTAGGGGAGTGTGGGAGGTGCGGCCTGGAGAAGAGCTGACATTTCTCCACCCGCTGCCCGTGAGAGCGCTGTGGGGAGTAGGGCCGGCAACGCTGGATCGCCTTGCCCGGTTGGGCGTACACACAGTGCGCGATCTCGCGGAGTTGGACGAGCCGACCCTGGTTGCGGCACTCGGCAAGGCACACGGCGAGCATCTCCATCGACTTGCATGGGCAGTCGATGACCGGCCGGTCGAGGTGGATCGGGCGATGAAGTCGGTGGGCCACGAGGAGACGTTCAGTACTGATCGTCACACCCATGCGGAACTGATGCGGGAGCTGGTGCGGCTGGCCGATGGCGTGGCGGCGAGAATGCGTGCGCACGCGACCGCGGCCAGGACCTTCTCGTTGAAGGTGCGTTTCACCGACTTCGACACTATCAGCCGAGCCATCACTGTGCCGTCGCCGATAGCGACGGCTCACGGCATCGTGAAAGCCGTCGGACCGCTGCTCGGGGCAATCGATCCGTCGCGTGGCGTACGACTGTTGGGCATCAGCGCCAGCAACTTCGGGGCTGCGGCCGAGCAGATGTCATTGGACGACCTCTTCGATTCGGCCCCCGCCGCGGAGCAGGAGTGGCAAGCCGCCGAGGAGACGATGGATGCAATTCGCACTCGATTCGGATCTACCGCCATCGGTCCGGCCAGCGCAGTCAGTGCCGACGGGCTGCGCCTCGTACGTCGTGGTGCGCAGCAGTGGGGGCCCGATCAGGAAAAGTCCCGATGAACGAGTGACAGCACGCGTTGTCTCGCGCGTGGAATCGTGCCAAGATGCATCGAGGCCACGCCGAGGAGTTTGTTATGCCGCTGTCGGAAGACGAACAGAGGATTCTTCGCCAGATAGAAGAGCAACTTCAGCGCGATCCTGGTTTTGGTCGCAACCTGCATTCGGTAGCTGGCGGTAGCCGTCGGGTTCTGTTCCTCGCGAGCGCAGCGGCCGTGGTGTGCCTGGTGCTGACGATTGCATTCCTGTCGCTCAGCCCTTACCTGTCATTCGTGATGTTCATCGGTGCGCTGGTCGCTTCGCTGTTCGCCGAACGCCACGCGCGAACGCTCGGCGAATCCGGCCTGAATCACCTCTCCGAGTCGATGCGTGGCCGCTTCGGTGCACCGCCTCGCTCTCGCGCCGACGACTGACTGAAACCGTCCGCCTGCCGGGTGCTCTGACCACCCTTGTTCGCGCGCTGGTCAGGCGGTGAAGGGCCTTGTCGAGCGCTGTTGTTCCACGGCGCGGCGTCCGGCTCGTGCGCGTCGTTGAGCGGTGATCAGATCAGGGGCCTGTGCGTTGGCAAGCGACTGGTGCGAGCGAAGTTTCTGGGTGTGTTGCGTCCCGGAATGCGGAACTGACGACACCCGAAACCAGCTGTGGAACCACCGCTACCCAGAAAGTCCTTGCGCGCACAAATGGGTGCATTCCGGCTCGCTCGGCGGACTTGGTGTTCGCGATCGAAAATTCGCGACGTCCAACATGCAAACGTTCGCGGTCAGAGTGCTAGCTGGCAAACCGGCGGCGCATCAGTCGCGGATCGAAGAGCGCTCTCACTCTCATCTGCGAAGGCGTGCGTTCGCGGCACACGCCGGCAATTTCCGTGGCGAGCAGCTCGCACCGATCGGCGGTCTGCTCATCCATGTCGCGTGGTGAGTACACCGCACGAGTGACGTGCACCGCCATTTCGCGCAGTGCCCGGTGGTCAGCGCCGGTGGCCAGCTCGGCGATTGCCGCGTACTCCAGCGGCGTCTCTCCGCCCAATTGCGGCGCGCCGGCGAGTGACAAGGCACCCAGCGTCTGTTGCCAGGTGCTGATCACGCGGTCGCGAGGGGTGTTGTCGTGCCGCTGCGACATCGCTCGGATGACGCGTGGAGCAACCAGTACCCACGCGAGCAGCGCCGCTGCGAGACCGGCGATCACCAGCGGAACCGTTGAACCATCGGCGGGACTGCCCCCGCTGGAGCCCGCGCTGATGGTGGTGGTGCTGCCGCCGGCAGCGCCGGGGCGAACGCCGCCGGGCACCGTGGTGGAGGCTTCGGGGTCGCCCGGGTTGCGCTCGGGCACGGTCTGGGGTGACGTCTGCTGGGTCGCCCCGCTGTCGCCGGCGCTGCCGGTGAACTGCGCTGGCAACACATTGGTGTAGTCGGTGGCATCGGGGCTGCCCCGACCCGGAGTCGGCTCGAACGGGATCCAGCCGATGCCGTCGAACCAGACCTCGGGCCATGCGTGCGCGTTACGGCCATAGACGTGGAACAACCCGTCGGCGCGCAGCTCTCCGGGAGTGAATCCAACCGCCAGGCGTGTGGGCAGACCGAGGTACCGAGCCATGACGCCGAACGTGCCGGCGAATTGCTGGCAGAAGCCACTGCGCCCCCGAAGGAACGCTTCGATTGCGTCGTAGCTGTTGCCGTACTGCACATCCAGGTCGTAGTTGAAGTTGTTGCGGAACCAGTTCTGCAACGCGAGCGCCTTCGCGTACGGAGTGGTTGCCCCAGCTGTGGCCGCCAATGCCTCGTCCTGGGCCAACTGTGGCAGGCCGCCGGGGAGGTCCAAACTGCCGTCGGGAGCGTCGAACACGGTCGCATCGACGAGCTGCTCAACCGTTGGTCGGGGGATCATCGACTGGACATCGATGCGGTCACCGGTCTGGAGATCGACCTCGGGCAGGAGCAACATCTGCGTCGTTCCCGTCCAGCGAATGTCGGCCGGGGACACCGAGACAGGGTGGAACGCCGCGGGAACATTGTGGTTGCCCAGCGCAAGGATGCGGATGGTCTGGAAGGAAACCGATGTCGGCAGCAGTACCTCGCCGGAGCGGTCTCCCATCGGCTGCAGGTCCTCCGCCAGTGGGCTCCACTGGCCGTCGTCGTAGAGCGGCGATGCGTAGGTCCGCCAGTAGTGGCCACCATCGGATGACTCGACCGTGAAGAGTTCGAGGTTGCCGCGGTTGCGCATCTGAGCGCCGATGTCGACGAGCGGACTGAGTACCTCGGTGACCGTGCCTTGACGATTACGGGTGTCGACGAGCGCTCGCTCACCGGCCCCCGGCAGGCGAGGAGCAATGGCCGTGGCAACGACGGCAGTGAGCCCGAACGTCACCAGCACCGCGGGCAACGCAGCGACCAACGTCATCCGCCGAGCGCCCATCCACGTTGCCTCTTCGCTGGTGTGGCGAAAGCGCAGGATCGCAACGGTCAGTATCGCGGTTGCAGTCCAGAGTGCCGCGACGCCAACGCGATGATTGTCGGTCCCGAGTGCCGAGGTGAAGATGAAGACGACGCCCGTGGGCACTATTGCCTCCACCCTGCCCATGGCGCGGAACGCGAACGTGTCGGCCAGCGCCGCACAGATCGCAATCGCCGCCGCCCCCGCAACCGCGTAGTTTCCGACGCTGGGGACAGGGGCAACAGCGGTGGGGAACAGCTCGATGACCAATCGCAGGTCGATGCGCATGACGTCGAAGGTGCGTGACGTAGGGAACGGGCCGCTCATGGTGTCGCTGTAGTACGCGAGCGAGATCACTTCGACGACGGTCACCAGCAGTACGGGCAGAGCGACGAGGACGTGTGCCCTCGCAATTCGCAACAGCAGGGCGGCCGTGTGCACGCCGAGGGCTACCAACACCATGTCATTGAGGTAGTCCCAGTCGGGGAAGACCCGACACAACGAGATCACGGTGGCGAGCGTCAGAGCGGTGACGCAGAGAGTGGCCGGCAGCTGTGCTTCCTCGAGCCGAGAGGGCGGCTGCGTTTGGCGGCTCACGCCAGCGCTCCAGCGCGCCCCGACACCAGCTGATTCCAGCCGTGACGAAGCCGTTCCAACGACGTGCAGTCAACGTGGAAGCCCTTGCCGCCAGCGGCGGCGCTCATCGCAGTCACGAAAACCACCGACTCGTCGGGGCCGGCCGACGCAAGCGCAGTCGTGGCAGCCCGCGAAGTCGAATGAGTCGTCACGACGACCAACAAGCCGAGACCGTCGACATTGGTGCGCCCGCTGGCCGTGTGGTCGACCACTTCCTGGCCAGGCACGACCGTTGCCAACCATCGCAGCGATTGTGGCGCGACGTCGGGTCCGCGCAGGTCGATCTCCGGTGCCACCAAGCGCGTCGCGATACCGACCGCCGAGGCGGCGGCCACGACGCTGGCGGCTGCGGTGACGGCGCGTTCGAAGCCATCGTCGTCGTACCCGTCGGCGAACGTGTCCAGTACCACGACACAACGCTGGACACCCTCCATCGCGGTCTCGCGAACGATCAGCGTTCCCGCCCGGGCCGAGGTCTTCCAGTTGATGCGGCGGAGGTCGTCACCCGGGGTGTACTCGCGCTGAGAATGGAACTCCGAGCCCGTTTGGCCGAAGGCCTTCATGCGGAGGTGTTGGCCGAGACGGCCGGAGCTGCCGGTGCCAGGAAAGGCCAGTGGTACTCGCTCGGGTACCACCAACACCTCACCAGCCCCGGCCAGCCATACCGCACGCTTGCACAGGCCCAACGCGTCCGAGCGTTCGGCGCGCAGCGGGCCGGTGCGCAGGACACCGCGCCGCGTGGTGGGCACTCGGTACGCAGCACTGATCGCCTCGCCGGGCCCCATCGGCGCCAGCTGCATGGGCGCGCCACCCTTGTCGCCCACCGGCTCCCACAGCTTGAGTCGCGGGGTGCGAACGTGCGAGCGGTTGGCCACCTGCAGGTCGACCCTGGCGGGTTCGCCGACCGACACGGTGCTCGGTCGCGCCACGCGACGCACTTCCACGCGCGGGAGAGGTCGATTGACGACAGCGACTGCAAGACCAAATGTGGCCAACAAGGCAACTCCCACCACGAACAGCTCCATCAGACCAAAGACGCGGCCCATTGCGATGGAGACGCCGGCGGCCACGACCATTGCCCAGCCGTGGCGTGTCGGCATCAGCGGCCCGCCGGCACGGGGACCGCCGCGAGCAGTTCGTGGACAGCGCCCTCATGGGTGAGACCGCGTGAGGCAGCTTCCGGACGCAGCACGATGCGGTGCGCGAGAACGGCGATGGCAACCGCCTTGACATCGTCGGGGATCGCGTAGTCGCGGCCATGGGCAGCAGCGTGCGATCGAGTAGCGCGAGCCAACTGCAGCGTTGCTCGCGGCGAAAGGCCCAGCAGCATGCCGGTGTGGTTGCGACTGGTTTCGGCGAGGTCGACCATGTACCCCTTCAGCACGTCGGCGATGTGGACCGTGCGCACGGCTGCGCACATCTGGACCACCTCTGCCGTACTGACGACCGGACGCAGCGCGTGCAGCGAGTCGGCGGCACCATTCGAGTCGAGAATTGCCAACTCTGCTTCGCGACCGGGGTAGCCGAGGGAGAGCCGCATCAGGAAGCGGTCGAGTTGGCTCTCGGGCAGACGGTATGTGCCTTCCTGCTCGACGGGGTTCTGGGTGGCGGCCACCATGAACGGATTGGGCAGTTTGTGGCTGACACCGTCGGCACTGACCTGGCGCTCCTCCATGGCCTCGAGGAGGGCGGACTGCGTTTTGGGCGAGGCGCGGTTGATTTCGTCGGCCAACACGATGTTGGCGAACAGCGGGCCCGGCTGAAACACGAAGCTCTCGCTGGCACGTTGGAAGATGCCGACGCCGACAAGGTCGGTGGGCAGCAGGTCGGGCGTGAACTGCACACGCTTCCACGTGCAATCGATGGACGCAGCCAGCGCCTTCGCCAAGCTGGTCTTGCCGACGCCGGGCACGTCTTCGATGAGGAGGTGCCCCTCGGCGAGCAGGCACATCACTGCCAGTTCGACAGCGTCGCGCTTGCCATGCACGACCGACGACACGTTGCCGGCGATCGCGTCGAAGAGCTGCGCGAAGGTCGGGGAGGGCCGACCGCCCGACTGCGAAGTGGGTTCGGGGTTGGAGGTGAACTCCGTCGGGGCTGCCGTCACGGCTGGAAGGGTAGACCGACTCACGGCTGGTTGGCGTTCAGGAGAGGCAAAGTAGATCGCGTCACTGCAGCTTGCGGCCGGCCCGCTACCGTCGTCCGAGTGAGTATCTGCTATCTCGCCATTGATGTCGGAGGAGCCAAGTTGGCCGCAGCCGTCGTCAGCGAAACCGGCGACGTACTCGTGCGCGACCGCATTGCCACGCCACCCCGCGAAGTCTGGTCGGCGTTGTCCCGCCTGGTACTGCGAGTGATGGCAGCAGCGCCGACGCCCCCGGTTGGTTGCGGCGTGGGCTGCGGTGGGCCCATGAACCCCGCCGATCAAACGGTGAGCCCGCTGTACATTCCGTCCTGGAAGTCGTTTCCGCTTGCCGCCGAGGTCGAGGCGCTCACCCAGTTGCCCACCGTGGTGGACAACAATGCGAAAACCGTGGCACTGGGCGAAGCCTGGTGCGGGGCGGCCGTCGGCGTGGCCAACTTTGCCGCACTGGTGATGGGTGTCGGTGTCGGCGGCGGCATCGTCAGCGGCGGCCGCTTGCTGGAGGGGCGGCTCGGTAACGCCGGCCACATCGGTCACATCGTCGTCGAACCCGACGGCCGAGACTGCGCGTGTGGCGGCAAAGGCTGCATGGAGGCATATTGCAGCGGCAACGCCATCGAGCAAGAGACGGGTCGTCCGCCCCAACGTGCGCCCCAGAGCATTGTCGAGCGAACGGGCATTCTCACCGGTCGAGCGTTGGCTTCGCTCGGTGCCATCTGTGACTTGAAACTGGCGGTCATCGGCGGTTCGGTCGCGCTCGGTTTCGGCGAACCGTTTTTCGGCGCTGCGCAGTCCGAACTCGATCAGCGAGCCCGCCTGTCGTTCCTTCAGGGCTTCAAGGTGGTGCCTGCCGGTCTGGGTCAATTGGCGCCACTCGTCGGCGCTGCAGCCCTGGCCCGTACTGACCGGTAACATCGCGACATGCATCCGAAGTACACCGCTGACGCCGAGGCCTACCGCGAAAGGGTTCACGCCTTCCTCGCCGAGAAGCTGCCCACGAACTGGGGCGGCATGGGCAAGCTCGACGGCCAAGAGCTGGTCGGCTTCGTGACCGAGTGGCGCAAGACGCTCTACGGCGCCGGCTACCTTGCACCTGGCTGGCCCGCGGCGTACGGCGGCGGTGGGCTGTCTGCGCTCGAGCAGGTCATCATCGGCGAGGAGTTCGCGAAGGCGGGCGTGCCCACCGGCGGCCCCAACGACGTGTTCGGTATCCAGATGCTGGGCAACACGCTGCTGCAGTGGGGCACTGACGAACAGAAGGCGCACTACCTGCCGCGCATCCTCAGCGGCGACGACGTGTGGTGCCAGGGCTACAGCGAACCCAACGCCGGCAGCGACCTCAGCAATCTGGGCCTCAAGGCTCAGCTCGATGGGGACCAGTGGATTCTGAACGGTCAGAAGATCTGGACGAGCGCCGGTCACCTGGCCGACCACATCTTCACGCTTGCTCGCACCGATCCGGATGCGCCGCGTCACAAGGGTATCTCGTTCATCCTCGTCGACATGCGCCAGCCCGGCATCGAAGTGCGCCCCATCCGCATGATCAGCGGCGAGAGTGAGTTCAACGAGGTCTTCTACACCGATGCCACCGCTCCCAAGGGTGAAGTCATCGGCGGGCTCAACAACGGCTGGGCCGTCGCGATGACCCTGCTCGGGTTCGAACGCGGCGAAGCTGCGGCTACCGGGCCGATCCGCTTTCAGGCTGAGGTCGATCGTCTGTTGCTGCTGGCCAAGGAGTACGGCGTCGCCGACGACCCACGCATTCGTCAGCGCTTGGCGCAGTGTTACGCCAAGGTGCAGATCATGCGCTTCAACGGCATGCGCGTGCTCACTCAATTCTTGGCCGGCCACCATCCCGGCCCCGACGCCGCCATCTCGAAGCTGTACTGGAGCGAGTACCACAAGGAGATCACCGAGCTCGCCGTCGACATCATCGGCGCCGAGGCGATGACTCCGACCGGCCGCCGTCCATCCAGTGCGTTCAGCGCCGATGATGCAGGTGCGCCGAACAGCACCTGGAGCTGGGTCGGCACGTTCCTCAATGCGCGTGCTGGCACCATCTACGCCGGTTCGTCGCAGGTGCAGCGCAACATCATCGGCGAGATGGTCTTGGGTCTGCCCAAAGAACCACGCGTGTGAACCAGCGGGCTGGCGTCAGGGGCGTCGTGGCCGTGATCGTCGCTCTTGCTGGTCGTCCACGCTTGTGGCCGACCGCGACTCGGCAGTGGCGCCGCACGACGCCGAGCGGGTGGTGGAAGCGCCGCCCGTTCCTGCCGGTTCCGAGCCGCGACTACTTCGCGTTCCGGATGGTCACGCAGTACGGCAGCGCAGATCATCGCATCGAGCCCGGCGATGTGCTGAACTACCTCGCATGGTGCCGACACCACGACGCTGTTTCCTCATGATGCGCACCCCGATATCACAGACAGCGCTGGTTGACCGGCAGATATTGCTGCGGCGAGTTCGCTAGGTTCCGGCCCTATGAGAAGCGCACTCGTGTTGAATGCAACCTACGAGCCGCTCTCCGTCGTGCCCGCCTTCCGGGCGGTTTGTCTTGTCCTTGCCGAAAAGGCCGACCTCATTGCGGATGACGGCAGCCTGCTGCATTCCGAGCGGCTCGCCATTCCCAGCCCGTCGGTCGTGCGGCTGCGCTATGTCGTCAAGGTGCCGTATGCTCGGCGGACGGCGATGTCGCGGCGGGCCTTGTTCGCCCGCGACAACTCTTGCTGCCAGTACTGCGGTGGGTTCGCCGACTCGCTCGACCACGTGGTGCCGCGCTCTCGTGGCGGTCAGCACACGTGGGAGAACGTGGCCGCGGCCTGCCGGCCGTGCAACCTGCGCAAACGTGACCGCACACCTGCCGAAGCCGGCATGTGGCTGGCTCGACCGCCGCGCGCTCCGCGCGAGCAAGCCTGGGTTGCCGCGGCCGTCACCCTCGTCCCCGAAGAGTGGAAGCCCTACCTGGCCCGGGCCAGCTAGCTCGTAACCTGAACCATGGTCGGTGACTGGTTGTTGGCGGAATCGCATGGAGATGCCGGCGCGTTCCACTCCACCGATCCGGCGGCCCGACGCTCCGCCACGTTTCACACGGTGCAGCGACCGACGCTGGTTCTGGGCTCGGCGCAAGCCGACAGCGACGCCGACCGTTCGGTGGCTGATGCGTTGGGAGTCGAGGTGGTGCGCAGACGCAGTGGCGGGGGAGCGGTGCTGCTGATTCCTGGCGAGTTCGCGTGGCTCGATCTGGTGATTCCCGCCGATGACCCGCTATGGCTCACTGATGTCGGCCAGGCAATGGTCTGGGTCGGTTCGCTCTGGCAAGCAGCACTGTCGCAATTGGGCGTAGTTGGCGAGGTGTACGGCGGTGGCCTTGTCACGACCGACTGGTCGCGTCAGGTCTGCTTCGCCGGCGTGGGCACAGGAGAAGTGATGATTGGAAGGTCGAAGTTGGTCGGTATCTCGCAGCGCCGCACTCGTGACTCCGCACGATTTCAATCGATGTGCCACCTGCAATGGCGTCCAGAACTCGTCGCGGCTCTCGTGGCCGCCCCGCGGCCCTCGGCCGCGACGCTTGCCTCGTCGGTCCGTACCGCCGGTGTGGGCGCAGCAGCCGTGCGCGAGACGCTGGAGAGCCTTCTCTCCGTCACGTGAGCTGGGCCAAGGCTGGGGCGAAATGTTGCCCAGGCGGTGAACATTTGGTGCCTGCGTGGTGGAAAACCCGGGGTGCGTGGGAAAGCCTTGGTGCCGAGTGGCGCGAAATGGGGGAAAATGGTTGACTCTGATCGTAGATATGGGGCAGAATGGGGGCTCGTGGGGATCCCGGGCGTGCGCCGCCGTGATCTGCGTTCTCACAGGCAGGTGCTGAGTCAACGAGAGGTGGTGTCGCGACATGTTGTTCGTAGGTGCGTTCGAACGCCAGCTCGACGACAAGGGCCGCCTCGCGATGCCGGCAACCTTCCGCGACCGTCTGGGCGAGCACTGCTATCTGGCCAAGGGTCAGGACAAATGCGTCACCGTCGTACCGTCAGCAACGTTCGAGGAAGAGGCTGCAGCCATGGCGGCTCGCGTCCGCCTCGGCGAGGTCAGCCGCAACCAACTGCGCGCCCTTGCCTCCTCGGCAATCCTCGTGTCGCTCGACAAGCAGGGTCGCATCAACCTCGACGAGCAACTCCGCGATTACGCAGGCCTCACGCCGGGCGAGCCGGTCACCATCGCCGGCAGCTTCGACCGGCTCGAGCTGTGGTCACCACAACGCTTCGCACTCATCGACGACCACGGCACCACGCAGCTCACCGGCCAGGACCTGGCCGGTAGCGAGTGACCACCACAGTTCACCACCAGCACATCTCGACAACAGCAGAGGAGGATGAGGCAGCAACACGAGCAGGCCCCACGCATCACATCACCGAGATACCGACAACCACGATCGTCCGCCCATCTGCAGCCTTCCGGCCAGCACGATGGACAGCCCACTTCCGCCCGCTGCCGTTGCGCACGACCGGGGAGACATCCCGGCGGCAACCGCGAACCGGAGGGCTGCAGATGGACGGACGATTCAGGTCAGTACGCGATGAGTGACGCACCCTTCCACCACCTGCCGGTGATGGTCCACGAAATCGTGGCCCTCTACGAGCGGGTGCCGTCCGGGTTCGTGCTCGACGCAACACTGGGCGGAGGTGGCCACGCCGAGCAACTGCTCGATCGTTGGCCACACGTGAAGGTTCTCGGCATCGACCGCGACGAATACGCACTTGCCGCCGCGCAAGCCCGTCTCGCCCGATTCGGTGATCGATTGCGTGTGTACCACTGCCGGTTCGATCGCCTCGAAGAAGCCATGGAAGCACTCTCCATCGAATCCCTGTCCGGTGCCCTCTTCGACCTCGGTGTCAGCTCACCGCAGCTCGACATGGCCGAGCGTGGTTTCAGCTATCGCAATGATGCGCCGCTGGACATGCGCATGGACCAGACCCAGCCGTGGTCTGCCTCCGATGTCGTCAACGGCTACCCGGCAGACCAGCTTGCGCGAGTCCTCCAGCAGTATGGCGACGAGCGGTTCTCACGCCGCATTGCCGCTGCGATCGTCGCCGCCCGCCCGATCCAGACCACTGCCCACCTGGCCGAAGTGGTGGTGTCGGCAATCCCGGCGCCGGCACGTCGAACCGGTGGCCATCCGGCGAAGCGCACGTTCCAGGCCATCCGCATCGAGGTCAACGGCGAGCTGGAGGCCCTGCCGACGGCGCTCGACGCAGCAATGGATCGCACGGTGCCCGGCGGTCGCGTGGCAGTGCTCTCGTACCACTCGGGCGAGGACCGAATCGTGAAGGACCACATGCGCTCGGCCGCAACGGGGGATTGTCCGTGCCCGCCCGAGCTGCCGTGTGTGTGCGACGCCGTACAAACGGTGCGCTTGGTGCGTGGTGTTCCCAAGACGCCCTCCAAGGATGAGCAGAGCAACAACCGACGAGCGGCCAGCGCGCGGTTACGGGTGGTCGAGCGAATCGCCGACACACCCTCGCGCGGCTGGCGCTAGTTCAGAAACATTCACGGCGCGACAGTAGGCAGGACAGAGGGTCACGATATGGCAATGGCAGCTCGCAGTGAGCGAGTGACGACGGTTCGCAGCAGGGTCCACGGTGGTGGTGCCGCTGAGGCGCGCGTGATGGTGAAGCGCACTGCCGCTGTCGCCCATCTCGCCCCGCGCCCGCAGTTGGTCGTGGTTCCTCGCCAGCGCCGCACGGCTCGTGTCATCGCCGCTGGTTGTACGGTGGTGTTCGCCTTGATGTTGGGTGCAGCAGCATTCCAGACGCAGCTTGCTCGTCGTCAGCTGACGATGGACACGATGGACCGCGATATCCGCGCCGCGCACGAGAGCTATGACGTACTGCGCCGCGAGCGGGCCGAGCTTCGTTCGCCGGGCCGTCTCTCCGGAGAGGCCATCAAGCTCGGGATGGTTCCTGCGACGCAGACGGAATTCGTGCAGCTTGATGCCGATGTCGTCGCAGTGGTGCAGCGCAGCGGTGCTGACGCCTCCGGCGATCCAGCTGCGTCGATCGACGAAGAGTTTGCGCAGTACGCCGAGGTGAAAGCGGAAGCGGGTGGTGCGCCATGAGTACGGACACGCGTCGACGCCACGCGTCGGCACCTCCCACCAGGAGCGCTCGCAGCGTCACCGCCGACCCTCGCGCGCGCCGCGGTGAGACGGTCGCGCCCTCACGGCCACGCAAGGTGGCACCGACCCACCGCGGTCACGAGCCGGTGAGCCGCGGGCATCAGCCGCCCAAGCGTTCGCTGCAGCCGATGCAGAAGCGGATCAAGTCGACCAAACGTCCCAAGCGCGCCACCCAGCCTGCCGGCATCAGCCTGACCTTTCGCGCCGGTGACACTCGCAAGCGACTCGTCGCAGTCTTCGTGATCACCGTTCTCTTGTTCGCAGCCGTCGTCGCCCGCGTGGCCTTCCTGCAAACGGCTGGATCGGACTCGTTGGTGGCCGCGGGCAAGGCACAACGTGTGTCCGAGGCCATCCTCCACGCGCCACGCGGCACGATCTTCGCCCGCGACGGTGGCGAACTGGTGATGAGCGTTCCCAGCAGCACGTTGATCGCCAACCCCAAGCTGGTCACCGATCCCGCCGGCGTGGCCGCCCTCTTGGGCACCATGTTGCAGCTGGCGCCGGATAGGCAGCAGTCACTGCTCGCAACGTTCACGGCGAAGGACAAGAGCTTCGTCTACATCGCCCGTCAGATCGACGATGACATCGCCAACTCCGTGATGGCGCTGAACATCGGCGGCATCGATGTGCTGCGCGAGGACAAGCGCATCATGCCCAGCGGCGAGGTCGGTCGCAGCCTGTTGGGTCGTACCGACATCGATGGCATCGGCACTGCCGGCGTGGAACTGCTCTACGACAACCAACTCACGGGCGTCGACGGCGAGCGGGTGCGCGAACACGACGCCAAGGGCCGTTCCATTCCTGGTTCGGGAACGACCACGATTGATCCGGTGCCCGGCAACGACCTGATCCTCACGTTGGACAGGTCGCTGCAGTTCCAGGTCGAGCAGGCGCTGATCGGGCGCGTGACGGAACTCAGCGCCAAGGGAGGCGCGGTTGTCGTCATGGACACAGCCACCGGCGAGATCTACGCCGTCGCGAACGTCAGTCGTGCAGACGACGGCGTCGTTGCGGTGACCTCCGCCAACCTCGCAGCCGTGGAGCCCTTCGAGCCCGGCTCGGTGGCAAAGGTCTTCAGCCTCTCAGCAGTTGTCGATACTGGCGTTGCCACCCCCGACACGGTCATCGAGGTCCCCGGTCGAATTGTCTACGACAAGGGCACGACGTGGGAGCACACGATCAACGACGCCGAGCCGCACCCCTTGCAGCCGATGTCGCTGCGCGACATCATCGTGCACTCCTCCAACATCGGAACACTGATGTTGACGGACGAAGTCGGCACCGAGCGCTTCGGCAACTATCTCGAGTCCTTCGGATTCGGGCAGAAGACTGCGCTCGACTTCCCCGACGAGAGCGCAGGAATCTTCAAGCCCGCAGCTGAGTGGGAGGGTACCGAGAAGCAGTCCCACAGCTATGGCTACGGCTACTCGGTCACTGCGCTGCAGTTGGCCGCCGCCGTGAACACCGTTGCGAATGGCGGTGTGTACGTCGCGCCGAAGTTGGTGGCGGCGACCATCGGAGCCGACGGTCAAGTGGTGGATACGGCAGCATCCACGACCCACACGGTGATCCAACCGTCGACGGCTGCGACGATGACCGACATGATGAAGGGCGTGGTCTGCAACGGCACTGGCAAGGATGCGCGGATTGCCGATATCTCCGTCGCCGGCAAGACGGGCACGGCCTACAAGACTCGCGAAGGCGGCGGTTACGGCGAAACCGGCAATCGGGCCTATCGGGCGTCGTTCGTAGGATTCTTCCCTGCCGACGCGCCGAAGGTCACCATTCTCGTGACGATCGACGAGCCGGACCCCACCTCCAACGACCGCTTCGGTGGCAAGGCCGCGGCGCCGCTGTTCGCGACGATCGCGACGGCCGCAATTCACGAACTGCAGATCACACCGAACCCCGGCGACACCGGCTGCTCGGCAGGGTGACGCAAGTGTCACGGATGCTCGGTGAGCTGATTGCCGACGCAGGGCTGCTGAGTGCAGACGTGCGCGGTTCGAGCGACGGCCGGATCACCGGCATCGCGTACGACTCGCGTTCGGTGGAACCGGGCGTGCTGTTCTGCTGCCTGCGCGGGGCGAACAGCGATGGTCATGTGTTCGCTGCCGCCGCTGTGGAAGCCGGCGCTGCTGCACTGCTGGTCGATCATCTGCTCGACCTCGATGTTGCGCAGGTGGTGGTCGACGACACGCGAATGGCGATGGGTCCGATTGCATCGGCACTCTTCGGGCATCCGTCGCGGTCCCTGACCGTCATCGGTATCACTGGCACGAATGGCAAGACGACCACCACGAGCCTGCTGGCGTCGGTACTCGAGTCGGCCGGCATACGAACGGGAGTCATCGGCACGCTCACCGGGAAGCACACCACGCCTGAGGCGCCGGAGCTGCAGGCGCAGCTCGCCGCGTTCGCGACTGCGGGTTGCGTGGCCGTGGTGATGGAAGTCTCGTCACACGCGCTGGCCCT
>Ga0105048_10004130_pt1 | contig 23731 bp, 28 predicted proteins | sample MAT05_FD_78382 | JGI IMG/M metagenome (GOLD analysis project Ga0105048, IMG submission 78382) | Freshwater microbial communities from Lake Fryxell liftoff mats and glacier meltwater in Antarctica - MAT-05 | ecosystem: Environmental > Aquatic > Freshwater > Ice > Liftoff microbial mat | place... | reverse complement strand
CCCCGGTAGCCTAGAACGCTGTATTCGCTTTTTGATTCACTTTAATACTCCCTCCCCAGAAGCTCATATCTGCCATCCCTACCTCCGCCAAGCCAGAAATCTCCGCCCCGATCGCGTCCTCGAAAATTTCAGCTATCGATAAATAAATTTACGGGTAAAAAAGAGGGCGCAAAGCCTTGCGCCCCTACCTTACCTGCTTTACCTCCTTCCCCCCTCATGCTCCCCATTATCATCCTCCCCGGCTACTTTGCCAGCGCCAAAGAATACCAAGATTTAGCTCAAACCCTAACTAATCTGGGGTTCCCTACAGCGATCGTACCCTTGACTGTTCAGGATTGGCTGCCTACTGTAGGGGGGCGATCGATGGTTCCTATTTTGCGGAAGATAGATGCCACTGTAAAACAAGCTCAGGATAAATATTCTAGCTCTCAAGTAAACTTAATTGGTCACTCGGCTGGGGGATGGATCGCCCGAATTTATCTAGGGGAAATTCCCTACACTGTCCATGGAGATGTCACAGAAAACGAGGGCTGCTGGGAAGCTCATCGCCATGTTTCGCGCTTAGTCACCCTCGGCACGCCCCACATTAGCCTAGAACCTTGGACAAGGAAAAATCTGGATTTTGTGAAGGATAACTATCCGGGAGCTTTTTATCCCCACATTAAATATATTTGCGTTGCTGGCAGAGCAGTTTCGGGGGAACAACGCTGGCGCAATTGGTTGGCTTTTAATAGTTACCAAATCACCTGTGGAGTTGGCAATACTTGGGGTGATGGCATTACCCCGATCGCCGCTGCTCACCTAGAAGGAGCTACTAACCTGACGATCCCAGAGGTATTCCATTCCCCCCGTAGCCAAGGATTGTGGTACGGCTCCCCAGAAGTTATTCCCCAATGGATATCCTACTGTTTTCCTTGAGCAACTAAAGAAACACCCAAAATCACCAATACAACTCCTGCAATTCTTATAGGACTTGCGGCATACTTAGCAAGCCCGATCGCCCCATAGTGATCAAGAAATAGGGCGGCAATCATCTGACCTGCGATCGAAAGCGCAAGAGCTAGAGTGGCTCCCGCCTTGACTGTAACAAAAATAGTCGACCAAACATAAAAAGTACCCAAACATCCTCCAACCCACATCCACCAAGATGATTGGGCTAAAGAAGCCAGACTGGGAAGAGGGTAACGAGCCAAAAAGCAGATCAAGAGCGATGCTAGGGTGCCGACAAGGTAGGAGACAAAAGTAGCCTGCATTGCTTCACCCACATAGCGTCGCAACAAACTATTGAGAGCGACTTGAACAGGAATAGCTCCACCGGCAAGTATTGCTATAAGAAGGTAAATTGTCCGTTCATTCATTTCTAGAAATTCCCATTTAGTTTATTTTGAAGTTAAGATACTTTATGCAAAGATTATAACAAATTATCTTGATGCTAAGATACTTCATGTCAAGATAATTACATGAGCAAGTAAAAAAATGGAGTTTGATCCAGTTGATAAAATTTTGGGGCAATGGCAGCAAGAACGCCCTGATTTAGATGTGTCACCCATGGGAATTATTGGGCGAATGGGGCGATTAGCCAAATACTTAGAGCAAACCCTCCAAGAAAAATTTTCAGAATTTGGTTTAACAAGTGGGGAGTTCGACGTATTGGCGACTTTACTGCGTTCCGGTCAACCGTATAAACTTTCCCCTACGGAGTTATTTAATACTTTAATGGTTTCATCCGGGACGATGACCCATCGCCTTGATCAATTAGAAAAATCTGAACTTGTTAAGCGACATCCCGATCCGAGAGATCGCCGGGGTACGCTAATCGAGCTAACAGAAAAAGGATTTAATCTGATTGAGAAGACTGTCGAAGCTCATGTAGAGAATGGACATCGAATCCTTGAGGTTTTGGAAGCATCGGAACGGGAAGCACTGGTTATATTACTGCGCAAACTGCTAATTTCCTTCGAGAGGTAATATACAAACATCCTTATCCCGAACTCACGTTATTTATCAAAATTGGAGTCATAAAGCCCTGCTGGAGCCGCCATTGCTACCTTGCGGATAGATACTCTTCTCCTGTCTTTCCTTATTCTCTGGTTACTCCTTGCACAACTGGACGAATGCCCAAATCATCATCAAAGGGAGCGGGGTTTCCATTCCAGTTAAAATCACCAATAACAAGGTTGATCGAGCCTACCTGCAATACAGGATTGTAGCGGAGCGTTACGCTGTAGGTACGCCGGCGGTACTCAAGTAGATAGTCAGTGCTGATTTGTCGCCCGGTATCTAGGTTGATCGCAGTTTGAAAACCTATAAGTACAGGTCCATAAATCTGTTGGATGAGGCCTGCACCTAGAACTTTTCTATCGACTACACGATCGAACAAAAAAGGCGATCGCCCCTGAAGGCTAGTTTGAGCATAGCTAATATTAAACTCTGTGTAATCTAAATAGGGGCGAGAAAAATTACCTAATTGTCCCCGTAGTTCAATCCTACCCGTCAGAGAAGCCTGACTATCGCCGCTACTATAACCACTGTAGACTCCATCTAAGGAAGTATTGATTTTGAGAAAAGGTCTAATAGCAGTAGGAGAATAGCGTAGTCCTTGGTCTGGGGTGGCTGGGAGTCGCTCTCCTTGCCAGAGGAAAAAGCCATAATTCAAGGCAGCACTAGTTTGATAGCGTACCGAATTGATGCGGCTATTGGCTCGGATAGGAGCTAAGAGGCGGAGGCGGTTGGTTTCAGAATTAATATACTGAATTCCTCCTTGGTAGGTAAGGTTTATCCCCGTATCTCCTAAAGGAACAACTGGCGAGATGATCACTGCGCCAATACTACTATGGACGGTCTGAAACCCAAGGGAACCATTAAAGAGGCGATCGCGGTAGGTATATTCTAAATTAAGAAAATGGGGCTGAGTTGTGCCGATAACTTGGCGTACCCGGAGACTAGCCCGCAATCTGGTTTCTACTTCATTCAGGTTCAAGCTGGTTAGCACAGCCCTCCCGGTAGCTACAGTTGTGGGACTAAGCACAGCATCTAGGTTACCTATCAATCCAAAAGAAGAAGCACCTAATAAACCACTTCTTCCAATAGTTGCCTTCTGAATAAAATATTGGGGGGTGAGGGTAAAAGAAAAACCCGGACGATCGATCACTGAAAAAGTCCGTTGGACATACAAGCCCCCACGATCGCCCCCATCATAGCCAACGTCAAGAAAGGATGGGCCCCGATTGCGGCGATCGAGAACCAACCGGTCTAGAAGGATAGGAATTTCTGTGGATTGATCTAAAACTATTCGTCCTCGTTCCGCAGTAACTTCGGTAATTAAGGGCTGAGACTGGTCTACCCTAACTCGGTCTGCTCGGAATTCTAATTCTGGGGGTGAGAAGGGATCGTTAGTAAAGCGGACATTTCTCCCTGTCCAACTCGTACTATCAAAATTCAGTTCCTCTGCTTGGAAACGTAAGCGATTAACTACTCCTCCAGCCCTAGGAGCAGGAAGACTACTAAAATTATTTCCCCCACCAATCACAAAAGAATAACCACCAACAGCCCTAACTCCCTGTAAGGGTTGTTGGTCAGCAACTTCAGCACTAGGCAGTCGAGGCAGACCCTCCACGGAATTACTGTCTACCAGAAAATCTCTATCCGTATTGGGGAGATATATTTCTCCTCTGGCATTAGCTACCGTGCCTTGATTCTGAACAAAAAAGTATTGGAGGCGATCGCCCCGCAAAACCTGAGAGCCACGCCGTAAAACCACACTTCCCGCAGCATCAATAAACCGATTAGGAATATTCACTTGGACGCGATCGGCATTTAGCACAGCCTGTTGATATCTCACTACAGTATTGCCCTCAGCGGTGACTACTTGCCGGGGGACAGAAAATTCTTGGCGGTCTGCATTTAGTTCGATTGCAGGGATAGAAGCTGCTCCTGGATTGGCAATAGAACCCGGAGATCCTCCGATCGGGGGAAGGGGTTGAGGGGGAGGGAGGAGGGTATCATTAGGGATGGGGACGAACTGAGAAAGAAGATTTGGTGACTCAACATTAGAGGAATTTTGCGATCCAACGCTAACGCGCCCGGAAATTTGCACCCTATCTACAGAAGAGCCGGGGGGAATTACTTGCCCTGTTGAAGTAGCTGTAGCCGAAGAAATTGCTGCTCCAGATGGAGGGCTGGAAATATTAAAGTCTGGCAAATTAGTAAAACTAACTTCAAGTTCTTTCCCTAGGATGACTTCTCTATGGAGATTTTGACCAAGATCAACAGCCCTAGTACTAAGCGATCGCCCCGGAGAAAATTCTAGGGGAACAGGGGAAAATTCTGGAGGCACAATGGAAAAATTATTAGTGCCAGAAGAACTGAAGATATTGGGTAACTGGTTCTCTTCAGTTCCCGAAACAAATTCTGCTAGATCAATCCCTCTAGTGACAACTTCAGTGGTCACATTTTCTGTAAGCATAGATGGATCTAGCAGGGGAACCGGATAGGGCATGGTTTCTTATCAGTAACTATTAGGTTGGAGAGGACTTAATTTGCGTAAACTCCCCGCCGCAGTTACTTACTCCATATCCCGCCGTTTAGGATTCCGGGCTGGATCGTTAGACAAAAATCCGAAGATAAATAAACCGGCAAAAATACTCACAACAATATATACAACGATTTTTAAGGTCAACATAGGCTTAGAAGTGATGATTTAATTAAAAACTTGACAGTTGTTTTACTCTAGCAGTTTTTTGAGTGCCTGAAAAGCCACTGATCTATGTTATTAACAATTTTATAGAAGTTGTAGCTATTGATAAAACTCCAAGCATCTCTGGGAGAGGATTTTTAATTAGATAAGTGTTGTTAGCTGTCATTAAATTGGGATAACCATTGCAGCAATAGGGGGTTAACCACTTCCGGGCATTCATCATGGGGGCAATGACCCGCATCCATTTCCACTAGCTCTAAATTGGGGTTCATGGCGACAAATCGGGCGGCTAACCCCGGGGGAACCATGCGATCGTGCCTCCCCCAGAGTAGGAGGAGAGGCATTTCTAGGTGAGGTAAAATCTTGCCGATCTTAGGTGCAAAACTGGAATTACTCATGGCTTGAAACAGGGCGGCAAAGGTGGAAGCAGAACCTACATCTTGAGCTGGACTAGCCAAAATTTCCACCAGTTCATCGGTAATAGCCTCGCCGTTGTGGTAAGCCAGCCCTGCCCATTTTCTGACCACAGAGGGACTACGCAGAAAATAGAATAGAGGTTTGATCAACCATGGGGAGGTAAAAGCTCCTTCGATCGCCCCCACTATCGGCTGCAACCAACTCGGAATCATTTCCTCACGCACCGAGAAATCTGGGAGATTTAACATCGCTACGCCCTTGACCATCTGGGGATACTCTTCTGCCAAACCCAGACACACCAGAGAGCCAATGGAGTTTCCTATCACCACCCCCGGACGACTAATAAAAGTCCGCCAGAATTCGTAGACTAGATCTACCCAGAGATCAATTTTGTAGGTGGTAGCCACCTTGGTGGAACCCCCAAAACCGAGTAAATCTAGGGCATAAACAGTATGCTGCTCTGCCAAAGCTGAGAAGTTGTGCCGCCAGTGACCGATAGATGCTCCAAACCCATGGAGGAGTAATACTGGGGTAGCGTTCGGATCGGGCGATCGCCAATAGGTATAACGAATCCGCCACCCCCGCCAGACCCAATCTCTTTGATTCCCGACCCGATGCTGCCAGTTGCTAGGATTAATTACTTTCACTTCTACCTATGCTGTTGAAAATATATTTTCTCAGGATTTCTCCGCAAAACGGGAAAGTCCTTACCGTTGCTTGCTATCAAGTATTTTTCAGAAGAACTTGATACCACTTCCATTCTAGAACTTAGTTTTTAAATCGACTAGATCGACAAAGGGGGCTATCATGGATAAGGCATATTTGGCAGGATATTTATCTGCCCATCTAATACTGAACCTAGAAAATTAAAGAAACACCTACAGGTTATAAATTATGGCTACTTTGACTCAACAAAAGATTCGGATTCGTCTCAAGGCCTTCGATCGCCGTCTTCTAGATACTTCCTGCGAGAAAATCGTAGAGACAGCTAATCGTACTAATGCTACTGCTGTTGGCCCAATCCCCATGCCCACCAGAAGACGCATCTATTGCCTTCTCCGCTCTCCCCACGTAGACAAAGACTCCCGTGAGCATTTTGAAACCCGCACCCACCGCCGCATCATTGATATTTACGAGACTTCTCCCAAAACTATTGATGCTCTTATGAAATTAGATCTGCCAGCCGGGGTAGATATCGAAGTTAAATTGTAAAGTTGATAGATTAAAAGTCTGCAACTAGAGAAAGTCCGCCTGTGCGGACTAAAATTTGATCATCTAACCTTACTGATTCAAGGGATGATATTAAGTTTGACTATTAAGGGCTTATCCCAAAAAATATTCCCTAGGTTGAGCCGACCTTAAGAAACCCAACAAAATTGAGGGTTGTGCTGGGTTTCACCTTGCTCTATCCAGCCTACATTTAATCCCAAGTTTACAAGAAGTGAGAAGCTAAATATTTCCCATGCTATCCGAGACTTACTACGTTATTTTGGCGAGAGAAAGTGGTCGCTACCTAACAGTGCAGCCTCAAGGGCAAGATAATCCCCAAGCTCCTCGATATTTATTGATATTTCGAGAAAATTTTGCAGCCATGACCTACTTAAATCATCACGGCGGAGGTTTAGCCGATCGCTTCTTGGTCGAATCCGTCCTCAAAGATAAACTCAAAAATCTCCTAGAACGTTGGGGCTTTAAGGGTATTGGCTTAGTGGAAGATACTTTAGAGCCGAGGATTGAATTTCTTAATCTTTAAATTACGATTAGCAGAGAAAATCTAGACTTCAGCCCCGATCGCCTCTTGGTATCGCTCCATTTCTGGGCTGGAATTACCGTAAATATCCCCAATACATTGTTCACAACAGTCGATCGCAAAATCATTCAACTCTTCTGCGGCGATCCCAAACATTTGCCCGAAGGTATCTGCCCCGACCCGACAAAAGCTAGGGCGATCGTCATAGATACCACACTGCTTTGTGAGTTGATCAAAGTGAACACACCAGCCATCTGAACCTACTAAGCTATGGTAGAGCTTCAACTGCTCTAGAGTCAGATAGCTAGGCAAATCTGGCCGATCTTCTGGCTGCAAATGACAGCAAGCCCCGCAATTTTGCATACATAACCAAGTTGCCATAATTTATTCTCACTATCTCTAAGATGGATTTTAATATACAAAACTTTGCAAGTGTATTTAGTACAGAGGATTTTTTGAGCGCAACGTGCTTTATTTACCGACTTTGTTAGTGCAGACAGCATTGCAGACAATGAACTTAAGCCAGTTTTTCTAGGAGGTGAACTTGTCCCTCATCTACTTGAAAACTGCTGTAATCAATCTATAGTTTTGTTAACTTAATTAAAATCCTAGAAGGCTCCCCTCTAAAATAATTAAGGAAATTTTTCTGATACTTTAACTATTAACTTAAATTGAACTTGATTTTAGGAGCAGCAATGGATTTTTTAAGCTCTCTAGGTAGTATAAATTGGGAAGCCATTTTACAGCTTGTATTAGTGGCTCTGATCATGATTGCCGGACCAGTAGTGATCTTCGTCCTCGCATTTCGGGGTGGCGATCTGTAAAGGGCTATCAATAAAAAAAGTTGTCTCAGGTTAGATTGTTAGCAGTAAAATTAATTGCTAGCAGTCTTTTTTGCTGGCAGTTATCTAGAGCTATCTAATGCTATCTGAAGCAAAGTATATTAACCCATGACACAGCAAGCATCTGAGCAGGAGTTCGTTGAGGTAGTCGCTTTGCTAGATCACTATCGGTTTGATTGCGATCGCTATACGATCGACACTTTGGTGACCTATTGGTGCATGGATTATCCCCTCGCCTGGGTGAAACTAGCCGTGATCGAAGCCTTGTATCAAGGCAGGTATAAAAGTTTATCGGTGGAGCAAATCCTCCAAGGCTGGCAACGCCGCACCCAACCGACCTTCCACTTTAGCCATGAATTTGAACGCTTGATTTCTAGTCAGCTCCCCATCCGGAAAACTCCAGTTCTAGCTCCAGAGCTAGAAGATATTTCCAAGCTAACTGCCCATCTTAATCAATCTAAATCTCAAAGTCGTAAGTTAGATTCCTGCCGCTATACTACTGCTAAACATCCTATTGATCAGTTTATCCCCAATGCTGGAGAAGAGGGGGAAGAAATTTGTCGGAAGTTCAAAACCACAACTATAAGCAGCCCTAGTAACCATGATTGACTTGAATAATTTAATTCTGTGTAGTTTAGTTTTAGTTGTTGCCTATCTGCTGGGTTCCTTTCCTACAGGTTATTTAGCGGGTAAATTTTTACAAGGTATCGATATCCGGGAGCAGGGTTCTGGCTCTACGGGGGCAACTAATGTTTTACGGACGCTGGGGAAAGTTCCGGCTGCGGTGGTGTTGGCGATCGATGCCCTTAAGGGATCTGCGGCGATCGCTCTAGTTTATGCTCTCTACCTGCCGCCCGTACCCATCGCCCCTCTTGCTGCCCAGCCTTGGTTAATTGCCACCGCCGCCTTCCTAGCGATGCTTGGTCATAGTAAATCTATCTGGCTAAATTTTCAGGGCGGTAAATCCGTAGCCACCAGTTTAGGAGTGTTACTTTCCATGTCTTGGGTTGTGGGTTTGGGGACTTTGGGAGTATTTGGACTGATGCTGGCTCTAACGCGGATTGTTTCTTTGAGTTCTCTAGCCGGGGCGATCGCCGTAGGATTTCTGATGATTGCCACCCGTCAACCCCTCGCCTATCAAGTTTTCGCTGTAGCTGCGGGAGGTTATGTATTTTGGCGACACAAGGCTAATATCCAGCGTCTATTAGCAGGATCAGAACCCCAGATCGGACAAAAGTTGGGTTAGCCAATAGGTTTACTACCCGGATTTACTGCATGAAGATCTTCCGTGGCAAGATGGAGATTTTCGGGGGAGCGATCGATTAGTTCGATCGCCGACAAGCCTAGTTGCAGAATAATTTCCTTAAAATGGACATTTTCCCACTTCCAAATAGTTGCCCACTGACTATGATTAATCATCTCGATCGTACTAGCCGGATTAATTTTCTGGTAGTCTTTCCCATGGCACACACTCATATAAAAATCCATCCCCTGAGTCACTTCCTGCCAAAACTCCACCACTGTAGGTTTTGCTGCCCGGAGAATTTCTAGGTCTGGCTGGAGGGCGATCAAATTTTCATGAACAGCAGGATAGTGCAAAGTCTTGTGATTAATAGTCAGACTGTGCCAGAGGATACCTGATACCTGATGCTGCTTTTGATAATTATGAATGGTGGCTTTAAAATCTTGGTAAGCAGTAAATTTCTGGATCGCCTGGGGGTCTACAAAGCGATCGATTACCTGATGCCCTGAATAACCCACGGTCAAATTTAATCGCTCACCCTTCACGCAGGCCGATCGCTCCCGCCGGAGAATTTCAATTAATTGCTGGGTAGTATAAACCTCATCCATAGGCTCTCCTAATTAGGAAGAAATTCACGAGCAAGGCTCCTGACTATAAACTCGATTATAGACTTCAGATTACCGATTAATCCTAGGTAATTTCTTGGTAAAGTATTGTTGATATTAATTGCAAACTATTGAGGAGATTACTTTGGAAAGGACATTTATTGCCATTAAACCCGATGGAGTCCAGCGCGGGCTAGTGGGTGATATCATCAAACGCTTTGAAACTAAAGGTTTTACTTTGGTTGGCATGAAATTTATGAGTGTCAGTAAAGAATTAGCCGCCACTCACTACGATGTCCATAAAGAGAGACCCTTCTTTAGCGGCTTGGTTGAGTTTATTACCTCTGCGCCTGTCGTGGCGATGGTTTGGGAAGGAGATGGTGTAGTGGTCTCCGCTCGGAAAATTATTGGTGCAACTAACCCTCTTGCTGCTGAATTGGGAACTATCCGGGGCGACTATGGAGTAAGCATCGGGCGCAACCTGATTCACGGTTCCGATGCGATCGAAACTGCCAAAACAGAAATAGCACTTTGGTTTACCCCAGAGGAACTAGTGAGTTGGCAGCCCGTAGCTAGTCCTTGGCTCTACGAATAAAATCTCTAGAATTACCCATAGGTTGGGTAGAGTAGCTACAATATCCAGCCTAGGAAGTTAGCAAAAAATTAGAAATTATCTGGGGGAAATTACTCCCAAATTTTGTTTTATTCGATGATGCAGTAGATTCTATAGGTCTGGAAACCTTTGGGATGCATTCTGCGTCTTGATAATTTCGATCAATAAAGTAAGCCCAAATTAAGTTAACTAAGCCCATCCCAAGGTAGCTATGAAATATCTGCAACGAACTCAGCAAACTATCCTCGTGATCGCAGTTCTCTACTCCCTATACCTAATTAAAGCGGGCTTGGGAATTGATATTTCTCATAAATACCACCTAGGAGACCTTTTTATTCGCCCAGTGGAAGTTGCGAAAGCTGCTGCTCATAAAGCTTTGAGGTCTACCGCAAAAGTCAATCCCCCCGCGATCGTCCGCCTCTTCCCCAAATATTAATTTGCATTGAATTCTGCCCAAAGTTGGTAGTCCTAAAAAAGTAATGATTTTTTGGTAAGGATGTCCCCCGCAGCGCGGGGGACATTCTTATAGGTTTAGCACTACCCAAAGTTTAAGGTGATTCTAAAATATGAGTTCTCACTATTGCTAGGCAAGAGAGATTAAACTAGCTCTGTTGATATTATTTGCAAAAAATCCATGCCTAACTCTGTTGCCCCAGACTTGATTTATCGCTATCCTCCCCTAGAAGAAGGAATCTTACTCAAACGCTACAAAAGATTTTTTGCCGATATTCAACTAGCTTCAGGCGAAACCATCACCGCCCATTGCCCAAATACGGGGCCGATGCTGGGAGTTTCTACCGTGGGTAGCAGAGTCCAAGTCTCTAAAAGTGATAACCCGAAACGCAAACTAGCTTATACTTGGGAGCTAATTTATCTGGAAGATAACTGGATTGGGGTTAATACTGCCATGCCCAATCGGATTACCAAAATTGTCCTAGAGAAATATCTTTTGCCCGATTTGGGGGACTACCAAAAAATTAGTTCCGAAGTTCCTTATGGTGAGAAGAGCCGGATTGATTTTTTATTAACTGGAGAAGGCTATAAGCCAACTTACTTAGAGGTAAAGAGTACTACCCTTGCTGGGCCTCCTTTAGCTTTGTTCCCTGATACTGAAACTACTAGAGGGCAAAAACATTTGCGAGAACTTACAGCTTTGCTGCCCCAAGAACGGGGAGTAATGTTGTATTTTATTAATCGTGGGGATTGCGATCGCTTCTCTCCCGGCGATGCCTACGATCCGACCTACGGTAAACTTTTAAGAGAGGGAATAGAGCGGGGGTTAGAAGTGCTGCCCTGCCGGTTTTTAATTACTCCTGAGGGGATTTCTTACCTTGGATTGGCAGAGTTGGTTTTATAGTAAGTAACTGGGTGTAATTCAACATAGATTCATGAAAGTAGGGTGGGTTAGTGATAGCGTAACCCACCTTCTCAAAGACTATAAATATTCAAAATAGGTAATAAAGATAGGTAATAAAAATTCTATGCAACAGAAACCATTAATCAAAATATTAACCATAATTTTCTGCTTGTTCTTAGCAATTAATTTAATTGCTTGTAGCAAAAAAACAACCGAAATCTCTGGGACTCCTCGCTCCGGCTGGATCGCCATTAAAGGGGAAGGCGTAGGTTTATTTTTGCCGGAAGGATTTGTGGGGGGTAATCCGGGGCGAGATTTAGATAAAATTCGTGAACAATTTAAGGCGATCGATCCCAGTTATGACCAAAAATTATTAGGGCTTACTCAAAATCCTACGGCTGTTAATTTACTTGCCTTTGATACTAAAGGTAACAAAGATTCCACCACTAAGGAAAATATTCCAGTTCCTACGAATATTAATATTACCAATCAAGCCCTACCTAAAGATGTGGCTATAAGTAGGATCATGGAAACTAGTAGCAAACAAATTGCTAAAGTCTATCAGATTTCCGAGCAAACAATTATCACTGTTAATCAACAGCAAGTAGGCAAAATTGTGGGGATTATTACCAATAGTCAACCAGAAATCAAGCAAGTATTTTATCTAGTTCCTGCTGCACAACAAAAAAAAGTTTGGGTAGTTACTTACACATCTCTTAGCAAGGAGTTCGATCGCCTCTTGCCAATGTTTACAGAAAGTATAGAAACTCTCCAATTCCTTTATCTAGTAAACAGAAATAATCGGTAAAAAATTGTGGATAAAACTCCCTACCTAGGGAGTGGGGCAGTTCCCAAAATAAAGTTATTAAATTAGGTGAAATATAGTGCAGCTAAAACAAGTAATTATCGCCTACAAAGCTGGACATAAACAAAGCCACCAATGGGCAGAACGTTGTGCGCGAGAATTAGAACAATTGGGGTGTCATGTCCTCTTGGGACCGAGCGGTATTAAAGATAATCCTTTTCCAGTGTTTTTAGCTTCAGCAACAACTCCCATTGATCTTTGTATTGTTTTGGGGGGAGATGGTACGGTGTTGGCAGCAGCGCGACAGTTAGCTCCCGAGGGTATTCCCCTGTTGGCGGTGAATATTGGGGGGCATTTAGGTTTTTTGACGGAGCCGATCGAAGAATTTGAAGATACCAAAAAAGTTTGGGCACGACTCCAAGAAGACCTCTATGCAATCCAGCAGCGGATGATGCTTCAAGCCACCCTCTACGAAGGGGGTAGGGAAGAAGATGACCCTATTAGCGATCGTTTCTTTTGCCTCAATGAAATGTGCATCAAACCCGCTAGTATCGATCGAATGCCTACGGCAATTATCGAGATGGAAGTAGACGGAGAAGTGGTGGATCAGTACCAAGGAGATGGGTTATTGGTGGCGACACCTACGGGTTCTACTTGTTACACAGCTTCTGCTAATGGGCCGATCGTGCATTCAGGCATGGAGGCCATTATTGTGACACCAATTTGTCCTTTGAGCTTATCTAGTCGTCCTTTAATTCTCCCGGCAGGTTCGGTGGTGAGTGTATGGGCTTTGGGAGATTTTGAAACTAATAATAAATTGTGGACAGATGCGGCGATCGCTACTTCTATTTATCCGGGGCAAAGAGTTGATATTTCTATGGCAGATTGCCAAAGCAAATTTATTTTGTTACGAGAACATTATTCTTTCTATCAAACCTTACGAGAGAAATTACAATGGGCGGGAGCAAGAATTAAATACACCAATAATCATCACAATTAATCAAGCATATATTTAAAATAGTTTATGAAAATTGTGATTTTGGGTCGGGGTAATTGGGGTCAAACTTTAGGATTTTTACTAGGAATTAATGGGCATGAAGTTAACTTTTGTTCTGCCAGAGATCAGCAACCCTTGGAGCCAATTATTAGGGGAGCTGATGTAATTATTTCTGCGGTTTCCATGGCAGGAGTATTGCCTACTGTTGATCAATTAATTACGCTGAATTTACCCCCAGATATTATTTTTGTTACTGCCACCAAAGGCTTGGATCCCCAGACTACAAATACGGCTTCTCAAATTTGGCAAGAATCTCTACCAAATATTCCTTTAGTAGTTTTATCGGGTCCAAACTTATCAGCAGAAATTAGGCAAGGATTACCTGCGGCTAGTGTCGCTGCAAGCCATAGCCTAGAGGCAGCAAAAATTATCCAGCAAGTTTTTTCTTCCTCGCAATTTCGGGTTTATACCAATAGCGATCCTCTAGGAGTGGAACTGGGGGGAACTCTGAAGAATGTGATGGCGATCGCATCAGGAGCTTGTGATGGTTTGTGCTTAGGAACTAATGCCAAAGCTGCCTTATTAACCAGAGGTTTAGCAGAAATGATTCGCGTTGGTACAGATTGGGGAGCGCAGGCAGAAACCTTCTACGGGCTATCAGGATTAGGAGATTTATTAGCAACTTGCAATAGTTCCCTCAGTCGCAATTATCAAGTAGGTTATGGTCTGGCTGGGGGGAAATCTCTCCCACAGGTTCTCAAAGAAATTGGCAGTACTGCGGAAGGAGTTAACACTACTTCGGTGCTGGTGCAAAGAGGAGAAAATAAAGGAGTTTATTTACCCATCTCTACTCAAGTTCAAAAATTATTAAATAATGAAATTACTCCCCCGGAAGCAGTAGCAGCCTTGATGCTCAGGGATAGGAAACCAGAGTAGAGAAGAACCCCTTCTCTCGCTCTTCTCTCGGCAAGAGCATACTTGTGTGTATATGGTAGGGCTAGAGGAGGGGATAAGATTATTAATCTTATTTATACCATTGTAAATTACTTATTGGGACGAATCAAAACTATGGGAGTTCGTTCATCAGCATTACCCGCTGGATTTTGTCTTAGGGCATCCTTGAGAAGTTGCACAGAAACCCCAGAACTAGCCAACACATCTACTATTTTTAGGTCATTGGCATCAATAATTGCGATGTCTAAATTAGTTTTTTCTTTGATTTCATAGACTAGTTGTTCAGCCTTATCTGGACCTAAAACGATGAACTGATCGTAAGGGGGTAAAGTCCCGGTGACATCATCAATTAGTCTGGCTTGATTCCCTGCTAAGGAGTAGAACATACCGGGTTTGTTGAGGAACTTCTTAGCAATAGATCCACCAATAAAGGCATACATCACGCGCCAAGGACCAATCAGATCAACTAAAACTTGCAAGCCTCCAGCAGTAGCAAAACTTGAGGTGCGGTAGAAGTGTTGACAGAGACGTTTGGCAACCCAACCCGGCTTAATTTCATCGTGGTGAATGAGTCTTTCTTGCATGATCGCCACAGGAGTTTCGCTAATTGCCACAATATCTCCCGGTTGAGCGTGGGGAGCTACGTAGCGGGCAATAACATCTTCGGGGCGATCGGTGTGGGTGAGAATATGGGTTTTAATGGGCAGAACTTGGGCGACTGGGGTTTGCCGCCATTGAGGATTGGTGTTGGGATCGGGAAATTGTAAGGGCAGGACGATATGGCGAGTTTTAAAAATCTGTCCTGCGGGACCGTAGGTGTCATACTTGACGATGATCCAAGCGGATTGCAGAGCTTGAAGATCTGCGCCCTCAATCTCTAGTTGAATTTCTAGGGCTGTTTTATCTCTGGGCTGAATAATGTAAGCCAACCAGTATTTATCCTCTCTGGCGGGGCTATCTTTGTGGAGAGAAGTGACTTGGCACTTATGGGTAATTCCTTCTAAGTTCTGGTCAGAAAGCAGGCTTACTTTTGCTTCTAATTGGGGAACCATGACTTCCCGGTAGGGATTGTGATTAAGGAGTTCCAGTTTGCCGGTTAGTACGTAGCGTTGGGGTTCAAAAACTACGTAGCTCCAATCTCCGGGAGTTAGTTCTAGGTCATTGCCGGGGCGCGATCGCCACCAGATTTCTAAAAATAATACTGCTGCCCCCACCACTAGCAGAATTAAGAGAAGAATTTTTCCTAGACCAAGAGCAGCAAATGAAATTTCCATAGTTTGATCGATAGTTGGTAAATATAATAGTAAAACTCTGTCGTTTCTATTAAACCAGACTAGAGAGCCTAGGTGGGTATCAGTTCACCGGGGCGGAGTTTTGCCCACTTACCCATTTCGGGGGTAAAACTTTCACAACCAACCACATCCCACTCCATTTGAATCTCTTCATCGGTGGTGCGGATATTGACATTAATAGTGGGTTCTGTGGCATCAAAATCTGGAGTTTCGCTCAAGTGGGGTTGTTGATGCTGGTGTTCTACGGCGTGGTAGGTGAAGCAGCGATCGACATAGAAGCAATTAACACAAATACACATAGCAGGATTCTCCTAGGCTCTATTTGCTTTACTTGTTAATTTAACTCAAGTTTTGGGCGATCGACACAATTAAAAAATAAAGTCACTGGGTTGACATCCTCCCCGCTCTGGAGAGATGGGGATTCTTAGCAGACGAACAGGTTTAACTGAACTACTTCTACCTGGGGTCAAAATATTCAGGGAGCAATTAAAGATCGCTGAGGGAAGCTGAGGGAAATCGAACCGAGATTTTTTTATTTTGCCAAAATATCGGCAAAGAGTCGGCTATAGCGATCGCCTGTAATTTCTAGACTATATTCCTTTTCAGCCTTGAGGCGGGCAGCTTGAGAAAGTTTCTGATGTCGCTCTGGATTTTCTAGTACCCAAGCAATACCTTGAGCTAATTCCTTGGTATCGTAGGGTTGGGCAAGATAGCCATTGTGTTGATGCTCGATCATATCGGGTAAGCCGCCAATATTGAACCCTACACAAGGAGTCCCGGAGGCGATCGCTTCCATAATAGTATTCGGCAGGTTGTCATAGACCGAAGGAGCCACAAATACATCAGCCATTCCGTAAATCTGATTCAGCAAAACCTCATCACTAATGCTGCCTAGGTAGTGAGTTTTCATTCCTACATCAATAGGATTTTCTGGAGCCGCTGCCCCAAAAAATACGACTTCTGCCCGTTCTTTCCAATCAGATTTGCTCAAGAATTGGAGAGCTTTGACTAAGAGGCTAAAGCCTTTCCAACGATCGCCCGTCAACCCGGTAGCTCCACAGAGAATTAATTGTTTATCTTGGGGTAGGTTGAGGCGAGAACGGGCGGCTGTGCGATCGCTTTGATCGCTTAGGGGTTTGTATAATTCAATATTTAGCCCGTTAGGAATCACTTCAACCCGATAGTTTTTAAATAAAGAACTACTCCGAGCGCAGTCGGCTAACCATTTACTAGGACTAACCAAAGTTAAGGATAAATTTTGCCAAGTTTTGGCTTTTCGTGTCCACACTTGACGGGTTAAATCCTGCTCTTTTCCACTTTTAAGAATGGGGCAATTACCGCAGGAATCTTGGTAGCGATCGCAGTCTTCACTATAATGACATCCCCCAGTAAAAGCCCACATATCATGGAGAGTCCAAACCAAGGGTTGCTTAAATTTTGGCAGGCTTTCTACTTGCAAATAGCCATTACAAACCCAGTGTAAATTAACAATATCTGGTTGATATTTATCTACCTGCTGGGGCAGGCGATCGGGAACCCATTGAGGAGAAAAAATTACCTGTTCCAAATTCGGATACAACTTCAAAGGTAGACGATTTAATTTAGGAGTTAAGCTGGTTAATTTACGGCTTAAAAATGCTTGAGAAGCAAAAACCTTGGGATCGTTCCCTAGCTTTTCTTGTACCATCATCTGGGCCTCTACCTGAATCTCTTGAAAACCTTGCAGGAGTCGATAAGCTGCCCTAGCCGCCCCACCGCCGATATCTGAAGCATTCACCATTAAAACTTTCATGAAAATTCTCCTCTTGATCAAGGTATTTATCAAGGTATTTATCAAGGTATTTTTAATGATGCCCTGATAGTTAATTTATCGATATTACAATAACTACTTAATTTAAGTCGGCGTAGGTTGGGCTGATGTAGGAAACCCAAAATCGAAAAGAAATTGTCAGGTTAGGCGATCGCTATATCAAACCTACAATTACCTACTAAGAAACTAATTTCCGGGTAACTTTGAACCTAGCGTCTTAATTTTTCGATAGATACGTTTATGCAGGGGTGGGGCGTAATCGTATAAAGTATCTTGAGTGAATTTATCAGCTTGGACATCTCGCACCATCAAAGAAGGATGTGTCAGAGGGAATTCTACCGCCGTAGTTGCCATATTACTATAGCTACTATCGCCATCAAAAGTATTGGTTCCCCCTGCTCCAAAACCAATATTTGTGACCAAGTTTTTCTGGGAAACTATATTCAGGCTATGGTGGATAAAATTTGCAAAAGTCCACTGGAAATCCCAAGTATTAATCTTGCCTTCGTAACACATTTGAAAGGTTTGCTCCCAGACTTTGACAGTTTGCGGATCGCCCAAAATATCAGCTAAGAGATGGCGATCGCGCACTTCTGGCCAGAGCTTCATTTCTAAGTCGTAGTGTTGCCAAGCTCGCCGCCAAGAGGCCCAAGTCCAGCAATGAGTATACCGAGAAAAATAATAACTATCTTGCCCCCGTTGCTGCCCCGATTGCACATTTTGTCCGGTTATAGAGAAAACCCTAGTGTCATGGCGATAACGCTCTAGTAACTCTTCTGCAAAGGGATAAAAAGTCGGGTCGGGCAGGCAATCATCTTCTAAAATAATGGCTTCTTCTACGGTATCAAATACCCAATCTAAACCACTAGAAACCCTAGCCCGGCAACCCAAGTTTTGGGGCGCATAATTGGTAATTACTTCACAATCCCAGTCCACTTGGTCAATTATGGCTCTGGTGCGATCGCATAACTCAACTTCACCGGGGCGATCGGGGCTGGAGCCATCTGCCACAACTAACAGTTTTGGTGGCTGCACCAAACGAATACTTTCAAACACTCTAGCGGTAGCATCAGGTCGCCGGAAGATAAAAAATGCGATAGGGGTACGAAGTTTGTAGTCTGGCATAATCAAAAATAATAAACATAAATGTTGGGTTTCACGATCGCTCTAACCAACCTAACAACTGCCCATTAAGGGATATAAGTTATATTTAATCTTGCACCGCTAAAGTTAAATTAATAACCGCTACAGTATAGCTCAAGGGAGAATCTATGAAACTAAATTTAAGGCAACCGGGGCGTGGGCTTTTAGGAAAGTCTCTGGGGGTAATTATTTTAGCGATCGCCTCCCCTATCTATCTTAATTTACCCACTCAAGCCCAAGTACTTACCTTACAGGGAAATACTGCTGGACAGTGGGGTATGCCCAGCAATCCTTCCGGCAGTACCTTTTTGAGTGCCGAAAGTGGTGGTATTAATAACCGCCTGACTTGGGGCAAAACTGATAATTGCTTTAATTGCACCAGCTTCAATAACTATGTGCAGTATGATGGGCTAGGCTTTCAAACTGGGGTAGGAAGTTTATTTCGGTTAGGGGATTTATCCTACCGCAATGGTTCGGTGTGGGATCCTTTTAACGGAGATTTCTCCTTAGGGATCGCCCTTAATTTTGCTAATCCCACTCTAGGAACTCAGAACTTTGACTTTTTATTTAATATTTTCAATAGTCCTAACGTAACCGGAAATGCGGTTTTGGATGGCGATCGCCTACGTTTTAGCAATAGTGGTATTTCTAGCCAAACCTTCACCCTCGGCAATAGCATTTACAACCTGCAACTAATTGGATTTTCTAGCGATGGAGGTGCAACTTTAGTTAGGGAGTTCAACTCTCCAGAAGGTACTACTGCTAGAGCTAGCTTGTATGGGCAGATTCAAGAAATAGGCTCAATCCCCGCTCCCCCTGCGCCTAGCCCCTCACCAGTGATCCCTTCGCCAGCACCAGTAGTAGTTCCTGTAATTGCTTCCTCCAGCCCTTCGCCAGCACCAGTAGTAACTTCATCTGGTGAATCGCCTGATGTGCCGATAGATGTATCAGAATCTCCAACTATCCTAGGGATGCTTCTGGGAATAGGTTTCTTAGTCCGGGCTAGATTGCTTAGGCTGGGAAAATAGCTAGAATGAGTTAGTAAATATCCAAGAAATTAATTCAGAGCAGAAAATATGTATTTAGTCACAGGAGCTACGGGATACCTAGGTCGGCGAGTGGTGAGGCTATTGCGGGAGAGAAATTTACCCGTGCGATCGTTTGTGCGTCTTACCTCTAAGTATGCAGAACTCGAAAATCGTGGCTCAGAAATCTTTATCGGCAACCTCGAAGAAGAACGAGATATCCAAAAAGCCTGTCGTGGCGTGAAATACGTAATTAGTACCCACGGCTCTGGGGGCAATACTCAAGAGTTAGATTATCGAGCTAATGTAGATTTAATTGATCAGGCGAAGGCGGCGGGGGTAGAGCATTTTGTTTTTATCTCGGTTTTGGGGGCCGATCGCGGCTACGAAGATGCTCAGGTTTTCAAGGCAAAACGGGAGGTAGAAAAATATCTCCAAGCCAGTGGATTGAACTACACAATTCTGCGCCCTTCAGGGTTAGCTTCTAGTTTGTTGCCCTTGGCAGAACAATTTAAGCAGACAGGTGTGTACTTGCTCAGTGGCGATCCCAAGAACCGGACTTCGATCGTCAGCACCGATGACCTCGCCCGAATTGCTGTGGAGTCTTCCTTGAATGGGGCAGCAAGAAATCGCATCTTCCCCGTAGGAGGCCCGGATATTCTCAAAAGAGAAGATATCCCCCGAATTTTTGGCCAGATTTTTAATAAGCAACCCATAATTATTAACCCACCCCTGATAGTTTTAGATGGGCTAAGGGGTGCGATCGCCCTCTTTAACCCTTCTCTCTACCGGGGTTTAGGCACTCTCCGAGTCTTAGTTGCCAATGAGTTTTACTGCACTGCCAACGAAATTGATACCCTAGAAACCATCTATAACTTCAAGCTAGAATCTTTAGAGACTTTCCTACGGCGGTATCTAGTAACCTAGAGAATTATCGCGCAAAGTATATCTAGCATTCCGTAGGTTGGGTAGAGCAATAGCGATACCCAACAGGGCGACCGCATAAAATTTTTGACAACGTGGCAATAATGGTTTCAGACTTCACTGAGACGATTTTATTCTCATTAAAAGACGACAGATGAGAATATCCTCAATAATTTGGGAAAAAATTCAATAAAATGGTTTTTATGCGGTTGCCCTAAGATACCCAAAAATCTTTGCGGGTGTCTTCATTGAAGACGAGTAATTAAATATCTTTCCAAAAATCAACCTTTAGTATTGCCTCAACATCACGGCTAAACTGCCATGAGCTAGGGAAATTAACTGATTTATAACCTTCTTCTTGTGTGACTTCCTCTACAGCATCTTCAAAAACTTCATCGAAAGTAGTAAGCCAAATATTTCTTAGACTGGGCGACTGTTCGAGTAGGTCTCTAATTTTTCTACGTTGTTCTCTGATCGTGCGCTCCCAGCCATTAAACTCTCTTGGCATATCTACATAGCAACGCTTGAGTAAATGCTCTAGCACAGTTCTCAAACGACTCTTAAGCTCACGTTTGTCTCTGCCAGCCAAACCTTCTAACTCCTCAATTAAGTTTGCAATGTCTAAATTATGTAAATCACCAACCTTTAGCTGAGCGATCGTAGTCTCTAGCCATAGGTTTAAGTCAGATTCATAGAGGATATTTTGTTGGTTTTGCAGATCATTTGGTTTGGCGATCCCTGGGGTCATCTGCTCTACCTCATCACTGTTGAGTATGGTGATTAGTATATCCCATAAAACTATTAGAGGTTGCTTTGCTCAGGGTGAGGAATCTCTTTTGCCAAGTCCTAGTTCTGATATACTCAGCAATAAAGCAATATTGAGAACCGCGATAATCTTAGAAATCAAGCAGAGTAGTTTACCTGTACAAAGTGGAAGACAATCTATGGAATGGCATGTGAGCGATGCTCAGAGTTTGGCAATTATTGATCAAGAAATTGGTGACCATCTGTTTACCCCAGCGGAGTATGAGATTGTCCGCAGAGTGATCTATGCTACGGCAGATTTTGAGTATAAATCCTTAATTCGCTTCTCAGAAAGGGCGTTGCAAGCGGGGGCGGCGGCTCTGGCAGCGAGGAGTACGATCGTAGTCGATGTGCCTATGGTGCAGGTAGGAATTACCCCCTTTATTCAAACCAGCTTTGCCAACCCCGTCTATTGCAGCATGGAAGCTCTGACTAGACCCCAAAAAGAAAAAACTAAGGCGGCTTGGGGAATGCAAACCTTAGCTAGTCGCTACCCAGAAGCAATTTTTGTAGTTGGACAATCCCAAACAGCCCTTAATTCTTTGGTAGAACTGATTGAATTAGAAGAAATTAAACCAGCCCTAGTGATTGGTACACCTTCTGGTTTTGTAGATGTGGACGTAGCTAAAGATCGGCTTAAAGACTCTCAAGTTCCCCACATTCGCATTGAAGGGCGCAAAGGTGGAGCCGCAGTTGCCGCAGCTATTATGCATGGTTTAGTAGATTTAGCGCGGCAAGCCTACGGAGAAAATAACACTGGGGTGGGGTGAGGAAGGCGGTAATTAAATATCTTCCCAAAAATTAACATGTAATAGAGTATTAACATCACGATCAAACTGCCATGTAGCAGGGAAATCAACAGAGGTATAGTCTGGATCAGAGAGCAGTAACCTTAACGCATCCTCAAAAGTTTCTGCAAACAGTTCGGGGTTATTTGCATAATTTTTTAGACTAGGTGACTGCTTGAGAATATTGCGGATGGCAAGACGGGTGCGATTAATTGTTCTAACCCATCCTGCATAGTCATCCTCACTTTTGACATAACACCGTTTTAGTAAATGCTCAATCAGGGTTGTTAATCTTTGCTTTAATTCACGCTTGTCTCTGCCAGCCAAACCCTCTAACTCCTCAATTAAGTTCGCAATATCTAAATTATCTAAATCACCAATCTTTAATTGAGAGATTGCTGTCTCTAGCCATAAGTTTAGGTCAGATTCGTAGAGGTTATTTTGTTGATTTTGTGGATCATTTGGTTTAGCGATCGCCTGAGTCATCTGCTCTACCTCCTCACTCTTTAGCATAGCAATTTATATAATTAGTATATCCCAGAAAACTATCGGGTTGATCTACTAAGGGCGGGGAACCTCTTCAGGCAAGTCCTAATTCTGATATACTCGATGGAACACAATTCTTTGATCTGATGCTATGGCAACCACAAATAATCCCTTACTCATTTTAGTTGATGGTCATTCCCTTGCATTTCGTTGCTACTATGCTCACAGCAAAAAAGGAGGATTAAATACTTCTACAGGTATTCCTACTAGTGTGACTTTTGGTTTTTTGAAATGCTTAATAGAAGTAATTGAAAAATATCAACCCCAAGGGTTGGCGATCGCCTTTGATCTCCCTACTCCTACATTTCGTCATCACCTAGACCCTACTTATAAAGCCGGAAGAGATGAAACACCCCAAGATTTTATTCCCGACTTGGCAAATCTTCAAGAATTAGTTAGAGCTTTAGATTTACCGTTGCTAACTAAGGCGGGTTATGAGGCTGATGATATTTTGGCAACCTTAACTCGGCGGGGACAAGAAGGGGGTTATCGGGTTAAGGTATTGACGGGCGATCGTGATATGTATCAGCTTGTAGATGAACAGAAAAATACTAGTGTTCTATACTTTAGTCGGGATTTTTCGAGTCGAGGTTCTGGCAGCGATATCAAAGAAATTAATACTCCCGAGGTTGTAACTAAGTTGGGGGTTTTACCTAACCAAGTTGTAGATTACAAGGCTCTTTGTGGAGATAAATCTGATAATATTCCGGGGGTGGCGGGAGTTGGAGAAAAAACTGCCGTACAGTTATTAACTAAATACCCAACTTTAGAGCAAGTGTATGCTTCTTTAGAAGAAATTTCTGGGGCAGTTAAAAAGAAGTTAGAAACGGGTCGGGAAAATGCTTTTCATTCTCAATACATGGCGCAATTAAAGTTTGATGTTCCTGTAGATGTGGAACTTGTCGATTGTCAACTCCAAGGGTTCGATCGCCACCTAGTTCAATCGATTTTAGAAAAATTAGAACTTAAATCTTTTCTTAAAAATCTAGATAAAATTCAAGTTAGCTTTGGAGGTATTTTAAATTCTCCTATTCTGGATATCTTGGAAACTAATACTATCCGAGAGGATCAGGTAAGCGATCGAATAGATAGTCAAAATGTAGATAGTCAAAATGTAGAT
>Ga0105048_10004127_pt1 | contig 23735 bp, 20 predicted proteins | sample MAT05_FD_78382 | JGI IMG/M metagenome (GOLD analysis project Ga0105048, IMG submission 78382) | Freshwater microbial communities from Lake Fryxell liftoff mats and glacier meltwater in Antarctica - MAT-05 | ecosystem: Environmental > Aquatic > Freshwater > Ice > Liftoff microbial mat | place... | reverse complement strand
GACGGTCAATGTGGCGGGCTCGGCCGTCGAGGTCGGCGATGAGGTCACCGTTTTCGGGCCTGGCGATTCGGGCGAGGCGACTGCAGAGCAGTGGGCGCAGTGGGCCGCAACGATCGGCGATGAGATCGTCGCGCGGGCGAGCGAGCGGCTGCCGCGGGTGTACCTGGGCTGAAGCCCGGGTGTACCTGGGCTAACGCGATTCGGTTCCCACACGCTGCCGAATTGCGGCGCGTGACTTAGCGGCGTAGCCATCGACTTCGGCGACACGCTCGTCGCCGTCACCCATGGGCACCCCCGCCAAGGCTGCCGCGCTGGCGAGCATCCGATCGGCCCAGCGGGGGTTCATCGGCAGAAACGGTCCGTGCAGGTTGGTTCCCACGCTGGCGCCCCAAACGATTCCGTGACCCAAGAGCGACTCGCCCTCGGTGAAGGTGGTAGCTGCCCCGAAGTTCTCGAAACCCGCGACCTCGCTGCCGCCGCCGCGCGCGAACACCTCGCGCACGGTGCGCTCGTTCGTCTGCACGGTGCTGCACGGAAAGATGCCCACGCCCTCACGCGATGCGCCGTCGACGGCGGTAATTGTTCGGCCGAGCAGGTGCCAGCCGCCCGCGATAGCGAGGAACGGCACGCCCGAGGCCGCCCAACCGCGCAGGGTCGGCGCGATTCGGGCAAGATCGTCGAGCACGAGCTCCTGCCCTGAAACTGGACCACTGCCGATGTGCACAAGGTGCGCGGCGCTCGGAAGTTCGGCGCCGACCTCATGATTGACGACTGTGAGCGGCATCCCGCGCCATTCAGCTCGCTTGGCCACAGCCATCACGTTGCCGACGTCGCCATTGATGCCCAACTCGCGAGGGTAGAGGTGAACGACCGTGATCACGACGTGCCCTCGAGCTCGAGGTAGCCGAGTTGTTTGCGGATGAGCATCATCTGCTCGTAGTTGACGATCATGGTCTTCATGCCCACGGAAGGTGCCGGGAGCGCGAGAAACGCCCGCAGAGCTGGCGCAAGGTCGGGTTCGACAACGTGCACTGGAATCTCGGAATAGGCGAAACGCGTGGCGAGCTGCCACGCTTTCGTTCCGGTCAGCACGTCCACATGGCCGAGACGCGATAGGTCTGAACCATAGATCCACGATGGATCAGGGGTGCCTTCGTCGACTGCCACGAATATCTGCTCGAGCTGGTTATCTAGGTAGTCAAGGTTGACCTGCAGGCTCGGGGGGTTCTTCATCGTGATCATCTCGATGTCTTCACCCCGTGACTGCACGATCTCGCCGCGTCCGTACACCGCATCCATGCTCTTCAATCCTGAAGCGACGGATGCGACCTTCAGGTCGTCTCCGAGCAGCGCCGCCGCCATCGCGGCAGCAGCCGCCGCGTCCACCGCGTAGTGCAGCCCCCGCGCCGGAAGCTCGATGTCGAGTTCTTCGCCGCGTATCGACAGCACCGCGCTGCGTCCCGCGAGCGACTCGACCACAACGTTCGCGTGCGCACGTTCGGCAGCCTGAGCAAGCGCGGGGTTGTCACCGCGCGCCAGCCAGGCTGGTCCCGCGGCGAGCAGCTCAGGCGCGGCGGCGAACGCGGACTGGGCGGCAAATCCCCCGGCCAGACGCGCCGCGAGGTCAACGAGATTATGGTCGTCGGCATTGATGACGAGGTGGCCTGTTGCGACGCGCGCGAAGGATTCGAGCATCCCGGTGACCCGGGCTGGCTCGTAGAACCGGTTCAGCTGGTCGACCTGCACGTTGATGAGAAGCACGCTATGCGGTGCGAGCTGCTTGGCGAGCTGCTCGCCGTATGCCTCGTCGACTTCGAGCACCGCGACGTCGTGGGAAAGACGCCCCGACAGCGGAACGGAGGCGAGCATCGCCGAAGCGATTCCCTGCGGAAGATTCGCCCCCGTCGGGTTCGAGAAAACTGACAGGCCGTGCGCACGCAGGATGCTCACGAGCATGTGAGTGGTTGTGGACTTGCCATTCGAACCAGACACGAAGACGACTCCGAGTGGCATCCGTTGCACCGCCCGGCCGAGGAATCCTGGCGACAGCGCCAGCACAGCGCGCCCGGGAACTGCCGAACCACCCCCGCGCAACCTGAGAAGAAAGCGCGAAAGGCGGCCGATGAGAATCGCCAGCGCGGTCAGCAGCCGGCCTTACTCGAGGTAGTCGCGCAGCGACTGCGAACGCGACGGGTGGCGAAGCTTGGCCATAGTCTTCGACTCGATCTGGCGGATACGCTCACGCGTTACCCCGAAAGTGTCGCCGATCTGGTCGAGCGTCTTGGGCATGCCGTCGCCGAGACCAAAACGCATGCGGATAACACCCGCTTCGCGCTCGGAGAGGGAGTCAAGCAGACTCTCCAGTTGCTTCTGCAGCATCGTGAATCCGACGGCATCCGCGGGAACCACGGCCTCGGTGTCCTCGATGAGGTCACCGAATTCGCTGTCGCCGTCTTCGCCGAGGGGGGTGTGCAGCGAGATCGGCTCGCGGCCGTACTTCTGCACCTCGATGACCTTCTCGGGCGTCATATCGAGCTCGCGGCTCAGCTCTTCTGGCGTGGGTTCGCGGCCCAGGTCTTGAAGCATCTGGCGCTGAACCCGGGCGAGCTTGTTGATGACCTCGACCATGTGCACGGGAATGCGGATGGTGCGAGCCTGATCGGCCATCGCACGGGTGATTGCCTGGCGGATCCACCAGGTCGCGTAGGTCGAGAACTTGAAGCCCTTGGTGTAGTCGAACTTCTCGACGGCACGGATCAGGCCAAGGTTTCCTTCCTGAATCAGGTCGAGGAACTGCATTCCGCGACCGGTGTAACGCTTTGCCAGAGAAACAACGAGACGAAGGTTGGCGCCAAGAAGGTGGCTCTTAGCGCGCTGACCGTCTTTCGCGACCCACTGAAGCTCGCGACCGAGGGAGGAGCGCAGCTCGGTAGCAGACATGTGCGACAGCTTGTCTTCAGCGAACAGTCCGGCTTCGATGCGCATCGCCAGCTCGACCTCTTCGGCCGCGTTCAGCAGAGCGACCTTGCCGATCTGCTTGAGGTAGTCCTTGACCGGGTCGGCAGTGGCTCCGGTGATCGCCGCCGAATAGACGGGGACCTCGTCCTCGTCGTCGACGAGCGAGAGCACAAGGGCACCCGTGGGAAGCTCTTCGTCTTTGCCTGTCGACTTCTCGTCGTCGTCGTCGTCGGCATCCTTCGCCTCGACCTCGTCGGCGTCGTCCGAGACGCCGACCACGACGACAACGGCCTCGATTTCTGCGAGCTCGGCGGGGTCGACGCTGTCGTCGTCGCCCTCGACGGCCGCACCGCGCTTAGCGGGAGCCTTCTTGGCGGGAGTCTTAGCCGCAGCCTTGGCCCCAGGGGCCTTTCTCGCCGCTGCTGCAGTTTCGGTGATTTCTTCTTCTGCGGCTACCGCGATTGCGGTCTTGCGAGCGGTCGTCGTCTTTGACGCCGCCGAAGTCTTCGCAGCGGGAGCCTTGGCCTGTGCGGCGCGAGCCGCTGCCGTGGTTCGGGTTGCCATTCGGACACCTTTCCGGGAGTGAGCTGCCGTTTTTTGACAGCACTAAGACCCTTGTCAAGTCCTGATCCGGAGCGCCACAAAAAAATGCTTCGAATCCCCGAACTAGACCGGGTCTTAGATGTAATTATTGCACGGTTTGCCGGGTGCTCTTGCCAACAGTCGAGTCGAACTGCTATCTGCTGGGAAGCCACTACGCCCTACGTCGTCGCCATGCTCTGACTACTGCAACCCACAGGGGGTCGACTTCTATTCCCTCTTCGGCGTGCAGGCGGTGCCGGGTGCGCCGGCGCGCGTGCAGCAAGAAGACGACTCCGATCCCGACAACCAAGTACTGAACGAGGAAGGCGATTCGAAACGATCCGAACGAATACAGCTCCGCTGGCGACCCCGTGCCGCCGGCCGCCTTGTCGATGAGGTCGAGCACAATGCCGACCAGCAGCATGATCAGCAGGCTAGCCATGAATCCGCCGACGTTGACGATGCCGCTCGCAGACCCCAGCGCACGCGCCGGGTTGAAGCTGCGCGCGAAATCCAGTCCGATCAAGGATGCCGGACCCCCGATCGCGATCGAGACAAGCAGCACGATCAGCAACCACAGGGGTGGGTCCCCCGGCCAGGCCAGCAGAGCGGCCCACGTGATCGCCATCGTAGTGACAATCCCGAGCACGAGGTTGCTGCGCCGCAGAGGATACCGTGCGGTCAGAATGCCGAGCGCGGGCCCGCTCACCGCGCCCACCACCACCGTGAGCGTGAGTAGAGCTGCCGCCGCCGTCGGACCGTATCCAAGACCGATCGAGAGAAAAGGGAATCCCCAGAGCAGGGTGAAGGCCGTCAGCGACGACTGGCTCACATAGTGCGACCAGAATCCCAGTTGGGTGCCGGGTGTCCGCAGGCTCTGCCTCAGGTACCCGACCGAGGCCGCCCACGCGGGTCGCACCGGTGGTGCCGTTGTGGCGGCGTGCGAGTTCGACGCCAGAAGCACGACGACGACCACTACGACAACGGAGATGCCTGCCGCCGACAGGTAGGTCGGTGTCCAACCCCACCGGTGCAAAGCCGCGGCAAGCGGAAACGCCGAGATCACCTGACCGAATGCCCCGATGGTGCCCAGGAGTTGCGAGAGGAGCGGCAGGGAGCGCCCAGCGAACCACCCTGACAGCAGTCGGATCGCCGAGATGAAGGTCATCGCGTCACCCGCCCCGACGAGAATCCGACCAACGAGCGCGGCACCGAGAGTGGATGACACGGACAGTGTCGATTGTCCGACCGCCATGAGCGCGGCACCCAGCGCAATGAGTGTGCGTGGGCCCACCCGATCGATAACCACACCAACCGGGACCTGCAGTGCCGCGTAGACGATCAGCTGCACCACCGCCAGGCTCGACAGAGCGGTCGCCGCGATTCCGTACCGATCAGTGGCCTCGACGGCCGCGACGCCGAGAGAACTACGTTGCATCACCGCCACGATGTACGCGAACGCAGCGACGCCAAACATCAGCCAGGCGCGTCGGGAGTTCATTGCTCCCAGCCTACGGACTGCGTCAGAAAAGTGACGGCTACCGGAGCGACTCGTCGCCGTCACGGCGAATGGCCAGGAAATTCTGCAGCTCCGCCGCGATCTCATCGGCCGTCGGCAGCTCACCGTCGATGTCGGTCAACGGCGAGCGCAGCGGATTGTCTTGCATATAGCTGTCGTGGCGCTCTTCGAGAGTTCCCACCAGCCGGGCAAGTTCCGGGTTGTTCTCCACCTGACCGTCGATCTTGGTCACGAATTCGCGACCTTCTTCGCGCAATCGATCTGTCGGAAAGATGAGCCCCGTCGCAACGCTCACGCTCTCCAGCGCAGCAACTGCTGCCAGCGGGTACTGGGTGTCAGCCAGGTAGTGCGGTATCAATAGCACGAAGCCTGCCGTGGGGTGATCGGTGTCTTGCAAACGGTATTCGACGAGGTGCAGGGCGTTGGCAGGCACCTGGGTATGCGGGCGCCAGACCGACATCGACTCGATGAGGTCGGCGCGGTTACCGCTCACCGTTACCCCGACCGGTCGGGTATGCGGAACCGGCATCGGGATCGCGTGCACCCAAGTGGTGGTTTTCACCTGGAAGCGATCGATGAGCTGCAGCACGGCCGCGGTGAAGCGATCCCATTGAAAATCGGGCTCGTAACCGGTAAGCAGCAGGAACGGCTGCTGAAGCTCGTCCCTCATGAGGTAGAGGTTGAGTTTCGCCGGCCGGTAATCGGTCAGGTGATCCTGATCGAAGTAGATCGAGGGGCGGCGCGCCCGGTAGTCCAGCAGTGAGTCGTTGTCGAACTGCGCGATGACGGTGTGGTCGAGGGTGTCGAGAAGATAGTCACTCAACTGGGTGACGCCGGCACCGGCATCCGCGAACCCGGTCAGCGCCGCAACCAGCGGAAGGGCTTCCGGCACCGCAAGAGCGTCGGGAGTGAAGTCATAGAGGCCGTGCGGATCGAGCATGGGTCAAGCCTAGGCGCGCTCCCCGCGGCACCGGTTGCTCGCGCTCATGCTGTGAGCGAACACACCGCACTGAGCCTAGATACGATTGCCGGATGACCGTCGCCCTGCTCTCCCTCTCCCCTGCTTCGCCTCTCACAATTGAGGCCGACGTGCTCGTGCTCGGGGTTCGAAAGACGGATGACGGCCCCCAATTGGCCGCTGACCACCCGGCCCTGGAGTCACTTAAGCTCTCACTCGCGGCAATCGGAGTGACGGGCGGCCAGGACGAGGTGCGCCGCCTACCGGGCGTTGCGGGCGCGACCGAGTCGATCGCGCTAATCGGACTCGGCAGCGGCGAGATCACCGTCGACGGCTTGCGCTACGCCGCTGGTTCTGCCGCCCGCCAGCTGCGTGGCATCGACTCGCTCGTTTTCGCCTTGCCCGCCGAGACGGACGCTGAGGTGCTCGCAGTGCTCGAAGGCGCAGCGATCGGTGCCTACGCCTACACCGCCTATCGGGCATCGTCGCTCGAGGCCACCAAGCTCCCCGCGTCTTCGATCGTCGTCGCAACCTCCAACTCGAACGCCGAACTGACGCACCGGGCGACGGTCATCGCCGAGGCGATGCAGACCGTGCGCGACCTGGTGAATGCCCCGCCGTCAGACCTCTACCCCGAGACCTTCGCCTCTACCGTCATAGAACTGGCCGGCGACAGCGATGTCTCCGTCGAGGTTCTCGCCGAGAAGCAACTGGTTGCCGGAGGCTTCGGAGGCATTCTCGGGGTTGGCCAGGGTTCGACGCGCGGCCCGCGTCTCGTGAAGGTCTCGTGGGATCCTGCGGGTGCCACCACTCACCTGGCTCTTGTGGGCAAGGGGATCACGTTCGATTCCGGCGGGCTGTCGCTGAAGCCACCGGCATCCATGATCGGCATGAAGTATGACATGACCGGGGCGGCGACCGTTCTGGCTGTCACCCTCGCCGCGGCCAAGCTCGCACTTCCTGTGCGAATTACCGCGTGGTTGTGTCTCGCGGAGAACCTCCCGTCGGGTTCGGCGCTGCGCCCCAACGACGTCATTCGAATCCGCGGCGGCAAGACGGTCGAAGTTCTCAATACGGATGCCGAGGGTCGCCTCGTGCTCGCCGACGGTCTCGTGGCTGCGAGCGAGGAACATCCCGACGCCATCATCGATGTCGCGACCCTGACCGGTGCCGCCTCGATCGCGATGGGCACCCGCTACGTCGCCACGATGGGTGATGCCGCCCTCGCTGCACAGGTCGTTCAGGCCGGCAACCGGGTGGGCGAAACGCTGTGGCACATGCCGATCCCTGCCGAATTGCGACCACTGCTCGCCTCTGACATCGCCGACATCGCGAACATCAAGCCCGGCAACACCGCCGGCGGAATGCTGATCGCCGCGGCATTCTTGAAAGAGTTCATCGGCACCACCGGAGAGGACGCCGACTCCGCGCTGATTCCGTGGGCGCACCTAGACATCGCTGGACCCGCTAACAATGGGGCTGCCGGCTGGGGTTTTACCTCGAAAGGCCCCACCGGAGTCGCCGTTCGCGCGCTCATCGAACTGGCAGGGGAATTTTCTGGACAGTAGTAAGGTTTTTGAGGCGGGTTTCTCCGCCCCATCCGGCCGCCCACCACATTCCCTCGCGTGCCGGTGCACAAATCCTTACAGAGGAGTTGCTGGGATTGACTGAGCATAATTTTGACCTCGTCGTACTCGGTGGCGGAAGCGGCGGCTATGCGGCCGCCCTGCGCGCCAGCCAGTTGGGCATGACCGTTGGCCTGATCGAAAAAGACAAAGTCGGCGGTACCTGCCTGCACGTGGGCTGTATACCGACGAAGGCGCTGCTGCACTCGGCCGAAGTCGCCGACGTCACTCGCGAGTCCGCCAAGTACGGCATTACGTCGCACTTCGACGGCGTCGATATCGCCGGAGTGACCGCCTACCGGCAGGAGGTCGTCGCCAGCAAGTACAAGGGACTTCAGGGCCTCATCAAGGCTCGGGGCATCACCACGATTCTCGGCGCGGGTACCCTCATCTCCCCCACGACGGTGCAGGTCGGGGATGACACGGTGACAGGCAAGAACGTTGTGCTGGCGACCGGCTCGTACAGCCGCTCGCTGCCGGGTCTCGAGATCGGCGGTCGTGTGATCACGTCTGAGCAGGCCCTCGAGCTCGACTTCGTACCCAAAAAGGTCGTCGTTCTCGGAGGTGGCGTCATCGGCGTCGAGTTCTCCAGCGTTTGGAAGAGCTGGGGCACCGACGTGCAGATCGTCGAGGCCCTTCCGCACTTGGTTCCTAACGAAGACGAAGCGATCTCGAAGCAGTTCGAGCGTGCTTTCCGCAAGCGGGGAATCAATTTCAGCGTTGGCGTGCGCTTCCAGAGCGTCGCGCAGAACGATCAGGGCGTCGTCGTCACCCTCGAAGATGGACAATCCTTCGAAGGCGAACTGCTTCTCGTCGCGGTCGGCCGCGGGCCGTCAACGGCTGGGATCGGCTTCGAAGAGGTCGGCGTCACGATGGACCGGGGTTTCGTCACCACCAACGAACGGCTCGCGACGAGCGTGCCCGGAGTTTACGCCGTTGGCGACATTGTTCCCGGCCTGCAGCTGGCGCACCGTGGTTTCCAGCAGGGAATCTTCGTCGCCGAAGAGATCGCGGGATTGAACCCGGTCGTGATCGAAGACATCAACATCCCCAAGGTGACCTACAGCGATCCTGAGGTGGCATCCGTTGGCCTGTCGCAGGTCAAAGCCACCGAGAAGTACGGCGCAGAAAATGTCACCTCGTATGACTACAACCTCGCGGGTAACGGCAAGAGCCACATCATCGGAACCGCAGGGCTCGTCAAGGTTGTTCGTGTCAACGACGGACCCGTTGTCGGCGTCCACATGATTGGCGCTCGTGTCGGCGAACTGATCGGTGAAGCGCAGCTTGCCGTGAACTGGGAGGCGTACCCGGAGGACATCGCTCCGCTGCTGCACGCGCACCCGACGCAGAACGAGGCGCTGGGCGAAGCATTCCTCGCCCTGGCTGGCAAGCCCCTTCACGCGATCTGATCTCGATCGCGCACCCGAACTAAGCTAGACACAGAAGCGTTACTAAGGAGCATCACTGATGAGCGAATCCGTCAACCTTCCGGCACTCGGAGAGAGTGTCACCGAGGGTACGGTAACCCGCTGGCTGAAGAAGGTCGGCGACCGGGTGGAGGTCGACGAGCCCCTGCTCGAAGTCTCGACCGACAAGGTCGATACCGAGATCCCTTCGCCCATCGCGGGAGTGATCGAGGCGATCCTGGTCGCCGAGGACGAGACCGTCGAGGTCGGCACTGCGCTGGTGACCATCGGTGATGGATCAGGCGCCGGCGCTGCGGCTGAGCCGGTCGCTGCGGCTGAGCCGGTCGCTGCGGCTGAGCCGGTTGCTGAGGCTGCGCCTGTTGCTGAGGCTGCGCCTGAGCCGGTCGCGGAGGTTCCGTCGACCGAGGCACCCGCTCCGACCGAACAGGCTTCTGTCGCAGCTCCCGCTCCGGCGGAATCAGTCGATCCGGCGCCCGCACAGGAAGCTCCCCTAGCACCCGCAGCTCCCCCGACACCCGCGGCTGCGGCGCCTGCCGTAGCTGACTCGCAGGCCGGATACGTCACTCCTCTGGTGCGCAAGCTCGCCAACGATAACGGCGTTGACCTGGCTGGGGTCTCTGGCACGGGCGTTGGCGGCCGCATTCGCAAGCAGGACGTGCTCTCAGCTAGCGCAGCACCGGCAACGACGGCACCCGCCGCCGCCCCGGCGCCGGCCCTCGAGGTGTCCGCGCTGCGTGGAACGAGCGTTCCGATGTCTCGTCTTCGCAAGGTAATTGCCGAGCGCGCGGTCATCTCGATGCAGAGCTCGGCTCAGCTCACCTCCGTCGTCGAGGTCGACGTAACTCTCGTGGCGAACTACCGCGATGAAGTCAAGGCGGCATTCCAGGCCAAGACCGGAACGAAGCTGTCGTTCCTTCCGTTCTTCGCTCTTGCTGCTGCGGAAGCACTCACCGCCTACCCGATCATCAACGCGACGATCGAGGGCGACACGATCGTTTACCCGCAGCACGAAAACATCAGTATTGCGGTTGACACGGAACGTGGGCTGTTGACTCCGGTGATTCGGGATGCCGCGTCGCTCGATCTCGCCGGATTCGCAGCGCAGATCGCCGACCTGGCCGAGCGCACGCGCGATAACAAGCTGAAGCCCGACGAGCTGTCGGGCGGGACGTTCACGCTCACCAACACCGGATCTCGCGGAGCACTCTTTGACACCCCGATCGTGTTCCTGCCGCAGTCCGCGATTCTTGGCACGGGCGTTGTCGCCAAGCGTGCAGTGGTTGTCAGCGACAACGGTGGCGACGCGATCGCCATTCGCTCGATGGTCTACCTCGCACTGTCGTATGATCACCGGATCGTCGATGGTGCCGACGCTGCCCGCTTCCTGGTCGCGATGAAGGACCGGCTCGAGGGCGGCGACTTCGCAGCCAAGCTCGGAATCTAGTCGGCGCGCAGTCATCCCAGGTAGTCCCTGATCCGCCAACCGGCCTCGCCCTTCATGAGAAGGACGGAGGCCGGTTCGCTTTCTGCGGGGTCATCAAGGTCGAGTAGCGCGCTATTACCGAGACGCTCCGCCACCGCCACCTGGCTCGCAGAAATCTCCCATGTCGGTGCCGCACCGGTGCCATCCTGTACCGCACGCACCAGTGCCTGATCGGTGTCAAGCGCGGCGGAGCCGGGCTGGTCCACATCGTCGAGGCACAGCACCGACAGATCGCGGATACAGCGATCCCGAGCCTCCACGAGCGCGAGAAAAGCAGCGATAGGGTCGTCGCCGGTGACGGGCCCCTGCTGTGCGTCCGCGGCGAGGGTTGGTGCGGGAGAGGACTGCGCCGGGGCCTCGGCCGTGGCATCCGAACCTGACGACGGCACCACGACGATCGCCGCCACGAGCGCGCTTGCCACTGCGCCGGCAATGACCCACACACGCGGTCGTACCAGCGCAAGAGCCGCACGAAGTCGGGCGATCAGCGGTGTGATGCCGGACTCTATCCATTCGGGTGGCGAGACCGCGGACAACCACGAGGGGCGCGCGACACCCTCGGTCGGCGCAGCTTCGGCGATATGCCGCGGGATCGAACGAGGGGCGCTGGCATGAGGTTCTTGTTCGAAGTCGATGGACGAAGCGTCGCCAAGGGCAAAGAGATTGGTGACGGCCTCGTCCAGCCACACCACGCCCGGTGCGGGCGTCTCGTCAAACCACCGCAGAAGTTCCGCCGCCTGATCGTCGTGAACCAAGGAAAGAACTGATCGAGCCAATCCAGACAGCGCCAGCTGATCGTCGGCGACGCCGTGCTCGGTCGCCAGCAGCGCTGGCGGCATGGCGGGCTGGATAAGGCGCGCGGTGCCGAAACATGCAAGCACAGGAGCTCCTTCGCCAGTGAAGAGCACCGACTCGGCGCGCACCGCCCCGTGCACCACTCCCGCGGCGTGCAGGGCACTCACCGTCAGCGCGATGGGGGCGAGAACCGTGATCGCCTCGCCCACGCGTACGCGCGAGCGATGCCGCAAAAGCCGAGCCAGGCTGCCACCGGGGAGTCGCTCGAGCAGTAGCGCCGGGGATCCATCCGGAGCAGTCGCGAGATCCAACAGAGTCACGCAGTGTGGCCCGGAGGCCCGGGAGAGCGCCTCAATTTCCGCCGAGACGGAGAGCTGCGGCACATCCGGGCGAAACACCTTGATCGCGGCACTCGGCGCATCGGAACCTTCCCGCGTGGGATGCCCGAGGTAGACCTCCGCGCGCGGACCCTCGCCGAGCTTGCGCACCAGCCGATACCCGCCAAGGAATTCGATGCTCACCCACCCAGTGTTGCCAGCCGGGATGCCCGAGCCGAGCAATCCCCACCGGTCGGTGCACAAGCCCGGACCGCTTGATGCTGGGGAGGAGCAGAAACCAGCTTAGACTTCTGGCGTGGTCGACTTTGTCGTCACGGGGCTAAGCGCCAACTCCGTGCCGTACTGGGAAGCTCTTGAGCTTCAACGCGCAACCCATCGTGCCGTCGTGAGCGGAGCCTCACCCGACACCGTGATCCTGCTGGAGCATCCGTCGGTGTACACGGCGGGAAAGCGAACAGAGCCGTCAGAGAGGCCGACCGACGGCACAGCCGTCATCGACGTCGATCGGGGCGGCAAGATCACCTGGCACGGGCCGGGGCAACTCGTCGGCTACCCGATCCTGCGTCTGCCGCATCCGATCGACGTGGTCGGGTATGTTCGCCGGCTGGAGGGAATCCTGATCGACGTACTTGCCGAACTGGGCGTGACGGGCATCCGAGTGAATGGTCGATCGGGCGTGTGGACCGACAGCGACACAAAGATTGCCGCGATAGGAATTCGCGTAGCTGAGGGTGTGACGATGCACGGCTTCGCGTTGAACTGCAATAACTCGTTCGATGCCTATGACGCGATCGTCGCGTGTGGCATCGTCGGCGCCGACGTGACATCAATCTCGCGTGTTCTCGGCCGCGAGGTCACCACCGGCGAGGTTGCACCCCTTGTGCAGCGACGCTTCGAACGAGAGTTGGTGCACGCGTGAGCCACACAATGGATGCCGGGCATACCGAGGGACGCAAACTGCTTCGCCTCGAAGTGCGCAATGCGCAGACGCCGATCGAACGCAAGCCCGAGTGGATAAAGACTGTCGCGCGGATGGGACCCGAATACCAGCAACTTCAGCAGCTGGTGAAGGGCGAAAGCCTGCACACTGTGTGCCAAGAGGCGGGATGTCCGAACATTTTCGAGTGCTGGGAAGACCGCGAGGCGACCTTCCTGATCGGTGGAAGCCAGTGCACCCGACGCTGCGACTTCTGCCAGATCGACACCGGCAAGCCCGCAGATTACGACCGCGACGAGCCGCGTCGAGTCGCAGAATCGGTCACAAAGATGAACCTGCGCTATGCGACCGTCACCGGCGTGGCCCGCGACGACTTGCCCGACGAGGGGGCGTGGCTGCACGCCGAAACGGTGCGGCAGATCCACGACCGCAACCCGGGCACCGGCGTCGAGATTCTTGCCACCGATTTCTCGGGAAATCCCGACCTGCTGGGGGTCGTGTTCGAGTCACGGCCTGAGGTGTTCGCGCACAATGTCGAAACGGTTCCCCGGATCTTCAAGAGAATCCGCCCCGCATTCCGATACGAACGCTCACTTGATGTCATTACTCAGGCCCGTGCCGCGGGACTCATCACCAAGTCCAACCTGATCCTGGGCATGGGCGAGGACCGCGAGGAAGTCAGCCAGGCGCTTCGTGACCTTCACGACGCGGGAACTGACATCATTACGATCACCCAGTACCTGCGCCCCACACCTCGCCACCTTCCCGTGGCTCGGTGGGTCAAGCCCGAAGAGTTCGTGGAGATCAACGCCGAAGCGGAGGCCATCGGCTTTCTCGGCGTGCTTGCCGGTCCCCTCGTGCGCTCAAGCTACCGCGCGGGACGCCTCTGGGCGCGGTCGATGCACAGCAAGGGTCGTGACATCCCGCAACCGCTTAAGCATCTTGCCGACGCCACTCTGGGGTTCGCACAGGCCGTATCCTAGAGACATGGCACGAACGCAGAGCGGCACCCCGTCAGCCCCCAAGGAACCGGGTCGCATCAAGCAGATGTACCAGGTCTTCAAGATGACCATAAGGTACGACAAACTCGCGATCTGGTTCTTCCTTCTGGCATTCCTCGTACCCGCGCTTGTTGGCCTGCTGCTGGCCTTCCTGCTGTCGGCCGACCAGGTTCTGGGCTTCGTGCTCTACATCGTGTCCGGCGTGCTCGGTGGCGTGCTGGTGTTCCTGATAGTGCTGGGTCGTCGCGCAGAGCGCGCGGCTTACTCGCAGATCGAAGGCCAGCCCGGTGCCGTGGGCGCCGTACTCAAGAGCTCACTTCGTCGCGGCTGGACCGCGAGCGAGATGCCCGTCAATGTGAGCCCAAAGACTCAGGATGCCGTGTACCGCGCGGTGGGACGTGGCGGAATCGCACTCATCGGTGAAGGTCCTCGCAGCCGAACACAGCGCATGCTCGACGAGGAACGTCGCAACGTCACTCGCCTGCTGCCGAACGTGCCGGTTACGTTCGTGTACGTCGGGCCCGATGCTGACTCCGTGCCACTGTACAAACTTCCCGGAAAGCTGCGCGCTCTGAAGCCGGCGCTGCGGAAGCCCGAAATACTCGCGGTGTCGAACCGCCTGAACTCCCTCGGCAAGAACGGCCTCCCGATTCCCAAGGGTGTGGATCCGTATAAGGTTCGCGCGCCGCGGCCGCGCTGATCCGAACGCGCTGATCCCGGCCGCACTCACTCACCGAAGTACGAGGATCGTTCCCGCAAGTCGGTCGTGCATTCCGCGCTGGTCGCGATCCCAGATTATCGCGGGAATAAGAAGCAACAACAACACCGTTCGCACGAACGGCTGCCAGAACTTCAACCGACCTCCCTTATCGGGAACGACCCGCAGGCCCACCACCAGGTGACCGATGCCGCCGTTGAACAGCAGGATGACGACAACCTGCAGCACCGCGAAAACCGCGAGCACAGCCCACCGGTCGTAATCAAAGAACACGAAAGCCACAGCCGCTGCGACCGCCGAATCGATCAGGAACGCCCCGATTCGCCGCCCGAGGCGTCCCACCGATCGTGGTCCGGACTCGGGGAGGCCGAGGCGCCGCCCCGGCCAGTCTGACGGGGATGCGGGCTGGTCGGGCATCCTTCGACTCTACCGAATGAGCCACGCGTAACATCCGTGAAACAATCGCGTGACAGCCGCGAAACTAGCTGGCCGTACCCTCAGAGTGGCTGCGATTGCTGCCGACAAGCACCAAGCTCATTGGAGTCCTTCACATGTTCAGTGATTCTTCCGAAGTGCTCAAGTTCATCAAGGACACTGACGTCAAGTTCCTTGATATTCGCTTCACCGACCTTCCCGGTGTACAGCAGCACTTCAATATCCCGGCGTCCACTGTCGACGAGGAGTTCTTCTCCGTCGGCCAGTTGTTCGATGGTTCATCGATCCGCGGTTTCGCGTCGATCCATGAGTCGGACATGCAGCTGATCCCGGATGTGACGACTGCCTACATCGACCAGTTCCGCACCGAGCGCACGCTCATCATGATCTTCGACATCTACAACCCGCGAAACGGCGAGATCTACGGTCGCGACCCGCGCCAGGTCGCCAAGAAGGCCGAGAAGTACCTGGCCTCGACCGGCATTGCCGACACGGCCTACTTCGCCCCCGAGGCCGAGTTCTACATCTTCGATGACGTTCGTTACGAGGTGAAGCAGAACGCGAGCTTCTACTCCGTGGACTCCGACGAGGGTGCCTGGAACTCGGGCCGCGTCGAAGAAGGCGGAAACCTCGCCAACAAGACGCCCTACAAGGGTGGCTACTTCCCGGTTAGCCCTATCGATAAGCAGGCCGATCTGCGTGACGACATCAGCCTCAAGCTGATCGATGCCGGCCTCATCCTCGAGCGCGCACACCATGAGGTGGGCACCGGCGGACAGGCGGAAATCAACTACCGCTTCGACACAATGGTGCACGCGGCCGACGACATCCTGAAGTTCAAGTACATCGTCAAGAACACGGCGCTCGAATGGGGCAAGGTCGCGACCTTCATGCCCAAGCCGCTCTTCGGCGACAACGGCTCCGGCATGCACACCCACCAGTCGCTGTGGAACGGCTCCGAACCGCTCTTCTACGACGAAAAAGGGTACGGCGGCCTGAGCGACATCGCGCGCTGGTACATCGGTGGGCTTCTCAAGCACGCTCCTGCCGTGCTCGCATTCACCAACCCGACGCTTAACTCGTACCGCCGCCTCGTGCCCGGTTTTGAGGCACCGGTCAACCTGGTGTACTCGGCCGGTAACCGCTCAGCGTCGATCCGCATCCCGATCACAGGTACCAACCCGAAAGCAAAGCGCATCGAGTTCCGTGCACCGGATGCGTCGGGCAACCCGTACCTGGCTTTCGCGGCCCAGCTGATGGCTGGCCTCGACGGCATCAAGAACAAGATCGAGCCCCACGATCCAGTGGACAAGGACCTGTATGAGCTGCCCCCCGAAGAAGCAAAGCTCATCCCGCAGGTTCCCGGGTCGCTCGCGGAGGCTCTCGACGCCCTGGAAGCCGACCACGACTTCCTGATGGAAGGCAACGTATTCACCGCCGACCTTATCGAGACCTGGATCGCATACAAGCGCGAGAAGGAGATCACTCCAGCCGCGCAGCGTCCGCATCCGTTCGAGTATGAACTGTACTTCTCGGTGTAATCGCTTCTTCACGGCAGGCGCGGGCCGCATTCTCTCGGGGGTGCGGCCCGTTTCTTACCTTGCGCGGCGCCGCTAGTCGGATGTCGTAGCGCGCGCGACCGGCCCGTAGAACCGCTTCTCGAACACCTGGCGGGAAAGCCGTGTAACTCGCAGGTAGTCCTCTTCGAAGGTGCTCGCGGCTCCCGGCGGGTACTCGAGCAGGCGCGCCACTCCTTCGAGTTGGCGTCGGTCTTTCGGCAATACGTCCGAGGTCTTCGACGTCCACAGCGTCATCGCGGAGCGCGCCCTAGAGGCAAGCAGCCACGCGTCCCGAAACTTGCGGGCATCGGGGGCGGAGACGAGCCCCTCGGACTCGGCTGCGGCGAGGGCATCCAGAGTGGATGTCGTGCGAAGCCCCGGGATTCGAACCCCGTGCTGCAGTTGCAACAGTTGCACGAACCACTCAACGTCGCTCAGCGAACCCCGTCCGAGCTTGAGGTGCCGCGCGGGGTCGGCCGCCTGCGGAAGCCGCTCGGCCTCAACGCGGGCCTTGATGCGCTTGACCTCCCGCACGTCCTGGTCGGCGATCTTGTCGGGATATCGCACTTCATTTGCCAGCTCTTCGAACGCCGCCAGGACGCCGGGGTCACCGACTACCCCGCGCGCCCGGAGTAACGCCTGCGCTTCCCAGGTGAGCGACCACCGGGCGTAGTACGCGCGGTAGGACTCGAGCGAGCGCACGATAGCGCCGTTCTTACCCTCCGGGCGCAGGCCAATATCGAGGTCGAGCGGAAGGCGAAGATCTTCCGTAAGCCGACTGAGGGCGTGCACGATCTGTTCGGCTCGCCGCTGCGCGTCATCGTCAGTGGCACCCGCCGCGCGGTACACGTACATCACGTCCGCGTCGGAGCCGAAGCCCAACTCGGCCCCCCCGTACCGCCCCATGGCGATGATTCCGAATTCAATTCCGTCGCCGAAACGGTGGGCAATCGCGAGAGCCCCGGTGAGGATTGCGGTATTGATATCGGAGAGCCCGCGCCCCAGTTGCTCGACAGTCATCATGCCCAGGATGGCCGCGAGGGCGAGGCGCAGCACCTCGCGGCGGCGCACCGTTCTGAGGGCCAGCGCCGCGGCATCCTGATCACCATCGTGGCGCGCGACCGTGGCGTGGGTCTCTTCGAGCAAGAGCGCGAGCGACCGAGGGCGCAACTCGTCTTCGTTCTCGAGCCAGGCTGCCGCCTCGGGAATGCGTTCAAACAGGTCACCGACGAATTTCGATCCCGAGAGTACCTGGGTCAGACGCTCGGCCGCAGCGCTGGAGTCGCGCAACATACGAAGAAACCAGTACGCCTCGCCGAGGTCGTCGCTGAGACGGCGAAACGCAAGAAGCCCGTGGTCGGGATCGGCGCCCTGCGCGAACCACTGCAGCATCACCGGCAGGAGGTTGCGCTGGATCGTCGCGCGACGGGACACTCCCCCGGTGAGCGCGGCGATGTGCTTGAGCGCACCGCGCGGATCGTTGAAACCGATCGCGGCCAGGCGAGCCTCAGCCTGAGCGCTCGACAGCGACAGCCCGCTCTCAGGCAGCGCCGCCACGGCGGAGAGCAACGGGCGGTAAAAGAGTCTCTCGTGCAGGCGGCGAACCGCCTGTTTGGTGCGCTGCCACTGCTCCGTGAGATCGGCAGCGGTGGTAGCGAGACCGCTGGCGCGAGCAAGAACGCGCAGTGCATCCGGGTCGGTCGGCATGAGGTGCGTGCGCCGCAGCCGCGACAGTTGCAGGCGGTGTTCGAGAAGCCGCAAAAAGCGGTAATCGCGCGAGAACTCAGCCGCCTCGACGCGCCCGATGTACCCCTGCTCGGCCAGCGCTGCCAGCGCGGGAAGGCTCGCGACCTGGTGCACCAGCGGGTCGCTCTGACCGTGAACGAGCTGCAGAAGTTGAATTGTGAACTCAACGTCGCGCAAACCGCCCGGGCCTAGTTTGAGCTGGATGTCGAGCTCGCCGGAGGGGATGTTGTCGGTCACCCGCTCGCGCATTCGCTGCACCGATTCGACGAAGTTCTCGCGGGACGCACTCGACCAGACCTTGGGACTCACCGCGTCGACGTAGCGCGCTCCCAGTTCGAGGTCACCGGCGAGCGGACGCGCCTTCAGCAGCGCCTGAAACTCCCAGCTCTTGGCCCAGCGGTCGTAGTAGGCGAGATGCGATTCGAGGGTGCGCACCAGCGCGCCATCTTTGCCTTCGGGTCGAAGATTCGCGTCAACCTCCCACAGTCCCGGCTCTATTCCCAGGTCATGGATGCCGCGCATAGTCTGCATGGCCAGTCGCGTCGCGATCTCCACTGCTCGGTCGTCCGTAAGCGCTCCCGTGCCTTCCGCCACGAAGATAACGTCGACGTCAGAGACGTAGTTCAGCTCGCGCGCTCCGGCCTTACCCATGCCGATGATGGCCAGACGCGTGGCCTGCACCTCCTCGGCAGGGAATTTGAGGTCGCGACGGGCAACGTCCAGGGAGGCATCCAATGCGCCGCCGGCGAGATCGGCGAGGGCCTCGGCGACCCGATCGACGGCCGCCAGCGGGTCATGCTGCTCAAGGTCCCACGCGGTGAGTTGGGTGAGGTGGCGACGGTAGCGCACCCGCAGCGCCATCCAGGCTGCTTCGCCGGTGAGACCGTCCACCGAGGCGAGCAGGTCGGCGTCATAGTCCGCAGACGACCGCGGCGCGGCTATCGGCGATACCAGGGCCTGCAGTTCGTCGGGGTGGCGCGAGAGAAACTCGGCCAGCCCCGTCGAGGCACCGAGGATTCGGATCAGGCGGCCCGCGGCATCCTGGTTGCGAAGAATCACAGCGATCTCGGTCGGCGCGTGTTCCCTGAGAGACACGAGCAGACGGAGGGCTTGGTCGGGGTCGGCCGCGGATGCGAAGAACGGCACCAACTCGGGTGCATCGAGCTCGCCGAGGCGCTCGGTCGTTTCGCCGAGCTCGGCGAATCCGAGCCTGGCGAGCTCAGTCAGCGTTGTCTGCGCGCGCGGCATGATCAGGTGTTCTCGAGTTAGCTAGAGAATCTCGAGGTTGCTCTCCAGCTCGAAGGGGGTTACCTGAGCGCGGTACTCCTTCCACTCGCGCCGCTTGTTAAGCAGCACGTAGTTGAAGACCTGCTCACCGAGGGTTTCGGCAACAAGCTCCGAATCCTCCATGAGGGAGACCGCGTGGTCGAGACTCGCCGGCAGCTGGCTGTAGCCCAGCGCGCGGCGTTCAGCATCAGAGAGTTCCCACACGTTGTCCTCGGCCTCTGGCGGAAGCTCGTAGCCTTCCTCGATGCCCTTGAGCCCCGCTGCCAGCAGAAGCGAGAACGTAAGATAGGGGTTGGCCGCGGAGTCGATCGCACGGTATTCGACACGAGCACTCTGGCCCTTGTTGGGCTTGTAGAGCGGAACGCGAACCAGGGCTGACCGGTTGTTGTGCCCCCAGGTAACAAAGCTCGGGGCCTCGTCACCACCCCACAGGCGCTTGTACGAATTGACAAACTGATTGGTGACCGCGGTGATCTCGGGCGCATGGCGCAGCAGGCCGGCAACGAACTGTTTGCCGATCTTCGAAAGCTGGTAGTGCCCGCCCGCGTCGTAGAACGCGTTCGAGTCGCCCTCGAACAGCGACATGTGAGTGTGCATGCCGGATCCGGGATGCCCCGACATCGGCTTAGGCATGAAGGTGGCGTAGACGCCCTGCTCAATGGCGACTTCTTTAATCACGGTGCGGAAGGTCATGATGTTGTCTGCGGTCGTGAGTGCGTCCGCGTACCGCAGGTCGATCTCGTTCTGGCCAGGTCCCGCCTCGTGGTGGCTGAATTCCACGGAGATTCCGAGGTCTTCGAGCATGCGCACCGACCGGCGACGGAAGTCGTGGGCCGTTCCGCCGGGAACGTTGTCGAAGAAGCCTGCGGAGTCGACCGGCTCGGGCCTACCGTTCTTGAGCTTCGACGACTTGAGAAGGTAGAACTCGATCTCGGGGTGCGTTGAGAAGGTGAATCCGCGGTCGGCCGCCTTCGCGAGCGAGCGCTTAAGCACGTTGCGGGGATCGGATGCCGAGGGCTGGCCATCGGGCGTCGTGATGTCGCAAAACATACGCGCCGTGGGGTCGATCTCGCCGCGCCACGGCAGGATCTGGAACGTGGTGGGGTCGGGATGCGCGAGCATGTCCGCCTCGTAGGCGCGGGTGAATCCCTCGATCGCCGAGCCGTCAAAACCAAGCCCCTCGGCGAAGGCCCCTTCAACCTCGGCCGGAGCGATTGCGACACTCTTGAGCGTGCCAACGACATCCGTGAACCACAGGCGGATGAACTTGATGCCCCGCTCTTCGATCGTGCGAAGAACGAAGTCGCGCTGCTTGTCCATCAAGCTCCTCTTAGCTAGGGATTGGGGCCTTGCGGCCCTGAGAATAGGCTACTAGTTAGACTCGATCCATGACCGACCCCGATGCCGCGGCAGCCCAAGCGAATCTCAAGAAGGTGCGCACTCGCCACTTCCAGAGCGCAAAAGAGAACGGCATCAAGATCACCGGTCTCACGAGCTACGACCAGCTCACCGCAGGCATCTTCGATGAGGCCGGCATCGACTTCCTGCTCGTGGGCGACTCCGCCGGCAACAATGTCTACGGCTACGACACCACCATCCCGGTTTCGGTGGACGACCTCATTCCCCTCGCTCGCGCCGTAGCCGGGGCCGTGAACCGCGCGTTCGTCGTTGCTGACATGCCTTTCGGCTCCTACGAGACGGGGCCGGATGAAGCGCTCCACACCGCTTTCCGCTTCATGAAAGAGACGGGCGCTCACGCCGTCAAGCTCGAGGGTGGCGTGCGAAGCGCGGAGCAGATCCGTCGAATCGTGAGCGCGGGTATCCCGCTGATGGCACACATCGGTTTCACGCCGCAGAGCGAGCATGGCCTGGGGGGCCACGTGATTCAGGGCCGCGGCGAGGGTATCGAGCAGTTACTCGCCGACGCGCACGCGGTCGAAGATGCCGGGGCTTTTGCTGTGGTGCTCGAGATGGTGCCAGCCGAGGCCGCCGCCCGAGTCACGCGAGAATTGCGCATCCCCACTATCGGGGTCGGCGCAGGCCCTCACGTTGACGGTCAGCTGCTCGTCTGGACCGACTGGGCAGGGTTCACCAAGGGCCGCATCCCCAAGTTTGTCAAGCAGTACGCGAACCTGCGAAAGACGCTCGCGGATGCCGTGACCGAGTACCGCGCAGACGTCGCGGGGGGTTCATACCCCGGCCCCGAGCACTCCTACGCCGACTAACAAGCGACGGGGACTGACACGGGACGGGGACTGACAGGGCAGCACCCTAGGTGTTGTCCCAGTCCCTGGCCTCGTCCTGTGCCCACTTGCGCGCGCGCTCGGCAATGATCTCCGGTGCGCGAGCGGCTTCTTCCTTGGACTCGAAGGGGCCATCGCGATCGGATCCGAGCGACTGGGCACCCTCTTCGACCTCGCCCGTCTTGTGGTTGTACCACCACTGCGTCATACGTACCTCCGTTTGAAAACTAGAATCAACACTATGCCCCGGGACCCCCAAGGACACCTCGTCGCCGGAGTGGTTTCTGCACTGCGCACCGTGCCCGCACACATTGCCAGGCCGGAGTACGTCGGACAGGTCGCGCCAAAGCCCTATGACGGCAACGACATCTACTCCCCCACGCAGATTGATCTGATTCGCGAATCGGGACGGATCGCAGCGCACGCAGTGGAGGCCGTCGGCCAGGCGATTCGGCCAGGCGTCACGACCGAGCACCTCGACGGCGTTGCGCACGACTATCTTGTCGCGCACAACGCGTACCCCTCGACGCTCGGCTACCGCGGCTTTCCCAAGTCGTGCTGCACAAGCGTCAACGAGGTAATCTGCCACGGAATCCCCGATGACACAGTGCTGCAGAACGGCGACATCATCAACGTCGATATCACCGCGTTCGCTAACGGTGTGCATGGCGATCTCAACAAGACTTTCATCGTCGGCGACGCCAGCGAGCAGGTCACCGATCTCGTCCACAGAACTCGCGAGGCGCTCAACCGCGGAATCAAGTCGGTCGCACCTGGCCGTGAGATCAATGTCATCGGTCGGGCCATCGAGTCGTACGCGCGGCGCTTCGGGTACGGAGTTGTTCGCGACTTCACCGGCCACGGGGTCGGAACAGCATTCCACTCCGGGCTGATCGTTCCCCACTACGACGCCGCACCCGCCTACAACACCGTGATGGAGGTGGGCATGGTCTTTACAATCGAGCCCATGCTCACGATGGGTACACCCGAACATCCCGGAATCTGGTCGTGGGACCAGTGGGCCGACGACTGGACCATCACCACAACAGACAAGAGCTGGACGGCCCAGTTCGAGCACACCCTGGTTGTCACCGAACGCGGTGCCGACATCCTCACCCTGCCGTAAAGGACACAAGACACATGGCGAAGGCGCTCGGAATCGACATCGGCGGCACGGGAATCAAGGGTGCCGTGGTCGACACCACCACGGGCAAACTGCTGACCGAACGCCTCAAGCTTGCGACACCGGACGGCGGACTGCCCGATGACATCGTCGAAACCGTGCTGCAGCTCATCACCGGGCTCGGTGGACTCGAAGATGGCGTGCCCGTCGGCGTGTGCTTTCCCGCCATCGTGCGCAACGGCCGCACCATGTCGGCGGCAAACGTCTCGAAGAAGTGGATCGGTCTCGAAGCCGAGAAGCTCTTCGAGAAGGCCATTAAGCGCGACATTCATTTCGTCAACGATGCGGATGCCGCGGGCTTCGCCGAATCGCGGTACGGTGCGGCCAAGGGCGTTGCTGGACTGGTTCTGCTCACCACTCTCGGCACAGGAATCGGCAGCGCGCTGATCTACAACGACGTGCTCATCCCCAACTCCGAGCTTGGGCACCTTGAGATCGACGGCAAAGACGCCGAGAAGAGGGCGTCGTACGCCGCCAAGGAACGCGAAAACCTCAGCTGGGCCGACTGGGCCAAGCGCCTGCAGAAGTACTACACGCACCTTGAGTTATTGTTTTCGCCCGACCTGTTCATCGTCGGCGGGGGCGTGTCGAAAAACTACGAAGAGTTCTTCCCGCTGCTGCAACTCAGCACCCCGATTGTGCCGGCCGTGCACCGCAATAATGCGGGCATTTTGGGCGCCGCCGCCCTGGCGGCCCGCTCATGAGCGCGGCCGTGGCGGCAACGATGCGAGCATCGCAGTATCTTCGCTACGGCCCTCCGGAGGTTCTGCACGAGGCGAGCGTTGACGTGCCCCATCCCGGCCACGGCGAGGTGCTGGTCAGCGTGCACGGCTCGGGCGTCAATCCGCTTGACGCGCGAATCCGCCGCGGAGGACTCCGTGTCGCGTCCGGCTTCACGTTCCCCAAGGGGATCGGTCTCGATTACGCCGGAGAGATCG
>Ga0105048_10004124_pt1 | contig 23738 bp, 24 predicted proteins | sample MAT05_FD_78382 | JGI IMG/M metagenome (GOLD analysis project Ga0105048, IMG submission 78382) | Freshwater microbial communities from Lake Fryxell liftoff mats and glacier meltwater in Antarctica - MAT-05 | ecosystem: Environmental > Aquatic > Freshwater > Ice > Liftoff microbial mat | place... | reverse complement strand
GGAAACTGTCAGTGACTTTGTCGCTGCGGCTGCACGGGTGAACATCTCGAAGGAAGATTTGGAACTCATGCGCATCGCAATAGAAGAAGAGCGTGAACGCTCGGCGCGGGAGGATGGCTTTCCCGATGTCGATTTCGACCGGTGATCAGCCGTCAACAGGCTATATCTACGACACTAACGCCGTCATCTATCAGATTAACGGAGATGACGCACCTCGTAATCTGATCGGTACGCAAAAGGCTTTTGTCAGCGTTATCAGCGTTGGGGAACTTCATTTTGGCGCAGAGAAGTCGCAACGCACAGCAGACAACAAGCTGATGCTCAGTCGCTTCCTGGATCAGGTTAACGTGCTGATGTGTGACGTGACGACCGCAGCCCTGTATGGGCGCATCGCCTCCGAATTACGCCGCAAGGGACGCCCGATCCCGCAGAATGACATCTGGATCACCGCGATCGCCCTGCAATACGATCTGACGCTGGTCACCCGCGACGCCCATTTCGCACAGGTCGATGATCTCAAAACCTACAGCTGGTAAGTAACGAAAGCGACCTACGCCGTCAGCCTGTCGGCATTCTTGACGCTGTAATACGCTTGTGCTACGATGACGGTGCTTCATCATATAGAACAAGACGACCTACAACCTATCGAATCTCATCCAGAGCGCGCGAGGGACACGACCCGATGACCGCGCGGCAGCCCCCGGAGCGCCGGGAAGGTGCCAATTTCGTCTGATCGCCGCGAGTCGGTACGTCAGAGAGATGAGGAAAGCGAAACCGACTTCGATCGAGACGCCTTTCCTTATCATGATCGCATGATAACGAGGGCGTTTTGTTTTGGTGGCGGAGAAAGGTGGATTATCGTGCTTAACTTGACTGTCGATCAAATCATTGTGGATAAGCTGATCGCACTCGACGATGTTCAAAAACACCGGGTGCTGGCGTTCATCGAGGATTTGCGACACGGCATGGATGGAGAACGCGAAAGAGACATCGCAGCAGCGGCGGCGCAGGTGAATATCACCAAAGAAGACTTAGAACTCATGCGCCAGGCAATTGAGGAGGAATTTGGAACCATTGATCCCGACGAATCGCAGTAATCATCTGCTCGATACCAACGCGGTGATCGATCTTCTCGCAAAAAACACTGCTATGGTAAAGCTGAGTAACGAACTCGAAAATGTCTCCGTTCCTGTGTTTGTGATCGCGGAACTTTTCTTTGGTGCGGAAAAATCCGCTCGTATCGTAGCGAATAAGGCTGAAGTCGAATCATTCCTCATTGACCGCAAGGTCATTGGTTGCAAGGTAGAAACCGCTCGTTGGTATGGAAAGGTTGCAATCACTCTGCGGGTTAAAGGGCGCCCCATTCCGATCAATGATATGTGGATCGCGGCGCTGGCACTACAGTACAACGCCATTCTGGTCACCCGCGACGCCCATTTCGCGCAGGTCGATGATCTCAAAACCTATAGCTGGTAAGCAACGAAAGCGCCCACACCCATGACTCAACGCTACGCCAACCGCGTCTTCACCAACCGCCGTTACCTGGATGCCATCGCCGATCACGTCGTCATCTTCGACGGCGCGATGGGCACCAGCATTCAGCGCTACAACCTGACCGCCGCCGACTTTGGCGGGGATCGTCTGGAAGGCTGCAACGACTATCTGGTCATGACTCGCCCCGACGTGATCGAGGAAATTCACGCCTCGTTCCTGGCGGTCGGCTGTGAGGTGGTCGAGACCGACACCTTCCGCAGCAACCCGCTCACCCTGGGCGAATACGGCATCGCCGATCAATGTCTGACCATCAACCGCACGGCAGCGGCGCTGGCACGGCGCGCCTGTGACCGTTTCGAGCGCGAGACAGGAATCCCACGCATGGTCGCGGGCAGCATCGGGCCGTCTGGCAAGCTGCCCAGCGGCGATGATCCCGACCTGAGCAACATCACCTTCGACGAGCTGGCGCAGCTCTTTTATGCCCAGGCGCAAGGACTGGTCGAGGGTGGCGCCGATCTGCTGCTGATCGAGACCAGCCAGGACATTCTCGAAGTCAAAGCCGCCGTCTGGGGTATCAACCAGTATTTCGAGGATGCGAAAGTGCGCATCCCGCTGCAGGTGCAGATCACGCTCGACGTGAGCGGACGGATGCTGTTTGGCACCGACATCGCCAGCGCGCTCACCACTTTAGAAGCGCTGCCGATCGACGCCTTTGGCTTGAACTGCTCGACCGGACCGGAATACATGCGCGAGCCGATCCGCTACCTGACCGAACACAGCCCGCTGCCGATCAGCGTGCTGCCCAACGCCGGACTGCCGATCAACGTCGATGGCGAGGCGGTCTACCCGATGGAACCGGAGCCGTTCAGCGACATGGTGTCCGAGTTCACAAAATGGGGCGTGGGTGTGGTCGGCGGATGCTGCGGCACCCGCCCGGAACACCTCCAGAAATTGTACGAGAAGGTCAACGGGCATACCTACCAGGAAGAGCTCGATCACCGCGCCCGCCGCCGCGCGCCGCTGCCCCGTCCGACCGAATTCAGCGCCACCGCGTCGAGCAACATGCGCGCCATGCCGATGGTGCAGACGCCCGGTCCCACCATGATCGGTGAGCGCGTCAACACCCAGGGCAGCCGCAAGGTCAAGCAGCTCATCCTCGACGGCGATTATGACGCGGTGCTGCCGATCGCGTTGCAACAGGTCGAGTCCGGCGCGCACATGCTGGACGTGTGCGTGGCGCTGACCGAGCGTGGCGACGAGGGACCGCAGATGCGCGCCCTGGTCAAGAAGCTGTCGATGTCGGTGGAGGTGCCGCTGATCATCGACGTGACCGATCCCGAGGTAGCGGAGGCGGCGCTCGCGGTCTATCCCGGTCGCGGGATCATCAACGGCAACAATCTGGAAAACGGACGCGAACGCATCGATAAGGTGCTGCCGATCGCGCGCAAATTCGGCGCCGGCGTGCTGTCGATGACCATCGACGAAGTGGGCATGGCGCACACCCGCGAGGGCAAGCTGGCGATCGCGCAGCGCATCCACGATATCGCGGTGGACGAATATGGTCTGTCGGCACACGACCTGATCTTCGACGCGCTCACCTTTCCGCTCACTACCGGACAGGAAGATCTGCGACAGGATGCCGTCGAGACGCTCGAAGGGATTCGGCTGATCAAAGCCAATATGCCCGGCGTCATGACCGCGCTCGGCGTCAGCAATGTCTCGTTCGGGATCACCCCGGCAGCGCGCGGCGTGCTGAACAGTGTGTTTCTCTATCATGCGGTCGCCGCCGGATTGGATATGGCGATCGTCAATCCGGCGCACATCACGCCCTATGCCGAGATTCCAGAGGATCAGCGCAAGCTCGCCAATGACCTGATCTTCAACAGTGATCAGGACGCCCTGCCGCGCTTCATCCAGTATTTCGAACATAACAGCGTCGAGATGGGTGGATCGCAGCTCGAAGACCCGACCGCCGACATGACCGCCGAGCAAGCGCTCCACTGGCACATTCTGCACCGTAAGAAAGAGGGGATCGAGGCGCTGATCGATACCGCGCTCACCCGTCAGGATGCCGTCGGCGTGCTGAACAATGTGCTGCTGCCTGCCATGAAAGAGGTCGGGGACAAGTTCGGCGCGGGCGAGCTGATCCTGCCGTTCGTGCTGCAGAGCGCGGAAGTGATGAAGAAGACGGTCGGCTATCTCGAACAGTTCATGGACAAGCTGGAAGGCGTCACCAAAGGTGTGGTGGTGCTGGCGACCGTGTACGGTGATGTGCATGACATCGGCAAGAATCTGGTCAAGACGATCCTGAGCAACAACGGCTACACCGTGCATGATCTGGGCAAACAGGTGCCCGTCAATACCATCGTCGAAAAGGCGATCGAACATAACGCCGACGCCATCGGTCTGAGCGCGCTGCTGGTCAGCACCAGCAAGCAGATGCCGCTGGTGGTCAACGAGCTGGCGCGGCGCGGACTGAGCTATCCGGTGCTGATCGGTGGCGCGGCGATCAACCGCAAATTCGGGCGGCGTATCCTGTTTCTGGAAAATGGCGACCAGCCGTATGCGCCGGGCGTGTTCTATTGCAAGGATGCGTTCGAGGGGCTGGATGTGATGGATCGCCTGAGCAACAGCACCGGACGCGCCGCGTTCGTCGAGCAGAACAAAGATGAAGCCTATGCGGAAATGGCGAAACCGATCCCGGTGAAGCGGTCGCGCACGCTCGGCGGGGTCAGCACGGTGCAGCCCGCGCCGCACATCCCGACGCCGCCCTTCTGGGGCGCACGCACGATTCGTCAGATGCCGCTCGAAGTCGTCTTGCAGCATTTGTACAAGAACGAGCTGTTCCGCCTGTCGTGGGGCGCCACCAACACGCACGGCGAAGATTGGATCGCGCTGGAACGCGAATTCGAGGCACGGCTGGCACGGATGACGCGCGAGGCAATGACGAATAAAACGCTGCTGCCTCAGGCGGTCTACGGTTTCTTCCCGGTCAATCGCGACGGCGACGATCTGATCGTGTGGGATCATGAGGCGATCGCCGACGATCCGACCGCGCGCCGCGAACGCGCCCGTTTCAGCTTTCCGCGTCAGCCTTTTGGGGAACATCTGTGTATCAGCGATTATTTCGCCCCGGTCGAGACGGGCGCGCTCGACGTGATGGCGCTCCAGATCGTCACCGTCGGGCAGGTAGCGAGCGAGACGTTCGACGTGCTGCAAAATGCCAATGCCTATACCGACGCTTACTTCTTTCACGGTCTGGCGGTGCAGGCTGCCGAGGCGACCGCCAGCTATGTGCATAACACCGTCGTGCGCCAGGGACTCGCTGTCGGCGTGACTCAGGGCAAGCGCTATTCATGGGGCTACCCTGCCTGCCCCGACCTGAGCGCACACGCGACCGTCGTCGATCTGCTGCCCGCCGCTGTCACCGAGATCGGCATGACCCTGACCGAGAGCTACCAGTGGGTGCCGGAGCAAAGCACGGCGGCGATCGTCGTGCATCACCCCGACGCCAAATATTACAACACCGGGATCGACCGCGTGCAGCAAATCGAGGAAGCGTAGCGACGCATAACCATCCGTCCGCCTGCAGGGGTAGGGTGTACGCCATGCCCCACCATAAATGGGGGCAGAGGCACACCGGGCGTGATCTATCATCCTCAAAAAAGGTGTGATCATGACCGACTCGACCTATGAAGGACAAGATCCACGCCCGTCGCGCGGTATTTTCGCCGGATTTATCGTGGTGTGCATCGCCTCGATCCTGCTGGTGGTGTTGGGCGTGGGCTTCTTCTATCAGCGCTGCACCGCCGACTTCTGGCGCACCGACTGGCTCTATCCCGGCGCCGAGGTGGTGGCGGAAACATCGCAGTTCTTCTCGACACAACAGCGCATCCTGCTGACCGCCGACAGCGCTGCAGCCGTCGATCAGTGGGTCAGCACGCGGGCGGCACAGATCACGCGCGAGGCGGTCACCAGCGGCGATTTCAGCGCGATGGACACCGCGCCGGCTTACGTGCTGGAACCCGACGCCAGCGGCGGTACGCGGATCGTGTTCACCCAGTCCTGCCCGTAGAGACGCATATCATGAGTCGATCATGCTGACAAAACTCCGCATCCAGAATTTCAAAGGCTTCGACGATGTGGAGATTCCATTGGGTCAGATGACCGTGTTCGTCGGACCGAACAACTCCGGCAAGACGACCGCGCTGCAGGCGCTGACGCTGTGGTATGCCGGATACCTGAGTTGGGACGGCACAGTTGCGCCGCTGATCGATCGCCGTCTGTCTGGTGGGGACCGACCCCATTTTGACGAGCGCCCTGCTTCGATCGCCCGCCATGATCTCATTTCGATTCCCGTGCCACGCGCCTCCCTTTTATGGCACAGCACCCGGCACACAAACGGTGAAACCAGGTCGATCACGATCACAGTGAGCGGCAAAAAAGGCGGGGAAATGTGGGATGAAGGTCTTGCGTTCACGTTTGTGAATGAAGACTCTGTAGGTATAGAGTCGCACAGTGCGGGTCTGGTCTACATCGACTCGCTGGTGCCAGCGATTCGCTTTCTGACACCCATGTCCGGGCTGGCTTCGGTCGAGTCGCTGATCCAGCCAGGACGTATCAATGTGCTGATCGGGGAGGGACAAACGGCGCAAGTGCTGCACAATCTATGTTACGAACTATACGAGAAAAATGACGGCACCTGGGTCAATGTGGTTGAAAAGGTGCGCGCGCAGTTCGGATTGACGCTGCTTGATCCCATCTGTGACTCCGGGCGCGGCGAAACCCGCCTCGCATACCGCGATCGCGCCGGGATCATGCTTGACCTGGCTTCAGCCGGACGCGGAATGCTGCAAATGCTGCTGCTGCTGGCGTACCTGTATCGCAATCCCGGTGCCGTCCTGCTGCTGGACGAACCCGACGCGCATCTCGAAATTTTGCGCCAGCGCGAAATGTACACGCTTCTGGTCGATATTGCCCACGAACTCGACACGCAGATCATCATGACGACGCATTCCGAGGTCATTTTAGAAGCAGCACTGATGCAGAAAGACACCGTGATCGCCTTCACCGGCCAGCCGCACCGTCTGAGCAGGTCCGCCGATTTTGTAAAATCCCTCAGCCTGATACCAGCGGAAGATTATTATCTGGCGGATCAAATCGGTTGGGTACTCTACTGCGAGGGCACCAGCGATTACCCGCTGCTGGAGGCGTTCGCCGCGCGCCTGAGTCATCCGGTGCTGCCTTATTTGCAGCGGACATTCAACAAAGACATCGCTGGCAATAAGCCGAGCGTGGCGAAAGATCATTTCACCGGGCTGCGTGAAGCCTATCCCGATTTGTACGGTGTCGCGCTGTTCGACCGTGTGAGCGCTGCCAAATTGAAAGACACGCCCCCCGGATTGCGTCTGCTGTCATGGCGACGCCGCGAGATCGAGAATTATCTTCTCACCTCGGACACACTGCTCAACTTCGCACGTCTGTACCGATTGCGCGATCTGCTGCCAGCGGACGAGGCAAATCGTCGTGCTGCGATCATGCAGGAAAGTATCGACGCGATCGCGGAGGCGCTGACTATGCTCAATCGCCCCGCGATAGAGTCGGAAAATGTCAAAGCATCCGACGAGGTGCTGACTCCCTTGTTCAAACGTTATTTCAACGCGCTCGGTATCCCAAATCTGATGCGCAAAGCCGACTATCACCTGCTCGTCCCCTTCATCCCAGACGACCAGATCGACCCGGAAATCACCGAAAAGCTCGACGCGATCCTCGCCGTCGCCCGCCAAGCCCAACCCACACAGGACTGAAACCCATCATGCGCCCATCTCTGCTCACCCGACTCGACTCCCCGACTCCCCTGCTTGCCGATGGTGCGATGGGGACGCAATTGCACGCGCACGGCGTCCCGCTCGACGGCTGTTTCGACGCGCACAATGTGACCAAGCCCGATCTGATTACGACGGTCCACCGCGCCTATCTCGACGCCGGCGCCGACCTGATCGAGACCAACACCTTCAGCGCCAACCGCCTCAGGCTGGAGGAATACGGTCTCGAAGATCAGGTCGGCGCGCTCAACAGCGCCGGAGTCGCGCGGGCGCGCGAGGCGATCGCCGCCAGCGGGCGGACGGACGCCTACATCGCCGGGTCGGTCGGTCCACTCGGCACCGGAATCCAGCCTTACGGACGGCTCAAGCCGGAGGATGCGCGCGCTGTTTTTGAGGAACAGATCGCCGCGCTCGCCGCTGCCGGAGTCGATGCCATCCTGTTCGAGACCTTCACCCATCTCGACGAACTGCTGATCGGCGTCGAGGCAGCGCGCATCGCCGCGCCCGGCGTCCCGGTGATCGCGCACATGACCTTCACCCGTGACGATCGCACCATCAGCGGACACATGCCCGGCGCGGTCGCGCGGCGGCTGGTTGACGCGGGTGCCGACGTGATCGGCGTCAACTGTTCCGGCGGACCGGCGCAGATCGCCCGTATTCTGATCCAGATGCGCGAGACCGCTCCCAGTGCGCGGCTGACCGCCATGCCCAACGCCGGCTTTCCGCAGACGGTCGGCGGGCGCATGATGTACCCGGCGACGACCGATTATTTTGCCGACAACGCCCTGCTGTTCAAGGCGATCGGTGCGCGCATCATCGGCGGCTGCTGTGGCACCACGCCGGAACACATCGCCTCGATGCGCGCCGCGCTCGACGATCCCGCCCGTCCACTGCCCGCGCTGCCGCGAGTCAGCGTGCATGTCGAGAACGATGATACCGACGCCGAGCGTCCGTCAGAGCTGGCGCACAAGCTGGCGCACGAGTCCGGCTTTCTGTTCAGCGTCGAGATGAATCCGCCGCGCTCGCACAATCTGGACAAAATGATCGATGCTGCCGCGCTGCTGCGTGACGCGGGCGCCGACGTGCTGAACATCGCCGACAGCCCGACCGCGCGGATGCGCCTGAGTCCCTGGGCGGCATGCAGCGTGCTGCAAGGACGAATCGGCTTGGAGACGATCCTGCATTTCCCGGTGCGCGGACGGAACATGCTGCGTGTGCAGGGCGACCTCTTAGGCGCGCACGCGCTCGGCGTGCGCAATGTCTTTGTGGTCATGGGCGACCCGACGCGCATCGGCGATTACCCGGAAGCGATGGATCAGTATGATATTGTGCCGTCGGGTCTGATGAAGCTGGTCAAGCAGAAGATGAACGTCGGCATCGATCAGGCGGGCAACTCGATCGGACAGCCGACCAGCTTCACCGTCGGCTGCGCGCTCAACATGGGCGCCGACGATCCCGATAAAGAGATCGACGTACTGCGCAAGAAGATCGAAGCCGGGGCGGATTTCGCGCTCGGTCAGCCCGTCTTTCAGCCGGAACGGGTCGAGGCGTTCATCGCGCGCTACCAGGAGATCGCCGGGGAACCGCTGCGTCTGCCGGTGCTGCTCGGCGTGATGCCGCTCTACAGCCTGCGTCATGCCACTTTCATCGACAACGAGATTCCCGGTATCAGCATCCCGCCGCATATCCTGAAGCGGATCGAGGACGCCGGAGACGACGCCCCGCAAGAGGGGGTTCGGATCGCAGGCGAGCTGCTGGCGCAGATGCGCGATTATGTGCGCGGCGCCTATATCATTCCGGCGTTCGGACGCTACGAGCTGGCGGCGCAGATCATCGAGTCGGTGCGGGTGCGCTGATCTGGGTTTGACGTGCCAAATCCACCCGTCGGCTGCATCCGTATTTCGTCATAGAATGAGGCTTGAGCGTATATCACAATCACAGCTATCGATAACGAGAGGGAATGCCATGACGACCACGATGGTGGAACGCACAAAGATGTCGATGGAGGAATTCGAGCGGCTGATCGCATCCCCGGAAGCTGAAAGCCGCCTGGAACTCATCGATGGGGAGGTTGTCGAAAAGGCGATGGCAACACAAGAGCATTCATGGATCGTCCAGCGGGTTGGCTTGAAAATCGGCGCCTATATTCTGGACAACGAATTAGGCGAAGGCGGTCCAGAGACCCGTTATCGCAAGCTGGAAGATCACGCCAACAGCCTGCTGCCGGATTGGTCGTTCATGCTCAACGTGACCGAGCCTGTCACACGCGGCGCGGTGCCGTCGATGCCCGATTTTGCGCTCGAAGTGCAGAGTCCCGATGATTCGATGCCGCAGATGCGTCGCAAAGCCGCGATCTATCTCAGCCTGGGCGCGCGCCTGGTCTGGCTGGTGCTGCCGCGTCAGCGCATCGTGATTGCGCTGTGGGCGGATGGCGACGAGCAGCTTTACGGAGTAGACGACAGCGCCGACTTCCGCGATCTGCTGCCCGGTTTCATGGTGGCGATCCGGGATGTCTTCCCCAAACAGCGTTAGCGACGAGTGACCACGCGGTTCATCGAGGCAGTACGAAACCGCTGCCTTTACGTTCGCCCAACACGATTACGTCTGCGTGGGCGTATGTCAGCTATAATGACCGGGCATCCTCTGCCTGATGGTAAATCGAAAAGAGTCCACCGATGTCGGAAGCCAATAAGCACCTGCTGCGCCGCCACTTCGACGAAGTTCTGAATCAAGGACACCTGAGCGTCATCGACGAGATTTACACCGAGGATTACGTTCTCGACGCACCGGTGCAGACCGACGGTTCAGCACAGGCAGCCGGGCAGACGCTTGGGCGCGATGGACTCAAACGGCGAGTCACCTTGTTTCGCACCGCCTTTCCCGACATTCATTTTACCGTCGGCATTCTCACCGCCGAAGCCGATCTGGTCACGGTGCAGTATACGTTCGTCGGAACACACGACGGACAGTTTCGTGAGCTGGCGCCGACCGGCAGCACCATCAGTGTGATGGGCATCCTGATCGCCCGTGTGGTGGACGGGCAAATTTCCAGGGTGGTCAGTGTGTTCGACAGCGGCGACATGATGCGGCAGTTGACCGCCCACCAGAAACAGGAACACGGCTTCTTTCACAATCTGCTCGAACACGCACAAGCCATGTTCAAATAGCGAGCGAGATTCGACGGCAAGCGATGAGATCAGGCGGGATATGATGCGCGTCTACGAGCTGTCTTTCGAGCAGTACCCGATCGCCCGTCCGCTGTTTGCGGCTGCGCATTTCGACGAGGCGTGTCACGCGGCGGTATTCCTGGGCTGGAATCCCGCCCGTATTTTTGTCGATGATCCGATCGCACCGCGCGCCGCGCTGATGGCGCGCAGCTACGAGTATTTCCTGGCGGGGGATTCCGATACCGCGCTGACGGCTTTCATCGCGGATGCGCCCGCCGAAGTCGGTATTTTCCAGTACCTCTACGGCTTTGCGCCGCTCACGCCCGATTGGGCGCGTCCGCTGGAAAGCCTGCTGCCGCTGGAGCGCGTCGGACGGTGCAACTACCGCTGGATGCCGGGCACGCCGATCGACGACTGGCGGGCGCGGCTCGACGCGCTCAATGGGTCGGGGATGCTGCCTGGGACGGCGCAGGTCGTGCCGATGGACGAGACGCTCGCCCGGCGCGCCGATAGCGATCCTGGGATGTACCCAGTGCCGTTCGTGCGCTATTTCTGGCGTGATTACGCGCTCTACGACCGCTATGGCTACGGCATGGCGCTGCTGATCGACGACGCGATCGCCACGACCGTATTCGCGCTCTGCACCAGCCCGCGCGATGCGATCATCAGCATCGATACGCGACACGAGTTTCAGCGGCGCGGACTCGGCTGGATCACGTCGAGCGCCTTCATCGAGGAGACACTCCGGCGCGGGCTGCTGCCAGTCTGGGACTGCGACGAATTCAATCTGCCGTCGTTCAGACTGGCGGATCGGTTAGGGTTCGTCCAGGGCGCCCCCTTCTTCGAGTTGGCGATGCCAGAGCGTGCGCCGCTGCCACTGACTACAGGTCGGTGGGGCGCGGTGTCGGGCGGGTGGGCGCGGGTGTCCGAATGAGGTCGTCGGGGGCAGCATGAGACCCGCAGTGCTGCGCGCTGGGTCGTGGGTGGCGCTGTTTTTGGTGTATCTGGCGATCGCCTGCATGATCACCTATCCGCTGATCACGGCGCTCGACTCACGACTGCTCGGTCACCCGTTCGGGGATGCCTACGAATATACCAGCATGACCTGGTGGCTGAAGACCGCCCTCCAGACCGGACGCGATCCGTTTTATCACAGTCTGATCGCCGTGCCCGACGGGGCGTCGGCGCTGTGGCTGTGGAGCGCGCCGCTGCAATCGCTGCCGACGCTGGCACTGTCGGCGCTGATGCCGCTCACGCCCGCGTTCAACCTGGCGGCGCTGCTGACGCTGGCGCTGAACGGGATCGGTATGTTCATCCTGGTGCGCAGGCTGCACGGGCAGCACGGGCGTCACTGGAGCGCGGCGTTCGTCGCCGGGGCGGTCTGGCTGGCATATCCTGCCATTCAGGGACACCTCGGTGCAGCGCACACCGGGCTGATCACCCTGTGGGGCGCGCCGCTGTGGGCGGCGGCGCTGATCGCGGTCGGCATGGAGTCAGCGGCGGACGATCGTCGCGCGGCGATCGGTCGTATGGTCGCGGCGGCGCTGCTGTTTCCGGTCGCGCTGGCGGGCAATCCGACGCTGATCATCTATCTGATCGCCCCAGTCGGTGCGCTGATCCTACTGACCAGCGGCGCAGGCTGGCGGCGCGTGCTGATCGCGCTGATCCTGGGTGGGATCGTCTGGCTGCCATTGGCGGCGCCTTTCATCCTGGAGGGCGTGCGTGGGGCGGGGGCGCTCGCCGCCGATGTCGGCGGCGCGGTGCGCTACAGCGCGCCCGCGCTGGCGATCGTCGCGCCCGCCGTCGGACAGCCGCTGTCCGCGATCCTGGATTATCCGCGCGCGGTCGTCGGGCGCGAACCCTTCGAGCTGACCGGGTACATCGGCATCGCGGCGGCGGGGCTGTGTGCGATCGCGCTGCTGCGGCGCCGTGAATCGCGGCGCTGGTTCGTCCTGGCGATCGCGGCGTGGATCGTCTCGTTGGGCGCGCTGCTGAAACTGACCGATTCACCCGTGACGGCGGCGTTCGACGGCATCGTCACCAGCATCAGTCTGCCCTGGGCACTGCTGCAGGATGTGCCGGGATTAGCCCTGGCGCGGACGCCGGCTCGCTTCAATCTGACGGTCGGGTTCGCGGTCGCCGTCATGGTGGGCTATGGGGTGGCGGCGCTGATCGGCGGCGCACGCACCCAGCTTCAGGCAGACCCAAAGTCGCGCCCCGCAGCCCTCCCCTTCCCCCCAGGAGGAATGAAAAAACGGGCGCGCGCCACGCTGCTGGCGATCGGGCTGGTGACGCTGCTGGTCGCGGACTATCAGACCTGGTTCCCAGTGCCGACGACGCCCGGCATCGTGCCGGACGCTATCCGCGTATTGGGTGAGCGATCCGACATTCGCGCCATCCTGGACGTGCCGACTCTGCATCCATTGACCAGCAAGGAAGCGTTATTCCTGCAGACCGGGCACGGACTGCCGATCCTGCTCGGTCACGTCACCCGGCGCGCCCTGCTCGACCCGGCAAAAGCCGCTATCCTGGAAAACACGCTCGACCCGGCGCTGCTCGACTCCGCGCAGGCAGACGCCATCATTCTGCATCGTCAGTGGGATGATCCCGCCGCACAGTTGGAGACGCGGCTCGCGGCGCTCGCAGGCGTGCCGATCTACGAGGACGATGCTTACGTGGTTTATCTGCTGCCGGGTTACGAGGGTGAGGCGCCCGCCTGGACGACCGTCATGCCAGGGACGCCGACCCGCATCGAGCGCGATCCCCTGACGATTGCGGTCTATGCGCCCGCGCCGACCGGGGCGCTCTTTACAGCGGCGCTGGTGGCGGTGGACGGCGCGCGTGACGCGGTGGCGGCGCTGGATGGCGTCGAGGTCGGACGCTGGACGATCGACGGATCAGCCGCGCCCCAGGTGTGGATCGCCTTCACGCCGGGGTATCACACCCTGATGCTGGCGCTCGATCCGCCCTGTGCAGCGCCGCCGTCGCAGGCGTTTCGCTGTCGCGGGATCGATGTGGAATCAGTAAGTCTGACGCCGTGAGCACGTCAACGCCAGGTCGCGCGGCGAGCATGTTCGTTTTCGACGGCAAAGGCGTAGAGCGCGGCGAATTCGCGTCCCTGTCGATCGGGTGAAAATTGGCGAACGGCGCGCGCACGCGCGGCAAGTCCCATCCGCGCGCGCAGATCGTCGTCACCGAGCAGCCGCGCCAGCGCCGCTGCCGTCCCATCGGGGTCGCGCGCGGGCACGAGGAACCCTTCGATACCATCGGTGATCGCCTCGCCCATCCCGCCGACATCGGTAGTCACGACCGGCAGTCCGCACGCCATCGCCTCGACCGCGACATTGGCGATTCCTTCATTGACCGCGCTGTGCAGAAAGACGCCCGCCTCGTGCATCGAGGCGCACACGCCGTCCGGCGCCAGCCTGCCCATCAGCGTGACCTGATCGCGCAGGGCGAGAGCGTCGATCTGCGCCTCGATATCCGCCCGCGCTTCGCCCTCCCCGACGATGGTCAGGCGCGGCGTCATGCCATGCAGCGCCCGCAGGCGATGCAGTGCGTTCAGCGCATGTGCATACCCTTTGACCGGCAGCAGCGAGCCGACCATGACGATCCGCGTCGGATCAGGTGCGATCTGGGCAGGCGGGACGAAAAAGTCGAGATCGACGGCGGTATACACCACACGCGCCCGTTCGATCACCACGCCGAACGCCTCCCCTTCGCGCAGGATCGCCGCCGACACACCGTGATAGGCGCTCATACGCGGCAGGGTGGCGCGAAGCTGTGCGCTGTAGCGTTCCTGTCCGGGCTGATGCGGCATGATGGTAATGCCCGTCCCGCGCAAGCTGAATACCGTCGCTTTGCCGAACATGCGCGCCAGCGCGTGATTCTGAAACATATCCGGCGACCATTGAAAATGAAATACGTCCGCTGTGCGCGCCTGTCGCAGTTGTTCCGCCGACAAGCCCATCGGAAAGCCCGTCTTGACGCGCATCCATTGCGCGGCTTTGCGGGCGACTGTCTCGCCCTTCACCCCACCCCACACCGTGACCGTCACACCAGCGGCGCGCGCGAACGCGACCTGACGATGAATGAATGTGGGCGAGCTATCGTTGACCCCGAACATCAAAACGTGCATCGAAGCATCACTCTTTCTCGTTCCGTCTCATTGCGCTTACGCATCACGCATCGCACTAAAAGCCGCCGCAAGCTGTCTGGCAAGGTCGAGAAAGGCACGCGATGCCGAACAGAGCGTATACTCGCCGTGCCACAGCAGCCCCACCTGACGCGAGAGCGTTGGGCTGTGCAGATCGAGGCTGACAAGCGCGTCGGACGGCGCTTCCTTCAGGACGAGATGCGGCAGGATCGTGGGCAGCCCGGTCTTGGCGACGGCGGACAAAATACCGCTGACGGTGTTCATCTCCAAAACGACACGCGGCTGTACCCCGATCAGCCGGGCATTTTCTTCCCACAAGCGGCGCGTGCAAAAGGTTTTCGCCAGCATGATCATCGGCATCTCGTGCAGCGCAGCGGTGGCGATGCTGTACTGACCGGCAAAATGATGATCCGATCGTACAACAAGTGCCAGCCGTTCGACAAACAGCGCCTCACAGCCCACTTGGGGATGTGTCGGCGGGGTAAAGCCGATCCCGACTTGCAGAGAACCGAGATCGAGCCGCTGCTCGATCTCGTCCGCCGTCAGTTCTTCGACGTGCAATCCGATATGGGGATACTGTGCTGCGAAGGCTGCGACGAGCGCCGGCATCAGATAGGCATTGACCGTCTGCACCACACCGATCCACAGATCACCGCGTTGTACGCCTTCCAGTTATCCAACGCGACCCTCGCCTGTGCCAGTTCACGGAGTACGCGCTGCGCGTGATGGTGCAGTATGTCTCCAGCAGCGGTCAGGCGCACCCCACGCCTGGCGCGATCCAGCAGCGGGGCACCCACCTCTTGTTCAAGACTCTGTATCTGCTGCGAAAGCGCCGATTGCGAGACGAACAGCGTCTCCGCCGCCCGTGTGAAACTGCCTTCACGCGCGATCGCACACAGGTAGCGCAGTTGCCTGAGTTCCATTTTATTAGCCCTGCTTATCCGTATCATCTGTTCTATCTGTTGGACTCATGATAGCGCATCCTTTACAGTGTAATCCATCGAATCCAATCAGGAGTAAGGAACATGCTCAAGCGTATTGCTCTTTTGATCGCCGTCATCATCCTGTCGAGCGTGGCGCTGTTGCCAGCGGCGGCACACGACGGCGCTTCCCCGATCGAGGCGGATGAACAGGAAAGCACCGCAGCGGAGTATAGGGGCGCAGCGTAATTCGCGGTGGAAGTTTTTTGGGATAATGACGTAAGCGCTGGGAATGGGGCAATGCTCAACGTTTACAGACGCACGCAAATCAATACTGTTCTCACCCCCGCAGCCGCGCCAGCACCGTATCGCGCGCATCGCGCAGCGCATCACGCAGCCGCGCCGTCTCCGCCGCCGGACTCAATTTGGTCACGCGGTGACGCCCTGCCTCGCCCAACAGCGACACCGCGATCGTCCCCTCGTAGCCATTGATGATCGCGTCTTCCAACAGCCGGGCGAGATCGATCTTACTGCGATCGCCCGATGCCTGAAGCTGACCCTTTGCCGCGCCGCGCACCTGCATATGCCGACTGTGCCGGATCAGCGCGGCGATCTCGTCGTGTCTGGCACCCGCGTAGGTCAGGCTCGCCCAATCGAGCGTGAGCGTCACACCGTCCAGTGCCTCCAGCAGCCGCCGCGCACGTTCGGGCGTGGTCGCCATCGAATCGACGTGCGGCGCGATGCTGAACGGGATACCAGCGTCGCGCGCGGCGTCGCGCATCTGCGTGAGCGCACCGACCGCGCGTTCCCAGGCGGCAGGATCATCGTCCGGCGCGTGAATCACACCCGGTGAGACGGTCACGCCCGGCACACCCAGCTCACGGGCGAATGGCAGCAGCGCGGCGAAGGTCTCGATCTCGCGTGTGCGCCGCGCGTTGTCGTCGGTCGAGATGCGCGGCAGCATCAGGAACAAGTCACTCAGCGTCAGATTGTACAGCGCGAGGTCGGCGCGAATCTCGGCGGCTGCCGCGCGCGGCTGGCGCACTGCCCGCGTGATGGCGAGTCCCTGCCCTGGCGCGATGTCGGCACGGCGAAAGCCGAGACGCGCGATCGTGCCGAGCGCCTCGGTGAGGGTGAGATCGGGAAAAGACCAGGTGTGGCACGCGAATTCGATCACGAGGCGTTCACAGGCTTATCGATCAGGGCGCGCAGCGCGTCGCTGGCGTGCAACCCGTCCAGATCGGCGCGCAGCGCATCGGGTGTCAGCCGACCACGCCGCGCCACCTTGTGCAGATAGGACAGCCGAAACAGCCGCTGCGCGCTGCGCGCGTCGTCCTCGCTGCGCACATAGTACGTGATCCAGCCGCTTTCGTGCAGCAGGTGATGCGGCTCGGCGCTGCCTTCCGCGATCAGCACGTCCCGCAGCGCGCGCGTGAAGGGGATGTCCACCATGCCGCCGCGATGAAAATGCCCGATCTCCACCTTGCCGAATTTGAATTCCGTGCCGCCGAAGCGGTGCGGCACGCTCTCGATCCCGTCCCACGCCGCGATCTGGTCGTGCAGATCAGTGAGCATTTCGGCGATCGTTTTCATGCGTTGCGAAGCCTCATCTTCTATGGTGATGGATATTGTAGCAGCAGTCACGAAGGGGCGGGATGCGTCGTGTGCATTAGGCTGAATCGAGCCAGGGTGCGATCACAGAAAAGCAGCTATAGTTAAGCAGAGAAGTGGTAATCTCGACGATAGAACAAAGGGTGATCGCATGAACAGCGCACACGAGGTCGCCAAATATTTTTTGTGGCTTGCAGATGCAGAAGATGACGATCTCGTCTCCAATATGAAGCTGCAAAAATTGCTGTATTACGCTCAGGGATTTCATCTCGCCATCTTGGATGAACCGCTTTTTCCTGAAGCAATCGAGCGATGGGTGCATGGGCCGGTGGTGCCTGAGATTTACCACGCTTACAAGTCATATGGCAAAGATGGGATCGCCTATGGCGGTGACCTCGATCCGAATGATTTCGACCTCCAGACGCGGGAGGTGCTTGAAGAAGTCTACAAGGTCTATGGGCATTTTACGGCGAGCTGGCTGCGTCAGCTCACGCATGATGAACCTCCCTGGCGAGATACTGAGGAAAGATCGATCATCTCTCGTGACAGCTTAAAGCAATTTTTCAGGACGCGCGTGGTCGATGACGAAAAAGCCGCAGCGACCTAATCCTCCTGCGGACAGACGAATCAGCGCCGCTGATTCTCCCCGTCGTACAACCAACGATCAACAACCTTTTTTCAGCTTTCGCTATCATGATCATGGCAAAGATTTTTGTGTCGCTAACTGCAGCAATGAAGAAAAGGCGGCTGTGATAGACTGGTTATACACCTTCAGCCAGCGCACCTGGCAGGATATGGCAAACGCACCGCGCACCGGGGCGGGTTACGAAAAGTTGCCGCGTGCACAAATCAAAGCGGCTGTACCCAAAAACGTGACCGAAGAAGTCGATTTTATTGTTTTCCGCACCGGTAATGGTGGTCGTGTTGTCGGCTTTCGCGTCGATTTACTCTTTCACATTGTTTGGATAGATTTCAAGTTCAAGCTCTACGATCACGGATAATGCGCACCATAAAACAGGCGTAATTGCCGATCCGCGCGCCTCCCCCATGTTAGAATGGACGCCAGCATCCGTCCACACCACCGCCGCAAGGACTCCCGCATGATCGACCGCGTGCCCCTGCTCGACGCTATCGCCGCCGAAGTCCGCGTCTGCACCCGCTGCGCCCTGCACATCGGACGCACGCGCGCGGTGCCCGGCGCGGGCAACCCGGACGCCGAGATTCTGTTCATCGGAGAGGGTCCTGGGTTGCACGAGGATAAGCAGGGCGTGCCCTTCATCGGTCGGTCGGGCGACCTGCTGGTCAGACTGCTCGCGCTGATCGGGCTGACGCGCGCCGAGGTGTTCATCAGCAACGTGGTCAAGTGTCGTCCGCCGGACAACCGCGATCCCCTGCCCGACGAGATCGCATCGTGTGCCGACTATCTCGATCGTCAGGAAAGCGCGCTCGACCCGCTGGTGATCGTCACGCTCGGACGCTTCAGCATGGCGCGCACCTTCCCCAAAGCGATGATCAGCAAGATTCACGGCGTGGCGAAATTCGACGCCCGCCGCGCCTGGTTGCCGCTCTATCATCCGGCGGCGGTGCTGCGCAACCCGGCGCTGATGCCGGACATGGAGGCGGACTTCCGCCGCATCCTGACGCTGCTGTCCCAGGTGCGCGATCTGCGCGCCGCGCAGCCGCCGACCAGCGCCGCCGCTATCAGCGCGATCATCGATCCCTCACCGCCACCCCCCGCCGACCCGCCCGCGCCGCCCGACGACGATCTGCCGACGGTGCAGTTGAAGTTGTTCTAGCGCATTTTTACAACACAGATGCAAAAGGCGGAGCGCATCGGTTAGGGTAACCGAAAACAGGGAGGGGCTGAACATCCCTCCCTGCTGCCCATGTGGGGATGCGCAGGAAAAGCGTTACCCGACGCCGAACTGAAACAGGAAGGTCAGTTCGCCGTTGGTGGTCAGGATCGTATTGTTCCCTGCCGACCACATCAGCGGCTTACGGCCCAGGCTGGTCGGAGGGATCAAAAAGTCGATCGACTCGTTGAACGCGACTTCATTGGGCAGAAACAACACCTCCCCCACCCCGCCCGGTGCATCCGCCGCGAACAGGAAGTGCGGTGCGCTCACGTTCGAGGGCGAGTTCATGTCGACGTCCTGGCTGTCCGAGACGAAAAACAACCCGCTGTTAGGCAGCCAGCCCGCCGAACGGACGAACCGCTCCTGATCGATCAGCAGTATCTCGCCCGATTCCAGGTCGATGACGCGGAAAAAGCTGGTTTCCGGCGCTTTGCGTTGAATGAACGCGCTGGAAAGCTCACTGAGTTCTGCCAGCACGTAACGTCCATCCGGCGACACCTCGACCTGACCGAACGAAACTGCGTCCCCCGCGAGTTCGGGAATATCCTTCACCAGGTCGGTCACCCTCTCGGCTGTACCTTCGCTCAGGCTGTAACGCCACAACCCCTGATATTGCGTACCGTCGTTCTCGTCATCGTCCTGGCGTTGATCGACCGGGAAGACGAGCGTATCCCCATCGGGTGACCAATCGAGCGTGTAGGCTGTGAACGGAACCCGCACGCCAGGGAACGGCTCCGCACACGCTTCCGTCCCCAATGCGAGATCGAGGACACAGATTTCCAGGCGGTCGGAGTCGTCAGTACGCGGCACGTTGATCGGGTAGCGCAGAAACGCGATCCGGCTCCCGTCGGGTGACCATACAGGCGTGAGATCGAAATTCGCGGACATCGGTTCGGCGCTCAGGATGTTGCCACCGACTACCCCATCGTCTGTCAGGTTGATCAGGCTCAGCGCGTTGGGTTCGAACATCCACACGTCACTATCGCTCAGCGTGATCAGCGAGTCGGTCACGAAGATGAGGCGGGTGCTGTCCGGTGACCAACGCACCGACTCGGCGTCAAAGAGTCCCCCGATCATATCGTCGTCGATCGGGGCGCACGCTGTTTGTTCGCCTGCTGCGGTGTACAGACAAACCGTCTCGCGTTGGAAGTGTGCGAAGACCTCGCCGTTGGGCGCGAGGTGGGCGCTCGAACGGGCGGGCGCGGCATACAGCGGATAGGTCTGGACGGACTCCAGACGCAGCCCGGCAGCGCTGAATGTGGGGATGAGCGTCGCGGTCGGCGCGCCAGCGGTGGCGGTCCGGGCGGCAAGGACGGCGGCAGCCAGCGTTTGGGTGAAATTGGCGGTCGGCGTCCCCGCTTGCGCGGTTCGGGTGAACGCCTGTGCGACGAAGGCATCCACCGTCAATTGATCGGCGCTGGGGTCGCCCTGGGCGCGCAGGTGGGTCGGGGACGAGTACGCAGTGACGGACAACCCGGCGACGAGCAGCAAAAAGGTCAGCAAAACCACGATCGACAGTTTCGGTCTCATTATTTGAGTGGACTCCCTGAACGAACCATCCCCATGATGGGGCAGTATCCGTTTTTAGGCAAAACCAGTGGGGCGAGTCCCGCCTGATCGCCAGCGGCGTGCTCAGTGGGTTATACTTGAATCAGCCGCTGGCGATGAGCGGGAAAGCAGTCCGATCAAAGTCTCAGCCAGCCGTTCATAGGCGCCTGCCGGTGCCCTGTTTTCAAATTGATTCGGTTTCTTCTGTTCAGGACACAACCCCTATGTATCTCTCGCTGGTCTTTCACAACCATCAACCTGTCGGCAATTTTGAGAACGTGTTTGCCGAGGGGTATCAAAAAGCCTATGAGCCGCTGGTCGCGCTGATGGAGCGTCACCCGACGGTCAACGCCGCCATGCACTTCACTGGGCCGCTGCGCGACTGGCTGCTGACAGCGCAGCCCGCGTTTATGGCGCGCGTGCGTGCGCTGGTCGAGCGTGGACAGCTCGAAATGCTGGGCGGCGCCTACTACGAACCGATCCTGGTCATGCTGTCCGACGAGGACAAGATCGGTCAGTTGAACCTCCTCAGCGACGCGGTGGCAGCGGACTTTGGCGTGCGTCCGTCGGGGATGTGGCTGGCAGAACGCATCTGGGAACCGTCGCTGGCGCGTCCGATTCAGCAGGCGGGTCTCAAATACGCCATCGTCGATGACACCCATTTCAACAATGCCGGCTTCGACGACGCCGAGCTGTTCGGCTATTACGTCACCGAGGAACAGGGCGCGCCGCTCAACCTGTTCGCGTCGTCCAAAGACCTGCGTTATCTGTTCCCCTGGCGTCAGGTGGACGAGGTGATCGACTGGCTGCGCGGGCAGGATGCCGCCCATCGTGCCGACTTGAGCGCGCCGCCGATCGCGCTCATGGGCGACGATGGCGAAAAATTCGGCATGTGGCAGGGCACCTGGGATCACTGTTGGGGCAGCGGCTATATGGATCGCTTCTTCGAGGCGATCGAGCGTAACGCCGATTGGCTGCACACGATCACCCCAGGGGGCTACATGCGCCAGTTTCCGGCGCGCGGACGGGCGTACCTGCCGACCGCCAGCTATCTGGAAATGACCGAATGGGCGCTGCCCGCCGCGCGCATGAGCGAGATCACCCGCTTGCGCCGCGACATCGAGCGCGAGATTGACTCCAGGCAGACCAGCGATGCGGGACGCGCCGCTTACCTGAAAACGCTGTTGCGCAATATGCGCGGCGGGTTTTGGCGCGGCTTTCTGGCGAAATATCCCGAAGTCAATCACATGCAGAAGCGCGGCGCCTATACCAGCCGCCATGTGCATCCACTGCCCGACAGCGGCATCAAGCGGGACGCGCTCAAAAAGCTGTGGGCGGCGCAGTGCAACTGTGCCTACTGGCATGGCGTCTTTGGCGGTATCTATCTCTTTCACATTCGCGCTGCCAATTACGCCAACATCCTGGCGGCAGAGGCGCTGATCACCGGAGACAAGCCCAGACTCGCCGTCGAGACCCTGGATTTCGACCTGGACGGACGCGACGAGATCGTCGTGAGTGGCAGTCCGTTCGCGTTGATCCTGGCGCCGTCGTTCGGTGGCGCGCTGATCGAGTGGGACGACCTGCCGAGCCGGGTCAACCTGCTGAACGTACTGTCGCGCCACCGCGAGGGCTACCACGAGGCGTTGGCGGCGGCAGCGGGACGCGGCGATGTGATCACCCCGGCGGACTGGCGCTGGAACCTGCCAGAAAATGTGCATACCACCTGGGTACGTGCCAAGCGGCTCGGATTGGAAGCGAATCTCGTGGTCGATTGGCACCGTCGGGCGTCGTTCATCGATCACTTTCTGGGCGCAGAGGTGACACTGGCAGCGTTTGCAGGGGCAGCGTACACCGAGGCGGGCGATTTTGTCCTGGGCGCTTACGAGTCCGAGGTGAGCGGGGGCGGCGATCGGGCGGTCGTCACGCTCAAACGCGACGGGCGCGTCTGGGTCGAGGGGGTGCATCAGCCTGTGCGCGTGGAAAAGCGGCTGACAGTGGCGGCGGGCGAACGCGATTTTACCGTGGATTACACCGTGACCAATCTGGCGACGGCGGCGCTGACGCTGCGCTTCGGCATCGAGACGGTCTACGGTTTGGAAGGGGGCGACTCGGAATTGTGTTTCGTGGCGCTGCCCAACGGCGCCGTGAGCGGGTTGAGCGCGCAGACCACGAGCGAGGGCGTGAGTCATTATCGCGTCGGCACACGCATTCGCCAGATCGAGATCGTGACTGAGTCGGCGCAGAGCGGGGCATTATGGCGCTTTCCGCTGGCGCCCGTCTCGATGAGCGACGGCGGGTTCGAGCAGGTGTATCAGGGCACGGTCTGTCTGCATCTGTTCGCCGTCAGTCTGGCACCCGGCGCGAGCTGGACGAACAGCCTGCGCATGAAGGTCAGCGACCTGGCGTAAGACGGATTCAGCGTGCCAAACCTGTTCCGCCTACACCATTTGTAGGGGTTTGGCGTGCCAAACCCTGTTATCCAATTATGTTGCGCGCTGTAACAGGCGGCGCAGCTGCATGACCTCGCTCGCCTGGACTCCCTTCGGTCCGTCGGTCAGCTCGAATTCGACGGCTTCACCAGCATCCAGTTTCCTGTAGCCGTTCGACTGAATGCCGGAGTAATGGACGAATACGTCGGGACCCTCTTCCGGGGCGATGAAGCCATATCCTTTTTCGGCGCTGAACCACCTGACCACGCCGCGCAACCGTTGGGACATGCTGGCAGAAACTCCATACTGCTGTGACGCTGACTTTCGCCTGAGTCTAGGTCAACATCGACTCCGCTGTCAAGCCGACCGGACAAACTCAGTGAATCATGGATGCACCACGTCGTGCGACTCATAACAATGCGTCTGTAGAGAAAGTCGTGATTCACTGAAACTGGTCAAAACTCGCCCTTTACACCCAACAACCGTGCGCTATACTTCCCTCTCGCTGTCCTGACAGCCACAACTTATCCCAAAGCACAACGCGAACAAGTTTCAAGATTGTGTGAAAATGTGGGATAAGAAAGCCTTGACAGCGGAAACAAACGTAAAGTAAACTAACGACATACCAACGAACACAAACACGGTAGGCGGTGACGCCGCCGTGACGCACTTTAACAACAGAAGCGTGCAGACGAAACCAAGTAAGTTCAGCATACGGAGAGTTTGATCCTG
>Ga0105048_10004123_pt1 | contig 23746 bp, 16 predicted proteins | sample MAT05_FD_78382 | JGI IMG/M metagenome (GOLD analysis project Ga0105048, IMG submission 78382) | Freshwater microbial communities from Lake Fryxell liftoff mats and glacier meltwater in Antarctica - MAT-05 | ecosystem: Environmental > Aquatic > Freshwater > Ice > Liftoff microbial mat | place... | reverse complement strand
TGTGCGGGCGTGCTCTTCAGGTCGCGCACCAAAGCCCAGATCTCGGCGCGGTCGGCGATTCTGGGCTCGGCGCTTCCGCCTCAACGCGTGTTAGAGGTCTCCAGGGCTTGCGAATCATTGGAAGTCCTAAAGGCGGTGCCATCCTGCTCTGCCTTGGTCAACGTAATAGACCCTTGCATGCAGAGCCAACGACAGCATCAGTCGACCATGTTCTTGCTGATCGCCATCGCCGTGTTGATGCTGACCGGCACCACGCCAGCTCGTGGGCGGGGAATCGAATGGGAGACGCTCAACGATGAGGTCATGTCGCTCTACGCGGCGGGCAAGCACGACCGGGCCGTGGTGGTGGCGACGAAGGCTCTGGCGGTGGCCGAAAAGGAGATGGGTGCCGACCTCCCCTCGGTGGCCACGGACCTAACCAACCTTGCCAATCTCTGCTAAGCGCGGGACCAGTATGCCGCGGCCGAGCCGCTCTTCGCGCGGTCGCTCGCGATCCGGGAAAAGGCCTTCGGCAAGGACCACCCCGATGTGGTCTCTAACCTTGAGAACATGGCCGATCTCTACCGTAAGATGGACCGTGCCAAAGACGCCGAGCCGCTTGAAGAGCGGGCCACGGCGATTTGCGCGATCAATTGCTGAGGACGGTTGCCGCCATGGGGCTGTGGTTGTGGGGGGCCCGATAGCGCGGAGTCGTGCTCATGGCTGTAAACCTGACCCTCCCGTCCGGTCAATCGCTGTTACGCGTGACTACGTCTCGGGCACCGGTGACAACGACCTCGGCAAGATCCATTCCGGGTTCGCGGTCGAGCCGATCGGCACGACGGCGGTCGCGACTCTCGCGATCCAACCCAAACTCCGGCGGCTCGCAACCGACCTCGGCGGCGAGCCCGCCGCGATAGTTCACCGCGACGCCGCGGGGGCGGCGGAGGTTGTCGCGTGACAGAACTGCCCTCACCGGATGTCTCCCCGCCGCGACCGCTGAGGCATCCAAAAGTGCATCCGCCGGGCCTGACGGATCGATACGATCTGTTGGCTCGTGCTTCGCGCGTGATAGGGATGCCGCGCTCATGCGACTTGATGATCTGATCGTGGGACTGGACGTCCAACCGGTCGGTGTGCCGGTGGGTGGCGGCGTGGTCCGAATCTGTGACCTGACGGAGGACAGTCGGACGGTGATGCCGGGGTCGTTGTTCGTGGCGCGTCAGGGTGGAAAGAGCGACGGGCGGGCGTTTGTGGCGACGGCGGTGAAGGCCGGGGCGGTGGCGGTGCTGAGTGATGACGCCGCGCTCAGGGTGCCCGCGCCGGCGGTGTTGCTGCACGCCGACGATGTGCCGCTGGCCGCGGCGCGGCTGGCGGAGCGGTTCTACGGCGACCCGACCAGCCGCCTTAAGCTCGTGGGCGTGACCGGGACCAACGGCAAGACCACTACCACGTTCCTCATCCATCAACTCCTCAACGGCGTCGGCGTCCGCTGCGGGCTGATCGGGACGGTGGTGGTGGATGACGGGACGGAGGTGGCTCCGGCGCAGCTCACGACGCCGCCGGCGCTTGAGCTATCGCGGACGTTTGCGCGGATGCTCGAATCGGGCTGTGCGGCGGCGGCGATCGAGGCGTCGAGCCACGCGCTGCATCAGAAGCGGACCGCCGGGCTGAAGTTTGGCGTGGGCGTGTTTACCAACCTCACGCACGATCACCTCGACTATCACCACACGATGGAGGAGTACGCCGCGGCCAAGGCGATCCTGTTCGCGGGGCTGGGGCCGGAGGCGACGGTGGTGGTGAACGCGACGGATCCTTGGACGCCGCGGATGTTGCGGGATTGCCGGGCGCGGGTGGTGCGGTGCGCGGTGGGTGCGGAGGGTCATGCGGATCTTCGGGCGTTGATCCGCCGTGTGTCGGCGACGGGGATGGACGTGACGATCACCGGGCCTTGGGGTGAGTGGTCGCTGAAGCTGCCGCTGATCGGAACGTACAACGCGATGAACGCGCTGCAGGCGGCGGCGGCGGTGGCGGCGTTGGGGGTCGACCCGGCGTTGATCGCGACGGGTCTGACGCGGATCGCGGCGCCGCCGGGTCGGCTGGAGGGCGTGACCACGCCGGCGGATCCGTTCGCGGTGTATGTGGACTATGCCCACACCGATGATGCGCTGGAGCGCGTGCTGACGGTGGCGCGGGAGATCCTCGACGCCGGTGGCGAGGATCAGGAGCGGGCCCCCAAGCTGCACATAGTTTTCGGCTGCGGGGGCGACCGCGACCGTACCAAGCGGCCCAAGATGGGCCGACTGGCGGCTGCGATCGCCGATCGGGTGATCGTGACCAGCGACAACCCGCGAACCGAGAAGCCCGGCGCGATCATCGACCAGATCCTGACGGGCGTGGCGGCTGGCCAACGTGGGAAGGTCGTAGTACACGCGGATCGCGAGCAGGCGATCCACGCGGCGGTGGCGCAGGCGGAGGTGGGCGACATCGTCATCATCGCGGGCAAGGGGCACGAGGACTATCAGTTGATGCCCGACGGGGCGGGCGGGATCGTCCGCAATCACTTCGATGACCGCGAAGTTGCCCGGGCGGCTCTGGCCAAGCGCGGGTTGGGCGTCGTGCAGATCACGGCCACGAGTGGGGGGCGGGCCGGGAGTGGTGGTCGCAGTGGGGGGAAGCGATTGTGAACTTCTGGACGAGTGAAACCCTCCGCTCGGCGTGCGCGGGCACCTGGCTGGCGCGCCCGCCAGCGTTGGTGCCGCTCAACCTGGCGGGCTTGACGATCGATTCGCGCGGCGTGCAGCCGGGGCAGGTGTTCCTGGCCATCAAGGGCGAGCGGTTCGATGGGCACGAGTTTGTGTGGCAGGCCGTGGAGCGCGGCGCGGCGATGGTGATCGTCGATCAGACCGATTCGTTCAAGCCCGACGGGCTGCCCAAGCCGGCGCTGGTGCTGAAGGTGCCCGATACGCGGCGGGCGCTGTTGCGGCTGGCGGCGGCGTATCGCCAGAGCCTCTCGGCGACGCGCGTGATCGCGGTCTGCGGGTCCAATGGCAAGACGACCACGACGCGGCTCATCCAGGCATTGTTGTCGGTCAAGTTCCGCGGGACGGCGTCGGCGAAGTCGTTCAACAACGACATCGGGGTGCCGCTGACGATCCTGGCCGCCAAGCCAGCGGATCAGTACTTGCTGTGCGAGGTCGGCTCCAACTCGCCCGGCGAGATCGCCACGCTGGCCGAGGTTGTGCGGCCCGATGTCGCGGTCATCACGTCGATCGGCCGCGAACACCTCGAGCGGCTCGGTTCGCTGGAAGGCGTGGCGAAGGAAGAATCGGCGATCTTCGGCGGGCTGCGCCCGGGCGGCGCCGCGGTTATCACTGGCGAGACCAAGCTGCTCGACGAGCACGCCCGCGGGCTGCCCGCGGTCATCCGCTTTGGCCACGGGGCCCATTGCGACCTGCGGCTGACGGGCTTCGAGCACATCGAGATGCCGCCCGCGAGCACCGATGCCGATGCTGGGCTCGCCAATGCGATGCGGATCGAGGTCAACGGTCGGCGGAGCTTTGATGTGCCGCTGGTGGGCGAGCACAACGCGCTCAACGCTTTGGCGGCGATCGGCGTGGCGCGACGCTTCGGCCTCAGCGACGACGAGATCGCCGCCGGTTTCGCCAAGGCCACGGCGCCGGGCATGCGGCTGGAGCCGTCGATTGCTGGCGGCGTGCGCGTGATCAACGACGCGTACAACGCCAACCCGGACTCGACCCTCGCCGCGCTCCGCACCTTCGCGGCCCTGTGCTCCGGGGCGGATCGACGCGTGGTGGTGCTGGGCGACATGCTGGAACTGGGCGAGTGGGCTGAGGATGCTCACCGCGAGATCGGCGCGGAGATCCGCGGCATGGGTTCGATCGACCTCCTGATCGCTGTCGGCCCGCTGGCGGCGCTGGCCGGGGCGATGGTGGAGGCCGACGACGGCAAGCCGGTCCGCGTGGTGAGACTGCCCGACGTTGACGGTGATCGGGCGGCCCAGGCGGCGGCCCATCTGCGCCCTGGCGACGCGGTGTTGCTCAAGGGCTCGCGGCGGATGGGGCTGGAGCGCGTGGCGGCGGCGCTGGCGCAGGGGCCGAGCCCGGCGGTGCACGTCGAGCCGCGCCCCGGCAAGGCCAGCCTGGGCGGGACACGATGATCTATCTGCTCTTCGACTGGCTTCGCAATGACCTTGATCGCTTCGGGCTCTACCGCTATTTGCAGGTGCTCGATCAGGTCGAGTTCCGCGCCTTCGCCGCGACGGCGCTGGCGTTTGTGCTGGTGCTGGTCCTGGGGCGGCCGGTGATCGATTGGTTGCGTCGCAAGAAGATCGGCGACACCGGGCTGACCGACGCCGAGGGCCTGCGGGCCGCGGCGTCGAGCAAGGCGGCCACCCCGACCATGGGCGGCATCCTCATCGTGGGCACGATCATCTTCACAACGCTGCTCTTGGCGGACATGAAGAACATGTACGTGGTGCTGGGCATCATCGTCGCCGTGTGGCTGGCGGCACTGGGCGGGATCGACGACTGGCTCAAGCTCACCGCCGCGTCGCGGGCCGGCAAGTCGCGTCAAGGGTTGTACGCGTGGGAGAAGCTCGTCTTTCAGCTCGGATTAGGGTTGATCGTGGGGTATTTCACGTACAACTTCGGGAACCACGGCGAGGGTCCCAACCTTGCGCACGTGCTCAACTTGCCGTTCCAGAAAACCTATGAGTCCGCCGTCGGGTCGTTGAACGAGCACCTGGTGATCCTGCCGCGCTGGGCGTACATCACGGTGGCGGTGCTGTTGATCGCCGGCATGAGCAACGCCGTCAATATCTCTGACGGCATGGACGGCCTCGCCAGCGGGATCAGCGCGGCCGTGGCGCTGGGCTTCATCCTGCTCTGCCTGATCGCCGGCAAGGACGCGTGGGCCCGTTGGCTGCTGGTGCCGCATGTACCAGGGACGGACGAACTGGCGATCATTGCGGGGGCGATGCTGGGCGCGTGCCTGGGCTTCTTGTGGTTCAACTGCCAGCCGGCGTCAGTCTTCATGGGCGACACCGGCTCGCTTTCCTTGGGCGGCCTGCTTGCGTACTTTGCGATCGTTACGCGGCAGGAAGCCGTGATGCTGCTGATGTCGACGGTGTTCCTCATCGAGATCGGCTCGGTGGTGCTGCAGGTGAGTTACTTCAAGGCCACGGGGGGCAAGCGGATACTCCGCTGCTCCCCGATCCATCATCACTTCCACATGGCCGCCTGGACGGAGTCGCAGATCGTCATCCGCTTCTGGGTCTTGTCGGTGTTGATGGTCGTGCTGGCACTAGCCACGCTGAAGCTGCGCTAGCCGTCACGCCGAGGTCAGGCACAGACCAAAGTCACCGGGTTCAAAGACGTGCAGCCCCGCAGGATCGAGCACCAGCGCGAGGCGGGTGCCGGGGGTGAGCCCATCGCGGGCGGCGATCCGGGCCACCAGTCGCGGATGTTTGGGCGTTGAGCAGAACACGTCCATCACATCGCCGAGCGGCTCCACCACCGTGATCGGGACCAGCAGCTGGCTGGCTCCCTCGGGCGTCGGCTGACCCCCGAGCCCCCCGGGCACACGGGCTTCGCTCAGCGCCTGCGGGCGGAAGCCGATGACCGCCGGTTGCCCGACCAGCTTCTCGATCTTGGGGGCGATCGCTTCGGGCAGCTCGATGACGTAGGGCTGGCCTTCGGGGTCGCTGGAGCCTTCGATGAACTTGAGCCGGCTCCCCTCGCGCTCGATCTTGCCTTCAAGGAAGTTCATGGGTGGCGTTCCGACAAACGACGCCACGAAGCGATTGGCGGGGCGGCGGTACATCTGCAGCGGCGGGGCCGCCTGCTGGATGATCCCCTGGGCCATCACGATGATGCGGTCGCCCAGCGTCATCGCTTCTTCTTGATCGTGCGTGACGTAGATCGTGGTGGTCTTGAGGCGGTGGTGGATCGACTTGAGCTCGCCGCGGGTGGTGATGCGAAGCTTGGCATCGAGGTTGGAGAGCGGCTCGTCGAACAGGAACGCCTTGGGCTCGCGGACGATCGCCCGCCCCACGGCCACGCGCTGCCGCTGCCCGCCCGAGAGGGCCTTGGGCTTGCGGTCGAGCAGGGTGCCCAGTTCGAGCATCTGCGCCGCCCCGCGCACGCGTTTGTCGATCTCCGGCTTGGGCATACCGCGCAGCTTGAGCGCGAAGGCCATGTTGTCGTACACGCTCATGTGCGGATAGAGCGCGTAGTTTTGGAACACCATCGCGATGTCGCGGTCTTTAGGATGGACGTCGTTGACGACCCGCCCGCCGATCGAGATCGAGCCGCTGGTAAGGTCTTCGAGCCCGGCGATCATGCGCAGCGTGGTCGACTTGCCGCAGCCCGAGGGCCCGACGAAGACGACAAACTCGCCGTCGGCGGCGTCGAGGTTGAAGTCGTGAACCGCCACGTACCCGTTGGGGTAGGTCTTGCGGACGTTGGTCAAGGTGACTCGGGCCATGGGTGAGGCAGCATACGGGTTAGGCCGAGTCCGGGCCCGGACCGTCTGCCGGGGATGTCCCCAAAGGCATCAGTCCGGGCTGGCGGAAGCGTCCCGATCCGGGGTCCAGAATCTACTCCAAAACGATCCCCAATTTCGCCCCCGCGGGCGTGCGGACAGAGCCCCTTTTGCCTATGATGTACTGCCCTGAATCTCACAGACGAAACCAGTATTTTTCGGATTGTGTTTGGGTAACTCTGAGAGTGCGATCTCGGAGACCTGGTTCACGCCCGATTTTGGACCCAAATTGCGAGGCCCACCTTGCCCGACGCCAAAGCCTCCTCACCGCCCGTCAATGTGCCCGCCAAGAACGGTGCCGGCCACGCCGCCGCGACTCCGCCCACCATGACCAACGTCATGACCAACGCCGAGGCCGACGCGTCGGTGACGTCGACGACGGCGGCGTACGGCGCGGACCAGATCAAGGTGCTCGAAGGTCTGGAGGCCGTCCGCAAGCGCCCCGGCATGTACATCGGCGGCACCGGCATCGGCCCGTTGCACCACCTGGTCTACGAGGTCGTCGACAACTCCATCGATGAGGCCATGGCCGGGCACGCCACGCACGTCTGGGTCACCATCAACGCCGACGGCTCCTGCTGCGTGCTCGACAACGGCCGCGGCATCCCCGTCGAGACCAAGCGCGACCCCAACCCCGCCTACGACGGCAAGCCCGCCATCGAACTCGCCCTCACCGTCCTCCACGCCGGCGGCAAGTTCGAGAACGAAGGCGGCCAATCCGCGTACAAAGTCTCGGGCGGGCTCCACGGCGTCGGCGTTTCCTGCGTCAACGCCCTCTCCGAATGGCTGGTAGCCGAGGTCTATCGCGGCGGCACGATCCACTCCATCGGCTTCGCTCGCGGGCGCACCGTCGAGCCCCTCAAGGTCGTGGGCGATATCCCCGCCGACTCCCCCTTCAAGACCGGAACCAAGGTCACATTCTCGCCCGATCCTGAGATCTTCCCCGAAACCCGCTTCGACTTCACCACCCTCGTTAATCGCCTCCGCGAGCTGTCGTACCTCAACCCCGGCGTCTCCATCGTCCTCGTCGATGAGCGCGTGGGCGACGACGGCAAGCCCCGCCGCGAGTCTTTCAAAGCCAAAGACGGCCTCCGCGAATACGTCCAGCACCTCATGCAGGGCAAGCAGCCCGTCAGTGAGATCGTCGGCTTCCGCAAGGAAGACCCCGTCAACGGCCTCGTCTGCGAGGTCGCCCTCCAATACCACGACGGCTACAACGAGTCCGTCCTCACCTTCGCCAACAACATCCACAACAAAGACGGCGGCACCCACGGCCAGGGCTTCAAAGGCGCCCTCACCCGCACCATCAACGCCTACGCCAAAAAGAACGGAATCCTCAAGGAACGGGACCCCGCCCCCAGCGGTGAGGACCTTCGCGAGGGCCTGATCGCCATCGTCTCCGTCAAGCTCCCCAACCCCGCCTTCAACAACCAGCCCAAAGAAAAGCTCTTGAACCCCGAGATCGAGCCGTTCGTCTCCGGCGTCGTCAACGAGCGCCTCGAATCATGGCTTGAGCAGCACCCCGCCGAGGCCAAGCGCCTGTGCCTCAAAGCCATCGTCGCCGCCCAGGCCCGCGAGGCCGCCCGCAAGGCCCGCGAGCTGACCCGCCGCAAGAGCGCCCTCGACGGCGGCTCCATGCCCCACAAGCTCCGCGATTGCAAGACCAAGGACGTCGACCGCTCCGAGATGTTCATCGTCGAAGGTGACTCGGCCGGTGGTTCGGCCACGCAAGGCCGAAACGTCGAGACGCAGGCCATCCTCCCTCTCCGAGGCAAGCTGCTCAACGTCGAAAAGGCCCGCCTCGACAAGGTGCTGGCCTTCGAGGAAATCCGCACGCTCATCTCCGCCCTCCGCTGCGGGATCGGCGAAGAGTTCGACATCAGCAAGCTCCGCTACGGCCGCATCGTCATCATGACCGACGCCGACGTCGACGGCTCCCACATCCGCACGCTCCTGCTCACCTTCTTCTTCCGCCAGATGCCCGAGCTCATCCGCCGCGGCAAGATCTACTGCGCCCAGCCCCCGCTCTATCGCCTCACCTGGGGCGGCGGCAAGAACAAGCGCTCGCAGTACGTCCTCAATGAGTCCAAGATGGACGACGTCCTCACCGAGCAGGGCCTGGCTCGGGCCCGCCTGGTCATCCGCGACATCCTCGAAGACGGCGCCCCCATCACCCGCCGCATCGAGGGCGACGAGTTGCAGCGAGCCATCCGCGTCTTGCGTCGCCTGCACGAGCTGATCACCATCGCCGAGCGCCGCGGCGTCCGCTTCCCCGATCTGCTCGCGGCCCGAGCCAGGGACCCCGAAGGCCGTGGCCGGCTGCCGAGCCACCGCCTCCTCTGGACCGGCGGCGAGGCCTTCGCGTGGTCCGAGCAACAGGCCCGCGGCACGCTTGAAGGCCGCGGGCTCAAGCTGCTGGAAGTGGCCCCCGAAATCCCCCCTGTCGACGCCTCTGCCGAAGCCGCTGCCACTGCCGCTGCCGATGCTTCCACGAACCCGGTGGCCGCCGCGCCCTCTCCGATCCCGGCGATCGACCCGCGTCAGGCCGCGACGATGCGCGACCTGCACGAGAACAAGGAACTCGAAAAGCTCTTCGAGCAGCTCGAACGCATCGGCCTGTCGGTCGATGACTACTCGCTTATCCAAGAGCAAGCCGTTAGCGGCGAGCGGCTGCCGACCAAGTTCGCGTGGGAGCTGACCGAACAGGCCGCACCCACCGAGACAGCGACCAAGTCAAACAGCGCAAGCGAACCGCCGGGTGACGACGACGCCGAGCCCTACGGCGAAGCATCGTCGGATCAGCCCGCCGTCCGCAAGCCCGTCCGCGCCGGCCGCGGTGGGGTGCAGAACGGGCTCGTCGATGTTCCCAACCTGCCCTCGATCCTCGAAGCGTTGCACGAAGTTGGCCGCCGCGGGCTCGAGATCCAGAGGTTCAAGGGGCTGGGCGAGATGGACGCCGAGCAGTTGTGGGAAACCACCATGGACCCGGCCAAGCGAACGATGCTGCGGGTCAACTGGGACGTGGCCAGCGAGGCCGAGATGCTCTTCTCGATCCTGATGGGCGAGGACGTGGAGAGCCGCCGCAAGTTCATCGAGGAACACGCGCTCGAAGTGAAGAACCTCGACGTGTGATGCGGATGTTCGTTGCTCGCTTCGCCGCGAGTGAAGCGGCGGTCGTTAACGCAAATGTCGCGAAGATCGCAAAGGGTACCAAGATAGCCGTAAGCAAAGTTGATTCGAGTCGCGCACGCTGCCAAGCGTAATCCAACGGGTTCTCTTTCAGGCAAGCGCGTTCGAGTAGTTCAATCCCCAGGAAAGCCGGGGGTCTGGAGTTCGTTGGGTACCCTCCGCGCGGTGTCTTTTCCGCTCACCCAACGCGCGAGATTCAAACTGAGTTCTTAGCAGCTCCCCTTGGCGATCTTCGCGACCTTCGCGTTCAATGGACACGACGGAGTAACGGTCAGCCCAAGAGCACGGGCCGCGATCGGAACCCACCCTGGGGGGTCGCTCACCTTCCGCCGCGCAGCCGCTCGATCTCGGCCTCAAGCTCGCGCACGCGCCGTGCCAGGCCGTCGCGTTCCAGCGTGATCTCGTTCCCGCGTTGCTGCATGGCTTGCCGGGCCTGTACTTCCTCCGTCGCGTCCAGGAGCAGGACCCAGTCGTGCGCCTCTTCCGCGACCAGGTGAACGTCCGCCGCCACGCCCGGGGCACATTCCACCCAGCGCAGCGTGGCCGATCGGCCCGCCAGTGGGAGCAAGCCGGTGAGGAAGGGCGCCGCGTCCTCGATGGCCGAGCCTGTGGGCAGTTCGCCCAGGCCATAGCGGGCCAGTTCGCCGCCGGCCTCGATCACCTGACCTTCCGGCGAAACGCGCACGAACGCTGGACGCCGCGCGTCGAGCGCCACGAGGTTCAGATAACCCGAGAGTCCCTTCGGGATGTTCGCGGCCATGTGCCTAACTCCCTTGTCCACGCCGGCTCGCGCCGGTCAAGCGGCCCCGATCGCCCGCGTCGCCAGCGCCTCGAACGCCTCCGGCACGCCCGCGCCGCTCTTGGCGCTCCCTTTGAGAACCGTCCAGCCGCGGGCCGCCAGGTCGGCCAGGTCGGCGTCGTTGATCTCCCACTGAGGCAAGAGGTCGGTCTTGTTCACGATCACGACGAACGGCATCGCGCCGATCTCCTTGGTCGCCCGCTCCTGCAACTTGAGGGCCGTCTCCAGGGTGGAGCGCCGCGTGCCATCGATGACGAGCAGAAAGCCCGCCGCCCCGCGCATATGCGCCAGCTGCACGCCCTGAAACTCGTCCTCGCCCGCCAGGTCCCAGATCATCAGCGTCACCTCCTGCCCGGCCACGGCGATCTGTTTCTTCTTGATGTTGACACCCACCGTGGTGATGTACTTGTCCTCGAAGATCGAGGAGATGAAGCGGCCCACCAGGGCCGTCTTGCCCACCGCGAACGCGCCCAGCATGCACACCTTCTTGGAGATCATTCTCCCAGCATACACGCCCCGCGGCTCGACATGGCAAGCCGAGCTGGGTCGCTCAACGCCGCTGTTCGCCGCGGCACTGGATCTCGTCAGCCCGCAGGGCTGGACGAAGATAGCCGGGGGTCAAAGAGGCTCTGCACGCAACCTCCGGAGAACGAGCCGCGACACTCCCGCACGCTGACCGGGTGCAATCGATCCGCGCGTCATCGCACGTTGTGTTCAACGTGCGGCACGGGCCGCCGACTTCATCCACCGCTTCCACTCCGCGCCCTCACGGCGACCGCGGACGCAGCTTCACCCACTCGGGCTGCTCCAGGTAGAGCACCTTGAACGTCACGCGGCGGTTACGCTGGTTGTCGCGGTCGTTCTGCCCGGGCGTCTCGGGCTGGCCATAGCCCACGCCCACGCCCGCGAGCCCCTCCGTCGGCACGCCGCGCAGGGCCAGGATTGCCGTCAACCGGTCGGCACGGTCGCGGCTCAGCCGCGTATTGCGTTCTTCGGTGCCCGATGAATCGGTGTGCCCGACGATCTGCACCTGATACTCGATCTGCGCCGCGTCGGCCGCTTGGTGCAGCTCGAAGAGCCGCACGGTGAGCTGGTTGAGCGTCTCTTCCTGCCCGCCGGCCAGTTCAGTCTGTGCGAAAACGAAGCGGAGGCTGATCGTTTCGATCGCTTCCTTGATGGCGACGAGCTTGGTGGCGTCGGTGTCTTCGAGCTCGCGGTCGTCGTAGCCGCTGACGCCAAAGACGCGCGGGGCCTCGCGACGGGCCCGGACCACCCACACATGCCCCGCTCGCCCCTTGGCCTTGAGAAGCCCTTCGCTCACCGACAGGGTCGTGCCCGTCGGCGGCCCCAGCACCTTCTCGGCCCGACGAAGGATGAACTCCGGGTGCAGGCTTTGATAGAGTTCGCGCTTGATCTCGACATTGGCCCGGTCGACACCGGCTTCTTCGAGGATGACATCCGGATCCTTGGCGAAGGCGTCGCGCAGGACGCCGACGACCCGTTTGGAGCCGTTCTCCGTCACGCCCGTCAGCACGATGCCCGGCTCCTGCTTGAGCGTCGCCAAGAACCGGTCCCAACGCGCATCCGCGCGCCACGAGACGATCCCCCACCACGTCAAGAGCCCCACGATCACGACCGCGGCGATCGCGAAGTACGGGAACGCCCGCTTGTGGCTCTGCTCGGGCCGCTCGGCCTTGAGCAGCAGCGACCGCATGGGCTCCGCCGCCCGCGCGAACGGGGCCGTGTCGCCGGTGAACTCCCCAAGCTCCGGGCCCAGGTCGATCTGGACCTGCATGAAGACGTCTTGCAGCCGCAGCCGCAGGGCCTGCGGCGCGTTCCCACGAAAGACGATGGCGAGCACCGACTTGGTGCCCGATTCGATCCAGACAGTCAAGTCGCCGATGCGGAGCGAGTCCATCGACCCGCCGTCCTTGACGCCGAACGAGTCCTTGGCAAAGTCGCGGATGGCCGTGAGCATCCCCGACACCATGTCGGCGTCCTGCACGTTCCCCGCGTGGGCGACGACGTGGTGCAGCAGCAGCCCGCCGTCACGGTGGATCAGGAAGACCTGCTCCACGCGATACTCCAGCTTGTGCAGCATCACGATTTCGGCGTACCGCTTGCCCGTGCGCCAGGCCTCCAGACGCCAGCGCCAGTTGAAGCTGTCTTCGAGCGTGGTGTTGAAGCTCTGGATGAGCCCCTGCAGCGCGTCGTTGATCGACTTGCGGATGGCCGGGCCCATCACCGGCGCGATGGCCGCCACCAGGCTCCCCGGGTCGCGACGCACCGATTCCTTGATGGCCGTGTCGATCGTCGGGGCCAGCGCCCGGGCCAGCTTGTCGTCCTGCTTGGTGCGGACGGCCACCGCCTCCGGGAGCACCCGGATGATGTCCTGCGTGTACCGCAACGGGTCGTTGATCTGCCCCTCAAGCTGCTGAATCCGCCGCGTCTCTTGACCCAAGAGCAGCTCGCGGAGCGTGGCCAGTTCCGCGAGCCGGGCCGTTGCGTGGTCGGTCGCGGGCGGCGTGCCGACATTCGGCGGCTCGGGCCGCGCCGCGACGGCGTCGCGCGCGTCCGGGTCGGGCAAGCGCGGCTCGGGCTCGGGTTGGGGGCGGCTGGGCGTCATGCCCGGGTGGGGTTCGAAGGCTCGGGCTTATTTCTTGGGCAGATTGAACTCGTCCTTGAGCTTGATAGCCGTTTCTTGCAGCAGGTCGGCCAAGGCGAAGCGGTCCGCCTTCTCGTGCCGCAGCTCGCCGGCCACACGATGGATGGTCGCGTTGATCTCCTGAGCCCGCTGCTGCTGCTCGTCGCGCAGTGCCTTGCTCTGGTCCAGGATCTGTTTGCGGATGTCGCGGAAGGCGTCGGCGCTCTTCTCGTCCAACTCCGCCAGCCGCTTCTCGAGCGCCTTGCTCTGGCGGTCCAGCTCTGTGTTCAGTTCCCGATCGCCCTTCTGCCGCTCGGATTGCTCGTTCTTGGCGCGGTCGTTGAGCGCGTCGAACTCCTGCTTGACGTAGCTCTCCAGGGCCCCCAGCCGCTTGGCCGTGTCCTCGCGGAGGTCCACGATCGACTTGAACAGCCGTTCCTCAAGGCTCCGCGAGGTCCGCTCGGCCTCACGGATCTGTTGCCCGAACAGGATGTCGCGGATCTTGTCGAGGCTCTCAGGCTCCACGTTGGCCCGGGGGGCCGAGTTGGCCGACTGATCCGCATTGGTCTTTGGGTCGATCTTGCTCATGGGCGCGTTACTTCCAATCCCTCAGGCCCGACCCCGGCGGCCCCATGCCCCCGGATCCGGACCCGCCAAGCTTACCACAAATCCGCCCCCCACGCACCCTTCTTCTAGCCAACCGCGCGGTCCAAGACCCGGTCCGATATGCTCGCGCCCGATTCAACCACGGAGCCCAGCGTGCCTGAACAGGTCTCCCCGAATCTCACCCGCCGCGTGCTGATCGCCGAGGACGCCCCCGAGACCGCCCTCTTCCTCTCGCGCATCCTGATCAAGGACGGCTACACCGTCGACACCGTCGCCGACGGCGAGCAGTGTCTCGCCATGGTCGATTCTGTCCGCCCCGATCTGGTTCTTCTTGACATCATGATGCCCAAGGTCCACGGCATGGATGTCCTAAAAGCCATCCACGCCCGGTCCCAGGCCGGCACCCCCGTCGGCGTCATCGTCTGCTCCACCCGCGCCTTCAAGGCCGACATCGACCTTGCCAAATCGCTCGGCGCCTTTGATTTCCTCACCAAACCCATCCACCGCCAGCGCCTGCTTGATGTCGTCGACGCCTACTTCACCGCCCGCTCAAGCCCCGGTGACGCCGACGCCGCGCCCGTCGCACGCAACGTCCAGCATCAGACCTACGGCGACCCGCTCGAAGAACGCTACATACCCACCCTCAAGCACCTCCGCACCATGATCCGCCTCTGGGGCACGCGCGGCTCCATCCCCGTCCCCGGACAGCACGTCGTCCGCCACGGCGGCAACACCTCCTGCCTCGAAGTCCGCTGCGGCGACGAACTCATCATCCTCGACGCCGGTTCGGGCATCCGCGAGCTGGGCCTCGAACTCGCCAAGAGCCCCCCGCGCACCATCCACCTCTTCATCGGCCACACCCACTGGGACCACATCCAAGGCTTCCCCTTCTTCGCCCCAGCATACATCCCCGGCTTCAAGATCAAGATCTACGGCGCCTCCGGCTTCGGCAAAGACCTCGCCTCCATCTTCCACGGCCAGCTCGACAGCGACTACTTCCCCGTCGACCTGCGCGACCTCAAGGCCGAGCTCGAGTTCCTCGTTCTCCGCGACAACCCCGTTCACATCGGCGATATCGCCGTCCACTGGGAGCTCATGCACCACCCCGGCGCCACCGTTGGCTTCCGCCTCGACTTCGGCCCGCAAGAGCGCTTCGCCCGCGTCGCCTATGTCACCGACAACGAGTTCCTCCACGGCTACCTGGGCCACCCGGGAGCCGTCGAACGCCGCCCCGAGCTGCTCCTCCCTTACCAACGGCTGCTCGCCTTCCTCCTCGATGTCGACCTGCTCATCAGCGAGGCCCAGTACTTCAACGAGGACTACCCCAAGAAAATCGGCTGGGGCCACTCTTCCCTTTCCAACGCCTGCCTGCTCGCCAAGCTCTGCCGCGCCAAGCGCTGGCTCATCACCCACCACGACCCGCTCGACGACGACCAGATCCTCGAACGCAAGATCAATCTCGCCCGCCAGATCCTTCGCGAGATAGAGTTCAACATCGAGGTCAACGCCGCCTACGACGGCTTCACCGAGTACCTCGGCTGACCGCCCAACATGGCCCCTCCCTCCACCCCAGACCGCCCATCCCACGTCGTGCTCGCCGAGGATGATCCGGTCAACCAGGAAGCATGCGCCCGCGTGCTCCGCAAGCGCGGCTACCGCGTCTCCACCGCCGCCACGGGCCACGAGGTCCTCGCCGTCATCGCGCGCGAGCCCGTCGACCTGGTGCTGATGGATTGCCAGATGCCCGAGATGGACGGCTTCGCCGCCACGGCCTCCATCCGCGCCCGCGAACAAACCGCCACCGGCCAGCCACGCCTGCCCATCATCGCCCTCACCGCTCACGCCATGGCCGGCGACCGCGAGCGCTGCCTGGCCAAAGGCATGGACGGCTACGCCACCAAGCCCATCAACCGCCAGGTGCTCTTCGCCGAGATCGACCGATTCCTCAGCCCGCCCAAGCCCGCCAGCGCCGCGGCCCCGCCTGCGCCGCCGTCGGCCTCAGTCGCCCCACCTCTCCCGCCCGTTCATACCCAAGCCGCCCCCGACCCGCTCGACCGCGCCGCCCTCGCCGATAACTTCGGCGACGACCACGAGCTGCTCCACGATCTGCTGGCCCTCTTTGATCAGAACACGCCCAACCTGCTCACCCAGCTCGACGCCGCGGTGCGGGCTCATCAGGCCAAGGACATCGAGCAAGTGGCGCACCGTCTCGCGGGCGCGTTGAGCAACCTCTGCGCGATGACCGCCGCCCACGCTGCCAAGGCACTCGAAGCCACCGGCCGCGCTGGCGATCTCACCAGCGCCCAGGCCCAGCTTGACGACCTCGCCGCCAAGACCGCCGCTGCCCGGGCCGCGCTGGGTCAGTTCCTGGGCCGCGGCGACGACCCCGCCTTCACCCACGGCCAGCCCGGCACCGCTCTCCGCGGGCTCGACCGCGACGACGCCATCGTCCACGATCTGCTCAGCGCCTTGGGCACGCTCCTGTTCATCCGCACCACGCCCGATACCTTCATGCCCGTCGGCGGACAGCCCGATTGGCTGCACGGCTGTAAAGTCCCTGCGCCCTGCGATCGCGCCATGCTCACCACGCTCTTCCCGCTGCTGGAGAGCTTCCTCCCCGAAGCCGAGCCCATCTGGGACGCGGGCGGGCCGGCCGGCGGCGTGCCGGGCCGACGCCGATCCGACCCCTGGACCCAGCCGCACCCCGCCGGCGATGAGAACCCCGAGCTCTGTCTCGAAGCCACGGCCATCCACACCGGCCGCCGCGCGCTCCTGGTCGTCATGAGCGCGACCGCCGCGACGGCCCAGCGGCAGACGCTTCTGCAAGCCGCCCGCAACGCCGCGCTCCGCCATGAGGACGAGCTGGCGGTGCAGCGCCGCGCCCAGTCCGAGTTGATGCGGGCCCGCAAGCTCGCCGAGGAGGCCAGCGGGCTCAAAAGCCGCTTCCTTGCCAACACCAGCCACGAGCTCCGCACGCCGCTCAACGCGATCCTTCTTTACAGCGAGCTGGTCAAGGAAGATCTGGTCGAAGCCGGGCTCGCGCAGCACGCCGCTGATCTCGACAAGATCCACGCCGCCGGCAGCCACCTGCTGGCCCTTATCAACAACGTGCTCGATCTCTCCAAGATCGAATCGGGCCGTATGGATGTCTTCCTCGAGTCCTTCGACGCCCGCAAGCTGGTGCAAGACGTCGTAGACACCGTCAAGCCCGTCGTCGAGAAGAACGGCAACCGCTTCGAGATCACCCTCGACCCGGCCGTGGGAGAGATGCACTCCGATCTCACCAAGGTCCGCCAGGGGCTCATCAACCTGCTCTCCAACGCCTCCAAGTTCACCAAGCAAGGGACGGTCACGCTCGCTGCGGCCCGCAGCACCGACGCGCAGGGCCAAGCCTGGATCGAGTTGCAGGTCCGCGACACCGGCATCGGCATGACGCCCGACCAGGTCGGCCGACTCTTCCAACCCTTCACCCAGGCCGAAGCCTCCACGTCCAAAACCTACGGCGGCACCGGGCTCGGGCTCTCCATCGCCCGCGAGTTCGCCCGCCTCCTCGGCGGCGACATCGCCGTCACGAGTTCCCCGGGCAAGGGCTCCACGTTCACCCTCCGCGTCCCCGAACGCAGCGCGGCACCGCCCGCTTAATCACCCCTCCGCCACCTCGCGCGTGTCTAGACCGTCGTTGAGGCGACGGACCAGCAGATACACGATCGTCTGAGCCGCGCAGTACAGGCTCACCGCATATGCCGCGACGCCCAGTTGAACCAGCGCCACCCAGAACCCGATCAGCCATGCCGAGGCCCGCGCCGTCCAGCCGGGGTTGGTGCGGGCCTCGTCTCCCAGGGCCTCGATTGGCACGCCGGTGATGTGACCCAGCAGCGCCAAGAGGAGCATCACCACGGTCTGCAGCAGCACCATCGCCACCACGCTGATAGCCAATGCCAGGGCCTGATACAGCAACAGGCGCAGCGGCTTCCCGAAGACATAGGCATACGCCCGCTGCACGGCGTCGAACGCGTCCACGCCGTCACACGCCACGGCCGGGAGCAGCAACCCCTGCCCGAGCGCGTATGCCGCGAGCACCAAGGCGACCACCAGGCCGCCCAAAAGGAAGACCGGGAAGATCAATCCGCCCACGACATCCAGCCCCGGCAAGGAGAGCAGCAGCTTGCCCGCCACCCACAACAGCCCGCACAGCGCCCAAGCCAGCACCAGCGGCCCGGCTACGGCCCCGACCATCGAGCGCCACCGCCCCAAGCTGAAACCGAGCGAGCGGGTCCATGGCTCGACGAGATTCTGCCCAAACTCCCGCGCCACCGAACGCGACACGGCTCCCGCCAGCACGCTCGCCGCAGTCAGCGCGATCGGCGCCAGGATCAGCGCCGCCGTCAGCCCGCGGGCCAGGCCCGCCTGCCCCATCTCACCCATGGCAAACGCCGCCGGGCGCCGCAGGAACAAGTCGAGCAACGCATACCCGGCCCGCGAAGCATCGCCCGCGATCAGGTGCGAGAGCGCCGCCCGCCACGCCGCCGCCATGTCGATCAGCAGCACCGTCAGAGGGCCCGGCGCGGGGCCGCCAAACGCCGACTGCCACAGGTGGTCCAGCCCGAACACTAAGACCAGGAGCGCCGCCGACAACCCCAGCCGCCCCGGGGCCAGGGCCAGCTTGGGAACTTTCCACAACTGAGGCCAGAGCAGGTGCGCCGTGAGATCATCGAGCGTTACCGGAACTCGGCTCACTTTCGGGCTCGTCGGCGTCGTGGTGCTTGGTTCGTCGTTCATGCGGCCCCTTCTTGAATGCGGACGCATGATACCGGTCCGGCCCGCTCGCTACCGACCGGCCAAACCCCGGGCCCCCGGCGAACCTACGCTGATCCCGATGCTGAAATCGGCTGTGCACTGGGGCCTCTTCTTTGTCGCGCTGCTGGCCGCCGGGCCGCTCGCCTGGCTCATGACCGGCCCGCTTCGCGGCGAGGACGGTTCCTCCGCCACCATCCCCATCCTCAGCAATACTCCTTTGTCGGGCCTGATCCGCGCCGCATTCGCCGTCGCAATCGCCGGGGTCGTCGGGCTCGTCTCCGCCCGGGTCGTCAGCCTCAAATACGGCTTCTTTAACGCCGGCATGGTCCTGGCCTGGGCCGCCGAGGGCACCTCGACCATCGACTCGCTCATCCGCAACGACTCGCCGGCCAAGCTCAACTTGCTCAGCGTCGAGGCGGGCGTACTCGGCCTGATCGCCGTGGCGTTCGCGGTGGGCATCACCCGCCTGGCCATCGATGAGCGGCCGCTGCCCGGTGCCCGTCCGCCCGAAACGGTCAAGATCGCCGATCTTGGCATTATCTTCGCCATCACCTTGGCCGCGGCCGGGCTGGCCACCTGGCTCATCGCTCAGAACACCCTCAAGGGCCAGATGCTCGCCGCCGCCGCGGGCGCGGCGATCCTGGCCGCCGCGGCATCCGCCTTCGCCGTCCGCAAAGTCGATCCCGCCTCGATCATCGCCGGCCTCGCCGCCGCCGCGGTGATCGCCTTCCCGGCCACCATCCTCTTTCATGGCTCGGGCGGACTCGGCAAAGCCATCCTCGCCGACCAACTACTTCACGTCGGCCGCCTCGTGCCCCTCGATTGGCTCGCCGGCGGCTTCCTGGGGCTTCCCCTAGGTCTATCCCTCGGGAGCTGGCTCAACGAATTCCGCCAGAAACCCACTGGCAGGCTGATCGCAACCGTTTAGCGAGGCGCGAGCCCCTATCGGGGCATTCTCAGCATCGAAGAGGAGCCAAGCAAGTTTCGACCTTGGCCCGCCGCTAGTATTCGTCCAGATCGTTCAAACGTCGCGGGAATACGGAGATGACTATGACGACGTCCGTTGAGCCGATTTCTGGTCCCAAGCCCACTCAGGCTGCGACCATGGTGGATATTCAGTCGAGCCGCGATAACCGCAACGTCGCGATCGACAGGGTGGGGGTCAAAGATGTCACCTACCCCATCACGTTGAAGGTCCCCAACAGCGACAAGCCGCAGACGACGGTGGCCAGTATCAATATGTACGTCGCACTTCCCCACCACAAAAAGGGGACGCACATGAGCCGGTTTCTGGAGGTACTCAATCAAGAGACCTCCGAGCCGCTGACGCCTGAAATGATCCCGGGGATTGCCCGGGCGATCTGCAAGCGGCTCGATGCGGCCGAGGCCCACTTTGAGGCGAAGTTCACCTACTTCATCAAAAAGCTCGCCCCGGTCACCGGCACCCCGGGGTTGATGGACTATCGGGTGAGCTTCGAGTGCACGGCCAACGGCGTGGAAGACTTCATCATGGGCGTGTCGGCTCCGGCGACCAGCCTGTGCCCGTGCTCCAAGGAAATCAGTGACTACGGGGCCCACAACCAGCGTTGCCAGATTTCGGCCAAGGTCCGGTTCAAGGGCAACTACTGGATCGAGGACCTGGTCAAGCACCTTGAGTCGGCGGCCAGCACGCAGGTCTTCGCGACGCTCAAGCGGCCCGACGAGAAGTGGGTGACCGAGCGGGCGTTTGAGAATCCCAAGTTTGTCGAGGACATCGTCCGCGACCTGGCCGTCTCGCTCAACGGCGACGACCGGATCCTGTGGTACTCGATCGATTCGGAGAACTTCGAATCGATCCACAACCACAACGCGTATGCCCAACTGAGCCGCGACAAGCGCATCGCGACGGCGTGAAAAGCGGATCGTTCGCCCCGGCGCGGCCGACGGGCCGATACTGCTGGTGCCGGCGCGGTGGTTCCGCGCGGCCCGAGGGCCCGGCCAGATGATCCGCGACCTGATTCCGAGCATGTTCCATCGTCGGCTGGCCTTGCTGGGGGTGCTATTGACCGCGGGCCTGGCGCTCCCGGCGCTGCAGCTCTCGCGTCTCACGCTGGTTCGCGGCGAGGAGCTGCGACGCGAAGCGGAAGCCAAGCTTCGAGTTGAGCGGCCTTTGATGGCCTCGCGCGGGAAGATCCTCGACCGCAAGGGCCGGGTGCTGGCGGTCGATCGGCCCTCGTACGACCTGGCGATCGACTACCCAGTGCTGACGGGACAATGGGCCTTTACGCAGGCGGCGCGGCGGGCGCGGCAGTCGGTCGGGAGCGGCTGGACGGAGCTCAACCCTGTGCAGCGGGAGGAGCTGATCCAGACGTTTCAGCCGGAGTTCCAGGCCGTGATCGAGGAGTCGACGCGGACGTTCTGCCGGTTGACGGGCTTGACGGCGGAGCAGTTCCAGGAGCGGCGCGACAAGATCATCGCGGAGGTGGCGCGGGCGGCCAGCAACGTTCACGAGCGCGAGCGGCTCAAGCGGGCCGAGTCGATGGCACGGGGGCGCGAGATGGCGGCGGAGGACATCCCGCTGGCCGACGTGTCGCGGCCCATCCGCGAGCAGACGACGGCCCACATCATCATGCGGGGGGTCGACGACCAGATCGGGTTCAAGCTGTTGCCGCTGGCCGACCCGGGGAGCGGGGCGGCGGGCGCGGGGGTGAACTTTCTGCCTGGCTTGCGCGTGTTCGATGCGTCGGGGCGGGACTATCCGCACGAGCGGATGGAGGTGCTGATCGACAAGTCGACGTTCCCGGGGCCGCTGAAGGCCGAGCAGCCGGTGAAGGTGCTGCTGACGGGTGTGGCGACGCATGTTCTGGGGTGGATGCGGCAGTCGTATTCGGCGGAGGATGTGGCCAGTCGACAGATTCGCCTCGGGGACAAGAGCGACGACGACGACCGCGGCTCGTACCAGCCCGGCGATCGGGCGGGGGCGGCGGGGCTGGAGCGGTCGGCGGAGTTCGTGCTGCGCGGGGCGCGGGGGCGGCTGATCGAGCAGCTCGAAACCGGCGCGCAATCGCGGGTCGATTCGGCGGGCGGGCGCGACGTGTCGGTCACGGTGGACATCCAGTTGCAGGCGCGGATCCAGGCGCTCTTGAGCCCGGAGCTGGGCTTGACGGTGGTGCAGCCGTGGCACAACAACCACTCGGTGGCGGTGAACACGCCCTTGCCGGCGGCGGCGGTGGTGATCGAGGTGGCGACGGGGGACGTGGTGGCGCTGGTGTCGATGCCGAGCTTCACGCGGGCGGACTTGGCGGAGCGGCCCGAGGAAGTGTTCAACGATCCGATTTCGTCGGCGTTCATCAATCGCGCGATCGAGAAGCCCTACCCGCCGGGGTCGATCGTCAAGCCGCTGATCGTGAACGCGGCGGTGGCGGCGGGGGTGGCGGATGTGAACCAGCGGATCGCGTGCCAGGGGCACTTGTATCCCGATCGACCCGACCAGTTTCAGTGTTGGGTCAAGAAGCAGTTTCAGACGACTCACAACGCGCTGCTCGGGGGTGATCTGTCGGCCGGCGACGCCTTGATGGTGTCGTGCAACATTTACTTCTATCAACTCGGGCGGGCGCTTGGCCCGGAGAAGATCATCGACTGGTACGGCCAGTTTGGCGTGGGGCGTAGGAGCGGCGTGATTCATCCGCACCTGGGGATCGGTCGGCAGTTTGACGGTCAGGCGGGCGACGAGCGCGGCGCGGGCAAGACGACGCTGGCGGAGGCGACGCTGATGGGGATCGGACAGGGGCCGGTGTCGTGGACGCCGCTGCACGCGGCGGACTCGTTTGCGACGCTGGCGCGGGGCGGCGTGCGGTTGCTCCCGCGGGTGCGCCGCGATGCGCCGGCGGCACGCGAGGACCTGCGGCTAGATCAGGCGGCGGTGGCGGCGGCGCTGGAAGGGCTGCGGCGTGCCGTGAGCGACGAGCGCGGCTCGGGGCATCATGTCACAGTGCCCGACGCGCTGGGCAACCAGGTGCGCGAGCTGACGTTCAACGCGTCGCGGGTGACGGTGTGGGGCAAGTCGGGCACGGCGGACGCGCCGGCGATCTTGTCCAAGCCGCAGGAGGGCGAGCGGCGCAATGTCTTGCGTGACGGGGACCATTCGTGGTTCGTGGGCCTGGTCGCGCCGACGGGCGAGCCGCCGCGGTACGCGATCGCGGTGGTGGTGGACTACGGCGGCAGCGGCGGGCGCGTGGCGGGGCCGATCGCCAACCAGATTATTCATGCATTGATCGCGGAGGGGTATTTGTAGGGAGAAGTGGCAGAGTGGCGGAGTGGGGCGTTTGCACTGTTCGGAGGATGAGCAAATGGTCTTGGTCTACGCGGCTCTGGGTTCCTTCACTTCGCCACTTCGCCACTGCGCCACTTAACCACTTTCAATGCCCTCCTCCCTGACATCCCGGCTCTTCGGCCCCAACACGTCGCTGGTGCACGGGGCGTGGCTGTGTGTGCTGTCAGCGTTGGCGCTGTCTGTGCTGGGAATCTACGCGATCGATCTGGGTTCGAGCAGTGGTGGGGGTGAGCACCTGAGCGCGCGGGCGGTGACGCAGTCGATCTATCTGGCGGTGGGTCTGCTGGCGGGGTTGATCGTGGCGCTGCCGAATCCGCAGACGGTGCGGCTGTTGGCGTGGCCGGCGCTGGCGGGGTGTGTGGTGTTGCTGGTGTTTTTGCTGCTGCCGTTTGTGCCATCGAGCATCGTGAGGCCGCGGAACGGGTGCCGGGGCTGGATCGATCTGGGGTTCTTTGATTTGCAGCCATCGGAGCTGGCAAAGATCGCGTTTGTGCTGGTGCTGGCGGAATACTTGCGTTACAGCAAGCGGCACCGGACGTGGGGCGGGCTGGTGCCGCCGGCGCTGGTGACGGCGGTGCCGGTGGCGTTGATAATGTTGCAGCCGGACCTGGGGATGGCGTTGTTGTTTTTGCCGGGCTGCTTCGCGGTGTTGCTGGCGGCGGGGGCGAAGCTCAAGCATCTGTCGATCGTGGTGCTGGCTGGGGCGCTGGCGGGGCCGGCGATGTACCCGTTCTTGAAGCCGTATCAGCAGCAGCGGATCGTGAGCCTGATCAAGCAGATCCGCGGCGATGCCTCGGCGGCCAGCGACCCGGATCTGTTCCAGTCGGCGACGGCGTTGATGCTCTCTGGGGCCGGG
>Ga0105048_10004119_pt1 | contig 23765 bp, 17 predicted proteins | sample MAT05_FD_78382 | JGI IMG/M metagenome (GOLD analysis project Ga0105048, IMG submission 78382) | Freshwater microbial communities from Lake Fryxell liftoff mats and glacier meltwater in Antarctica - MAT-05 | ecosystem: Environmental > Aquatic > Freshwater > Ice > Liftoff microbial mat | place... | reverse complement strand
CGCCCACCCTCTCCCTCTCGCGCTGGGCGTGGCGCTCGTTCGTCACCACGACGCTCGTCCCGCTGCTGATCGTCGAGCTTGCCCTGCTCGCGGCTTACCTGCTGACCAGCACGTTCACGTACGACCGCAACGTCGTGATGCTGGAGCGGGTCGCGCGTGACGCGCTCGAGCAGACCGTGCGGCGCGAGGTCGAGCTCGCCGAGTCGCGCCTGGTCGAGGTGCGAAACGCGGTCGCGCTGTTCGCCGAGCACACCGCGGTGGCGCTGGACACGCCTTATACGCCGCCCGCGCGCGAGCTGGCTCGCTACAAGATGAACGCCGATGGCGTGTACACGACCACCGCCACCGGCGGCGCCGCGCTCTACTACAGCGGCATCGTGCCGGTGGAGCGCGCGCAGATGGAGAAGGTGCACCGGCTCGCGCAGCTCGATCCGCTGATGATCTCGCTGAAGCGACACCAGCGGATGGTCGATCAGATCTACGTCAACACGTTCGACTCGATGTCGCGGATCTATCCGTACATCGACACGTACGCGCAGTACCCGCCGCGCATGAACATCCCGCGCTACAACTTCTATTACGAGGCCGACGGCGAGCACGATCCCGAGCGCAAGCCGGTCTGGACCGAGGCGTATCTCGATCCGGTCGGTCAGGGCTGGATCGTGTCGGCGATCGCGCCGGTGTATCGCGCCGACTTCCTCGAGGCCGTGGTGGGGATGGACGTGAAGCTCTCCAGCATCATCCAGCAGGTGCTACAGCTGCACCTGCCGTGGGGCGGCTACGGGATGCTCGTGAGCAAGGACGGTACGATCCTCGCGCTGCCCGCCGCGGGTGAGGAAGAGCTCGGGCTGCGCGAGCTGACCTCGCACGTCTATACCGGCGCGGTGGTCGAGGACACGCGGAAGCCCGATGCGTTCAACCTCTACAAGCACCCTCGACTCGGTCCGATCGCTGGGCTCTTGCGCGACGAGCCGAGCGGGCTGGCCCACGTCGAGCTCGGCGGCCCACGGCTCGCCGCGTGGCGGACGATGCCCGAGACCGGCTGGGTGATGCTGGTGCTCGTGCCCGAAGAGAGCGTGTTCGCCGACGCCAGCCGGTTACGCTTGGCGACGCAAAAGGTGGGCGCGCTCCTGCTCATCGGCTTGCTGCTTTTCTACGCGGTGTTCATCGCGCTTTTGTGGCGAAGGGCGCGCCGGCAATCGGAGCTGGTGACCCAGCCACTCCTGGCCATCAACCGCGCCGTCCGCGAGATCGCGGGCGGCCGCTACGAGCAGCCCGAGCTGCGTTTCGCGATCGAGGAGCTCAGCCAGACCGGCGAGGAGCTGCGCTCGATGGGCCAGATGATGCGCGCGCAGCTGGAGCGGCAGGTGGAGCAAGACGCCGCGGTGCGCACTGCGCGAGCCGAAGCGCGCGCAGCCGAGGAATCGAACCGCACGAAGAGCCGCTTCCTGGCGCAGGTCAGCCACGAGATCCGCACCCCGATGAACGGCGTGCTCGGCAGCGTCGATCTGTTGCTGCGCACCACGCTCGACGCCGATCAGCGCGATCAGCTCCGCATCGTACGCAGCTCGGGCGAATCGCTGCTCGCGATCCTCGACGATCTCCTCGACGCCTCGAAGATCGAGGCCGGCGCGCTGGTGCTCGAGGCGGCGCGCTTCGATCCGGTGGCGCTCGTCCGCGAGGTGGTCGCGCTGCACCGCCCGATCGCCGATACGAAGGGCCTGTCGCTGGTGCTGGACGTCGGGCCCGAAACACCGACCGAGACGATCGGCGACGCGCTGCGCATCCGCCAGGTGATCACCAACCTGGTCGAGAACGCGCTCAAGTTCACCGAGCGCGGCGAGGTGCGCGTCGAGATCGGACCGGTCGGGACCGGGCTTCGTTTCGCGGTGCGCGACACCGGCATCGGCATCCCCGCCGATCAGCGCGATCGGATCCTCGAGCCCTTCACGCAGGCCGATCAGTCGATCACCCGCCGCTACGGTGGGACCGGGTTGGGCCTGACGATCTCTGCGCGGCTGGTCGCACTGATGGGCGGCAAGATCGAGATCGAGAGTACGCCGGGGGTGGGGAGCGCGTTCCGGTTCGTGCTCCCGCGCGCCGCCGAGCCGCCCGAAGAGACGAGCGCGCCTCCGCCGGTGATCCCGGCGAGCGGCCGCGTGCTCGAGGTGCTGGTGGCGGAGGACGACCCGGTGAACCGGCAGCTGATCGTCCGCATGCTGGAGGTGATCGGCCACCGCGCGACCGTCTCGAAGAACGGCCGGGAGGCGCTCGAGCTGTACGCTCCGGGCCGCTTCGACGTCGGTCTGTTCGACGTGAACATGCCGGAGATGGACGGTCGAACGCTGACCTCCCGGGTGAGGGCCGCGGAGGAGGATGCGCACGGGCCGCGCCTGTACGTGTACGCGCTGACCGCCAGCGTGATGCCGGACGAGGTCGCGGCATGTCTGGCAGCGGGCATGGACAGCGTGCTCACGAAGCCGATCCTCGTCGATGCGCTCGAGGGGGCGCTGGCGCAGGTGCCGGCGCGCCCGAACTGATCTTGCCGGTCGCGAGCCGTCCGTGGGAGCGAGTCGAGGCATGGATCGACGATGGATCGCGGCTGGATCTGCGCTGGCGTTCCTCGGCGTTGCCCTGGGAGCCTTCGGCGCGCACGCCCTGCGCGGGAAGGTCGCGCCCGAGCTGCTCGTCACCTGGAAGACGGCGGTCGAATATCAGATGTATCACGCGCTGGGGTTGATCCTGGCGAGCGGCATCGAGCTTCCCCCGCGCCTCAAAACGGCGGTCGGAGCCTTGTTTTGCGCCGGAATCGCCCTCTTCTCCGGTAGCCTCTATGCCTTGGTGCTCAGCGACGTTCGCATGCTCGGCGCGATCACGCCGTTCGGGGGCGTGGCGTTCCTGGTGGGCTGGGCCGTGCTCGCGGCGGGGGCGCTGAAGCGGTGAGGAGACTGGCCTCCTTGCTCTTGCTGGTCGCCTGCGGTCCGCGCGAAGCCCCGGTCATCCCCGGCGCGATGATCGACCCGGGCGATCGCACGCGCTCCGGCATCTGCGCGCGCTGGAAGGCGGGCCACGTCATCACCACGCCCCAGGCGTTCATGCCCGGCGGCGGTAGCTGCGCGCCCGGTGCGCTGAAGCCCGGCGCGATCGAGGACACGCTGACGCGGATCGACATGTTCCGCTGGCTCGCCGGCCTCGATCCGGTCGAGAACGATCCCACCTTCGACGTCGACGCCCAGGCCTGCAGCACCATCGCCGCGTTCTGGGACTTCATGCGCCCGGCCAACCCGCACATGCCGCCCGAGGACTCGACCTGCTGGAGCGCCCAGGGGCAGCGCGGCGCTGGCAGCAGCAACATCTCGTGGGGCGTGCGTCACCCCGCGAACAGCATCGACTCGTTCATCGAGGACGCCGGCGCGAACAACGTCGACGCGCTCGGACACCGCCGCTGGATCCTCAATCCGCCGCTCGGACCGGTCGGCGTCGGCTACTACGAGGGTGGCAGCAACTTCGGCTCCGCGTCGTGTCTGCGCGTGTTCGGCATGACCCCCGGGCAGGCGTCGCCCGCATGGAACGCCGTGCCGCCGCCGGGCTTCGCGCCGATCGAGATGGCGCGCTGGACCTGGTCGTTCCAGGGCTCGGTCGCCGGGATCAGCGCCGCGCGCGTGACGATGGAGAAGAGCGACGGGACGCCGCTGATGATCGAGGTGCACCGCCTCCAGGCCGGCAGTGGTCAGCCCGCGGTCGCGTGGGTGCCGGTCGGCTGGACGGTCGAAGCGGGCGAGACGTACACGGTGACGGTGGGCAACGTGAGCTACGACGTCACCCCCGTCGACTGTACTAAACTCTGAGCTGCACCTTCGACGCCGCGTCGATGCGGTAGACCAGCACCAATTCTCGCGTGGATCGGGGCTCGAGCTCGAGCTCGTACTTGGCCATTCCATCGTTTTTCTCGAGCAACGCGCCGGCGTGTTTCACCAGCTCGATGTCCACGTCGCCGATCTCGCTCACCGGATAGCGCTCGATCACCACGATCGAGCGGTGCTCCGCCGAGGTGTTGCTGACGAACACGGTGATCGTGCGGGTCACCTTCTGCGTCCCGATGATCGGCACCGTCTCGCGCTTCTCGGTGCGGGTACGCCGCACGCGAACGCCGTCGTCGGGCCCGAAGCCGATGTCGACCGGCTCGCCCGGCCCGATGAATCCGAGCCTCGATTTGCCGACCAGAGTGCCGTTTCGCACCAGCACCACCGGGCCCGCGAGCAGCGGCGTCGGGGCGCGATGGGTCCCGCGCGCGCGCACGTGCACCACCGGTGAGAGCTCGGGCATCGCGACCCGATCGACGATCACCGGCATCTCCGCCTCGCCGATCTCGACGCGCATCGGCGCGCCATCGCTGGCGATCGTCGCGGGGCGCTTGGCGTGGAACAAGAGCGGCTCGCCGCCATCATCGACGCCCGGCATCTCCTCCACCGCGCGCGCGCCCTCGGCGCCGGTCTTCTGGATGACCTGATCGCGGGCCTCGACCACCACGACCTTCTTCTCTTGCTCGGTCTTCTTCCGCATCGAGAGCACGTCCTCGGAGAGGAGCGGCGGGCTCGCAGCGCGCGCGGGGCGTGCGGTCGAGAAGGCGAGCGGCACGTCGGCCCAGACCTCTCCGGTGGCCTGCCAGACGGTCGCGTAGGTCCGCAGCTTCACCGCCTTGCCCTCGAGGCTGGCGTGGTGCTCGGGCCGCCACAGCGCGCAAGGCACGCGATACACCAGCTCGATCGCCAGCTCGCTCATCGGCTCGGGGACCTCGAGATCGAGCTCGACGCGCGTCTCGAGCCGCGGCTGCGTGCGGCGCGCGATCTCGAGCCGGCTCTCCGCGCGCTGCACTTCCAGCGTCGCTGCGGACACCGCCAGCGCGGCGCCGTTGCCGTCGTCGAGCGCCTGACTGAGCGCGCGATCCATCACCGCGAGGCTCTGTTGCCAGGGGTTCGGGCTCTCCTCGGTCGAGCGCGGGACCTTCGCGACGGCGTTGACCCAGGCTGATTCGAGCGACTGCACGCGGATGCGCTCCGCTTCGGCGCGGGCCAGCGCGTGCTGGGCCTGCCGGCGATGGGTGCGGGCGCGCTCGAGATCGCCTTCGATCGCCGCGATCTCGCTCTCGCTGGCGCCGGCCTCGTCGCGCATTCGCCGGATCACCCGGCTCGACGTGACGCGCACGCCGGGGGCCTTCGGGCGCGCGACGATGCTGGGATCGTCGACCACCGCGCTGACCCCGTCGATCGCGACCGAGATTGAGCCCGCGGCGACGCGAACGACCGCGGTGCGCGTGACCTCGGCGCGGTCCTCGAACACCGTGACCTTGACGACCTTGCTGTGAACGACCTGGCGATCACTCACGGCGATTTCCTCCCACGATCTCGTTCTTCGCCGAGAGCACCAGACGGTAGTGGTGCTTCACGGTGCGCTTGGCGCCGGGCGCGAGGGCTATCTTCCAGCGTATCCCTCCACGTATGGGCGCGCCGCGGTCCTCCTGCTTGTACGTCTCGCTGGGCGGATCTTCGGCCACCACCTTCACCTCGAGGCCCTTCTCGTCGGTCACCGGCAGTCGATCGTAGACCTCGATCGTCGCGGGCTGGCCGAGACCGGACGTGATGTCGATCGTGACGTGGTGATCGACCGCGGTCGATCCGCCGAGCAAGCCCGCCACGTCCTCGTCGACGCGCGCGTTCCTCGCGACGCGCAGGCGCTCCTCGACGCCGAGCCCGACCTTCACCACGCCGCCGCGATCCACGTGCGCGATCGGCGCGGTCATCAGCAAGCTCCCGTCGATGTACACGTCCATCGGCCCAGCCAGCAGCGGCCCCGGCGTCGGGTTGTCGATGGCCGCCTCGCGGAAGACCTCAGCGGTCTCGCGCGGCACGGTCCAGAAGCGAAAGCGCGGCTTCGCGTCGTACTGGGTGATGCGCAGCCGGTGCGGCTGGGCGTCGCTCGGAACGTGACGGCGGCCCTCGGCGTCCCAGCGATGATCGTAGTGGCCGCGCGATCGCCGCGGATCCTCGACCTCGGCGCCGGGGCTCACCTGCTCGATCGCGCGCGCGCTCTCCATCACCAGCAGCAGGTTGTCGTCGCGTGCGGTGAACAGCTTTCCACGGCGATCGGAGCTCGGCCCGCCGAGGCGCAGGCGATCGAAGTCGAGCCACGCATCGCCGGGGATGCCTTCGTCGGCGCGCGCGGCCTCCATCGGCGTCGTGGAGGCGCTCTCGGAGAGCCGGTCCATCGCGCCACCGCCGCCGCCCTGCATGCCGCCGACCATTCCGCGCGAGCGCATCGGGGCGCTCTTGGGAGCGGCCGGCGACATCGCCGCCATCGGCGCCTTGGCGGGCGGAGACATCCGCTTCATCGCCTCAGGCGCAGGCGGAGCGCCACCGAAGTCGCCAGCGCGCATCGCCCCCTGCGGCATCATCTCCTCGAGAGCCTCGCCCGCGTCGGTGCGATCGTCCCAGCCGTCCTCGGGCGCGCCGCTCTCGCCGGTGCTCAGGTGCTCGTCGTCCTCGTCGAAGCTCGACAGTGCTTGCTGGTCGTTGACCTCGACCGTGGCCTCGGTGCGGATCGTGACCTTCACCGACAGCTTCGCGCGATCGTAGCCCGCGAAGAGCCGATCGAGCCCGGCGGGCGGCGGCCGGTATCCGGCGCGGCGCGGCGGCTGCGCCTTTCCGAAGCGCAACGACGCGAGCTCGGGCAGCCGCGCATCGGTGACGAGATCGGAGGTCGAGAGGGCGAGCGTCACGCCGCTCCAGTCCTCGCCGGAGTTTTGCGCCACCAGGGCCTCCAGCCACAGCACGGTGGCGGTGCCGCCGCCGGTGATGTCGAGCGTGTAGAGCGGCCACCAGCGAGCCGGCGGGACGACGTACGAGATCTCGAGCGTACCGACCGCGCCGCTGCCCTCCAGCCGCACGATCGCCGCGCGCTCGGGATGCCCGCTGCCGCGCCGGTTCTTCGTGGAGTGGCTCTCGCGCGCGACCTCCGCGGCGCGCAGCTCGAGCTGGAGCTTCCTGATCCGCGTCTCGAGCAAGACGATCCGCGCGTCCGCGCCCTCGAGCGATCCGGCGACCACCGCGTGCGCGACCATCGCGTCGCGCGTGCGCTCGGCGATCTTGTCGCCGTGCGATCGCGGCGCGAGGCCGGGATTGAGGCCCATCGAGACCAGCATTCCGCGCCGCCGCTCGAGCTCGCTCAGCTCCGCCTGCGCGCGATCCAGCGCCGCGCGCGCCTCGATCACCGGCTGCTCGCTGACCGGCGCGAGCGCCTTGTCCGCCGGCACCACCGTCGAGCTCTGCACCGACACCACGCGCCGTCCCTCGGCCACCAGATGCGCGCGCACGGTGCCCGCCTCGGCCACGAACGGCAGCCCGCTCACGCGAACGTCCGCGTCGCCGTCGGCGATCGCCGGCACCACCACCTTGCGCGTGACGACCGCGCCGCGCGCATACACCACGACGCCGCTGATCTCGCTGGCGCACTCGTACAACATGGCGCGGACGATCGCACGCGACCGGTGCGGCCACAACGCTCCGCGGCCGTTCAGTGGATGAGGCAGCCGTCACTGGACGTGGGCTATGGATTCGCTACGCTCTGGGTCGTCCATGCGGCGTCTCCTCCTCTGCTGCGCCTTCACGCTCGCATGCAGCGGCACGCAGAAAACAGCCACCCAAGATCCGCCGGTCGCGACCTGTGAGCCCGACGCCGCGCGCCTCCTCATCGACTGGCCGGCGGCGGATCGCGCGTCGCTCGAGACCCTCGCCAAGTCCGGTGGCGTCGCGGTCGAGGTCGCGGGCTGCAAGATCACGGTGCTCTCGCGCTGCCGCGCCCCCGGAGCGTTCGCGTTCGTCGGAAGCGAGCCGAAGCGCGAGATCGTGCGCATCGGCGATCAGCGCGATCTCTCGGCGCGCGTGCCGATCGGCGCGATCGGCTTCTCGACCAAGCTCGCCTCGGCCGGTGCGCTCGAGATCGAGCTCGACGTCTCCGGCACGTACCAGGCGACCGAGCCCTTCGTTTCCCGCGGCGATCTCGACGGCGACTGCGCCAGCGCCACCCACGTGATCTCCGCGCTCACCGTCGGCGCGTTCGTGATGCGCTCTGGATCCAGCGAGGAAGTACGCGGCGGCGTGAGCGCGCTCAGTGTCGGCGTCGGCGTGGGTGTCACCGAGAACCGCGAGGTCCTCGCGCAAGACGGCCAGGTCGCCGCCTGCGCCGCGCCCGCCAGCACCATGGCTCCGGTGGGCTGCAGCGCGCTGCTGCGGGCCGAGATCGCGCGGATCGGCGCGCCCGCACCGCTCGGCGCTGGCCGCTGCGCGAGCGGGCTGGTGTTCGACGGCCTCGTCTGCGCCCGCCCCGTCACCGCGCAGACCGTGGCCTGCCCCGCCGGCACCGAGCTCGTCTCCGGCGTCTGCGTCGCGCGCGTCGACACCCAGTGCCCGACCGCGATGCACTTCGAGGGCGGCCGTGGCTGCGTCGCCGACGCCGCCGCACCCCAGGGCGTTGGCGCGATGGTCGAGATCGGGGCCGGCGTCGTGAGCATGCCCGCCGACAAGGTGATGGGCCTCGCGGAGCGCAAGGTCGCGGTGGCGGCGTTCGCGATCGATCGCACCGAGGTGACGGTCGCCGCCTATCGACGCTGCGTCGCGGACGGCAAGTGCCCGCCCCCGGTGGTGCACGGCGCGTCGCAGTGCAGCTGGGGACCGGATGCGCAGCCCGATCACCCGGTCACCTGCATCAACCTCGAGCGGGCTGCCTGGTACTGCGAATACGCGAAGAAACGGCTCCCGACCGAGGAGGAGTGGGCGCTCGCAGCCGGCTTCCCGAAGCGCTATCCGTGGGGCACCGCCGAGCCGGGCACGCGCGCCTGCTGGCGGACCAAGAGCACCTGCGCGGTCGGCGCGCACCCCGAGGATCGCGGCCCGAGCGGCGCGCTCGACCTCGCCGGCAACGCCGCGGAGTGGACCTCGACCACGCACTGCTCGGGCAAGTCGTCGACGTGCGACTCCATCCTGCGCGGCGGATCGTGGACCGACGACAGCCCCGACGAGCTCCTCCTCGCGAAGCGCACGCGCCTCACCAATACGATGGCGCTCGTCGACTTCGGGATCCGCTGCGCGCGCAGCCTCGACGGCAAGAGTGTCGAAGGGAAGCGCGAGTGATCTTGCTCCTGCTCCTCGCCGCCGAGACCTGCGATCTCGCGCATGTCTCCGCCGCCACGCTCACCACCGATGAACGCACCACCCTCGCGGCGCTGGCCGAGCGCGGCCCGGTGCTCATGGCCGTGGAGAGCTGCAAGACGCGACTCCTCCCGCGCTGCTCGGCGCGCGGCGCGTATCGCTGGAGCGCGGTGACCACCAAGCGCGACCCGGACCGCATGATCTCCGGTGCGCGGCTCCTCGATCGCGCCGAGGTCTCGATCGCCGAGCTCGAAGGCGAGTGCGCGGGCGCCAGCCACGTCGTCAGCGCGATGGCGCTCGGCGCCTTCCGATCAACGGTCGCGATGACCGGCGCGAAGCCCGGAGCGACGATCGAGGATGGCCGCTTCGACGCTTGCCCGACCGGCGAAACACGATCCGCCACCCCACCAGCCGGCTGCAGCGCGCCGACCGATCTGCGCCTCTCCGCGCTGGTCCCCGCGCGCCCCTGCCCCCCCAAGATGGAGCGCAAGAACGGGCTCTGCCTGCGCACCGATCGCCAGGTCGGCGCCGAGGGCCCGGCGATGATCGCTATCCCCGGCGGCGTGATCGACGTGGGCCGCGAGGGCGATCTCGACGCGATGCCCGTGCACCGCCGCCGCGTCCGCCCGTTCTCGATCGATCGCCTCGAGGTCACCGTCGCCGCGTATCGCAGCTGCGTGCAGGCCGGCGCCTGTCCTGCGCCGAGCACCGAGCGGCTCTGCAACTGGCCCGACAAGGACGATCACCCGGTGAACTGCATCGAGCGCGACCAGGCGATCGCGTATTGCCGCTTCGTCGGCCGGCGGTTGCCGACCGAGCTGGAGTGGGAGCTCGCAGCGCGCGGCGCCGACGGACGCGAGTTTCCGTGGGCGGGCGATGACGTCCCCGCGTCGGGCGTGTGCTGGTCGCGATCGAACATCGACGGTCCGATCACCGGCGGTCAGGGCACCTGTCCCGCCGGCGCATCACCCGCCGACAAGAGCCCGTTCGGCGTCATGGACATGGCCGGCAACATCCTCGAGTACATCGAGGACGCGAGCTGCCCGTACTGGGAGCCCTCGTGCGATCTGCATTACCGGACGTACGTGATGCGCGGCGGGACGTGGCCGACGCACCTGATCGACGATCTGCGCGGGAGCCATCGCAACCGCACCGCGAACATCCACCCCATCCTCGCCGGCGTGCGCTGCGCCAAGAGCGGCCCATGAGACGTCTCATCTTCTTGCTTCTGGCGTCGTGCGCGTCCTCGAGCCCCGATCTCGGCTCGCCGCGCAGCTTCGTGGTCCCGAGCGCCGATCGACCGCTGATCCTCGACTGGCCCGCCGCCGATCGCGCCGCGCTGTCGGCCGAGTCGAGCCACGGCCTGGTCCTGGTGCGGTCGGATGATGGGAAGATCGAGCTCCTGCGCGGCTGCGCGATCGACGGCAGCTATCGCTTCTCGGCGACCGCGCCCAAACGCTACCAGGAGAGCATCCGCTCCGAGGTCGACCTCAGCGTCACGTTCCCGCTGCTCACCTTGCGCGCGGCGAACGCCACGAATGTCCGCGTCGATCTGGTGGTCAACGGCACGTTCGAGGCGAGCCGCCGCCACCTCTCGTCCGCCGAGATCCCGCCCGCCTGCGCGCGCGCCACCCACTTCGTCGCGGCGATGACGGCCGGTGCGTTCGCCGTCGCGAACGAGGCCAGCACGCGCTCGCTGCTCGAGGACGGCGATCTCACCTGCGCCGCCGCGGGCGCCGATCGACCGGAGTGTCGCGCGCTCGTCCGCCTCGAGCTCGCGCGCCTCGACGCGCCCGATGCTGCGCCGGAGTGCCCGGCCGGCACGAAATGGGACGGCAGCGCGTGTGTCGCGCGCGTCGATCGCATCTGCCCCGCGGGCACGCACTTCGTGATCGACGTGGGCTGCGCGCGCGACGAGGTCGCAGCGGCGGCCGAGATCGTCACCATCCCCGCCACGAAATCGCTCTCGATCGGCGCCGGCTATCCGCCGAACGCGTCACCCATCCACATGATCGCGGTCGGCGCGTTCAGCATCGACGTCGCCGAGGTGTCGGTGGCCAGCTATCGCAGCTGCGTGGATGCGGGCCGCTGCACCGCACCCGAGACGCGCCCCGGCTGTAACTGGCCGGACAAGCTCAGCCACCCAGTCAACTGCGTCGACTGGAACCAGGCGCAGGCGTACTGCGCGTTCGCGTCGCGGCGCCTCCCGACCGAAGAAGAGTGGGAGCGCGCCGTTCGCGGCGACGACGGGCGACCGTTCCCGTGGGGCACCACCGAGCCGAACGCGTTCGGTCCCGAGCCGAGCGGCGAGCGCGCCTGCTGGAAGCGCTGGGACGCGGTCGCGCGATCCGGTGACGGCACGTGCCCGGTGAAGAGCATCGCGCCCGACGTCAGCGCGCTCGGCGTGCGCGATCTCGCCGGCAGCGTCGAGGAGTGGACCGCGAGCCCGTTCTGTCCGTACCGCGATCCGACCTGCAACACGCGCGAGCGAACGATCCGCGGCGGGAGCTGGCGCTCGCGATCGGTCTCCGAGCTCCAGGCCTGGACCCGCACCGGCGGTCTGCCCTCCGATCGCAGCCCATTTCTCGGCTTTCGCTGCGCGGGGACGCCGGAAGTCACGGGGACGGCGGGGACGCCGTGATCGGATCGCTCGCGCTGCTCATCCTCGCCGCCGATTGTGCGCCCGTCATCGGGGAGGCGCGCACCGCGAACCTGGTGTTCTGGTCGTCGAGCGATCGCGCGATCCTGGAAGCGCACGTGCGGGCCGGCGAGCGCGTGGCGCTGCGCCTCGATCGCTGTGGTGAGCTGCGGTTCGTGCCGGAGTGCGTGCTGCCTGGTCGCCTCGATCTCGCGTCGGGGGCGACTGAGCGCACCAGCACCACGCTGAACAAGGAGACGGATCTCGCCACGCTGATCGGATCCGATCGCGCGCGCCGCCTGATCGCCGAGCACGGCAACCTGACGATCGACATCGCCGCCGCGGGAAACTATGTCGCGGCCGACGCGCAGCCGCCGATCGGGCGCTGCCGGGATGCGACCCACGAGGTCTCCCGCGCGACGATCGGCGCGTTCGTGGTGCGGGCTGGCAACAACGAGATCACGCGGGACGGCGACGTCGCGCGCTGCCCGGGCCCCGCGTGCGAGGGGCTGGTGCGGGTGGTCCTCGCGCCGATCTCGCCGGCCGCGATCGCGCTCGCGGCGCAGGCGCAAGAGGCCCCACCGTCGGCCCGTGATCCCAACGCCGGCGTGTGCCCGCGCGGGGAGCACGTCGACGCCCGATCGCGCTGCGTACCGAACGTGATGGTGCCGCGTCCCCCGACCTCGCCCGTCGTCCGCATCCCCGCGGGCAGCTTCTTCATGGGCAGCGAGAACGGCGATCTGGCCGAGCGCCCGATGAAGCGCCGCGACGTCGCCGCGTTCGAGCTCGATCTGGTCGAGGTCCCGGTCGAGCGCTATCGCGTCTGCGTCGACGCCGGGCGCTGCCCGCTCCCCGAGGCCGGCCTGGCGTGCAACTGGCCCGATCGCGGCGATCACCCGGTGAACTGCCTCCCGCCGCCGAGCGCCGATGCGTACTGCGCGTTCATCGGGAAGCGGCTGCCGACCGAGATCGAGTGGGAGTACGCGGCGCGCGGATCCGACGGGCGCGTCTATCCGTGGGGCGAGGCGCTGCCCGAGAAACAGCTCTGCTGGAAGCGTAATCGCGAGCGCCAAGGGAGCTGCCCCGCCGGCGCGATGCTCGAGGATCGCAGCCCCTTCGGGGTGATCGATCTGGCGGGCAACGTCAGCGAGTGGACCTCGGACAAGATCTGTCCGTTCTCCGTCCCCGGCTGCGGCGAGGGCCGCATGGCGCGCGGCGTGAGCTGGGCCGAGACGAGCGCGTACTTCGTCCGCTCGTCGAGCCGGCGGGGGCACTTCGCCGACCAGAAGTCCCCGGAGATCGGCTTTCGCTGCGCGAAGTAGCGCCCGCGAGCCGCATTGATACGTCACGCCGTGACACCCCCGGGATCCGCGCCGATCGCGGTCCTCCGGCCGCGGGCCGGTCCTTGCTGAGCAGAAGGCATGGTCAACCCCGCACGCGCGCCGATCACAAAGGTGCCTCCTCCTCCGCCCCCGCCGCCTGCGCCTGCGAAGACCGCCGCGCCGAAGAACGCCGCGTCGGTCGATCGCTATGAAGGGCCGAAGAAGGTGCCGAAGCCGAAGTACGGCGTCGATGGCGCGATCCCCGAGAAGAACCGCAAGGTCGTCGATCGCGCCTTTGCCCGCGCGTACAAGCTCGCGGACGATCCGAAGTTCGTCGCCGAGTTCAACAAGACGCTCGAGGGCCTGACCGGCAAGAAGCCCGCGCCCGACGCCTACAAGCGGGCGCTCGACAAGATGGTCATCAACAACGCCGACACGACGAAGAACGCGATCGTGCGAGCCGAGGTGCAGGGCGAGGACAAGGACGCCAAGACCGACAAGCAGTTCCAGCGCACGCGCGCCTTCAGCTTCCAGAACGGCTCGGACATCTGGCTGCGACACTTCCATCTCTCGCAGGGCGAGCGCGCGATCACCGGCTCGATCGTGCACGAAGCGGCGCACCTCGCGGGTGCCCAGGGCGATCTTGGCGCGGAGATGGTGCTGCTCGCGATCGACAAGGCCTCGGGCTACCCGCGCTAGGAGTCGATCAGACCGGCGTGACGACGCGGAGGCGCGGGTCCTGCCACACCGGGGTGCACGTCTTCCCGCCGATCGTCTCGGCCCTTCCGCCGACGACCTTGTCCGCGCTCGGGGGCGCGAGGTCCTGGAGCGCGACGGTCTTGATGGTCTTCTTGGTGTTGTTGGCTTTCATGCCCAACGAGTGAAGACGGTCGTGGGAACCACCGTGGATGGCGCCGTGGATGTTAACGGCAAGGTGAGTTGGCCGGGCAGGCGCCGTTCGCGTCTCGCGGGAAGCTCTGGTTGCACTCCGCGACGCTGGTGAACGTATTGGTGGCGAGGAAGTCGGTCGGCGCTCCGGACCACGCGCGGCCGATGCCGTCGCCGGCGCTCGAGACGATCTCGGTGTTGGTGATGAAGCTCGAGCTCGGCTCACCGTAGAGCGCGATCGCGGCGTCTTCGTCCTCGCCGAACGCGCCGTTGGCCTCGCAGTGAAAGCCGTTGGCCGCCGAGGCTCCGCCCGCGAACTCGACGCGCGCGTAGGTGATCGCGTTGGTCGCATCCGGAGCCTCGAACACCAGCCCGCGCCAGTCACCCGCGGCGGGCGTCGCAGCGGCGGAGCTGAAGATCACGCGTTTCGCCGCGGTGCCGGCCACGACCAGCGCGCCGACCGCGTTCGGTCCGGCTGCGTCCTTGGCCATACGAATGCGGCCCGCGGCGTGGGCGCGGATCGTCACGCCGGCTTCGACCGTCAGCACCGCGCGCACCGGCGTCGGCCCCGAGACGCCGACCACCAGATCGTTGCCCGCCTGAGCGCCATCACCCAGCCGATACGGAACGCCGCGATCGCGCAGCGTGAGGTCGGCGATGATCTGCCGATCGCAGTCGAGCAAGATCTGATCGGTGGCGTTGCCGGTGTACGTGCCCGCGGGAACGCTCCCCGCCAGAGTTGCGTCGGCGAGGATCGGGAACGACGCGCCACCGGTGATGGTCAGGGCCTGCGAATCAGCGCTGAACAGAGCACCATCGCGCACGACGACGCCGTACTTGCCCGCGCCGCTGATCGTGACGTGGTCCACCTTCAGGCGCGGCAGGAGGGGCGCATCCGACTTGCCTCGCGCGTCGATCGCGCCGAGCACGTTGGGGTTCGCTTCGAGGCCCGCGTTCCTGATCGCCGCGTAGGCGAAGCGCGCGAAGCCTCCGGAGTCCTGCTCGATCAGGATGCCGCTCCATTTCTTCTGGGCGTCGAGCGCGTCGAAGACGATCGGGCGGTCGCTCACGCCTTCGGCGATCAGCAGACCGCTGACCGAGATCTGCCCGTCGACCAGCACGGTCGCGCACGGCTCGATCGTCAGCGTCCCGGCCACCGAGAGCCCGTTCGCGACGCGATGCGGGCTATTCGCGGCGGTCCAGGTCTCGGTCCCGGCCACCGCGAAGGGATGATCGCTGCCCGCGCCGGGCGCCGGACACGACTCGGCGGGCACGGGCGGCTCGCTCCCGCAGGAGAGCGCGAGCAGCAAGGCGAACGGGGGAAGGATCCTGGAGCTCACGTCCGACGTTTTACAGCGGGTGGGCTTCGAACGGGGGAACTCTCAGCGCTTCTCGACCCGGAACGCCGCGCCCTTCAGGTCGCCGCCGTCGCCTGCGGTGATCACGTAGATCGCCGCGTCGTCGAGCGCGATCGCGATCGGGTGGTCGAGCCCGCGCGCGAGCACCTCCGGCGGGCTCTGGTGGGCCTTGTCCACGCGCCACAGCGAGCCGTCGATCGCCGCGACCCAGTACACGTGGGTGCGATCGACCGCCACGCCGCGCGGCCCGTCCTGGCCTTCGGCGAGCACCTCGAGCGGCTGCGAGCCGTCCTTCGCCACGCGCAGCACGCGGCCGCCGTCGTACTCGCCCCAGTAGGCGTGCGTCGCGTCGAGCGCGAGCGCAAAGGCGCGCCCTTCGCCGCGCGCGAGGACGCTTGGTTCTCCGCCTTTCTTCGAGAGCCGCACCAGGCTCCCGTCGCGCGCACGGTGCACGTAGATCGATCGATCATCGACCGCGATCGGCCCCGGCCCACCCTGCTCAGGGTCGGTGTAGAGCGTCTTCTTCGCGCCCCCGCTCTTCGCGACGCGGGTGATGGTGTGGAAGAGCTGGTGTGTCGCGTAGATCGCCTCGCGATCGCTCGCGAGGTATCCGGGGTTGCGATAGCCCTGCGTGAACGTCGCGAGCTTCGACGGACGGCCGGCGCCCTTTGGGCGCGCAGCGACGGTGCCGTACTCGGCGTCGAGGCAATACAGCGTGCTCCCGTCGAGAAGCATCTGCGAAGGATGCGTGCACTCGATCTGCAGCGATCCCGCCGCCGGCGGGAGCCCCTTCGCGGGCACGCGCTTCGAGAACGTGCGGAAGAAGTACGAGCTCGACTCGGTGACGAAGACGGTCTGGCCGTCGACCGCGATCGCCGAGGGGGCGGTCAGCCCGCGGGCCAGGAGGGCCGGTTCGGCGACCAGGGCCAGCAAACAAAAGAGCACGAGCAGAAGGGTAACATCGAACACGGACGGTCGATTCGCCGCCAGCGCCCGAATACACTCCCGCGGTGCGACGGGTAGCGGTGTGGATCGTGCTGGCCCTGGCCTTCGGTGGGCCGGCGGCGGCCGACGACACGATCACGGCGTCCGTCGCGCAGACCGCCACCGCGACGTCCTCGGCGCTCCCTGCGGTGATCGAAGGCACCCGCGCCGGCGAGGCCGCGCCCGTCGCGCCGCTGCCCAACAAGGAGCGGCCGCGCTACCTGATCAAGACGATCGTCGGGTTGCTCGCCCTCCTCGCGCTCGCGTACCTCGGCGGTCACGCGCGGGTGCGGGCGCTGGAAGCACGGCTGGGGATCTCGCAGCTGGTCACGGCCGGCTTCCCGTTCGTCGCGCTGGGGATCATCGCGCGCCGGCCCGAGATCGGGATCCTCACCGACCGCGTGCTCGCCGATCTCAGCCCGCTCCTGCGCCTGGGCCTCGGCTGGATCGGCTTCACCGTCGGCTTTCGCTTCGACGTGCGCATGCTCGACACGCTGCCGAGCGGCAGCGCGCTGCTCATCGGGCTGCGGACGCTGGTCCCCTTCTTCACCGTCGTGGTGCTGTGCGGCCTCTATCTCGGGGGCGCGAGCGGCCCGGGCTTCCTGCGCGAGGCGCTGATCCTCGGCACGGCCAGCGCGATGACCGCCGGAACGGTGGGGTCCGGCAGCGCCGTCGGCAAGCTCATCCACCTCGAGGAGCTGGGCGCGATCGCCGGGCTGATGTGCCTGGCGTCGTTCTTTCGGCCCGACGAGGTCGTGCAGTGGCAGCTCCCCGGCACCGCGTGGCTGTTCGTCAGCCTCGGGCTCGGCGCCGCGATCGGCTTCGTCGTCTACGCGGTCATGCGCGTCCCCGCGACGGGCGCCGACTCGCTCGTCCTGATGCTGGGATCGATCGCCTTTGCCTCGGGCATGGCCGGCAACGTCCGCCTCTCGCCGGTGGCCTCCTGCTTCGTCGCGGGCGTCCTCCTCGTGAACTTCCCCGGCGCCTACAAGCAGCGCCTGACCGACGCGCTCGAGCGCTTGAAGCGGCCGATCTACCTGCTGTTCCTGCTGGTGGTCGGCGCGCTCTGGGACCCCACCGATCTTTCGGGCTGGGTCTTGATGACGGTCTTCGTCGTCGCGCGGCTCGGCGGAAAGATGCTCGGCACGTTGCTCGCGAGCCGGAGCAGCGCGGTGGTCCCGTTCGATCTCCGCAGCGTGATGGTCGCGCCGATGGGATCGTTGTCGATCGCCATCGTCGTCGACGCCATCCTCCTCTACCCGACCGGCCACACCGCGTGGCTCGTCACCGCGGTGATCGGCGGCGCGATCGTCACCGAGCTCATCGTCCAGATCTCGCGCTGGCCGGCGTTGCGGACGCGCGCATGAAGGTCGTCATCCTGCTCGTCCTCGCGGCCCTGATGGAGGCCGCCCGCTCGTTCTCCGCGGATCCGGCGATGGCGCCGAGCGTCTCGCTGACCTTCGGCTATCTGCTGCTCACCGCCTTCTTCACGGGCGGCATCTTCGGGATGCTGCGGCTCCCGAAGCTCACCGGCTACATCGTGGCGGGCGTCGTGGTGGGCCCTTCCGCGCTCGGATACGTGCACGAATCGATCTTGCCGAGCTTGCAGATCTTCAACGGCGTGGCGGTCGCGATGATCGCGCTCTCGGCGGGCGTCGAGCTGGAGGTCCGCTCGATGCGGCCCCTGTTCCGCAGCATCGCGCTCATCACGCTGGTCGCGAACCTGCTGGCGATGCCGCTCCTCGCCGTCACGGTGTACGCGCTGCGCGCCGACCTCCCGTTCATGGTCGGCCTCTCGAGCTCGAGCGTGATCGCGGTGTCCGTGGTGCTGGGCATCGCGATGGCCGCCAAGTCACCGGCGGTCGTGTTCGCGCTGCGCGGCGAGCTGGCGGCGGACGGTCCCGTCACGCGCACGGTGCTCGCGGTGGTGGTGGTGTCCGATCTGTTGACGCTGGTGCTCTTCGCCGGCGCGTCCGCGGTGGCGCGCTCGTCGATCGGAGGATCAGCGGACATGGTCCAGACCGTGCTCCTCCTCGCCTGGGAGCTGCTCGGCTCGATCGTCGCCGGCGGCGTGATCGGGCTGCTTCTGACGCTCTATCTGCGAAAGGTGCCGGGCGGCGCCGCGATGTTCATCGCGATGGTGTGCTTCACCGTGGCGGAGGTCGGGCAGCGCATCCACTTCGATCCGCTGCTCCTCAGCCTCGCGGCGGGTATCGTGGTGCGCAACTTCTCCGACGCGGGCGATCGACTGCAGGGCGAGATCGCGAAGTCGTCGCTGCCGGTGTACGTGATCTTCTTCGCCGTCGCGGGCGCCAAGATCGATCTGAGCGTGATGCCGGTGGTCGGGTTGCTCGCCGCGATCCTGGTCGGGATCCGGGCGACGGCGCTCCTCGGTGGCGCGCGGATCGGGGCGCGGCTCGCTCGCGCCGACGAGGCGGTCGTGCGCTACGCGGGCCTCGGCCTGTTGCCCCAGGCCGGTCTCGCGATCGCGCTGGCGCAGGTCTTCGCAAAGGCCTTCCCGGAGCTCGGCGACAGCGCGCCGGCGCTGGTGCTAGCGGTGGTCGCGATCAACGAGATCATCAGCCCGGCGTTCTACCGACTGGGCTTGGTGCGAAGCGGGGAGGCGAGCCGGGGCAAGCCGCCCGAGCCGGTGTTCGAGCCGGTGCACGACTCGCGCGCGTAACTTGCCCGTTCGATGGCCCTCGGGTGTCGAACGGCCATGACCACGACTCCGTCCCGGATGAGCTCTCTTTTACTGGCGCTTGCGGCCGCCTGCAGCAGCGCAGATGGCGGCGCGACCGACGCCAGCGCCCGCGACGCCGCCCTGATCGCCAGTGACGCTGCGCCGCGCGCCGATGCCGCGGCACGCGACGCCGCGCCCGCAGCCGACGCTGCGATGCCCGCAGCCGACGCAGCGGTCTCGCCCGACTCAATCACCTCTCCACCGCGACCAGCAGGCCGAGCCCGAGTCCCAAGCTGGTCCGCCCCGGCGCAGCCCCGGTGGTCACGAAGCTCTGCCGAAACAAGATCCCCTCCACCGACGCGCCGACCGCCAGCGTGGTCGCGCCGAAGTCGAATGCGTGCTCGCCGTTCACGCGCAGGCCGAGCTCGAGCTGGTTCGTCTCCATCGCGCCGTCGACCGAGAGCGCCGAGCTGGTCCCGAGCCGCGCCGCGATCGCCAGGGTCACCCACGAAAGATCGAGCCCGTAGCCCGCGATCGCAGACGGACCCAGGCGCTGCCCGTCGATCAGCGGCCCGTGCACGCCGGCAATCGCGAAAGCATGCTGCGCGAGATCCTCGGCGCCCTTCCTCACCAGCGGCGCATAACGGATCTCCCGCCACGATTCGGCGGTGAGATCGCGCTCCTTTCCTGCGGCGAGATCGATCGAGAGCTCGTGGTAGCTCGACCGCGCGCGCCGCTGCACCAGGTAGCGCCCGGGCGGGAGCAGCAGTCGGGCTCCGTTCTCCGGCACGCTCACCTCGGCGGCGATCGCGCCCTGATCGTCGCCGTCGTACAGCAGGTACGCACCGGGCTCGCCGAGCAGCAGCGCGCCCGCGCGATCGCCGGCGTCGACCAGCTTGGTGAGCACTACCGCGCCCGCACCGCGCAGATCGTAGCGATACGACGGGTGCTGGAGCGCCAGCGTGCGTCCGGTGGATCGCATCGTCTCCTGGTGCGCGTACCCGTAGGCCTCGTCCAGCGTCACGCGCGCGTCGCGATCGCGATCGGCCGCGCCGCGCAGCGCGTTCACCAGGTGGTGCGTGAAGAACGAGCCGCGCAGGGCCTGCGACTCCTGGCTCTGCTCCGATTCCGCGCTGGACGTGATGATCGCCAGGCCCTCCACGCTCGGCGTGTCTTCCACCGTCACCACGAAGCGCTCGGCGGACACCGCGCCTTTGTTCCGCGTCGCACCGCCGGAGCGGCAGGCGTCGACGATCAACACGCGGATCCGCGCAGGTGAGCTCTCGATCATCGCGCGAAGCTCGCGAAACGGGATCGCGTCCTCGCCGAAATGCAGGCCGTCGGCGTCGGCGTGGCCGGAGTAATAGACGATCAGCGTGTCCTCGGAGACCGCCGCGCGACCGCGCAGCCGCGCGTTGATCTCCAGCACGACGCGGCGAAACGTCGCGGCGTCCTCACCGCGCAGGAGGATCGCGTCATCCGGGCGCACCCGCCCCAGGCCGCGCAGCACGCCCGTGAGTTGCTCGGCGTCGCGCTCGGCGAAACGCAGCGACACGTCGGAGGCTCGCCCCTTGTTGTTGCCTGCGGCCACGAGCAGCGTGTCGGCCGCCGCGGGCAACGAGACCAGCGCGCAGAGGAGGAGCGAGCGCCTCATGGAGCGGCTTTTTCCAGGCTGAAACGCGCGCTCTCGCATCCGGCGGGGAGATCGAGATCGGCGCCGCGGGTGTGGAGATCATCGACGGTGAACGGTCGCGGGCAGCGCACCGCGTAGATCTGCTCGCGGCCAAGCGAGGCGTCGAAGGCGACGGTGTCGTCGAGGAGCAGCGGCTTCGTGGTCGCCTCGATCCAGGGCGCCGGCGCGGCGAGATCGACCGGCACGCACGGGTAGATCGCGCCGCCCGCCTCCACTCCGATCACGCGCACGTGGCCGGCGACCGGCAGCGTGATCTCGAAGCGCGCCCGATCGCCGGGGTGGAAGGTCTCGCCGCTCTCGACCCGCGCGACCTCGCCCCGGTGCTCGCGGATCAGCGCGATCGAGAGCCCGCCCTTGGGCCGGACCACGTCGCGATCGATGCCGATCCCGATGCCGAGCACGACCAGGAGCGAGGCTGCGATCAGCGCGATCGAGGCAGTGGTTGGTGGTCACGCGATAGAGCCAGGTGGAGAGCTCGCTCCGTCCGCCGAAGCGCTGCTGTTCGAGGAATGCCCGCACGAAGATGTCCTGGACGACATCACGCGCGTCGTCATCGCTGCCGAGCGTCGCCCGCGCCCGCCGGAACACCAGCCCGGAGTGGCGATCGAACGCCGCGGCGATCTCGTTCTTTTCCAACCGCGTTGCCTCGCGCGCTCGCCGCTCGGGGACGATCACTGCCGTGACCGCCGCCGGCAAGACCGTTCTGGACGAGCTCATCCGGGCGTCGGACACCTGGGAGGTCGCGGTTGGGCAAGAATCTACGGGCGCGCGGCGCCACGTGATGATCCAGTGCGGGATCCCGGTGGATTAGGGCCGATGTCTGAGCGGTACAGCGGCCTGCGATTCGCGTCGATCGAGCAACTCGTCTCCCGGGCCGCCGCGCGCTGCGCTACAACGGGCTCGTGACCCGCGAATCCTTCCCGTACCCGACGGGCGGCGGTGACTCCGGCGATCTCATGCGCGCGACCGACTGGTCGCAGACCGCGCTCGGCCCGCCCTCGACCTGGCCGAAGAGCCTGATCTCGACCGTGGGGCTCATCCTCCACTCGCGCCACCCGATGTTCCTGTGGTGGGGCCCCGAGCTCGTGCAGCTCTACAACGACGCCTACGTCCCGAGCTTCGGCCGCGGCAAGCACCCCGCCGCGATGGGCCAGAGAGGCGCCGATTGCTGGCAAGAGATCTGGCCGATCATCTGGCCGCAGATCGACGACGTGATGGCGCGCCGGACGTCGAGCTGGAACGAGGACGCGCTCGTGCCGATCGAGCGCAACGGCCGCATCGAGGAGGTCTACTGGACCTACGGCTACTCGCCCGTGTTCGACGACGCCGGCGCGGTCGGCGGCACCCTGGTGGTGTGCTCCGAGACGACGAGCCGGGTGATCGCCAGCCGGCGGCTCGCGATCCTCCGCCAGCTCTCCGATGCGCTGTCGAGCTGCGAGCGGCTCGCCGACGTCACCGCGACCGTGCATCGCGTGCTCGCCACGGCGCGCCTCGATATCCCCTTCGTCGTCAGCTATCGCCGCGATCCGAAGCGCGGATGGAGCCTCACCGGATCCGAGCACCTGTCCGAAGCGGATCGCGAGCGGATCGCGCCGATCGTCGCCGCTGCGCTCGAGCGACGCGAGAGCGCGATGCTCGCCGTCGAGATCGCGCCCGACGACGCCGCGTGGCCGGAGCCCGTGAACACCGCGCTCCTGTTCGCGCCGAGCCAATCGACCAGCGACGCGTTCGTCTTCGGCGTGAGCCCGCGCCTCGAGCTCGACGAGGCGTATCGCGCGTTCCTGGCGGAGGTGACCGAGACGGTCGACATCGCGGTCGCGCGCTTCGAGGCGTTTCGCGCCCGCGCCGAGCTGGAGAGCGAGCGGCGCAACCTCCTCATGCAGGCCCCGGTCGCCACCGCCCTGCTCACCGGACCGAAACACGTCTTCCAGCTCGTGAACCCGCTCTATCTGGAGATCATCGGGGGCCGCGACATCGTCGGCAAACCGTACGTGGTCGCTTTCCCCGAGATCGCCGGCACCGCGCTCGAGGGGGTGCTCGACACGGTGTACGCGACCGGTCAGCCGTTCGTGACGCACGAGTACCACGTGCCGCTCGATCGGCGCGGCCGCGGGACGCTCGAGGACTGCTACTACAAGTTCAATCTCGAGCCGCTGCGCGACGCGCAGGGCGCCGTCTACGGGATGATGGCGGTCGCGGTCGACATCACCGAGCACGTGGCCGCGCGCCGGGCTCTGGAGAAGACCACGCAGGAGCGCGAGAAGCTGCTGGCCCAGCTCGAGGCCGCGAACCACACGAAGGACGAGTTCCTGGCCACGGTCTCGCACGAGCTGCGGACGCCGCTGAACTCCATCCTCGGCTGGGCTCGGCTCCTCGACGAGGAAGGCTTGCCGGCGCGGCTCCGGAAGGGCGTCTCGGTGATCGAGCGCAACGCCCGCGCGCAGTCCCAGATCATCGAGGACATCCTCGACGTCTCGCGCATCGTCTCCGGCAAGATCCGCATGACCATGCGCCGCATCGATCCGGGCGCGGTGATCACCGCCGCGATCGAGACCGTGCGCCCGCAGGCCAACGCGAAGAAGGTGACGCTCACGGCGAGCATCGCCGCCGACATCCCGGCGCTGGTGGCCGATGCGGATCGCCTCCAGCAAGTGGTGTGGAACCTGCTCTCGAACGCGGTGAAGTTCACGAGCGCAAGCGGCGCGGTGGACATCGCCGCGACGGCCGAAGGCTCGTCCATCGTCATCAGCGTCGCCGACACCGGCCGCGGGATCGCAGCGGAGTTCCTGCCGCACGTGTTCGAGCGGTTCCGGCAGGACGACAGCTCGGCGAGCAAGCAGTACCCCGGGCTCGGGCTCGGGCTCGCGATCGTCCGTCACCTGATCGAGCTGCACGGCGGCACCGTCACGGCGAAGAGCGCAGGCCTCGGCCACGGCTCGACCTTCGAGGTCCGTATCCCGATCCTCTCCGTTCAGCCGCGGATCGTCAGCTCGGGG
>Ga0105048_10004116_pt1 | contig 23782 bp, 20 predicted proteins | sample MAT05_FD_78382 | JGI IMG/M metagenome (GOLD analysis project Ga0105048, IMG submission 78382) | Freshwater microbial communities from Lake Fryxell liftoff mats and glacier meltwater in Antarctica - MAT-05 | ecosystem: Environmental > Aquatic > Freshwater > Ice > Liftoff microbial mat | place... | reverse complement strand
TGCCAAGCCAAATAGCTTTGAAATCCTTTAATGATCCCATAAATAATCAACGCAAGTATTAAAAGCTTGACTGAAGTTTTAAACCATTTCGACTCTGATATTTTTGAAAGGAAAGCCATCACTATATAGCATAACGGTTGATCCAAGTTTCGCGAAGTGGGACTTTGAATTTTGTATCTAAATCGCCTTTCACTAACAAAGTAACATCATAAACAATTGTAGAAGGACTAATCGTTGCATTTTGCAATAAACTCTCCACTTCTTTAATGGGTAGAATGTTTACCTTCTCATCTTCACTTAAAAAAGTAACATTTAATCTTTCCAAAAAACTAACAGATAAATTTGCACCTAGTTCTTTTACGAATTGATGCAATTTATCGAGGGAACATCCGCTCGCTCCGGTCATTTGTTCATCGACAGAGATCACTAAAAATGCATGGTCAACTACTTTAAAAGCAGCATTCAAGTCCATTTTGTGTGCAGTCCAGCTTGTGAGAAAACTAGAGCAGGAATGATTAATTTTTTCGACATCTTGATTAGTCAATAGTCTTGAACTTGGAAAGATCCAAATTCTTGCATCCTCCTGAATGGTATCAAATGAAACTAACATCTATTAAAGGTATAAATTATTCCTGAATTTTACAATTATAAAAAAAATTACTTATCACCAACTACATTTATTTCTTCCTTCTTCATATCTACTTTCCAAACGTGTTCCCCTTCCACTTCAACTTTCTGCAATGTGATTTTCTGCTCTAGTTCATTCCCTTCTTCTTTAAAATAGACAAGTGCAGTTTTCCCTTTAATATCTTCAGAAATGATACTGATCTTATTATACTTTTCATTCGGCATTTCATCATTCAAGCTTTCAATTTTCTCCAACTGTTTTAATAATTTGTTGGTTTCCTTTGTGCCAAATTCACCGGCTGTTTTATAATCATGCTGTTGAATAGCATTTAAAAACTGTTCAGCAACCGGAATTGGCCCTTGATCTTTTTGACAGGATGCAGAAAGACATAACAGTAAAACGACAAAAAATTGTTTGAGATTTTTCATTCTTTGGTATAGTTAAATATTAACACAGCATGCTCATTCAAATATAAATTATCAGGTGCTACATATCGAAAATCTCCGGCTTGTGAAAGAGGAAAATAATTCGAATCGCCTGTCGATTCTACAATCATATCCCTGATCCATTCACTGCAATAAACGGATGTATGATCCTCCATATTGAAGTGTGCGTCAAACACGATTTTTCGCTCCAAATTCTTAGTCATCACGTCAAGCAATTTACTCTTTTCGTCATCATTTAATTTCAATCGATAAATCGCTCCTTGATCACAAATTTCTTCTTTCCAAAAAGTACTTAATGGCTCTACAATTAATGCAGGTCCTGGACGGTCTTGCTGTACATGGGCCACGTAGGGCATATCATTTTTAAATACTATAATTCCGGTGTGTCCGAATTTCTTTTCTTGCAAAGATGAATTGCGAAATAAACGACTTATTAATCCATTTCCGTTTCTAAATACCAAATCACCGGAATTCAATGTTAAGCCTGGCAAATTAATTTCTTTTTCCGCATTGGAGTTCAAGCCCGATACTTTATAAATCAAGAGTGCATTAACTAGTACAACTGCACTTACAACGACTGATATTCTAATTTTATTCCTCATTCAATTACATTCTTTCAGGAACACCAATTCCTAAGATGGACATGGTTCTTTTTATGGTTTGTGCGGTTTGATCGCAAAGATTTAATCTGAATTTAGATGTTGGAATTGCTGCTTCATCTACGATGGGATATTCGTGATAAAACTGATTAAATGATTTTGCTAAATCATATACATAATTGGCCAGCACTGCAGGACTCAATCTATCTGCAGCTTCTCCTAATACATAAGGAAATTTCAACAAATGCTTCATTAATTCTTTTTCCTTCTCATTCATCAAATCATATTCTGCAGAAGAATAGGAATTGTCTAATTTTATGGAAGGAGTTAAATTTGCTTTTCGAATTACAGATCTTATTCGAGCGTAAGTATATTGTATGAAAGGTCCGGTGTTGCCATTGAAGTCGATGGATTCTTCCGGATTGAACAACATTCGTTTTTCAGGATCTACTTTTAAGATAAAATATTTCAAAGCACCCAAGCCAATCATTGCATACAAATCTGCTGCTTCCTCCTCTGTAAAATCATCTACTTTACCCAACTCCTTCGTGATTCTTGTTGCTTCAGATATCATCTGCTCCATCAATTCATCTGCATCCACCACAGTACCTTCTCTCGATTTCATTTTGCCGGAAGGAAGATCTACCATGTTATATGACAAATGGAACAAATCATCTGCCCAAGAAAATGACATCTTTTTAAGAATAAGTTTTAGTACTTTAAAATGATAATCCTGCTCGTTGCCGACTACATAAATCAAACGCGAAAATTTATTCTCTTCATAACGCTTCTTTGCCGTTCCTAAATCTTGAGTGATGTACACACTGGTACCATCGCTGCGCAAAAGCAATTTATGATCGAGTCCATCTTCCGTTAAATCTACCCAAACAGATCCATCCTCCTTTTTATAAAATACGCCACGATCCAATCCTTCCTGTACGATTTCCTTTCCCAACAAATACATATCGGACTCATAGTACAGTTTGTCGAATTCAACACCAAGCATTTTATAGCTTATGTTAAAGCCATCGTACACCCAAGAATTCATCTTCTTCCACAAACTAACAGTATCGGCATCCCCCGCTTCCCATTTGCGTAACATTTCCTGGGCTTCTAAAAGCAATGGAGTTGATTTTTTAGCTTGCTCTTCAGTAGATCCATTTTTAAGCATCACTTCCATCTCTGCTTTATTTAAGCGATCAAAAGCAACGTAATATTTTCCTACCAGATGGTCACCTTTTAATCCTGATGATTCCGGCGTTTCACCATTTCCCTCTTTCAACCAGGCCAACATCGATTTGCAAATATGTATGCCGCGATCGTTAATAAGATTCACTTTCTTCACATTACTTCCACTCGCTTGCAATAAATTGGAAACACTAAATCCTAATAGGTTATTACGAACATGACCCAAGTGCAATGGTTTGTTTGTATTGGGAGAGCTGTATTCGACTAAAACAGGATGCCCGGAAAATGCTGGTTCCGATTTTCTTTCCCAATAATTTCCATTCATACAAGCATCGGAGAAAATGCGCAGCCAAGCTTCTTTTTGAACCACTACATTTAAAAATCCTTTCACTACATTGAAGCTTTCTACTTCACGTTCGTTATCCTTCAACCAAAGTCCCAATTCTTGACCTAAGGTTTCAATATTTTTTCCAGCTAATTTGCCTAAGTTAAAAACAACAAGCGTGAGGTCTCCTTCAAAATCTTTTCTTGTCGCCTGAATTATTATTTCATCCAGAGGCACGTCTAACTTATACAATTGTTGAAACGCTCCTTTTACGGCATTGCGCAATTCTCTCTCGAATAACATGCTGCAAATTTAACAGCTTATTGTATTCTGAATGTTCAATCCACAAAAAAAAGCATACATCTTTCGATGCATGCTTTTTAGATCTCCAATTTATTTATGCAATTTGAGCAACTACCCTCTGTAAAATCTCAAATGTGTTTTCGGCCATTAAATTCTCTTTATCGAGCGTAGGATTCACTTCTGCAATTTCAAAACAGCAAACTTTTTCATTTTGAATCAATCGAACGCACAAAGAACCTGCTTCCTTTTCAGTGATTCCATTACGAACGGGCGTTCCTGTTCCTTTGGAAATTGAAGAATCCATACTATCTACATCAAAAGAAACATAAATCATTTGGCAATTGTTCAAATAGGCTAAAGCATCACGTGCAATCTTCTCAACTCCGTGTCTTTTTACATCACTCGTAGTAAAGGACTTGATTTTATGTTTCTTTATAAGGAAGCTTTCTTCTGGTTCAACGTCACGAACGGAGATGAATACAAGGTCAGAATAATTGATCTTTGGAGTCAATCCTCCTACTTTTTTAAGCTTATTCCAATCATCTATAGTAGCTTTATCCGGCTTATTCATTTTGTTCGCACTGTTGTCTTCACCCAAAGTCGCAGCCAGTGGCATTCCATGAACATTCCCTGTTGGGGAGGTGTAAGGTGAGTGAAGATCGGCATGCGCATCGATCCAGATTACACCTAATCTTGCCTTCGGATAAGCCATTTTGATACCGGCGATGGTACCTCCGGCGGTGCTATGATCGCCTGCAAGTACAATCGGGAACTCCTTTGCTTTGAGAACATCGGCTACTGTTTTGCTGAGCTTCTCGTATATATTTATTATTCCTTGAATTCTTTTTGCATACGGACTTCCTTGAGGTTCAAAGAGTCGGAAGTTTTCGGTAGGAATATCGATGGAAGGAATTTTGTAAAATAAATTCGATCCGTAGTCAAGGGCTGCTACTTTAATCGCATCCACTCCCAAACTCGCGCCGCGTGTTCCGGCGCCTAGTTCAGATTTTACTTCAATGAGTTTAATTTTCTTGTGCATAGTATTAGATCTTATTCTAAGCAATCATCTTAATAAAAGAATGCTTTATTTAATCAATTTCTTCATTAATATATTATCCGCGTTACTTACATTCGCATTCTCTTAACCAAGTAGCTCACTTACATCTATGAAGAACCGGTACATTGACCTCATTCAACAGACCTTCGAATTCCCACAGGAGAATTTCGAAGTAAATGACAACCAACTATTTTTCAACGATATACCATTGATGGATATCATCGATCAGTATGGAACTCCACTTAAAATCTCATATTTGCCAAAGATCAGCTCTCAAATCCAGAAAGCCAAACGTTTATTCAATGTTGCGATGGCTAAAGCAGATTACGAAGGTAGTTATTTGTATTGCTATTGTACGAAGAGTTCGCATTTCGAGTTCGTTTTAAATGAAGCTTTGAAGAACGATATTCATTTAGAGACGAGTTCTGCATTTGATATTTCCATCATTAAAGAATTAGTGAAAGAAGGAAAAATAGACAAAGAAAATTTTGTTTTATGCAATGGTTTCAAGCGAGAAAATTATATTGAAGGTGTTGCTGATTTACTGGGAGATGGTTTTACTAACCTTATCACTATTCTCGACAGCAAAGAAGAATTGAATGCTTTACAATCGGCATGGTCCGGAAAGCATAAAATTGGAATTCGTATTGCTGCGGAAGAAGAACCGAACGCAGAATTTTATACCTCAAGATTGGGTATTCGCTATAATGAAATTATTGATTTTTATAAAAACGAAATCAAAACCAATGAAAATTTCGAATTAAAGATGTTACATTTCTTTATTAATACGGGGATAAAGGACACTGCTTATTACTGGAGTGAATTGCAAAAAAACATAAATCTTTACTGTGAGTTAAAAAAGCTTTGCCCTGAATTAGAGTACCTCGACATTGGCGGAGGATTTCCAATTCGCACTAAACTCGATTTCAACTACGACTATCAATACATGGCGGATGAAATTATTCGTCAAATTAAAATGGCATGTACACAACGCGAAGTTCCCGAGCCGCACATCATGACAGAGTTCGGCTCCTTTACAGTGGGCGAAAGCGGTGCTGTATTATATAGCGTAGTAGCTCAGAAGAAGCAAAACGACAATGAGCTTTGGAATATGATTGATAGCTCATTCATCACCACCTTACCAGATACATGGGGCATCAAGCAGAAGTTCATTTTATTAGCTATTAATAACTGGGATGGAGAATTTCAGAGAGTCAACTTGGGAGGAATTACTTGCGATTCGGATGACTACTATATAATGGAGTCGGTACGAAACCGTGTTTTCTTGCCCAAGCTGCGTGATGATGAAACCCAATATCTCGGATTTTTCCATACCGGTGCATATCAGGAAAGTTTGGGCGGATATGGTGGAATTCAGCATTGTTTGATTCCTGCACCTAAACATGTGATAATCGATAGAGATGAGGATGGAAAAATCTCTACCCGACTCTTCGCCAAAGAACAAAGTGCAAAGAGCATGATGAAAATACTTGGTTATTAATACTCTACTTATTAAGAATGGCAGGTTGATAAGTGTCAAAAGCAAACCAACAAAAGCCTTGTAGGTCAAATTTGACACTGCTAAATTTGAGGAGTCAAAGAAAAGCTTGGTTATTCATAAAGATTGTTAATAATTTTGGGTGAATAAACAATAATTGTAGGCGAAATTATGTTTATCTTTGATTAAAGCTAATCTAACCATTTATGAATACCATGAAAAACCTCTTAATATTTGCCGGCATTTCGATGCTGATGATCAGTTGTGGCCCGGACTACAAAACTGAAGTTGAACGAATGATGCGCGAACGCGATAGTCTTATGGCTCAATATGATGCAAAAGACTCAATTATTAATGGATACATGCAGGACATTTCAGAAATCCAAGCAAGTATAGAAGGATTAACACAACAAGAAGAATTATTGAACCGTGAAGGTGCTAATAATTCTGAACTTTCTCAGGACGCAAAAACGCGTATCATGGGAAATATAGAAGGAATTCGTCAGTTAATCGATCAAAATAAAAAGAAGCTTTCTGATCTACAAGGTCGCGTTCGTAAATCGAATGTGAAAGTAGCAGAATTGGAGAAAATGATCGGTTCACTTAACTCGCAGTTGGCGGTTCGCGACTCGAGCATCAATTCTTTGAATGAAAACATCTTTGCTTTAAATGGTCAGATTACCACCATGCAAGGTGAAATTGTTACTATACAAAGTGATAATGCGATGAAAGCACAAGAAATTACTGACAAAACCAGCAAATTACATACTGCTTATTATACTGTAGGTGATTACAAAACATTACGCGATAAGAAGGTTTTAGCGAAGCAAGGTGGATTCTTAGGTCTAGGAAAACAAAAGACAATGGTTCAGGATTTCAATCAGGAAGCATTTACTAAGATTGACTTTACCTCTACAAAAACGATTCAGTTGAATTCTAAAACTGCCAAATTGTTAAGCACTCATCCTACAGGAAGTTATAATATGCTTTCTGAGAACAAAAAAGTAACAGCAATTGAAATTACAGATCCTGAGAAATTCTGGCAGGCATCTAAATATTTGGTGGTAGTCACCGAATAATTTTCCTAAATATATTCCTACGTAAAGCCCTGCAGTTCTCGCTGCGGGGCTTTATCTTTACAAGCTATGCACTATATATTTCGATTGATCTTTTATTTAAGGGGATGGAAAATTGAAGGCGATGTTCCGCGTGATTTAAAAAAATACATCATTGCCGTAGCGCCTCATACCAGCAACTGGGATTTTCCCATAGGCGTTGCCGTGAGGAGCATTAAGAAATTCAAGTCCAATTTTTTGGGCAAGAAAGAATTGTTTCGCCCCCCCTTCGGCTGGCTTTTTTACAAATTGGGCGGTTATCCCGTCGACCGTCAAAACAAAACCAACTTGGTAGAACAAGTGATCGAGATCGCCAACAGCAATGAACATTTTGTTATTGCTATTGCACCCGAAGGCACACGAAAATCAGTCAACAAATGGAAAACCGGATTTTATCAAATTGCATACGGCGCTAAATTCCCTATTGTTTTTTGCAGCCTCGATTATAAAAAGAAATTGGTTTATTTTAATCCTCCCTTCTATCCTAGCGGCGATTTTGTTGCGGATGCACCAAAGATGGCAAAATTTTATGTTGGGGTGCAGGGGAAAACGCGAGGGATTACACCGATTGTATAAATCGATGCCATGTAGGGACAATTCGAGAATTGTCCCTACATGGCATAACACCGATAATTTAATTTATATCCCGGCAATCAATGGCAGTAATGCCTTATTCAAATTATTTTCGATGCGATCATGTATATTCGGGCTTTCATTGCGCTGGAATGCAAGGCCGGTGATTTGCTCGTAAAGCTCGATGTAACGATTACTGACTTCCGTGACGAATTCATCAGAAAATTCCGGAATAACTTGTCCTTCGAGGCCTTGAAAATCATTGGCGATTAACCACTGACGTAAAAATTCTTTACTCAGTTGTTTTTGCTCTTCGCCGCGTTCTTGTCGCTCTTCGTATCCATCTGCATAAAAATAGCGCGAAGAATCAGGAGTATGAATTTCATCAATCAAAAATATTTTATCATTCGCACATCCGAATTCGTATTTCGTATCCACCAATATTAATCCTTTGTCATTGGCCAATTCTGCTCCGCGGATGTATAAGGCGTTGGTATATTTTTCTAAAATAATATATTCTGATTCAGAAACGATTCCTTGTGCAATAATTTCTTCACGACTGATATCTAAATCATGTCCTGCAGCACTCTTTGTAGTGGGTGTGATGATAGGCTCCGGAAAAGGATCATTCTCGTTCATTCCATCAGGCATAGGCACTCCGCAAATCATTCTTTTTCCGGATTTATATTCTCGCCACGCATGTCCTGTCAAAAAACCACGGATCACCATCTCAATTTTATACGGCTTGCAAAGAATTCCGATAGAAGCATTGGGATCGGGAACAGAGACAATCCAATTCGGGCAAATATCTTTTGTGGCTTCTAAAAAATACGCCGCCAATTGATTTAATACTTGACCTTTGTATGGAATTGGGCGTGGCATCACGAAATCGAAAGCAGAAACTCTGTCGGTAACAACGATCACCATTAATTTATTATCGATAACATACACATCGCGCACCTTGCCTTGGTACTCAGATGTAATTTCAGGTAATTTTAATTGTGTTCCTGTGATGCACTGCGAATCGGCCATTGTCTGTTCCATAAGATTCCTCTTTACACAAATGTAATTTTTAGTTTTGATCCATGAGAATCATCTAAAAAAATAATGTTCCCAATAGAAACAAAAATTAATATACCCATCTATATTTCAATAACTTGAGGCGTTTATAAAAATAAGAATTTACTTATTCGGAGCTAGTTTTTCATAGGCATGAATGATATCTTTTACCAATCGGTGGCGCACCACATCACTCGCATCTAGATGCACAAATCCAATTCCATCGATATTCTTTAAAATTTTTGTGGCTTGAATTAGTCCCGAAGGCTGGTTCCGAGGCAAATCAATTTGAGAAGTGTCTCCGGTCACAATCATCTTTGCACTAGGCCCCATCCTTGTTAAAAACATCTTTAACTGACTCTCCGTCGCATTTTGCGCCTCATCCAATATTACATAAGCATGATCCAAAGTTCTTCCGCGCATAAATGCTAAAGGCGCAACTTCGATAACACCATTCTCAAGAAATGTTTTCAGCTTTTCGCCTGGAATCATATCAAACAATGCGTCGTAAAGCGGACGCAAATAAGGATCAATTTTTTCTTTTAAGTCGCCCGGTAAAAAGCCTAAATGTTCACCGGCTTCCACGGCGGGACGCGTCAAAATTATTCTTCTAATTTCACGATTTTTCAGCGCACGAACCGCTAATGCTACAGCGGTGTATGTTTTCCCTGTTCCTGCAGGACCAATCGCAAAAACGACATCATTTTTCTCACTCGATTCAACTAATTTTCTTTGATTGGGAGTTCGGGCACGTACAAGGAGTCCGCCCGGTCCAAAAACAATAACATCTCTACCATCGGAAGAGCCTGTACTGCCATTGCTTTTCTTTCCATTTTCTGTTGCAGTTGCGTCTGATTTATTCCCGAGAAGAAAATCCACTTCCGTTGGAGTTAACATTCCGTTTTCTTTAAAATACAACAGCAACTTAGCAACCTTCTCCTCAGCATCCTTCACCAAAGATTCTTCTCCAATAATTTTTAGTTCGTGACCTCGACCAATAACTTTCAAAGCAGGAAAACTCCTGCGGATCACATCTAAATTAGCATCGTTCACTCCAAAAAAGTCAACAATATTTTCCAGTTCGATAGCAATATTAATTTCTTTCAAATTCTAAGGCGCTAAATTTATTTTACGATGTAAAGATAGAAACTTGTTCAGGGAAGAATTCAAATCATTGTAAAATTTATACAATTTGACCAAGTTTTACGTTATCCTTCCATCGATAAAAAAAATACATTTTATAATTTGTTACTTTTGAACGGAAAACTTGAATACAGCCATCAACGATAAAAGCGACGAAGAGCTCATTGGTCTTTACAAATCCGATGGGAATAAAGAAGCGGTGGGTATTCTTTTTAAACGATACACTTCACTTGTTTTTGGGGTGAGCATGAAATATTTGAAGGATCAAGACGCAGCAAAAGATGCCGTAAGTCAGATTTTCGAAAAATTGTTCAAAGATCTCTTACGCTTTGAAATTAAATATTTCAGAGCTTGGCTACACACGGTAACTAAGAATTACTGCTATATGCAGCTGAGATCTAAACCGAAAGAGATAAGCGGCGTGGCACCTTATCTTATGGAAACAGACAAGGGATTGCATCCAGACTCCGCTCTTGCCGAAGAAAAAATCGAGACGGAACAGCAATTACAACATATGGAGCAAGCGCTTACCCAACTCGATCCCCATCAACAACAATGCATCCAGCTCTTTTATTTAGAGCAAAAAAGTTATCAGGAAGTTTCTGATACCACCGGTTTTAATCTCAATCAGGTGAAAAGTTATATTCAGAATGGAAAGAGGAATTTGAAAATTATCATGTTAAAAACTAAATAACAATATGTCAAGTCATCATCCGAATAGCTCTTGCCTCAGCACGGAGGAAATGCTGGATTATAGCCGGGGCATATTGAGTCCATCTGAACAGCATAGTATTGAAAAGCATTTGCTCGATTGTGAAATGTGCTCTGATGCTTTAGAAGGAATTCAAATGATGGAAGATCCCAATTCACTTTTTGCAATAGAACAAGAATTGAATCTGGAAGTTGATGAAATGATACATGCAAAGCAAGAAACAAAAGTTCGCGTTTTGTTTCCATGGAGAATGGCTGCGGCAATTGCATTAATATTCGTAAGCACTTTTGTATTGTGGATGGTGATCCCTAAGAATAATCAACAAGAACTCATCAGTGAAAAAACGGTACCCTACCCCGTTCCCGGTGATAGTAAGGCTGTATCAGAACAAGAAATTCAAGTTGCCAATGAGTTCTCTAGCAAAGAATCTCCAATAGCAACATCAAATTCAGAAGTCAAAATAAAATCTAACGATGAGATGGAAGAGAATACTAATGTATCAGATGCCGAAATCTCCAATGCTCCTGCTCAATTCGATGAACCCTCAACTTCGAACGAAGAAACTTCAGATGAAAGTTCCAGTAGTTCACCTTCCGAAGATATTACTTTTGCTAAGAAAAAAGAAAACAAAAACATTGAAGTGGATGCCGGAATTGCATTAAGTGAAGTTACCAGTACAAAGTCGACAAGTAGGTCCAAAGCAAGCCAGTCGCAAAATGCAGCAACGACTGCGACGAGCAGAGATGATAAAATGGAAATATTAGAAAAAGAGAATCCGGAAGAAGCTATTTTTAATCAAGGGATTAAAGATTATCAAAATAAAAAATACTTAAAAGCAATACAATCATTTGAACTTTGCAAAGTTAAACCGGAAGCTCTTTTTTATAGTGGCGTCAGCTATTTTCTTCTTGAGAATCCGCATACAGCTTTAGAAAAACTCGGAAATTATTTACAATCGACCCATGCTACTTACAAAGAAGCTGCAACTTGGTATTCGGGATTAAGTTATTTGAATATTGATAATAAAACAGCTGCTAAACAAGCTTTTGAGAAAGTAATTCTGCTCGATGGCGAATTTAAAAAAGATGCACTTGAAATGTTGAAAAATCTTTAAGACGGATGGATAGAAGCCTGTACCTTTGCCACATGAATAAAATAGTATTGATCTTTCTTTTTCTATTACCAAATATACTCTTCGCACAATATCAAACCAGAAAAGGAAATTCCTTTCCAAATGGTGTATATTTAAATATGGAGGAATTAAAAGCTTTAAGTCCGGGCTTGAAAAATTCACAGATACTCATTAATGACGAAAAAAGTAATAACATTAAAAAATGGTTTCGCAGCGATAGTTTATTTTACATGGATTCTAAGTCTGTAAAGCAATTGATGCCGTATTCCAAAATTTTTGCTTTTGTAGATGATGGAATTTTATACGTTCAACGCAAAGGCTATGATCATAAAATTACGGTTCCAGGTCAACTCAGTTATTTTGTAGAAAGTTATCCGATTCGTAGGGCAGCTTCCACACCGGTGGCTATGGAACGCAACAAAGAAGTTATTCCAAGAATTTTAGACTTAGAAAAAAATGAAATAGTAGATTTTACAGTTTCTGTGGTTGAAGAAATATTAAAAGAGCGCGATGAAATCTTATTTCAGGAGTTTACATCCATCAATAATCCCAAAAAGCAAAGACAAGTTTTGCTGCGTTTTGTAGAAAGATACAATGAACGACACACTATTTCAACTCTTCAAAATTGAAAATACTTATCATTCAAAGCGCCTTTATTGGAGATGTGATATTAGCAACTCCAGTCATCAGTGAAATGATACGCTGTTTTCCCGGTGCTCAAGTAGATGTTTTGGTCCGTAAAGGAAATGAAAGTTTACTAAACAATTTTCCTGGCTTGAATCAAGTATTAATCTGGAATAAAAACAAGGAGAAACATAAAAATTTGTTTCGCTTATTGAGTCGTATTCGCAAGGAGAAATACGATGTAGTGATCAATTTGCAACGTTTTGCTGCTACCGGATTTCTCACTGCTTTTTCAGGAGGGAAACAACGAATTGGTTTTAGTAAAAATCCGTTTTCATTTTTATTTAGTCAAGCCATTCCTCATCAAATCGGACAAGGTGAAACCTTGCACGAAACTTCCCGAAATTTAAGTTTAATTTCTTACTTCGGCGCCGTGAAAAATTCGCGTCCTTTTTTATATCCTTCTGTTAGTGATTTTGAATTCGTGAAAGAATACCAAAATCAAAACTATTATTGCATTGCTCCTACTTCCGTTTGGTTTACAAAACAAGTCCCTACTGAAAAATGGTTAGAATTAATTATAGCATTAGAAGAGAAAGATAACAATGCCCAAATTTATCTTCTTGGAGGTCCCTCCGATTTCGATGCCTGTCAGCTTTTATTAGAGAAATGCGCGAATCAAAAAGTGGTAAACCTCGCCGGTAAATTAAGTTTTTTACAAACCGCCGCCTTCATGTATTCGGCAAAACGCAATTTTGTGAATGATTCCGCTCCACTTCATATTGCATCCGCAATGAATGCACCTGTAAGTGTATTTTATTGCAGTACAATTCCGGCTTTTGGTTTTGGACCATTATCCGACGATAAAAAAATAATAGAAGTGCAAGGTTTGAATTGCAGACCTTGTGGATTACATGGACACAAGAGCTGTCCTGAAGGACATTTTAAATGTGCTTTGAACCTGAATATGGAACCTCTATCTTAAATTTTAAAGTTTATATATTTAATTATCAAAACATTGGAATTATTTTTATTCAATGTTGCAACATCTATTGTATATACACTACCTTTGATCCATCATAAAAACTAAAAAACATGAAAAAATTAATTTCTACACTTTGCCTTGCTACCCTATTCATTGGAGCCAATGCACAAAACACCAATTGGAATATTGATCCAACCCACACAAATGTGAAATTCAGTGTTACCCATTTGATGGTATCTGAAGTAGATGGAAACTTCAAAACATTTAATGGAAAAGTTGTAGCACCAACCCCTGATTTTAATAACGCTAGTGTTGAATTTTCAGTAGATGTAAATAGCATCAATACAGATAACACAGATCGTGATAATCATTTGAAAGGAGATGATTTTTTCAATGCGGCGAAATATCCACAAATGACTTTTAAAAGTTCCTCCTTTAAAAAAGTGAAGGATAACAAATATGAGTTGATCGGTGATCTTACCATTCGTGATGTAACTAAAAGAGTAACTTTTGATGTAAAATACAATGGCATCATGAAGGATCCTTGGGGAAATACAAAAGCCGGATTTCAAGGAAAAGGTAAAATCAACAGAAAAGATTATAATCTCAAATGGAGTGTGCTAACAGAAGCCGGTGGAATGGTGGTTAGCGATGAAGTTGAAATCGTAGTTAACATTGAATTATCACAGGGAAAATAAGCACAAACAATTAAAAAAGACTTTCATTTGAAGGTCTTTTTTAATTGCATAAAATCAGGATAAAATGCCTCCAACATTAAGAGAAGAAATTCAACAAAAAAAATTCAGGAATTTTCATCATGAAGTACAACTGAATTTAATGTTTACTGCTAATTGGTTGCATAGTCAAGTCTCTAAAATTTTCAATGACTATGATTTGAGCACACAACAATATAATGTGCTACGAATTTTGAAAGGATCACATCCTGAACCGATGAATCTCTTGCAAATAAAATCAAGACTCATCGACAAAATGAGTGATACTAGTCGTATGGTGGAAAGACTAAGACTTCAGGGATATTTAACGCGAACAGTTTCTATAGAAGATCGAAGAGCTTCAATTATACAAATAACAAAAAAGGGGCTGGACCTATTAGAAAGGATGAAATCCGAAGAACCTAAAATGGATCTATTGAGTCAGGGATTGAATGAGTCGGAATCTCAACAACTTTGTCAGCTACTTGATAAATTACGCAAGGGAGCAAGCGAAGAATAAAAATTTATTGTAGAAAATGATTAGTATTGTCTTCTGATGTCGACAACTATAATTTCAACTAATAGCAGAAGATCATGGTCTATTCTAATTGGCCCATTGTTGTTCTTGATTTTCTCACAAATCCCATCTCCCCTTCCTTCTTCTCCGTACATCATGGTGATGATAGGCATTACATCTTGGGTTGCTTTTTGGTGGATCAGTGAAGCGGTTCATATTGCAGTTACCTCCTTCATGCCATTTCTTCTGCTTCCAATTTGCGGGATCGTACCCATCAAAGAAGTTTCTGCGCAATACATGGATCCGATTCTATTTTTATTTATTGGAGGATTCTTACTTGCATTTGCCATTGAGAAATGGGGCTTGCACCGAAGATTAGCTTTAGGAATACTTTCTTCCACCGGACATAGTGCTTCAAGAGTTTTAATGGGAATTATGCTCAGTGCCTTTTTAATTTCCATGTGGATTTCTAATACAGCCACTGTAGTGATGTTATTGTCGGCTGTACTTGCCGTTATACATCAGCTAAAGGAACATATCAGCGATGAACGTGCTCATCGTAAAATAGCATCAGCTCTGCTCATTGGTTTAGCTTACGCTTCTAGCATTGGCGGATTAGCAACTTTAGTTGGCACACCTACAAATATGATTTTTTATCGCGTTTACAATGAACAATACGGCGCTCAAGCTCCAATAACTTTTGCCGGCTGGATGATTTTCGCGCTTCCATTTGCCTTTATACTTCTTGTTGCAGCATATTTGATCATCCATTTTTTTCTTATCAAAAAATTAAAAATAAAAGCTTTCGTTTCCTCCGGGTTCAAAGCAGAATTCATAAAACTTGGCAAATGGAATCAGGATGAAAAAACTGTAGCAATTGTTTTTGCAAGCACGGCTCTTTTATGGTTAACAAGAGCAAATTTAGATTTTGGAGTTGTTCATTTAAAAGGATGGGCCAATTTATTTCCATATCCGGATCAAATTCAAGACAGTACTGTAGCCATCAGTATGGCTGTATTGCTGTTCGTAATTCCATCTAAAACAGAAAAAGGAAGAGCCTTACTCACTTGGACCGAAGCATCTAAATTGCCCTATGAAATTATTTTATTATTTGGTAGTGGCTTCGCATTGGCTAAAGGATTTGAATTTTCCGGACTCAGTTCCTGGTTGGCCCAACAATTACAAACGGCGAATGAACTCCCACTTATTTTTACAATTTTAATCATTTGCATTCTTGTAACAATCATTTCTGAATTCGCATCCAACGTAGCCAGCATACAATTGATGATGCCCATCCTTATTTCACTTCAACTGGTGACTGCGATCGATCCAAAAATGTTGATGATTCCTGCCGCCTTAGCTGCTTCACTTGGATTTATGTTGCCCATCGCCACGGCTCCCAACACCATTGTATTTTCGAGTGGACACATTAAGGTAAAAGAAATGGTGATGGCAGGCTTTTTCGTTGACTTAATTGGAATTATTTTGATCTTGATTTTTTCAAGTATTTTCTTTTAATTCGTAATGTGGTTTCTTTCGATAGATTCGATTTCGTTAAAAACCTTACAAATCGAGTTATTGAATCAACCTGAAGAATTTCTTAGCGTTAAATGATAGAAATTATCTATTAGCGATGAGGCGAATTATTATTACTACATTGTATTTCATCATGCATCTATTTTGTGTTTCAGTGGAAGCACAAAATTGCGTGGATTGCGGAAATGCGCAGTCGGGAAGCTTTTACGCGTATCAGGATACCATTCTTCAATCAGGTACTTATAATTTTAAGGAATTCTTTATTGATGAAGGTGTAAAAGTGAAAATCAAGGGCCATTCAGCGCTCATCATTAATTGTAAGGAAAAGGTACTTATTTATGGCGTTCTTGATGTTAGTGGTGGAAGTGCATCCAACCCAAATACAAATCTTACAGTAAAAAAAGGCGGTATTCCTGTGGCCGGTGGATTTGCCGGAGCAGATGGTTTTAGAGGAACATCAATAAATCAAGCAGGAAAAAATGGATGGGGTCCGGGTGGTGGATTTGGAATAGCAGGAGAAGGTGGTACAGGTGCCGGTTATGGTGGCCAAGGTTTCTCTTGCGGATTCCCTTATGGTGCTGTGTACGGTGATTCATTATTGACTCAAATATTGGGTGGAAGTGGTGGCGCATCGGGATCTGCAAATATCAATGAGCTTTCAGGTTCAGGAGGCGCAGGAGGCGGAAATATTGTTATTAAAAGTTGCGATGAAATTTACATCGGTCCGTTGGGTCAAATTTTAAGTAATGGTGGAGATGGTAGTTCAGGTGAAAGATCATCGAAAGCAGGTGGTGGTGGTTCTGGAGGATGTATCTACGTGTCTGCTAAAAAATTTACAAACGAAGGAATTATTTCTGCTCAAGGTGGAAAAGGTGGTATATCACAAGGAACCAACAATTGCTTCCATGGGGGTGATGGAGGTAATGGTAGAATACGAGTCGATGCAAGAGATTATATTACGAATGGTATGATATTACCATCTCCAGCAACGTTTATATTGTTCAATGCCGGTATAAGACGGGTCGTCAATTCAAAATGCCATGGAACTCCCAGTGGATTTATAAAAGCGAGGGCTAGTGGTGGCAAAAAACCATATAGCTTTATATGGTCTAACGGAAATCAAAGTGATGAACTTTCAAATCTAGCAATAGGAACTTACACTGTAACGATTAGCGATGCGAATGGCTGCTCAGTCACAGAATCGGCTACTGTGAATGAGCCCAGCGAAATTGAAATTTCTTCCGTGGTATATCCTCCATCCTGTGCACAAGCCAATAATGGACAAGCAGTTTTTAATGCAAAGGGAGGAACTCCATTTCCATACAGAAAATCACTGTATACGACACTTTGGTCCAATGCAAAAAGTAATGGAATCATGTTTGACTTATCAAGTGTTGCGAAAATTCAATTAAATTCCATTTCATTAAATATTGCAAGTCCATCTCCACAAACGATTAGCGTGTACTTAAAAAGCGGAAGCATGAACGGTGCTGAATCTGATTCTACACAGTGGCAATTAATAAGTAGTAGCATAGTTTATGGAGCAGGTGCTGAAGAAGAAACTCGCATTTTACTCCCATCGCTTCCTGAATTAAATCCCGGATTCTATTCAATTTATATCTACAATCATGACGGCGAAATAAATGGAATTACAAGTTCTGTCATTGGCAACACATTCAACTTTGATCATATTTTGAGTGTGTACGAAGGAATTGGTCGAAATTCAAATCCACTTCCGTTTCAATCAGGAATAAGTGGAATCATGAATATGGCGGGAAAAATTATTTACACCGTCAACAGTGAAAAAGGTTTTTCGTACAACTATTCTACTCCTGATGGAAATTTGTACCAGCATCAATACTCATCAGGATCACAAGAAATTATTATAAGCGATGCAATGGGTTGTACTCAAAATAAAATATTTAGTATTCCTGATGCAGATAGTTTGAAAATTCAATCTGTCACCATTAAATCACCACGATGTTCGAATAGCAATGATGGCGAAATTCATATAACCGCAAGTCCTGCTTCTACAGAATTTTACAGCATCAGTTCAATTCCATTTTCAAATCCGTCAAACGGAAGCATGTTGCATTTTTCAACAACAGAAAACATTTTATTAAAAGGTTTGGATGTTTACATCAACAGAACGGGTACTGCTAACATCTACATAAAACAGGGAAATTATTTAGGAAGCGAAAACAATGCGAATGCCTGGACACATTTAGGAACCTATTTACTCACTCCCAACTCAAATAATATTACAGATAAAATATATTTCAATCAGGCTCCCACTTTAACAGCAGGAGATTGGAGTATTTATATTTATTCTTCTGATGATATCTTCAATCAACTTGATTCCATTTCTTTCAATGATGATCATTTCCTTAGCTATATAAATTCGAATTCGAAAACAGGAAACATTCACCCTTTCTCTACAAATACAAAGGCTGGATCCTATTGGTCTAGTAATATCATCTATTCCGGTACTTCACAAAATTTAAGTTATCAATGGGGCAACAATCAAAACAATGCTTCATTGGCAAATATTAGCGGAGGAAATTATCAATGTTCTATTCAACAAGATGCTGCATGTAGTGTTCAACAAAATGTATATTTAGAGAGTCCGGCACCGATGGAGGCACAGAGTACCATTCACCATGAAGTGGATGGCAATCAAAATGGTTCTGTTACTCTTTCGATGGATGGAGGAACACCGCCCTATTATATTCAGTGGCTTCAATCGGGACAAATCGGCAATCAAATTCATGCTTTGCCGGCAGGAATTCAACCTTTTTTCGTTTCAGATTCTCATGGTTGTACATTTAATGATACGATTCATATTTTGAAAGTTCAAAGTCCACCTCAAAGTGAGGGACAACTAAACATTTCACCAAATCCAGGGCATGGTATCATTCGAATTACCAAAGCTGTAAATGGAATGGAAAACTGCTATTTGAATATTTATGATTTCAGCGGGCGGCTTATTCTATCCTCTGAAACACAAATTTCAGCATTGATGGAATATGGAATTGATTTCAGTCACTATTCTGATGGCAACTATTTTATCACCGTAAGAGATGAAGATCAAGTATTTCACGCAAAAGCAAATTTGATTCGCTAATAGCACACGCGTTTTCATAAAACATTAGTATTTTAGGGTCATCCAAAAAAAGATGACTAAACTTCTCTACTCCCTCCTGCTGGTTTTCGGAATCAGCATTCAATCCCAAGCTCAATCTGCTTATTTAGATGTGGTGCATTATGACATCAGCATTGATACATTAAATTATTCCACCAAGAGTATACGAGCAAAGACAGACGTACAATTTACCAGCAACTCTGCTCAAAGTATCACTGTACTTGAGCTGAAATTATTGAAATTATCGATTGATTCCATCTCCGATCAAAACAACAACAGCTTAACGTTTAACTACAATGACACTTTGCTACAGATTAATCTTAGCAATCCTGTTAGTAACGCCGATACACTAACGGTAAGCATCTACTACAATGGTAATCCTAAAACCGATCCTTCCGGTTGGGGTGGATTTTATTTCAGTTCAGTGTATGCATTCAATTTAGGTGTTGGTTTTGGAAGTGATCCACATGTATACGGAAGAGCTTGGTTCGCGGCAAACGATGTATTTACTGATCGTGCCACTTACTCTTTTCACATTGCTACGCCTCCTACTTATAAAGCATTTTGCAATGGAGCCTTGCAATCATCAGTAATTTTACCGAACGGAAATAAGCAATGGAATTGGACTTTAGCTACTCCTATTCCAACATATTTAGCAAGTGTCGCTATTGCTCCCTATTATACGTTTACTAGAAACTATCAGAGTATCCCGGTTGAAATTGCTTGTATGCCGGCTGATACCAACAAGGTCATTGCCACCTTTCAAAATTTAGATTCGGTTTTATCATTTTTCATTGCTGCTTATGGACCTTATCATTTTGAAAAAGTAGGTTACTGCTTAGTTCCGTTTAATTCCGGTGCGATGGAACATGCTGCAAGTATTCATATTGGCTCTGCCTACATCAATGGTTCACTCACGTACGAAACATTATGGGCACATGAATTGGCGCATATGTGGTGGGGAGATTGGACTACTTGTGAATCGGAAGGCGACATGTGGTTGAACGAAGGATTTGCAAGTTTTAATGAAGCCTACATCACTCAAAAACTTTATGGACAAACAGCATATCGTGATTGGATCAGAAGCAATCATCGCAAAGTACTTCAATTCGCACATATCACAGACAATGGTTATTTACCCTTGATCAATATACCTCATGAGCATACTTATGGCCCAACGGTGTATAATAAAGGCGCGAATGTAGCACATTCACTTCGCTACTACATGGGTGATTCACTCTTCTTCGAAGGATGCAGAGATTTTATGAACAACAGAGGCAACAGCGCTGTGAACAGTTATGATTTAAGAGATGAATTAAATGCAAGCAGTGGATTAAGTCTGAATAGTTTTTTTGATGATTGGGTATTTACTCCCGGTTTTCCTCATTTTGATATTGACTCTTTGGAGACAGTGAATCTTTCAACGCATCAATTCATTTTACATACTCGACAAAAAAGCAAAGGCAATACGCATCTTTACGAAATGAAAGTGGAAGTAAATTTCAATAATGGAATCAACGACACCAACATCACCTTCATCATGGATCAAGGAGTAAATAGTTTTCCAATTACTTTAGGTTTTAATCCTACTTGGTATTCCATCGACAGAAATGACAAAATGAGTGATGCCATTACTGATTATGAAAAGAAAATATTCACTACCGGCAGCAGTTCCTTTTTGGAAACCTTTTCAACCGTAAATGTGATTACAAATGGAGTTGATACCTCCTTAGTTCGAATCGAACATCACTGGGTAAAACCCGATCCTTTCAAAAGTGGTGGAAATGGAATTCGATTAAGTAGTAGTCGTTATTGGAAAGCAGATGGTTTGTTTGCAAATGGTTTTCACGCGAAAGCAACATTAACTTACAATGGCAGTAGCAATACTTCCGCAGGATATCTCGACAATGATTTAATCACAGGAACAGAAGATAGTCTTGTTTTATTTTACAGAGTAAATGCCGGTGATGATTGGTCTCAGGTAAATGGTTATGTCATCAATGCAGGAAACAAATTTGATAAAATTGGCAGTGTAACATTAGATACATTGAAGAGAGGGGAATATGTTTTAGGTTATCGAGACTTTACTACAGGACTGATACACCCATCTAACCCAAACAAACCGCAGCTTGAAATTTGGCCCAACCCATCAAGCGGAAACGTGAATTTTAAAACAACAGGGAATTCATCTAAAGAAATAACATTGGAAATTTTTGATAACACTGGTAGAAACGTTTTGAATACTATAATTAAAAACGATCAATTATTTACCTGGACTCCTATGAAAGGTCAGCGTGGATCTTACATAGCCAAAGTAACGAATGAAAATAATATTTTCGATAGCAAAACTTTTCAAATCATAAATTTCTAAATCCTATTCCAATTAGCAAATGACATCACTCCCCTATCCAATTATAAAATTAAAAAAAGGAAAAGAAAGATCATTACTACAAAAACATCCTTGGGTATTTAGCGGAGCCATTGCACAAGAACCTGCAGAATTAAACAATGGAGATCTGGTACAAGTTGTATCGAACCAAGGTGATTTTTTAGCCAGTGGACATTTTCAGAGAGGAACCATTAGCATTCGATGCTTGGATTTCGAGGGAGAAATATTGGATGAAAATTTCTTCAGAAAAAAAATAAGAAATTCATTTCAGCTACGTAAACAACTAAGTTTTCCAAATCAACAAACCAATTCCTTCCGTTTAATTCATGGTGAAGGTGATGGAATGCCCGGTTTAATTGCTGATGTGTATGGAAATACAGTCGTACTTCAGAGCTATACTTTAGGCATGCAAAGCTTGAAAACTTTGCTCGCTAAACTCATTCTTGAAGAGCTTCCATTCATTGATGCCGTGTACGATAAAAGTGCAGAAACGATGGCCAAACACGGACATGTAAAACCTGAAAACAATTTTATTTTACAAAGAGACAATTATATTGCCGATGAAATTGTGTATGAACATGGCTTAAAATTATCGGTAGATTTCATCCATGGACAAAAAACCGGATTTTTTATTGATCAACGCGACAATCGACAATTGCTAAAAAAATATTCTGAAAATAAAACCGTACTCAACACCTTTGCCTACACCGGTGGATTTTCATTAGCCGCTTTGCAAGGTAATGCCAATGAAGTACATTCTGTGGATAGTTCTGCAAGAGCGATTGAAGGATTAAATTACAACATTGATTTAAATAAGTTCAAAGGCTTACATCAATCAGCAACTTCTGATGTCATGAGTTATTTGAGACAACTGGAGATGCAGTACGATATTTTGATTTTAGATCCACCTGCCTTTGCAAAGCACTTGAATCAGGCAAGTAATGCGATGATAGGTTATCGGAATTTAAATACCGAAGGATTGAAGCATGTAAAGCCCGGTGGACTCATGTTTACCTTTAGCTGTTCCCAAGCCATTGACAAGGAATTATTCAGAAAGATTATTTTTCAATCTGCAATTCAGGCAAACAAGGAAGTGAAAATTTTACATCAGTTAACTCAACCTGCAGATCATCCGGTGAGCATTTATCATCCTGAGGCTGAATATTTGAAAGGCTTGGTCTTATTCGTAGAATAATTTCAGCGAGTCATTTCGATTTAAAATCAATGTATAAAAGAAATTTTAATTTCTGAATTTCGACAAATACAGTCTAAAATACCATCTTCCTAAATCCTTTCTTATCTTTGTAAAAAAAAAGATGTATCCAAATATTCCACATTTAAAAAACACAGATACTAAGAGTTTTTTTCTGATCGCAGGTACTTGTGTCGTCGAGAGTGAAGAGATTACTTATAAAACAGCTCACACACTTCAGCAAATCACCAATCGACTTGGAATTCCTTTTATTTTTAAAGCATCGTTTCGCAAAGCAAATCGCACCCGCATTGATTCCTATACAGGCATGGGAGATGAATTAGCTTTAGGAATTTTAAGCAAAGTGGGGAAAGAGCTAAATCTTCCATTGCTTACCGATATTCATGAAAGTCATGAAGCAGCCATTGCTGCAGAGTATGTAGACATTTTGCAGATTCCTGCTTTCTTATGTCGACAAACCGATTTATTAGTTGCTGCAGCCAAAACTCAGAAAGTTGTAAACGTAAAAAAAGGACAATTTTTGTCTCCTGAAGCTATGAAATTTGCCGTGGAAAAAATTAGAGATTCCGGCAATACTAAAATCATGTTGACGGAGCGAGGTACTTCTTTAGGCTATTCAGATTTGGTTGTAGATTTCAGAGGAATTCCGATCATGAAAAGTTTTGGATATCCTGTTGTTATGGACATCACACATAGTGTACAGCAACCCAATCAAAGTTCGGGAGTTACCGGAGGTCGCCCGGAACTTATAGCTACTATGGCTAAAGCTGCAATTGCGACAGGCGCTGATGGTATTTTTTTAGAAACTCACCCGAATCCGGCCGAAGCATTAAGCGACGGTGCAAATATGATTTCATTGGATAAGGTAGAAGAGTTATTGCATTC
>Ga0105048_10004115_pt1 | contig 23783 bp, 18 predicted proteins | sample MAT05_FD_78382 | JGI IMG/M metagenome (GOLD analysis project Ga0105048, IMG submission 78382) | Freshwater microbial communities from Lake Fryxell liftoff mats and glacier meltwater in Antarctica - MAT-05 | ecosystem: Environmental > Aquatic > Freshwater > Ice > Liftoff microbial mat | place... | reverse complement strand
GAACGGCGCTTGCTGGAACTGCTTGGGCACACGCCGTTCGAAGTGTTCATCGGGTCACTGCTGGGGCTGCTCGTCGCGCTATCCTGGTGAATCGTGCCCGGCCCGACGCCGGCACCGCGACCATAGGCGCGTTGCAACGACAGGACGCGACTGGACACGACGGAGAACGTCGTGCAGACGGTTGCCGTCCGAGCATTGCCGCGCACATGCACGCCGGCGAACCGGGCAGCCGAACCAGTTCGCGCCGGCGAACCGGGCGCGCGAACCGCAGCCATGCCCGCCCACCCACGACGGCGAGGCACGGTCAGGTCGCGTCCAGGACGGGGTTCGGCGCTGCCACGCCCGCCCTCGCATGACGCCGAGGGCGGGCGGCCGGCCCGGTCAGACGCCGTGCGCCCGCACAATCAGCCGGTCCAGATACTCCCGCCGGGATGCGACGTACTCGCCGCCGCAGGTGATGAGCGTCATCATGATGGCCGGTGGTTGGGCAAAGATCTCTTCCAATGGCGCGCCCTCAGCGCGCACCCAGTGGGAGGACTCCACCACGTACTCGTAGCCGTGGCCCGCAGCGTCGATAACCTGCACCACGTCGCCGACTTCCAGCAGGTGCAACTGCCCGAAGGTACGCAGGCGACCGTCCCAGTTCACATGCGCCGCTACGACCACGTTGCCGGGCACGCCCATGCCGGGGCCAAATTTGTACCAGGCCACGTCGTCAGGTTCGGTCGGCGTGGACATCGCGCCATCCGGGTCTTGCCCCACGGCCTCCACGACCGCCTCAACGCCCAGCGACGGTATTGTCAGCTTCACCGGCGGCACACCCCACGGACCAGTCGCCACGAGAGGCGGCTCGTCGGCAGGCTGGGTGTCGTCGTTGACCTGCCCGAGCGTGACGAGAGGATCATCCAGCATCGCAGCCGGCGCGCCGGTGTCCGCGGTGCCCGACGGTCCAGGACCGTCGGCGGGCGGGCCGCCGTCAATCTCCTGCGCCGTGACGGGCGTCAACGGATCGCCGACGGCGAGGGCCATGCCGGCTGCGAGCGCGATGGCCGTCGCGACGGCGCTGCGTCGCGAAAGCCGTGTGGAAGATCTAGGCATCAGGCGTCGGCCGCGAGCGTCACCGCCGTCACCGCATCCAGGTTAAACATCATGGTGCGGTTGCGCTGCTTACACTCGCCGATCAAGTACCAGGAACTCAGGTACGGCAGGAGCAGTTCCGGCCGCACAATCGGCTCCGGGATCGGCGAGGAGACATCGCCCGGCGGGTAGTGGAGCTTCACGTATGTGCCGCGCAACAGGCCGTCTGCCAACGCCGCGAACACCTGCTGCTGCTGCCCGGAGCGGGGGGCCGTGACAGCTTCCAGCGTGCGCTGCACCAGCGGCTGCAAATGCGCCGGGAACATCGCCGGCAGCTTCCGCATCAGGGACTGGAGCCGGTCCGAGGGGATCGACCGGTCCTTCGTGGACTGCCGCAGGATCATCACCAGCAGTTGGGCCTCGCGAAGATCGAAGCAGCCTTCGCCGCCGCCCGGCGCACCCTCTGCGACGAAGCGATAGCCCTGCCGACGGAGCAGCGGCAAGCGCATGTCCGTGCGGATGATGTTGAGGTCTGCCTGTACCTGCCGCTCGCTTAGATGAAACTTGTCCGCAAGCTCGCGGCGGCTCTTGCCAGGAGTCTCGGCAATGTCTTCGACGATGTGCCAGATACGTCGAAAACGGTCCGCAACAAGCCGCTTACGTTCCATCGGGCCATCCTCATCACTTACCCCGATTGGGTGATTTTTGGGGCAAAACAAAGACCGCCGATAGCCTGCCCGCGCAACGGTAACGGGACTAACAGGCGGTCCAAAGTGCTGTATGGGTGCCTAGTACGCGAGCCGGGACTCGAACCCGGGGCCTCAGCCTCCGCAGGGCTGCGCTCTAATCCACTGAGCTACTCGCGCCGACGCAGGCCGTAGTGTACCATGTCACCATACCCCTGACAAGACGCTCCGACTGCCCGTTTCCGACCACTTTGTCGCTCTCTTCCGTCGAGTTTTAGTCCGGCTTGGTGGTCGCTCACGCGACTTGTCTGGCGTGTGTCAGGCGTCTAGGACGTATCACGCCGAGGTGGCTCCGGATGAAACTGAGCGTGGTCGGCGGTGCCGGCCGGGTCGGCTCCACGACGTTGTTTCAGCTCGTACTCGAAGGCGGCTTTCAAGAACTCGCGGTTTGCGACATCGCCGGTGAGGCGGCGGCGGGCGAGGCGCTTGACCTTCGACACGGTCTCGCCCTCTCCCACCGCACGACAATCACGTCGGGCGGCATCGAAGCGAGCGAAGGCTCGGACTTTATTGTCATCACCGCAGGTATCCCGCGCGGTCCGGGCGAGACGCGACTTGACCTCTTGAAAAAGAATGTCGATTTAATGACAGGCGTGCTGGAGCAAGTCACCAAGTACAGCACCAACCCTTACATCATCATGGTGGCCAACCCGGTGGACGTGCTGACCTATCAGGCCATCACCACCACGGGCCTGCCGGCTGGCAAGGTCATGGGCACCGGCACTCTGCTGGATACCACCCGGTTCCGCTCGCTGCTGGGCGAGAAACTGGGCGGCGTCTCGCCGGATCAAGTCTACGTCTATATGCTCGGCGAGCACGGCGACAGCCAGGTGCCCGTCACCAGCATTGGCAACGTGGCGGGCATGCCGTTGCGCTCCTACCCCGGCTTCAGCGAAGACGCCCTGGCCGAGGTCATTGAGGCGACCCGCTTCGGCGGTGCCGAGGTCATCAAGCGGAAGCGCGGCACCTTCTACGCCGTCGCCCCGATGATCGTGCAACTGATCCGGTCGATCAGGCTGGACGAGAAGCGCGTGCTGCCGATCTCCACGCGCATGGACGGCAGCTACCTGGGCATCAAGGACGTTGCGCTGTCGATCCCCTGGGTCGTCGGCAAGGATGGCCCGGAGCGCCCGCTGCACCTCCCGCTCGACGAGAGCGAGAAGGCCGGCTTGCTCAACTCGGCGGCCGTGCTGCGCGGCGCACTGGACGAGGTCGGCCTGAAGTAGGCTGTTCACCCGTGGGGTGGCGCACACTCCACGGTCTCAACATTGCAGATCGGTCGTTAGACGCCAGTCCCCGGCGGGCAGCCGCTGGTATGCCGCCCACACAGGCCCGGGCCTGGCGAGCCAGAACGGAGTGTACACATGGCTACGGTCGAAAAGGATCTCTTTCACTTTCCCACTTCTCCCGATCCGAGTCAGGTCGAGTGGCTCGGCACGCCCATTGGTGCCGCCAACGTCATCACCCGCACAAAGTCCCGCACCACCGTCCACGACAAGGTGATTGATGCCAAGTCAGGTCGCTATGAAGAGTTGCTTGGGTCGGCGACGCGCTACATGGACTCGCCCGAGGGCAAGGCCAACACGCGCGTGCATGATGTCGTCGTCCACGGCATCCGGGTCCGCGCGCACACCAACTCCCCCCACCTGATCGACTTCTGGGTGGACAACTGGTTCTCGCCAGATGAGTGGCTACAAGCATCTAGGCGGCCAGCCCCTGCCGAGCCGCAAGTCATGGTGTACGCGTTCGGCGGCATCGATGAGCAGGCGGAGGCGGCCTACTACAGCCGCAAGCACGATGCCGTCATCTTCTTCAACACGTCCTACTATGGACAGCTCAAGAGCTGGGTGCTGGGTGCGGTTGGCCGGGTGCTGGCTGACGAATACGGCATTCACTCGCTGCACGGCGCGGCGGTGGAGCTGTCCGGCAAGAAGGGCGTGCTGTACATCGCCCCGACCGGCACCGGGAAGTCCACCAGTTCCTACGGGCTGATGAAGTTCCCGAACACCCGCTTCCACTCGGATGATTGGGTGTACGTGCGGTATGTCTACCAGACGAAGGACGGCAAGCGGGTCGGGCCGCGCAGCATCGACGCGCCGGGCGGGCCGGTGCTCGGCTACCGCTGCTTCCGCTGGCTGGAGGAGAACCCCGGCGCGGACGTGCCGATGGTGGCCCTCACGACCGACAACGAGGAGCTTCAGATTCGGACGACTGATCTGGCGCTCGACAAGGGCATCGAGGCGTACACCTACATCTCGGAGAAGGTGTTCTACCTCCGCACGAACCTCGTCGAGAACTTCCCAGAGTCGGCCCTGAGCATCCTTGAGTCGAAGAAAGAGAACGTCCCCGACATCTCGCCGGAGTTCCTGGAGACGCACAGCAAGCTGCTCGACAACGTGAGCGCCCTCGTCACCCAGGCCGACCACGAGCCGACCCGCAAGCACTTTCAAGGACTCGGCCCCGAGAAGACCCGCGAGATCATGGGGCGGCTGTTCTCCTTCGACAATGCCCGCGCTATGCTGGACGTGACGCCGGTCTTCGGGAAGGACCGTGTGTTCACAAATCCGCTAGAGCCGCTGTTCGTGACCAGCGTCTTCCTGCTCAAGCGCGACTTCGACGCTGAGGACGTGCTGTCGCGGATGCCGCTGAACGTCTTCATGGACCGGTTGCTGATCGGCCTGACGCCGACGGGCACCCGCGAGATCGCGTACAACGGCTACCGTGCCACCGACGACGAATCGGAGAGGAAGTACATCGCCACCGTCGAGAAGCGGGCGCTTGCCGCCGGCCAGCCGATCTATCCTCTGCTGATGGAGCAGTCGGACGTGCCCGGCACGCTGCTCGAAGAGTTCGAGTTGTTCCGGGTGATGTACCAGTCGGCGGCCTGCTATGACCTGAATACGGTACTCCAGAAGGACCCGGCCATTCAGGACAAGATGACGGCCGTGCGCCTGACGATGGACCTGATCGCGGCGGCAGTTGAAGAGCGGCCCGATGAACTGGACCTTTCCATTAGCACCTATCGGTCGTTCATCCCCTCCTAACCGCCCCCCCGCAGGCGTGGGTGCCGATACCCGCCGTTCGGGCCGGCACCAACGCCTGCGTTGCGTTCTGTTGCATAATCCGGCTGACGCACCCTGCGTCCTGCACCCTTCTGCAACTAGCAAGCGCTTGCCGCGTTTTCCAGAACGCGCACCGCTGCGCCGCCCACCGGTCGATGCGTTGCGGTCGTCGGCAGGCGGCCAGGGAGGCCCGGCGTGCCCCATTGCGTGACGCTGATCCCCGGCGATGGCACCGGCCCCGAGATCATGGCGGCCACGCAGCGTGCCATCGCGGCCACCGGCGTCGACATCGACTGGGACGTGCAGCCGGCCGGTACCTGCGTCCTGGCACGGGAGGGGACGCCGCTGCCGGAACGGGTGCTGGCGTCGATCAAGCGGAACCGCGTCGCGCTCAAAGGGCCGATCACCACGCCGGTCGGCAAGGGCTTCCCGAGCGTCAACATCGCCCTTCGCAAGGAACTGGACCTCTATGCCAGCCTTCGCCCCTGCAAGACGTACCGGGGCGTCCGCACGCGCTACGACAACATTGACCTTGTGGTCGTCCGCGAGAACACCGAAGACCTGTACGTCGGGCTGGAACTGGCGCACGACGACCCGCGCACGGCCGCCTTCGTAGAACACTTCGGCGGGCTGGCGTCGCGGCCTCTGGCTGCCAACTCAAGCCTCTGCCTCAAGGCAATCTCGGTTGAGGGCAGTCGCCGCATTGTCACCTACGCGCTGGAATACGCCCGGGCCAATCACCGCCGCAAGGTGACGATCGTCCACAAAGCGAACATCATGAAGCTCACTGACGGGCTGTTTCTGCGGATCGGGCAAGAGGTCGCGCGCGGCTACCCCGACATCGAAGTGAACGATGTCATCGTGGACAACATGTGCATGCAGTTGGTCCAGAAGCCCGAGCAGTACGACGTGCTCGTGATGCCGAACCTGTTCGGCGACATCCTGTCAGATCTGTGCGCCGGGCTGGTCGGCGGGCTGGGGATGGTCCCGAGCGCCAACATCGGTGAGCTTGGCGCGATCTTCGAGCCGATCCACGGCAGCGCCCCCAAGTACGCCGGGCAGAACCGCGTCAATCCGACAGCGGCGATGCTGGCGAGCGTGATGATGCTGCGCCACGTCGGGGAGCGCGAGGCCGCAAGCCGCCTGGACCGGGCCATTGCCCGCGTCATCGCGGAGGGCAAGCGTGTGACCTACGACCTGAAGCCCCGCCCGAACGACCCGACGGCGGTGGGCACCTCGCAGTTCGCGGACGCCGTCATCGAGGCAATCCACGCCGCCCGCCCCGCCTGACTTCGGCAGGTTCCATGTTATCAGGAGGAACCGCTGCCCCCTCGGTGCGCCCCGGACGACGAAACTGCGGCGCGGGATCCCCGTGTCGCCACACACGAACGACGGCCCCCCTCCGCCTGCGGCGGGATCCCCGTGTCGCCACGTGCCACTCGCGAACGGTACACTCCGCACGGGCCTTCCGGCTGACGGCGGCCCGAAAGCCCTCATGAGCCTGACCACGCTTCGCGCTTCCCCCGGTGATCCCTTGCCAGCCGCCTCCTCCGCGCACCGAGCAGGCTTCGTCGCTGCCCTGCGCTCGCGTGAGGCCGCCCTGGTGATCGGCCTGATGGTGGCGGCGTTCGCACTGCGGCTGCCGTACCTCTGGAGCATCCCGCGCTTCACCGACGAGACGCGCGAGGTGCTACGCGCCGTCGAGCTACTGTCTGGCGGGCTGTCCACGGCAGATCGCCTCGTCAACGTCGATGCCTACATCGGCGGGCTGTATCTCTGGCTGCTGGCGGGCGTCTTCTGGCTGACGGGTGTCAGCGCGTTGTCGCCGCGTCTCATCATGGCGGTGGCAGGGGCGCTGGCGGTCGGGTTCACGTATCTGCTGGCGCGCGACCTTGGGGGCCGGCTGGCAGGACTGGTAGCGGCGGCGCTGCTGGCAACTAGCGGCGGCCAGATCCTATCAAATGGCCACATTGCCTGGTCCCACTGCCTGACGCCGACGCTGACCACGCTGGCGCTCTGGCTGATGCAGCGCGGCGTCCGCGACGGCAACGGCCCGGCGCTGCTAGGGAGCGGCTTCACCTTTGGACTGGCCCTCCAGACGCATCCCGCCACGCTGGTGCTGCTGCCTGGGGCCGCCATCTACGTACTCTGGTGGGGCCGACGGCTATTCAGGACGCCGTGGCCCTATCTCGCCCTGCTGCTCTGTATCGTGGCGTTCGGCAACCTCATCGCCTACAACCTGATGACGGACGGCGGCACTTTCCGTGAGGCCGCCACCGTCCGCGAACGGTATGACCGCGACATCACCGTGAACGTCCTGATCTACCTCGGCAACCACCTGACACACGGCCTGATGCTGCTGCGGTACATCGCGGGGGCGGTGGACATGCGCGGGCCGGCAGGTTACCTACTTGATCCCACGCTGTGGCTGTATGGTGGCCTTGCACTGGCCGGGCTGGTGTACGCCGCCCGCAAGGGCGCACCATTGTTGTTGCTCGTGGCAATCTCTTCGATCATCGTCATGCCCTACTTCAATCAACGCAAGTATGTGCCGATTTCTGATGGACGGTATCTTATGCCTCTGCTCCCAATCGCATATGCAGCCACAGCCGCCCTACTCGCCGCCCTCTGGCAGAGCATCGGCAGCACCCCCAACGCCGCGCGCTGGCGAGCCGGTGCCGTCATCGGGCTGAGCCTGCTGGTGCTGTACCCGCTCGCGTCGCTCGGCCGGTACTACAGTCAGGAGGTCGCGGCCGGGCGCACCAACGAGCCGCTCCTCCAGGCCATTGACGCGGTACGGGCGGCGCGCCTGCCCGACGAAGCCGTCCTGCTCGACCGTGACCTTGCCGACATCAAACTGGAGGGCGGCGGCACGGCGTTCCGCTCACTGCGCTTCCTGCTGGCTGGCGTGGGCATTGACGACCGCTCGATTGACAGTGTGAACGACTACGCCGGCAAGATGACGGCGGGCAGTTCGGCGCTGCTCATCACCGATGCCCGCGGCTTCCAGACTTTCCCGCGTGCGTGGGACCGGATCGCGGCGCAGGGAGTCCAGGCCCAGGCCATCATCATGCCGCCCGGCCCTGACGGTTTCGGGGCGTTCCGGCTGACGCGCGGGACCAGTACGGCCAAGACGCCAATGAACGATGTCGCTGACCCCCTCCACGCCTCGCCGGGCTTCGCGGGCAGCGCGGCGGCTGGCCGCCTGAGCCTCTCGACATACAGCGCGCCGCCGGGGAATGAAGCGCCAGCCCTGGGGCGCTCGCATACGGCGAACGGTGACGGCGCGGTGGCCGCCAATGATCCTGCTGAGCCTGTCACCGTCCAGCAAGCGACCGAGAAATCAACCGTCCCGGTCGAGACCTGGGTGACAGGGCTGGTCAACCCGCGCGGCCTCGCGTTCCGAAGCGACGGCAGCCTGTTCGTGGCGCTGGCCGGCAGCGGCGGGCGCGACACGGTGGACGTGGGCCGCGCCAAACCACATCAGTACGGGCGCACCGGTCAGGTGCTGAGGCTCGAACGGAACGGCGACAAGTTCCTGATGGCGAAGAACCTGCCGTCCATCATCACCGCCGTCAACGAGGAGTGCGGCCCGAGTGCTGTCGCCTTCATTGACGACAAGGCGTATCTGCTGCTGGCGTCCGGCGGCTGGGAGATCGGTGACCCTGCGTTCCACAGCGGCGTCTACCTGATCCAGACGGACGGCACCATCAAACTGGTCTGGGACATGACGGCGCACGTGCTGGCGAACCCGGGCAAGGCCCGCCGCGAAGACCCGCGCGCCGACGTGCCGGCCGGCATGGCGTACGGCATGGCCGCGATGGGCGGCAAGCTGTACGTGACGGACGCCAACCAGGAGCAGCTTTTTGAGGTTGACCCGACGACCGGCAGCGCCCGTCAGGTCGTCGAATATCCCCGGTCGAACCGCGCCATGACCGGCGTGGCTGCCGGCCCGGACGGCGCGATCTACGTTGCGGAATGGGCGGCGAACAAGATCACGCGGATCACCCTGGACGGCAAGATCTCGGACGCGGCGACCCGCCTGCAGTTCCCGGTGGGCGTCACCTTTGGGCCGGATGGCGCGATGTACGTGGTCGAGTTCACGGGCCGGGTGCTACGCGCCGCTGCGGTGGGCGAACAGCAGAAGGACATCATCACCGAGGGGCTGCGCGCTCCAACGGCCATCGCATTCGGCCCAGACGGCAACCTCTACGTGTCGGTGTACGGTCAAGGTGCGGCAGACGGCCAGGGCCAACTGGTCCGCTTGCGGCTGGCACCGCCCGACCCGAACATCGAGCGCGTCCAGTGGGCGAACGGCGCAGCGTGGATGAGTGGCATCCTGGTGTTCCTGACGCTGCTCGGCATCGGCTGGCGCTTCCGTCACCGCGAGCCGAGCACGCCGAAGGCCGCGTAGCGCGCCGGCGGTCACATCTGCGGGAACGTTCGCCGCCATGGGCCAATCGTCAGGGCGGCGGCTGGCCTACAGCCACCCCCCGCAGCCGAGCCGAGGTCAGGCTGACTGCACCTCAATGGTACCCACCAGGACGGTATCTTCCTGGCCGAAGTTGGGTGTGGTCGGGCGCGTCGTGATAGGCACGGCGGTCTGGTTGTCAGGCCGCAGGACACCGACGATCAGGCCGTACTCGCCCGGTGGACAGTTCGCCATCACCCGCAGCCGCATCTCATCAACCACGCGCTCGCCCACCTGCCAGCGTGTAAGGTAGCGGCGGCGCCCCCCGACCTGATCGTCTTCGCTGGCGATGACCCGCCTGGTGGTCGTCACCAGCCGTCCGATGGACCGCCAGTCCTCTGGAGCGGCAGCCACCGACTGCCAGTGCAGCCAGATGCGCACGTAGTCCCCGGACTTGACGGCATCGTGGTCAATGGTGACGCCTTCAAGCACCACGACTCGCCCGAACGTCGCGCCGATGGCGGTCTTCGGCACGGGCGGTGCCTTCGCCGGAGCCAGGGGTGTCGGGTCCGCGCGGCGGGCAGCCGAGTTTGCCGGCGGCGTCGGGATGCCGGGCAACTTCCGGTCACAGCCGGCCGCGAAGAGCGCGAACCCGACAGCCGTCAGGCCACCCAACAACCGCCGTCTCACCGCGTTGCTCGAAGCCGAGCGAGCACGCATGCCGTATCCCATTCCGCCCGCGAGATCCACGTACTGCTCGTGGACTGGCCGTGTGCCAGTGCCCATTCCCGGATGCACTACCCCACGAACTGCCGCTGCCACGTGTGCGCGTGATCGGGCGGCACCTCATTCGGTCAGGGCGAAGCGTAGCAAAAGTATCACAAGCCAACAAGGTATCTTGACGGCCTGTGACCGAGCCGTGCCACGATTGGTGCGGGGACGTGATCGGCGGAACGGGTGTCGCCTCAGTAGCCGAGCCGCTTATCCACCACGTTCACGAGCGGTTCGCCGCGCTCAAAGCGGCCGAGGTTCTCGTCAAAAATCGACCAGACGAGGTCGAAGGTCAGGCTGGAGAGGGCCGAGTCGTGCGGCGTGATGATGAGGTTCGGAGCCTTCCAGAGCGGATCACCGGCCGGCAGCGGCTCCACCCGCGTGACATCCAACCCGGCCCCGGCCAGTTTCCCGGACTCCAGCGCCTGGATCAGCGCCGGCTCGTCCACTATGCCGCCCCGCGACATGGCCATGACGTATGACCCGCGCTTCAACAGCGCCACCTGCGCCGGCCCGATCAGGCCCGTCGTCTCCGGGGTGATCGGAGCAGCGATGGCCAGCACGTCGGCCTCGCGGCACAGGTCGTCAAGGCGCGAGAGCGGCCAGACCTCGCCCACGCCGTCGCTGGCCGGCACCGGCTGGGCGTCAACCGCCAGCACCCGCATCTCGAAGCCGTTGGCCCGTCTCGCAATCGCCCGCCCGATATTGCCGAAGCCGACGATGCCGATGGTCATGTCCTTGATCGCCCGGAGACTGCCGACCTCGCCGCGTCCCCAGTGCTCGCGCTGCTGGAACACCGCGAACTCGGGCAGGCCACGGGTGAACGCCAGCAGCATCGCAAACAGGTGTTCCGCGATGGTGGCGGCGTGGGCACCGCGCATGTTCGTGACCACCACATCGTCGCGGTTCACCAGGGCCGGCACGTCGCGTAGCCACTCGACGCCCGCGCTCGACGACTGAATCCAGCGCAGTTGCTCAGCCGCCGCGAATTCCATCGGGCTGAGGCCGCCGAACACGCCGTCAACGTCGCCGATCTGGTCCAGCACCGTGTCGCGGCTCTCGGCCACGACCAGTTCAACGCCCGGGTGCTTGCTCTGAAGCTCCGCGACGCGTCCCTCGCCCCCAAACGGCGTGATGACCAGTACCTTCGCCACAGCAGTTCCATCCTCTCTAGCAGTAGGCCGCAAGACGGTCCATCGTGGCCCGCCGCCGCCGAAACGTCGCCAACACGCGGCCTGCATCCGCCGGTGCGCCCGGTCAGCGGCCGTTGGTCGGCCCGCCCGATTCTAGCCCGGTCGGCCGGGCCGGAACAGGACGCTGTCACACCAGGATCAGGGCTGGAGCCGCGCCGTCAGCGACCGGATGATGCGGTCGGGGCGATGACGGGTGTTGGTCGGTAGGCCCGCACCCGCCCGCCGTTATACCCTGGCACCCTGTCACTGGAACCCAAGCGAGCCATCAGTATTGACCGGAAACGGCCGGTGCCAGCGCGCAGACGGGTACTGCTTGAACGCATCGAGGTTCAACTCCACACCCAGACCTGGTGCCTGCGGCACGTCGATGTACCCGTCCGTCACCTTCAGCGGCTCCACCAGCAAGTCGCGCCGCTTGCCCACATCGTCGGGGCTGTACTCCAGGATCAGGAAGTTGGGCGTGGACACCGCGAAGTGGACGTTGACGGCGGTCGCGACCGGTCCCATCGGATTATGCGGGGCCACCATGACATAGTACGCCTCGGCCATCGCCGCGATCTTCTTCAGCTCCAGCAGGCCGCCCGCGATGCACACGTCGGGCTGGATGATGTCTGCGCCCTTCTTCTCCAACAGTTCGCGGAACTGGAACTTGGTGTACAGCATCTCGCCCGTGGCGATGGGAATGGTCGCCTTCGCGCGCACCTCGGCCATCGCATCGATATTCTCCGGGCGCAGCGCCTCCTCGAAGAAGAACGGACGGTACGGCTTCAGCGCTTCGGCCATCTCCAACGCGCGGACCGGCTCGAAGATGCGCGCGTGGGCATCCACGCCGATTTCGATGTCGTCGCCAACCGCGCGGCGCACGGCCTCCAGCCGCTTCGCCGACTCGCGGACGACGGTGCTGTACGGCATGCTGGTCCAGTTCGGCGGCTGCGGCCCGATCTTCAGCGCGGTGTAGCCGTACCGCTCGATCAGGCGCACGGCGTCCTCGGCCAGCGCCTCGGGCGTCGCGCCGTGCGGCGACTGGTACACCCGGATGCGGTCGCGGAACTGGCCGCCAAGCAACCGCCAGACCGGCACGCCGAGCGACTTGCCCAGGATGTCCCACAGCGCGTGCTCGATGCCGCTCAGCGCCGAGTTGAGGATCGAGCCGCCGGGGAAGCGCGACCCGGCGTACATCAGGTGCCACAACGCCTCAATGTCGCGCGGGTCTTTCCCGATCAGCCAGGTCTCGAAGTCGGCCACGACGGCGGCCGTCGCCTCGTCCGGCCCGCACGAGTACGCTTCACCGATACCCTGAATTCCCTCGTCGGTCTGGACCCGCACGAACAGGTAGTTGCGCCGATCCAGGCCGGCGATGAACGTCTCGACGCTCGTAATCTTCAACGTAGATCCTTTGCGCGCTCGGGCGGCGTCAACGCATCGCCAGTGAAGGCATCAGCCGCCAGCAGGGTGCTGGCGGCTGATGTGTGCAGGTTGATCGCGCGGTGCCTACCCCTTGATGCCCGACATGACGATGCCGCGCACGAAGAAGCGCTGTGCCGCGAAGAAGAGCACGATGCAGGGGGCCGTCGCGATCACGGCGGCAGCCATCAACAGGTGCTCTTTCGGCTCGCCGGGGTCGTTGGGTGAGGTCTGGAAGAGGCGCAACCCGAGCGACACGGTGTAGTTCGACTCCGTGTTCAGGAAGATCAGCGGCTGGATGAACTCGTTCCAGTGCTGCAAGAACGCGAAGATCGCCACCGTTGCCAGCGCCGGCGCACAGAGCGGCACCAAAATCTGCCAGAGGATGCGGAACGAGTTCGCCCCATCAATGGCGGCAGCCTCGTCCAGGTCACGCGGGATGCTCAGGAAGAACTGCCGCAACAGGAAGATGTACAGCGGCGACCCGCCGAAGAACGACGGCACGATCAGCGGCTTGAGCGTGTCAAGCCAGCCGAGCCACTTGTACAGCAGGAAGCTGGGCACGATGGTCACTTCCCACGGCACGATCAGTGTTGCGATGACCAGCATGAACAGCGTGTTGCGGAACGGAAAGTCGAACCGTGCGAAGCCGTACGCCACCAGCGACGCCGATATGACCTGGCCGGTCACCGCCAGCCCGGTCACGATCAGCGAGTTGATGTAGAACGTCAAGAACGGCACCTTCGTCCAGGCCCGCGCATAGTTTTCGAAGCGCAGGCGCTCGGGCACGAAGATCGGCGGGAACGTCGTGATCTCGTTCGGCGCCTTCAAGGACGAAATAACCGTCCACAGGAACGGGCCGAAGAAAAAGAACGTCAGGATGCCGGCGACCACGTAGAAGACGATGGCCGCCTGCAGCCGCGCCGTCTTCGCTGATCCGCTCCGGACGCTGACCGAGCGAGGGGCCAGTGCGGCTGAATCAGCCATTGTCTTTCCCCCCCGACTTCTCGTCGCCTGCGTAGAACACCCACCGGCTTTGCAGGTTGAACTGCAAAACCGTCAGGAACAACACGATGAGCAGGAAGACCCACGCCAGGGCCGATGCGTACCCCATCAGCGAGTACTGGAACGCGCTGACATACAGGTGGTAGACGTAGAAGTACGTGGCGTAGGCCGGGCCGCCTTGCGTCCCGATGTATGCGACCGAGAACACCGACAGCGCACCGATGACCGAGATCACCAGGTTGAAGAAGATCGTCGGCGAGATCATCGGAATGGTCACGTGCCAGAAGCGCTGCCACGCGCTGGCCCCGTCAATATGGGCCGCCTCGTACAGTTCCTGGGGAACGCCCTGTAAGCCCGCCAGGAACACGATCATGCGGCTGCCGCCTGCTGTGTTCCACAACGAAAGCAGCACCAGCGACGGCATCGCCCAGGCGGTGCTCTGGACCCAGGCCGGGCCGGGGATGCCGACGAGGCTCAACAGATAGTTCATCACACCGATGGACGGCTGCAAGATCCACAGCCAGATCAGCACGGACGCGATGATCGGGGTGATGGACGGCAGGAAGAAGATGGTCCGGAAGATGGTCGTGCCGGGCAGCCCCTGGTTGAGCAGCATGGCTGCCAGCAGCGAGCAGACGATGCCGAGAGGCACGACCCACAGCGCGTACTTCCCGGTGCGCCCGAGCGACGACCAGAACAAGTCGTCCTCGAAGAACGCCCGTCGATAGTTCTCCAGGCCGGCCCAGACCGGATCGCTGATGATGTTGTAGTTCGTGAAACTCAGGTAGAACGACATCACGAGCGGGTACGCCGTAAAGATCAAAAAGCCCAGCAAAAAGGGCGAGATGTACAGGTACCCTTCGATCGCCCTGCGGCGAGTGAGCGGGGAAGACCCTCGCCGCGCGGGTTGCGCAGCGAGGGCCGATGAGCTGGTACTCACGGGTTGATCCTATGCGGTCGAAGCCGCTCGTTCTGGCGTTGGCTCAGGCGATGGGCTGGTCGAGGACGCGCTGAACTGCTGTGTGCAGTTCGGTGAAGAACGCATCGTCTGGCTTGCGCTCGCCCAGGAACACCGGGGTCAGCGTCTGGTGGAATGCCGTAGCGACTTCCTCCTCGCGGAGGTTGGCCGGCAGGCGCGGGGCAACCGCATTCTTCAGCAGATCCAGGAAGACCGGGTGCAGCGGGTTCGCCATGATTGCCGGGTCGTTGACCACGTCGATCCGCCCACCGGTCGTGCCAGACGCGATGCCGCCGGTGCCACCACCCAGCCGGATGCCGACATCCTTGCCACACAGCAGCTTGACCAGTTCCCAGGCGGCCGGCTTGTTCTGGGTCTTGGCGTTCATCACGATCTGGTCGGTGATGGCCTGCGTCCCATAGGTGCCGCCGGGGCCGTTCGGCATCAGCAGGTTCTTGACCTCGAATTTGCCAGCCAACTTCGTCGTGATGCTCTTGGTGGACGACGACGCCTGGAGCATCGCCACCCGGCCAGCGATCATCAAATCCTCACCCGAGGCCGTGAAGTCCTTGGCGGTGACCGCCACCTTATCTTCATGCATCAGCTTGTAGATGAACGAAATCGCTTCCTTCGCCTTCGGGTCGTTCAACTGCGACTTCTTGCCGTCCTCGGAGTAGATGTCTGTGCCCCAGGACCGCAGGTACATGTTGACCGACTGCAAGGTGTTGGTTGTGTTGGGGGTCAGGTTGATCTGGAAGCCCCAGCGGCCATCCTTGGTCAGGGTCTTTGCCGTCTTGATAAGGTCTTCCCAGGATGCAAACTGCTTGTCCGGCATGGTGACGCCGGCATCCTTCACCATGTTGGCGTTGTAGTAGAGCGCCGTCGGGCCGGGGTGCAGCTTGAACGGCAGCGCGTAGAGCTTGCCCTGGTACTTCGCCGCGTCGATGCCCGACGGATAGTACTGCGACAGGTCGAACTTGTCGTTGGCGACCAGCTCGTCCAGGTCCGCAATAACCTTGTTGTTCGCCCAGCGCGGCGTGTTGCGGTAGATGCTCCACATCACGTCGCCAGCGGTGCCGCCAGCCATCAGCGTCGAGACCTTGACGAAGTACTCGTCGGTCGGGAACGTCTCCACCTTCACGTTGATGCCAGTGTCCTCGGTGAACTTCGGGAGGACCGCCTTCATCGTGTCTTCTTCTGGGCCAGTCCGGAGGTGCAGGCGCAGTTCGCCGCCAATCTTCTTCGAGACGGCCGGGGCCGCAGCGGCAGGCTTCGCAGCCTCGGCCGGCTTGGCGGCTTCGGCGGGCTTGGCCGGGGCCGTCGTCGCAGCGGGCTGGGCTGCCGGCGCGGCCGGCTTGGCAGCTTCGGCGGGCTTCGTCTCGGCAGGCTTGGCCGCCGGGGTCGACGAGCCACACGCCGACAGGAGTGCCGTCGCCCCTAGCGCCCCGATCAGGCTCGCTGCGCCGCGTAACATCGCACGGCGACTCATCGTCGAGGACATCCTCACTTCTCCCTATCGCCGACTACGGCGTCGGCCGCTCCCAACAGATTTGGCACCGATACGCTACCGCAAAGCAGGCACCAGCACGCGTCGAACGCGTGGAAGGTAGGGTAGCACAAGTAAATCGATCCAATCACTATCCTGAACACACTCAATATGCCCGATTCGGTGGCTCGACAATCGGGAGGATGGCGTACCCTATGGCGTAGGTGATACGACAACCCGCTGTCACGTGCACAGGCACGCCGCGCGTCTGCGGCGACCATTCCGGGAGGCTTTAGAGCGATGGTCACCAGCACCCCCGGCCCTATTCCGTTGACGGCCCGTCCGGCCTGGGCCGCGCTCCAGGCCCACCACCGCGACCTGGCGTCAACGCACCTGCGGACGCTGTTCGCTGACGATCCGACGCGAGGCGAACGCCTGACGCTCGAAGCCGCCGGCCTCTTCCTTGACTACTCTAAGAACCGCGTCACCGACGACACGCTCGGCCTACTGGTGCAGTTGGCCGACGAATGCGGCCTGCGCGCCCACATCAACGCGATGTTTGCCGGCGAGAAGATCAATTCGACCGAGGGCCGCGCCGTCCTGCATACGGCACTGCGTGCCCCGCGCGGTGCCACCATCTTGGTGGACGGCGAGAATGTGGTACCGGCCGTCCATGACGTGCTGGATCGCATGTCCCAGTTCGCGGACCGAGTGCGAAGCGGCGCGTGGCTCGGTCACACGGGCCGGCGCATCCGCAACGTCGTGAACATCGGCATCGGCGGGTCGGACCTCGGGCCGGTGATGGCCTACGAGGCGCTCCGCCACTACACCGACCGCAGCCTGAAGTTCCGCATCGTCTCGAACGTAGACCCGACCGACTTCGTCGAAGCGACCCACGACCTCGACCCCGCCGAAACGCTCTTCATCGTCGCGTCCAAGACGTTCACGACCGTGGAGACGATCACCAACGCCACAGCGGCCCGCGACTGGTCGCTCCGCACCCTGAAGGACGACGCGGCCGTCGCGAAGCATTTCGTGGCCGTCTCCACGAACGGGCCAGAGGTCGCCAAGTTCGGGATCGACACGGCCAACATGTTCGGCTTCTGGGACTGGGTCGGCGGGCGCTACTCGATGGACTCAGCCATTGGGCTGTCAACGATGCTGGCGATTGGCCCAGACGGCTTCCGCGAGATGCTGGCCGGCTTCCACGCCATCGACGAGCACTATCGCACAGCCCCGCTTACCGAGAACCTGCCGGCGCTGCTCGGCCTGCTGACGGTCTGGTATACGGACTTCTTCGGCGCGGAGACGGTCGCGGTGCTTCCGTACGACCAGTATCTGAAGCGGTTCCCGGCCTACCTCCAGCAGTTGACGATGGAGAGCAACGGCAAGCGCGTGACCCAGGACGGCACCGCCGCCGACTACGCCACCGGCCCGATCTACTGGGGTGAGCCGGGCACCAACGGACAGCACTCGTTCTATCAACTGCTGCACCAGGGCACTCGCCTGATTCCGGCCGACTTCATCGGGTTTTGGAAGCCGAACAATGCGCTCGGCTCACAGCACGAACTACTGATGGCGAACTTCTTTGCCCAGACGGAGGCGCTGGCGTTCGGGAAGACGGCAGACGAGGCCCGCGCCGAGGGGATGGCCGAGGCGCTGGTTCCGCACCGCACGTTCCCCGGCAACCAGCCGACGAACACGATCATGGCGGACCGTCTGACGCCGGAAGTCCTGGGCAAGCTGGTCGCCCTCTACGAGCACAGCGTCTACACGCAGGGCGTCATCTGGGGCGTGAACTCATTCGACCAGTGGGGCGTGGAGCTTGGCAAGGCGCTCGCGCTCCGCATCATGGCCGAGCTGCAGGCACCCGACGATGCCGGCCTGACGCACGACTCGTCCACCAACGCACTGATCCGCCGGTACCGCCGGCTGCGCGCCTGACATCCCCTCACCCCCCGCCCCCCTCTCTCGCGCGCGGGAGGGGGGAGTGCTGTCAGTCCGTGCCGTTAAGGCCGCCAATCGGGAAACGGCAATTCGTGTGTCACTGAGAACGTAGCTGGCACCTGTCAGCCGCGCGCACGCCGTCGAAACTGTGCAACAAATCATGTCATCCTTAACAGGCTCAGGATGACATTGGATGCGGCATGCCTCCGCTCCGATGTCGGGCTACTGAGGCGCGGCAGCCGGGCAGACTACAGATGGACTGTCGCATCCTGATGCACTCCTGCCGCCCACTGGTGCGCGGCGGCCGAGCGCGTTACTGGTGGGCGACCGGCGAGTCTTCGGTGTCGCGGGCGGCGCGCCAGCGGGCGAATCGCAGGCGTTCGAGGTTCAGCCCCTCGGCCACGGCTTCGGCCTCGGCGAGGGCTTCCAGCAGGGCGGGCCGCCCTACCAGTTCATGCCCGTGGTCTTTGGCAATGTCCATCGCGCGGCGCAACACCCGAGCCAGCGGCGCATCGCCATGCAGGCGCGCCGGCGGCAACTCCATCGACATCGGATGCTCGACTGCTGAGCGCAAGTCTTCAATGGTTGTGCGTCCGGGATTGCCAAGCTGGATGGCACGCCGCAGCAGTTGTGCCGCCTCTGGGTCCACACCCGTCATCTGCCCGCCTCCAACGTAGCTGCTTGAGGATAGCGCCGCCGACCATCGTGCCACTACTGATTGAACGCGGCGCACGACGACCGGTGACACCGGGCAGGCCGGACCGGCTATCCTCGCGGGTGACAACGTTCGCCGTGACGGAGGAGCAACGATGGCTCGGCAGCCAAAAATCACCCGCATCGAAGTGTTCCAGTACGCCTACGACGTGCCCGACATGGGCACCGACTACAACGGCTTCAACGGTGTGTATCAGGCGGGCAGCACCGCCAAGAACAATGGCTTCGTCATCAAAGTGGATACGGACCAGGGTGTCAGCGGCGAGTACGCGGGCGGCATGTCGTCCACCTACGCGCAGGTCGGGCGCGTGGCGGGCTACCTGCTCGGCAAGAACCCGTTGCAGCGTGAGCTGATCTACAACGACCTGAAGCGCGCCATGCGGAAAGATGATCGCATGGGCATCGGGTCCATCGACATCGCGCTGTGGGACTTCGCCGGCAAGCTGTACGACGCCCCGATCTCCGAACTGCTGGGCGGCTTCCGCAGGACGTTGCCGGCCTACGCCTCGACGTACCACGGCGACGAAAACGGCGGCCTCTCCACGCCCGAGCAGTTCGCCGAGTTTGCGGTGCAGTGCAAGGAGATGGGGTACCCGGCCTTCAAGATTCACGGCTGGGGCAACGGCCCGATTGAGCGCGAGGTCGCGACGGTGCTGGCGACGCGCAAGGCCGTGGGCGACCAGATGGACCTGATGATCGACCCGGCCTGCGAGTACAACACCTGGGGCGAAACGCTGAAGGTCGGGCATGCCTGCGACGAAGCTCGCTTCATGTGGCTCGAAGACCCGTATAAGGACGGCGGCATCTCAGCGTTCGGGCACCGCAAGCTGCGCCAGATCATCAAGACGCCGATCCTGATTGGCGAGCACATCCGGGGCCACGAACTCCACGTTGACAACATCGTGGCGGACGGCACCGACTACGTGCGCGCCGACGCCGACTACGACGCCGGCATCACCGGCCTGATGAAGATCGCACATTCGGCAGAAGGCTTCGGGCTGGATGTCGAGATCCATGCGCCAGGGCCGCACCATCGGCACTGCATGGCTGCCGTCCGCAACACGAACTACTACGAGTTGGGCCTCGTGCATCCGAAGCTCAAGACGACCAAGCCGCCGATTTACGCCTGCGGCTACTCCGACGATCTGGACGCCATCGACAAGAACGGGCACGTGCCAGTCCCGACCGGCCCCGGCCTCGGCGTGACGCTGGACTGGGACTACATCCGCAAGCATCAGGTGGACCACGCCGTCTACGAATAGCCTGCCCCGCGTGGGCCTCCCCGCGTCGGTCGGGGGGGCCCGCGCGACAAAAGGCCAACTCGGGGTACAGGCAGCCTCGGAGCGTCAGGCCGATTCTCGAACCGGCTCTTGCGTTCGCCTCCATGACCCTTTAGCATGACCGGGATGTCGGCTCACACACCGATCCTGGCCTCGACAAAGAAGCCTTTCAACCTGGCTCAGGGGCATGGTGCCCGCTCGGAGGATTCGCAATGAAGCGAGCGATGACGCGACGCAGTTTTCTCGTTGGTCTCGTCGGCGTGACGGGGGCAGCCCTGGCTACGGCCTGTAGCCAACCATCGGCACCGGCCGCAAAGCCGGCCGATGCCGCCAAACCGGCAGAGGCCGCGAAGCCGGCCGCACAGCCCGCGGCTCCGGCGGCCCAGCCCGCTGCGTCGCCGGCGGCTGCCGCGCCGCCGGCGACACCGCAGCCACAGATCGCCCCAGTCAGCAATCGGCCCATCACCCTGACCTACTGGTTCTGGGCCGACGACGCCGATCAGGCCAAAATCATTACCGACGGCATTGACCGGTTCCACAAGTCACAGGACAAGATCCAGATCAAGCCGGATCAGTTGCCGACGGTCGCCGACACTCAGAAAAAGGTGCTCTCGTCCGCCGCTGTCGGTCAGGCGCCGGATATGTCCCACGGCAACTCTAATTGGCTCCAGGACATGCACGACAGCGACATCCTGCTCCCCATCCAGGACTATTTTGACAAGTGGGAGCGCAAGAACGACTTTTACCCGAACGTACTCGACATGGCGCGCGTCAAGCCGAGCCAGCCCATCCTCTTCGTCCCTAATCACCTGATCGTGAACTATCTGTACGTCCGACTGGACTGGCTCAAGGAGGCGAACCTCCAGCCGCCGGACACGTTCGAGGACATGATCAAGGTTGCCAAGGGTTTGACCAAGGGGCCAGACCGCTTCGGATTCGGCCTCCGTGGCGGCGATGTCCAGGCGATCTCGATGCTCGGCCACTGGTATGTCGGCAACGGCGTCAACATCATCAATGAAAAAGATGAGTCCGACTTCGACTCGAAGGCGGCCATCGAGACGACGGAACAGTACGCAGCGATGTACACCAAGGACAAGAGCGCTCAGCCGAGTGCCCCGGCCGACCGCTTCCCACAATTGTTCGCGCAGTTCCAGGGCGGCAAGCTCGCGATGCTCCAACACGGGCTGCACTCCTGGAAGGTGCAGGACGCCGCACTCGGCGACAAGATCACCGCTGTCTCGATCCCCAAGGGCAAGGTTCGCCGCGCCGTCTTTTCCAGCAGCGAGGGCACCCTTATCTACAAGGGGACGAAGAACCCGGAGGCTGCCTGGGAGTTCGCCAAGTTCATGGGTGACGAGCAGCAGGCCAAGGAGTTCGTGATTCGTCGTGGCGCTGGCCCCACCCTCAAGAGCGTCGGAGCCGACCCGATCTTCAAGGACAACCGCTTCTACAAGGCCGCGATGGATTCGCAGGCCGACTGGACGGCACTACCAGAGTGGCATCGTAACTGGCTGAAGTTCCGCGACACGTTCGTCCCACTGTTTCAGCAGGTGCTCAAGGAAGAGATCACCGCGACGAAGATGCACGAGGATCTCGCCAAGATCCTGCGAGCAAAATAGGCTCGATGTCGCTCCAGCACCGATCACCCGTAAGTCATCCAGGGAGGTCCGGCTATGATCGCTGACCGAGCGCCGGCTGCCCGGCCCGGTGCCTCCGTCAGCATGACGGCCGCGCCGGTACGCCGGGCGCGCCGCCGGCGGATTCCGATGCTGCCGTATCTGCTGGTCGCCCCAGCCGTCATCTTGATGATCGTGATTGCGCTGTACCCGACCATCTACGCCGTTCAGTTGAGCCTCTACGACGTGAACCTGGCGCGTTACAACCGAGCCCGCTTCGTGGGGCTGGACAACTACTGGAAGCTGCTGTTTGACGATCAGGTCTTTCGGGTTTCGGTGCTGCAAACGCTGCGCTGGGTGGGCGTCGTGATCGTCGGCCAGCTCGGTTTGGCGCTCCCCGTTGCACTGTTCCTCAACATGAAGTTCACGTTTCGCGGTTTCATCCGTACCGCGATTCTGATCCCGTGGGTGATTCCGGCCGCCGTGACCTCGCTGATCTGGGTCTTCATGTTCGATGCGAACCTGGGCGTCGCCAACGACATCCTGGTCAGACTCGGGATTATCGAGATCTACTGGACCTGGCTTAGTGACTTTAAGACGGCGTTCTTCCTTGTTGTGATGGCAGCCGTCTGGTCCGGTTTTCCATTTATGTCGATCGTCCTGCTGGCCGCGCTTCAGGGCATTCCCGAGGAGATGTATGAGGCTGCGAAGATCGATGGGGCCGGCGTCTGGGCGCGCTTCCTGCACATCACGTTGCCCATGCTGGTCCCGACGATCCTCCTGATCCTCCTGCTCAGGACCATCTGGCTCTCGCATAGCGTGGATCTGGTCTACATCATGACGGTCGGTGGTCCCGGGTACAGCAACTACACCACGGCGGTCTATAGTTTCTTGCTGACCACGAGCCAGTTCGAAATTGGTTACGCTTCGGCGGTGGCCGTCGTGTTGGCGGTGGTGCTGCTGGCGGTCTCGACGATTTACGTCCGTCAGATGGAACGCAGCCAGGAGTACCTCCGATGAGTCAGGCCGTCACCTCCGCGGTCATCCGCCCTGCTCCAACTGCGACACGCACACGGGCGAGGATTGCAGCACGGACGGGCATCCTCGCAGTGTCTGCGATGGTGCTCGCCTACTGCCTGCTCCCGTTCGTCTGGATGTTCATCGTGTCAATTGCGGAGGGGCACAGCCAGTTTGTCCGCGAACTGGAGTATTTCCCTTCGCGCCCCACATGGCAGAACTACATCGACGTCTTCTCGGTGATGCCGTTCGCGCGGTACTTCTTCAACAGCATGTTCGTCGCCGTCGCCACCGTCCTCCTGACACTCTCTGTATCGGTGACGGCTGCCTACGCCTTTGCCCGCTTCCAGTTTCCGGGCCGCAAGATCATGATTCTGGCGATGCTCCTGGTGTACATGCTGCCTAGCATTGTGTTGCTGGTACCGTTGCTGGTGATCTTCAAGACCCTCGGGATGATCAACACCTATCAGTCACTGATCCTCGCGGAGACGACGCACGCGGTGCCGTTCGCCGTCTGGCTGCTAACTGGCGCCTTTGCCGCTCTTCCGCGCGAACTAGAAGAAGCGGCCCTGGTTGACGGCTGCACGCCGTTCCAGGCGCTGCTGCGGATCGTTCTGCCGCTCTCGCTGCCGGGGATCATTGCGGCCGGGCTGTTTGTGTTCATCGCGTCCTGGAACAATTTCCTGTTCGCGTTCATGTTCACGTCTGGTGAGGACGTGCGGACACTCCCTGTCGTGACGCGCTTCTTTGTCCAGGGAGAGGCTGACTTCCACTGGGGCATCATCATGGCGTGCGCGGTCCTCACGACCCTGCCCGTTGCCATGCTGTTCCTCTTCTTTCAACGGTACCTTATTGGCGGCCTCACAGCAGGGTCCGTGAAGGGCTGAGCGGTCCGGATGGCCGCGCACTCCCGCCCGACGCGGCCGTCTGGACCGCCGTGATAGCAAGCCTGCATTCATGCCGCCTGCCGCCGGCATGAGAAGGAAGCAATCGATGGATTCGCAGCCCACCTTCGATCCGAGTGACTTCTCGACGATCCCTCAAGCGCAGCGCACGAGGAAGCCCTGGGGCTACGAGATCCTGCTCACTCCATCGG
>Ga0105048_10004113_pt1 | contig 23789 bp, 25 predicted proteins | sample MAT05_FD_78382 | JGI IMG/M metagenome (GOLD analysis project Ga0105048, IMG submission 78382) | Freshwater microbial communities from Lake Fryxell liftoff mats and glacier meltwater in Antarctica - MAT-05 | ecosystem: Environmental > Aquatic > Freshwater > Ice > Liftoff microbial mat | place... | reverse complement strand
GGATTCAAAAAAAGTGATGATGTGGTAACAAGGTAAGAATAGATAGAAAGCTCCTGTGTTCATCCTATTGTGTCAGGGATTCGAACGTAACATGAGCTAGCTCAAGTTCCATATTACAACACGTATCTCGTGCTAGCACAAGTTGGCTGGGTTTATTGTACTAAGTTAGAACCTATTTTCAAAATAAATAATTTAGAACATTCCGCTGGGCATAGCCCTACACGCGAGTACTCGCGTCCTCTTGCGAAGCAAGAGAGCGGAAATGTGCAATATGCACTCCGCCACTGAATCCTCCCCGAAAAAGAGCATCCATGCAAAATGAGTCGGCGCTGGATTTTTTAAAATAGAAATACCTGCTCTTTTTCGGGGTAAGGAGGCGGAGTGCCAAAATTGAAATCTCGGCAAAGCCGAGATACAAAACTTTATTATCTCAAGTTTTCTTCTACAAGATTTGAAAAACTTTCAATTTCGTTAAGCGTATTTTTTTGTTTCTCGTTTACAATTTCGTAAATATTGCTGAGGATTTTTTTAAGATTATCAAAACTATGATCTTTTGTTTCAATGTCTTTTAATTTAAATCCATATTTATTTACCAAATTATCATACTCTCGAAATACCGCATTTAATGGTTCAATTTCACCTCGTACAATTTTTTTGATTGTTCCAAAAATAAAACCAATAAAAAAATCTACTCTGTAATTTTTATCTACATTTACTTTTTGTGAATTTAAGCCAAGTTTACCATTTGGTAAATCTATATCACCAAAAATTTTTTTACTATCTTGTGTTACAAAAGAAGTAGACTCTGGGCATAGACTATAATCCACCACAAAAAGTCCAACTTTAGTTTTATAAAGTACATTGGACTGAATACCACCTATCGGTGCATTTTGTGGAGGTTCAACAATGTGTATAACTTCTCCAATTTGATCATAAAATTCAAATCTATTTTTCAATACCGATTCAAAATCTTCGTCTTTAAAAGTAAACCATAAATCTATATCACTAAATTCGTCTGCGTCTCCTCGTGTAAGTGATCCATGAATATGCCCTTCAATTGCAACACTTTCAAAAACCTGTTTTATTTTTTCCAATCTTTTTCCTCTGACTTTTGAAATAAAATAATGAAATGGAAAATTTGGATATTTGCTTTTTAACTCATCCATATTTTTACCATAGCACCCATGAAAGCCAAACGGTTTTTCGTAATGACCGTAATCTTCTTGCACACTAAATTTAATCGCAAGATCAACTGGTGCAAAAGTCATTCCTTGTTGTTCAAGCAAATCTCTATACCAAACACATAAAGATACATCCTCAGGATAAAATTTAGTTATTATATTTTCAGTTACCATTCTCGCAGATAATTCCAAAAACTTTTTACTTCTTAGAGAAAAACCGCCATTGCCAACAACTAAAAGCTGATCTGAATATTTAAAATCTGTTTTTGCCCAACTATCTTTTTTTGATATCGGCGCGCCGATATAATCGTATTTGAAAAATTCAGGATTCCAGCTATCTGAATTTAAAATAAAGCCATCATATTGTACCAATAAGACGTAATCTGTCTCTACATATTTATTTAATTCTGCTATACAAAATCTAGATAGGTTTTCAATCGTTCCAATATGAGGAATTTTAACAAGTCGAGTATCCTTAGTGGGCAAAGATGTCAGTAATTTTACCGCACCAAATTCGATATCTTCTTGTGATATATTCATTGCTTTAATAAGCCGATTGACATCTACACAATCAATACCTAGAAGTGTTACATTGGGGAGTTTAAGTTTAGACATAAAATTATAGTTTCTCCCTCAACCATAAATCTAATCCATCATTTTCATATCGAGGGACAATATGTAAATGGAAATGAAAAACTGATTGCTGGGCATCTTTACCAGAAGCATGAAGTAAATTTATACCTGTTGCGTTATTTTCTTTCGCTAGAGTCGCACTTAAATCTTTTGAAACGGCAATCAGTTTTTCAAGGATATTTTTATCAATATCAAAAATGTTTTCGAAATGAGTTTTTGGAATAACAAGCGTATGTCCTTTAGAAATTTCTTCTTTAGGCGCTATCGCTAAAATATCATTATTTTCGAAAACAATTTTTGAGGGAGATTCCTTGTTTATTATTTTGCAGAATATACATTCTTTCATAAAATGATTTTAACATTTTTTTAGTCTTTTTTCCAGTTGCCCGCCCCGCCAAAAAAATAGGAAAGTACGCGAAGCGAGAATTTTGCGGATTCCTCCCCAGACCCCTCCTCCGCAAAATTCTTCGCTCGCGTTCCGTATTTGCATTCCCCGCACACCACCACATTAGCCCCCAGAACATTTGCGGTGGTGTGCGGGATACATTGCACATTTCCGCTCTCTTGCTTCGCAAGAGGACGCGCGTACTCGCGTGTGGGGTATTACCCAGCGGAATGTTCCAAATTATTTATATTTATTTTGAAAATAAGTTCTATTCTGGTGCCGGGGAGAGGACTTGAACCTCCATGAGTCACCTCGCTTGCTCCTAAGGCAAGTGCGTCTACCAATTTCGCCACCCCGGCATGTTCTTGGATTCTAGAATAAAAATGAAGAAAAGTACACTAAAAAAGTTACTGTATAGTCTTTAGACTTTCCGGACCAACATACAAAATGGTTTTAAGGTTTGGTAGCAAAGAAAATTCTGGATGATTTAAATGTTCTTTTGTGTTGTCTATAAAATAAACGGTTTCTGTTTTGTATTTCTTTGCAAAATCAATTACCCATTCCTTTTTTGAATTCGCCACAATTTCAACGTGAAAAACAAAATCATCCATGCCTACTGTATTTATTTTTCTTTTTTGAAACTCACTGTCTCCAAGAGAAAGAATAACGCAATTTGATTTCCCTTTTTTCTGTATTACTTCTACTGTATCAAGATGTAAAAAAGAACTAATATTTGTAAATATGCTCTCTATAATACTTTTCTGTTCTTTGGCACTTAGTGCAATATTACACTTAGACGCAACATTTCTAAAAAGATTTTCTGGCGACGTAAATCTTTTTTTATATATTTCTTGAATTTGCTCCACTGTTACATTTTTATGTGAAAGTGCAAGGAAGAGTTTTTCTTTTTTGAATCGAAAACTGTCAAAAATAACATCATCAAAATCAAAAATATATTTCATAAAATACTTTCAATTGCTTTTGTGAAAAGCTCACCATCATGGCGAATAAAACTTCTTACAGACGCTACTGCATCAGTCTTTTGGAATACAACTATTTTTTGAGATAAAAGAGGTAAACGAACTACCTTTTTACTTGTTGGAAGGTCGTCTTCAACAAGCACTCCATCACCCTCTTGAAGCTCATATGTTTTTATCTGCTCTTTTGATGGCTACAAGCTATTTACAAGAATCACATCCACGTTTCGCTTAAGATAATTCTCCATATCTTCAACATACGCCTTCGCTGTCCAGTAGAGTGTATGTCCTTTTTTATTTGTTAAATTTACCGGAAATACAACTTTTGCTTTTGTTTGTTGTAATACTTCAACCATTCCCCCCACTGCAATGTTTGGCAATACAGAGCAATAGTAGTTTCCAGGACCAAGAATAATCACATCTGCATTCAAAATCGCTTCTTTAGCTCGCTCATTTAAACTAACACTACTGTCGTAGTGAATCTTTTCAACACCTCCTGTCTGTATGTCAGAATGATTGATCGCGTTTTCTCCTTCTAGTACCACCCCGTTTTGAAGTGTTATGAGTAGTTTTGCAATGTCGTCTGTTACTGGCACCACAGTACCTTTTACTTTTAAAATATCACTCGCCACTTCAACCCCTTTTGCAAAATCACCTGTTACCTTTTCAAGTGCCGCAAGAAAAATATTTCCAAAACTATGTCCAGAAAGCCCACCCTCTTCAAATCTGTATCCCATTAGTTTTCGCACTGTATCTGAATGTTCAGATAGCGCAATCAAGCATTGCCGCACATCTCCTGGTGGAAGTACACCAAGCTCATCTCGCAATACCCCTGTTGAACCACCATCGTCTGCCATAGAGACAATTGCAGTAATGGAAACATCAGGAATATTTTTAAGACCAGAGAGGATAGTAAAACTTCCTGTACCACCACCAATGGTCACAATATTCTTCATGTTTTTAGTATACCAACCTTTATCCACAGACCAACTCTTTACAAATGTGTAGCAAGTAGTATAAATAGAAAATTATTGCTCTTTAAAATTTTGGCGGTTCAGTTGGATTCCGATTAAAAATCCAGCAAAAAATGGAGAGAAGAATGTGCAACATTCCCAAAAACGAAGCGATTAATGTAGCAAAGCGCTGCCAAAAAGCAACAGATAAAGAGATTGTTGCCGCTCACAGATCTCTTAATACCTTCGTGGGCGAAGTCCAGGCAGGAAGATTTGCCCGACTTGTACTACATGACGAACTCCAAGATGCAAAAGCATGGAAACTTTTGCTTCGACACGAAATGAAGAGTCGTGGTATTGAATCATCGGCTCGGCCCGCACGACAACTGACTGCTGCAGCCTGAGGAGAAATACACCCTGCCTATATTATAATCCCAGGTCTAGGTAACCACGCAGTAGTTGCCCAGCATCCGAACCACTACATTAATCCCCAAGTTGTCCAGGACGCCCTCCGGGCGATAAATCGCATTGTTGAACAAGGGCACAGTTGCCCTGAGCTTGATAAGCTCAAAAAAATGCGAGCGTTGTCTCAAGAACAAGTGGCATCAACACAGCCACTGAGAACGTGTCGTTTAGTACCCGAGCCGCATACAGGATGTTAGTTACCCGGGTATTGGAAAATAGAAGCCGCACAAAATGCGTCTTTTTTATTGCTTTTTAAGTTTTTTTATGTTTTAATCATGAGGTTCATTTCAAATTAACAACAAACACGATTTTGTAATCTTTTGCCCTTCCCTTTCTTTCTGACAAGGCAAAACCATATCGTGCAGGAAAAGCTCAATTCCTTTTTCCTGAGGAATTTTTTTGTTTAATTAATAAAGAACAACAATTAATATTTATGCCAGAATTACAAAACGCAAACATTTACGGTGATGTAAATAATATTCAACTTAAAAACGCGGTACACACTGCACCACACCGACTCAAAGTAGACGATGTTGTAGATGGAACCGTAGTATCTATTAAGAAATCTGCAATCTATGTAGACCTTGGTTTTCATGGAGTTGGTATCATCTACGGAACAGAATTCATTCAAGCTCGAGATGTTATCAAAAAGATAAACGTAGGTGATGCTATTAAGTCTAAAGTTATCGAAACAGAAAATGAAAATGGTCACGTAGAACTTTCACTTAAAGAAGCAAAACAAGCAGCAATGTGGAGTGATGCCGAAGAAGCTATCAAATCTAAGACTATCTTTGATCTTGTTATCAAAGAAGCGAATAAAGGCGGACTTATTCTCGACTGGCAAGGTGTGGCTGGATTCCTTCCTGCATCACAACTTAAGAGCGAAAACTACCCTCGTGTAATGGATGGCGATAAAGAAAAGATTCTTCGTGAACTCAAAAAACTCATTGGAAAACGTATTTCTGTATGTGTCATTGGTGCAATGCCAAAAGAAGGCAAACTCATCTTCTCTGAAAAAGACGTAGATGGAAAAGAAAAAACAGAAGTTGTAGGCAAATACACTATTGGTGATGACGTAGAAGGCAAAATCACTGGTGTTGTAGAATTTGGAGCTTTTGTAGAACTCGAGGACGGTCTTGAAGGACTTATTCACATTTCAGAAATGTCATGGTCACTCATTGACGATCCTAAGACACTCTTTAAGGTCGGCGACAAAGTGAAAGCTCGCATTATCGAAGTGAAAGACGGAAAAGTTTCACTCTCAGTAAAGGCACTCACTATTAATCCTTGGCTTGAAGCTGAAAAGAAATTCAAGAAAGGCGACATTGTAAAAGGTGTCGTAATTAAATTCAACAAACACGGTGCACTCGCTTCTATCAACGAAGGAGTAGCTGGTCTTGTACATATCTCAGAGTTTGCAAGTGAAGAAAAAATGAAAGAATCACTTAATCTCGGAAAAGTATACGACTTTGCAATTACATTCTTTGAACCAAAGGAGCAGCGAATGACATTGACTTACATTTCAAAAGAATAAATTTTCTTGAAGTAAAAATAAAAACCGCCTCACCGGCGGTTTTTATTTGGAATAACTTCTCTATTTTCCATTATATATAGACATAGCTTTTGGAAGCCCTTCAAGTACAATCATTTCAAGAGCTTCGAGAACTGTTTTAGAAAGCTTTTTAAGACTATCTTTTTCATCATCTTTCAGGGCACCTAAAATCCATTTAGAAACTTTTTCTTCACCTAATGGTTTTTTAAGATTACCTGATGTGGTTGTGGGAGAAATACCGACACGTACTCGAATAAATGCTTCAGACTTCACTGCCTTAATAATAGACTGTACACCGTTGTGTCCACCAGAGCTTCTGTTAAATGATATCTTAAACGTTCCGCAGGCCAAATCGAGGTCGTCGTATACCACCACAAGTTTCTCTAAATCTTTGGCAGATTTTATAATTGGTGCGACTGCTTTACCTGACAAATTCATAAACGTATTCGGAAGGACGATAAGTGCTTTTTTTTCAGCGACTGTCGCCTTTGTTTTTTGCGCACGCAAAATTCCATCTGTTTCAAACTTTTCCGCCTTAACTAGTTTTGCAATATGAGTCGCAATAATACGTCCCACATTGTGACGTGTCCACTCATATTCATTTCCTGGATTTCCTAAACCAACTATAAACATATGCTCTATGATACACTAAGAAAAATATATTATGCGAAACCCTTTAGACTGGATAGCAGATCAAGTTCTTGAATTTTTTGTTGTTTTGTTTAACTTCCACAAAAATAAAGAAGAACGTGCTCTTTTACACAGACAGGCATGGTACTCAAATATTCAAGAAACATTCCGTTTTATAATAACAGTTGGATTCTTTTTTATCATCATAAAATCGTTTCTGATCCAACCTTTTTTAGTTCAACAGACTTCAATGGTACCAACATTTGAACCATATGACTACATAATTGTCGACCGATTTACATATAGATTCTTGGACGAGCCAAAACGTGGTGATGTTGTGGTGTTCAAGTCTGGTCCAGACAATGGAAATAAATACCTCATCAAACGAATTGTTGGACTCCCTGGTGAAAAAGTAACTATTGATGGTTCAAATATAATAATCGTAAGTACAGACTATCCAGATGGACTGACACTTGACGAGTCGTATATTAAAAACAAGGACCCTCGAACAAAAAAAATAACCACTCTTGGTGCAGACGAATATTTTATGATGGGTGACAATCGTCCGTCGAGTTTAGATTCTCGCCAAATAGGCGCTATTAAACGCAATCAAATTGTAGGTAGAACACTTGTTCGTTTATATCCATTTTCTCAAGTTTCCCTTTTTCCTGGATCAGTAGACGTTTCTCCGAAAAACCCGTAAACTAAGTTCGTATTCAATTACATTTCCGTCGGTACAATATGTCAAAAGAAAATAAACAAGACACAAATTCGCTTCAAACACCAAAAGGAATGCGTGATATTATTGGTGAAGATTACTACAAATTCCAAGGACTTTTTGAAAAAGCACAGGAAATATCTGTGTACTACGGCTTCAAGCCAATAGAGACACCTATCCTTGAACATGAACATGTTTTTACTTCTGCAGTTGGCGTTGGTACAGACATTATTGATAAGGAGATGTATACATTAAAGACTCGCGGTGGTGACCATCTTGCAATGCGCCCCGAGCAGACAGCAGGCCTCATGCGCGCATACATTGAGCACGGCATGCAGTCACTTCCCCAACCCGTACTTCTTTATCACTCAGGACCAGTTTTCCGTCACGATAATCCACAAAAAGGACGTTATCGACAGTTTTATCAATTTGATGTTGATGCACTCGGAAGCGACTGTAGCATCTTAGACGCTCTTATTATTAAAACTATTTATACCATTCTTCAAGAAGCAGGAGCAAAAGATTTGGTTGTAAATATAAACTCAATTGGTGACAAAGAATCACGTCCAACATATCTTAAGGCACTTGTTGCGTACTACAAAAAACATCTCAAAGACTTACCCACAATAGATCAAGAGCGTCTAAAAACAAATCCACTTCGTATCCTAGACTCAAAACACCCTGTTACGAAGGCATTAAACCTTGGCGCGCCAGACGCAGTAAGTTTCCTGTCCGCTCAAGGTAAAAAACATTTTAAAGAAGTCTTGCAATATCTAGACGATATGGGTATTACTTACGAAATAGACAAATTGCTTGTGCGCGGTCTTTCATACTACACACATACCGTGTTTGAAATCATGGAAAAAACCGAAGATGGAAGTATGGTAACAATTGCAGGTGGTGGACGCTATGACTACCTCGGAAAAATGATTGGTTCCAAGAAAGACATCCCAGCAGTTGGTGGATCTATTGGTATGGATAGAATAGTTGAACGTCCTTGGTTTAAAAATCTTGCACCTCGAATTCTCAAGAAGCCAAAAGTTTTCTTTGTACAACTCGGATTTGAAGCAAAACTTAAGAGCCTTGCAGTTCTCGAAATTTTAAGAAAGGCAAAAATTCCTGTTGAACAATCAATTTCTAAAGATAGTCTGGGTGCACAACTTGGTATTGCAGAACGACTTGAAATTCCTTATGTTCTTATTTTTGGACAAAAAGAGGCTATGGAGCAATCTGTGATTGTTCGCGATATGGGAAATAGGTCTCAAGAAACAGTAAAAATTGAAGAATTAAGTGACTACATCAGACATCTCAAAGATCATCACACAAAGTAATTACAAATATACAAACCCCACATCCATGTGAGGTTTTTGTTATCGTACCCGCACGGGACGGAGCTTATCGTCGAGCTCCATTGCTATAAGGATTTCACTTATTCGTTGTAAAATAATTGGACTTGCGTTTGATTGATTGATTCTAAGCTCACAGGATTCTCTTAAGATTGGTCTCCAAACCCGAATATATTTATCCCCATCTTGATCTTGGGTCATCTCAATAGTACCCCCGATAAACCGTAACACGACGTTGTTATTTGTGATAGAAATTCCTTCTACTTTCAGCGTCCGATACAAATTACCTAACGCCATAAGCGTCTCCGGAGACCTCGTCCCACTGCACACAAACTCCACAAAGTCCGGATCACCGAAAAAATTTTTAGGACTCTCTGTTTCAATCACAAAATCTTCTGCCGTATTTACTATGAGAGATGTTTTATCTCTCATATCGCCTGGCCGGGTAGCCATAGTCTTTTCTCCTAAGTTCCCCCTATTGGGTACTTCATTCATACCAAAGATACTGGTATGTACCAAACTTCTTTATTTTTGACACAGTGCACTGAAAATAAATATGTATACATATTGCAAAACAAACACGAATGTGGTAAAAATATAGGTACTTATGCCAACCGCTTACGTAGAAATAAAACGTGGACCGAACGAACCAACAGCAGGAACACTTCGACGATTCACAAAAAAAGTTCAGGAGTCAGGAATTATTCCAAAGAAACGAAGTCAGCGTTATGCTGCGCGAACTCTTTCTCCACTTAAAGTTAGAAAAGCAAAACTCCTCAAACTTGGCCGTACAAAAACATACAACCACTTGAAGAAGCTTGGTAAACTCACTCCTCCAAAAAAGAAAGGTGGTCGATAAAATGAAAATTGTAAATAAAGAAAAGATTACAATTATCAGAGAAACGGTAGGGACAATTCCGTCTTTACCGTTTTTTGATATCGCACAAAAAATTCTTGGAAAAGCATACACGTTACGATTAATTTTCAGCACCGTACAAAATATTCAATCACTTAATATTACTTACAGAAAAAAGACCTACATACCAAACACTCTTGCGTTCCCCCACTCAAAAAATGAAGGTGAGATATATATGTCTCTTCAGGTTACGCGCTCACAAGCAAAAAAATACAGCCTTTTGTATCCTGATTTTATTCTTTTTCTTTTCATCCACAGTTGTCTTCATTTGAAAGGATACGCACATGGGAGTACAATGGAAAAACAAGAAGAAGCATACTTAAAACAATTTGCCCCACATGCCACGTACCCATACAACTATAGTGACCGGAATTGATATCGGCACCTCCCACATAAAAGTGGTAGTTGGTGAACGTGCTCAACATGATGCATACCCAAGCATTAGTGCAGTGGTGACTGTAGAAAATAGCGGCATGCGCCGTGGATATATCGATTCGACTTCTGACGTCACTCGAGCAATAGAGAGAGCACTTTCCCTTGCTAGCAAGCAATCAGGATACCTTATTACACGTGTTGTTATTGGTGTCCACGGACTAGGGCTTTCCTCTATTCAAGGTACGGGGCATGCAATAATTACACGTGCGGACAGTCAAGTAACAACTCTAGACACAAATCGTGCAATTCAAAATTCTGAAGATACACTTGATGAGCAAAAAAACCAAAAGATTCTCCATGTTATTCCACAAAAATGGAAGCTAGATAATAAAGATGTTCTTGCTAAAGTTCTCGGACTGACTGGTAGCAAGCTCGAGGTAAAAACACTTTTTGTTACATATCCGGAACAACAAATAGAAGAACTCCATGCTATTTTTGAATCTCTTGGAGTAGACATAGACGACACTATCGCAAGTCCTATTGCAACGAGCTTATGTGTCCTTTCAAAAAAGGAGCGTGTCATTGGGTCGTGCGTCATAGACATAGGTGCTGAGACGACCACTATGGTGGTCTACGAGCACTCAGTTCCCCTTTTGGTACACACTATCCAGATAGGAAGTAATGACATCACACACGATATTGCGCTCGGCTTAAAGGTTTCAATCGAAGATGCCGAGAAAATGAAACGTGGTACATATGACGGAACTGTTTCCAAACGAAAAATTGATGAAATTATTCGAGCACGAACTACAGACATTTTTGAACTTGTAGATACACAATTGCGAAAAGTGCACCGAAGCGGACTTTTACCTGCAGGAGCAATTATTTTAGGTGGTGGATCAAATCAAAAACTTATTCTTGAAATTGCAAAAGATATTCTACGAATTCCTGTAACCACCGAATCACAAGAGCTCACACTTATCACAAAAGGTAAAATAAAAGATCCAAGCTTTGGAGTTGCATTTGGACTTGCATTGCTTCAAAGTGATGCCTCAGCAAATCGCGTCGGAAGCGTAAAAGAAACTATTACCCAAAGCTTTCGGGCTGTTATACAATTCTTCAAACAGTTTTTACCTTAAAACACATATATTTTATTTGTCACTTTTTTAATTTTTTTTAAGCTTTTGTGCTCTGTACACGTTTCTGATACTATGTACTCATTCAAAAGCGCGCGCGTTTATAGTAATACTTTATGCCAAAAATCAATCCAGAAATAGAAAATTTTGCCCGAATTAAAGTCATTGGTGTCGGTGGCTCAGGAAAAGGAGCTATCAACCACATGATAGAATCTCGTGTTAAAAACGTTGAGTTTATTGCTGTGAATACTGATGTGCAAGACCTTCATAACTGTCTAGCAGAACGTAAAATTCATATTGGTAAAAACTTTACCAAAGGCTTAGGTGCTGGAATGAATCCAGACGTTGGGCGTCGTTCTGCCGAAGAAACAAAAGAAGAAATTCAAAATGCTGTTAAAGGTGCAGACATGGTATTCATTACCTGTGGTATGGGTGGCGGAACAGGAACTGGTGCAGCACCAAGTATTGCAAAAATTTCTAAAGATGAAGGAGTACTTACTGTTGCTGTAACAACAAAACCATTCTTTTTTGAAGGTGCGCAGCGCATGAAGATTGCAGAGCAAGGCTTAGCTGAACTCGAACAAAATGTAGATGCACTTATTGTCATTCCCAACGACAAACTCCTTGCGGCAGTAGACAAAAATACGTCACTCAAGGACGCATTCGCAATGTGTGACGAAGTACTCAAGCAGGCTGTAGAAGGTATTTCTGAACTTATCTCAAACTCAGGAATCATGAACGTCGACTTTGCTGACGTACGTGCAGTAATGCAGGATTCAGGAACAGCACTCATGGGTGTAGGTCGCGGTGCAGGAGAAAATAGAGCTGTAGAAGCAGCTCACGAAGCTATCAATTCCCCACTGCTCGATGTTTCTATCCATGGAGCACGAGGTGTACTTTTTGCGATTTCAGGTAGTGACGATCTCTCACTCTTCGAAGTTCAAGAAGCGGCAAAAATTATTACTGAGTCTGTAGACAAGGATGCAAAGATTATTTTTGGGGCGTTCAAAGACGATACTCTTAAAAAAGATGAGGTTAAAGTAACAGTAATTGCAACAGGTTTTCCCTCATCTTCAGGCAATAAACGCACAACTCCACTTTTTGGTGGAAGCATGAATGCGTCTCAGATTCAATCTTCAATGGAACGACCTATTAATCGTGCACCCGTTCAAGAACCAGAACGAAGAGAAATCAACAACGTTCTCCCTATTTCAAGCATCGAAGCTAAAAAAGATGTTTCCCAAACAACAGCCGCAGCCCAACAAGCAACTCAAAAGCCTCAAGCCGACATTGTAAATGTAATCGAAGACGATACAGACGATTGGGGTGCTGTTCCTGCTTTCTTGAGACGACGAAAATAGATTTCTCTGTTATTATTAGATTCTAATCTACAAACTCATTATGTTTGATCTTATTATTATTGGTGGTGGTCCAGCAGGAACTTCTGCAGCTGTGTACGCAGCTCGCAAGCAATTAAAAACAGCTATGATCATTAAAGAATGGGGCGGGCAATCCACCGTGTCTTCTGATATTCAAAACTGGATCGGTACCCCACATATTTCCGGAAACGAACTCGCAGATAGTTTCAAAAAACATACCTACGAGTACAAGGGTGAATTTTTAACTCTTAAAGAAGGTTCGTTTGCTACTAAAGTTGAGAAGTTGGTAACAGGCTTTTCTGTAACACTTGAATCAGGAGAAAAGCTCACCTCAAAAACTATACTCATTTCCACAGGAAGTGCGAGGCGTAAACTTGGCATTCCTGGATCCGATACGTTTGAACATAAAGGAGTAGTGTACTGTGCCTCTTGTGACGGTCCTCTGTTTTCTGGTATGGATGTTGTGGTTATAGGTGGTGGTAATGCTGGATTTGAGTCTGCTGCACAACTTCTTGCATACTGCAAAAGTGTTACTCTTTTAAATAGAACAGAAATATTTAAAGCCGATGAAATTACAGTCAAAAAACTTTTAGAGCACCCTAACTTCCGAATCGTAAAAAATGCAATTCCGAGTAATGTACATGGTGAAAAATTTGTTACCGGCATTTCATACAAAGATGCAGTAACGAGTGAAGTAAGACAAATCGATTGTGGTGGAGTGTTTGTAGAAATTGGCCAAATTCCCGCAACTGATTTAGTTAAGGGTGTTGTAGAAATGTTAGACGGTGGACAGATTAAAATAGATGCACGTACTCAGAAAACCTCACTCCCAGGTATATGGGCGGCCGGCGACTGTACTGATGTACTCTATCACCAAAATAATATCGCTGCCGGCGACGCGGTACGTGCTCTTGAAGACATTTACCTTGCACTTAACACAAGCTAGACAGTTTTGTTATGCTAAATAGACTAATTCATACTGACATAAATTCAGTTATTAATTACTATGAGAAATTATCTAACCTCTATATACACTATTCTCAAAAAATTCCGAGGACGATTTTCCATACTTTTTGTATTTCTTATTATTGGCGAAGTACTTTTGTTAACCGTTCCTTATTTTACAGGTAAAACAGTTGATGCACTTACAACAAATCAACTATGGGAAGTTGCATTTATCAGTTTTATAGCACTTCTTGCCATGCGATTGATTTGGCTTTTTATTTACACTGTACAAGGTATATTTGAAGTGCAAAAGATTGACTTGGATATGAATCATCATATTCTAAAAGATGTATATAAAAAACTAGCAACCATTCCTGTTGGCCAAACACTTTTAAAGCACTCCGGTCTCAAGCAGACTGTTCTCAATAAAGGCATAAGTGGTGTTTTAAATACTGCTTTTACATTATTAAACGAAATAATTCCAAATCTGCTTCGTTTACTTATCGCAATTATTGGACTCTTTTTTATTCATATTCATATTGGAATTATTAATCTTATTACCTTTAGCATAACACTCCTCTTTATTATCTTGTACACTCCCCGTTTTTACAAAAAAAATGTAGTCGTTAATCAAGAATGGGATGAAACAGAGAAAGAGCACTCCGAATTTCTGCGCCACGCAAGCATGATCAAACTTTCTGGTAATGAGGAAGTTCGCGCCGAACATATTCTAGCTCAACGTGAGCTAACTATAGTGTCTGCAAAACGTATTTGGCTCACCAATCTTCTTATCATGCGTGGACGTGACTTTGTATGGACCATAGGAACAATTGGAGGTCTCATTTTAACTGGTTATTATGTACACTTAGGGTTTGTAACGATTGGGCAATTTGTTACAGCATCATTATGGATTTCTATCCTATCTACATCTTTTGGTGCTTTAAATAGTGGGTACCGTCGCTTACTTCGCGAGTCAGCACATATCCATGAATATAATAAAATTATGGAGGAAAGGCCTATTTTTGAAGAAAATGGGATGCGTGCATTTGATCATTCATTTAAAATGATAAAGTTTAATAATATTACATTTGCGTACCCTGCCGAAGAGGGGTCTGAAAAAAATACATTTTACAAGCTGCAACTTTCTCTTGAATCTGGAAAAACATATGCACTAGTGGGGCATTCAGGCGCCGGAAAAACAACCATTATTCAACTACTTCTTCGTGCGTTTGATCCGAATAATGGTTCAGTCGAAATAGATGATGTGAATTTAAAAGATATCGACATTAAAGAATACAGAAGAAGTATCGGCTACGTAGAGCAACAAGTTGAGCTCTTTGATAAATCACTCAAATACAATATTTTGTTTGGTGTCACAGAAGACAAAAAAGAAGAAGTTGGAAAAAGATTAAACGCAGTTGCAAAACTCGCACGTATAGATCAATTTTTCGATCGTCTTGAAAATGGATATGACACAGTAATTGGAGAAAAAGGTGTGAAGCTTTCTGGTGGCGAACGCCAGCGTGTAGGAATCGCTCGTGCGCTGATTAAGAATCCTTCTATTCTTATTTTTGACGAAGCAACAAGTAGTCTTGACGCAGAAAATGAAGCACTTATTCACGACGCAATGAAAGATGCTCTTAAAGGTCGTACAGGAATTATTATTGCCCATAGACTTTCGACTGTGCGTGATGCAGACCAAATAATCGTTATGAATCATGGTCAGATTGCTGGTATGGGCACCCATGATGAGCTTGCAAAAAGCTGCGAACCCTACAAACGACTCATTTCTCGCCAGGTCGTGACAATGTAAGTCAATTTGCTACACTTCAAGAATATGACATTTTTCTCATCCACTATACCAACTCCTGTTGGTTCACTTACCTACTTATACTCAAAAGAAAAAGAGGTGTACGCAGTATTCTTTGAAACACAAGCAAAGCATATAGAGACGTATTTAGAAAAGAACTTTGCTTCCTACGAAGTGAAGGCTCTGAAAAGCGGAGCGTATGATTCTCTTTTTAAAAAGTATTTTAAAGGCGACGCTGATGCCCTCTCTCAGATTCCGGTTGCGGTAACAGGTACCAAAGCCCAGATTGCGATCTGGAACGCTGTTGGAAAAATAAAACTGGGAAAAGTTGCTCGCTACAAAGATATTGCAAAACAAGTTGGAAATGAGAAAGCTGTGCGAAGTGTTGGATCTGCGATAGGAGCAAATCCTGTGTGTTTGATTGTTCCCTGCCACCGTGTGCTCGCAAGTGACGGCTCACTTGGCGGCTATTCTGCTGGTTTAGATAAAAAGGAATGGCTTCTTAAGCACGAAGGGGTTCTTCAATAAAGTACGTAAATCTTACTTTACATTTGATAATGTAAAGTATACTATACACTCATGCGCGAAACGATAAGTAATATAGTTCAAGAAGAACGCGAAAAAAGAAAAGTAACGCAAGCAGAACTTGCGGGTATACTTGGCGTAACTCGACAAACAATTATTGCACTCGAAAAAGGCAACTACATACCTTCGGTATTACTTGCTTTAAAAATCGCGCAGTACTTTAAACTTCCTGTTAAGAAACTCTTTCACATTATAAACACACGCTAACTATGTATTTCAAAGAATCAATTCTTCTCATTCTCCTTGGTGGGCTTTTGTACCTCCATATCGGTCCTTATGCCCACGGAATGTTTGCTATGGGAACTGGAGTTGTAGCACTTATTTTCCTTGGAATATATGCTGGTTTTGTATGGAAAGAGTTTCCTCAAGATGAACGAGAGGAGCATGTACAAGGAAAGGCTCATAAAATTGCATTTCTTTGTGCCATGACTGTTCTCACGATAGGTATCACTGTGAAATACCTTATGGGCGACAATGATGTATGGCTACTTGCAACACTTATTATTTTACTTGGAGGGAAAAGTATCGGTTCTCTGTACGCAGAAAAAACTTCTTAATATTTAAAATACATAATTAACTATGGAATCAAAAAGAATATCAACGTCAAGTATTATTATTGGACTTGTGGTTATTGCACTTATTACATACGGAATCATATCATATACTTCATCTGACTCAATACTGGAAAAGGAGGGCTCCATAATGATGATAGACGACAAAATGATGCAAGATAATGGAATGATTATGGAAAAACCTACTGACGCTGTGGTGATGCAACACAGAGAGGTCATTATGCAAAAAGAAGCAACAATGAAAAATGACACGGTGGTAATGAAAGAGGCTGAAATGATGAAAAAAGATTCTATGATAGTAAAAGCAGGTTCTTATATGAACTACGATGCAGCAAAAGTAACACTCGCTGCAGAGACTGACAAAGCAGTTCTCTTTTTCCATGCACCATGGTGTCCTACATGTCGTGCAGCAGATGCAGAATTTTTAAAAATGGTAAACTCAATTCCAACTGGAGTTACTATTTTTAAAGTTGACTACGATTCATCAACTGAACTCAAGAAAAAGTACGGTGTAACAACACAACACACCTTTGTTCAAGTTGATGCACGGGGTGGCATGATGAATTCATGGAGAAGTAGCACCACTGTGGCAGATATTGTTGCAAAAATCAAATAATTTTCTCGACCTATGACCCTTCTCCTTTTATCTTTTCTTGCGGGCGCACTCACAGTGCTTGCTCCGTGTGTTCTTCCTATTTTACCTGTTGTCATTGGGCGATCAGTAACACAAGGAAGCCGTAACACACCACTCATTATTACCCTTTCACTTAGTATTTCAGTATTTATTTTCACACTCGCGCTCAAAGCGTCTACTGCACTTATTTTTATTCCTCAAGATTTTTGGAAATATTTGTCTGGTGGTATTTTGATTGCATTTGGAATATTTACTCTATTTGAAATACTATGGGTGCGTATTGTGAGTGCTCTACATCTTCAAGAAAAAGCGAATGCGCAATTTTCTGTTGGATTCAAAAAGAAAAGTATATGGGGAGATGTGCTGATGGGTGGAGCACTTGGACCAGTTTTTTCAACCTGTAGTCCAACTTATTTTGTGATTTTAGCCACCGTACTTCCCGAGAGTTACGCGAAAGGTGTTGTCTACATCCTTGCTTATGTGTTTGGGCTTTCACTTGTGCTTTTTGGTATAGCAACACTCGGACAGCGTTTTACATCCAAACTTGAAGTACTTGCTAATCCGAGAGGTTGGTTTAAACGTATTATTGCAGTGCTATTTATTGCAATTGGACTTGCTATAGTAACAGGTTTTGATAAAAAAATAGAGACTCGAATTTTAGATGTAGGGTTTTTTGACATAACAACTATTGAACAAAAGTTATTGCGGAAAAATACAGACACAACTTCTGTAGGAGAAAGCGAGTAAGTCAATAAATATGAAAGTCGTACGTTCCAGTAATCATTGCTACTGGGTACGCACTCTGGTCTTTGGTAAGTAAAGTTTGCATACACTTTAGATTGGACCTTTAACACTCCTATTCAAATCCATATCAAAAACTGCATTTATTGACATGTACATCTTTTTTAATAGAGGACGCTTTTCCTTATAAATTAAGTCCGTTTTGCTTCAAAAACACTGCTACGTATATTTTTGCGATAGTTTGTAACTCTTTTAAATTTTTGGTGAATTTTATCCTTCGAATATTAGTTTAAACCGTAAGTTTTGTGAGATTAATAAACACCATCTATCAACTTTCTCAAAGTTACATCTAGGACCGGCAAAATATTCTCATTTATAATTTTTTCATAACCCGATCTATTTGGATGTATACCGTCTGCATTATTAAGGTCTGGCTCCAACGCAACACCTTCCAAGAAAAATGGTACGAGTGGTATACTGTATTTATTTGCCACATTGGGATAGATAGCGTCAAAGTCATTTTTGTATTCCTTACCATTACTCGCCACTGACTGCATACCTATTAAAATGAGTGGAACTTTACTGGAAGTTATATTTTGAACTATCGTATCCATATTAAACTTAACCAAAGTAGGACTCGTATTTCGAAGCATGTCATTAGAACCTAGCCCCATAAGTATCAGATCTGGTTTTTGCTCTAAAACAAAATCAACTCTATCTAATCCTCCACTACTAGTTTCACCGGAGACTCCCATGTTGATTACATTAAAAGTAAAGTCATACTTTTTATACTCAGGATTACTATTTAATATGTTTTCTAAAATACTCGGATAACTATCTTTTAGGTCGACACCTAAACCAGCAGTGAGCGAATCACCGAATGCTACAATTTTAAATATATTATTATTTGTTTTCGTGCCAATCTCAACGTCTTTTATATTATTAACACTAGGTTTATTATTAACATATAGATACACACATATACTAAGAATAATTAGGGTAAGAATCCCGGTCAATAACTTTTTAATATTTAGAAGAATCATGATTGTATCAATAACTACTTTTCAGCTAGTAGTTTTTTTAAAGAGGATTGAGTCAAAGGTTTTGATATCACATAAGCAAATATAGTGACAATACTAATTGCGGTCAATATTATAAGTATAGGGGTATAATCAAAAACGAATATATCAAATGAGAACAGAAACTTATTCAGGGTATATGCTATGGCATGAGATAGCATATAAGCGACAATGCTTGCAATAAGTATAAGTGAGACTATTTCTAGTACAAATAAAGTAAGTATAGACCTGGCACGCAAACCAAACGCTCTAAAGACAAGTACGTCAGCCCTTCTCTCGTATATAGACTGACCTGTCATTACAAGTACCAAAATTAGGCCGAGTAATATACTCGGTATACCAATTATTTTTAAAGCCAGAACAACATTCTCTACAAGATTACTTACTGTCGCAAATATTAGATTAGTTTCAATTGGTATTATATTTGGATATTTTACTCCTAATTCTGTTTTAATTCTTAGAATTTCTTGTTCCGATATATCTGCCGAGCCGAAATATGATGCTGGAAATTTTGATAGGACATCAGGAGAAAATACAAGAAAGAAAAATGGTGTACCACTAGATCTGTCCGTACTCCTTATACTTGTGACTGTTGCCTCTATCTCTAGACCTTGTATAAATACTCTTATTTTTTCACCTATATTAACTCCACCTATATCTTTTGCAAAAGAATCATCTATAGATACCGAGTTTTTAACAATTTCCCCGTGCCACGTCCCAGACATTACATCCTCATCATTGAGAAGTGTTGACCTATACGTCATATTAAATTCACGAGTGATACTAGGATCACTCAGTAATGTCATGTTCTTAGTGTTTACCTCTAGCAATCTACCTCTAATTATTGGATAACTCGTAAATGTTTCTCCTACTATTTCTTTAACATCTTCTATTTGACTTTTAGTAATATCTATAAGATAAAGCGGTGGTGCTTTTTCAGATACATTCTGGTTTATATTTACAAGTATATTTTGTTCTATTGTGGATATTATAAATACCCCAGAGAATGCAGTCATTATAGATGCTATAACAATCACAGCTTCATAGCCACGCCAAGAAAGAGAGGCAACAATACTTCGCGTTATAAAACTAAATGAGTTTCTCGCTCGGTAGAGAATTCTAATTATTGAGTGCGCCAACAACATAAAAAAGCCAAATGAAGATATAAGCCCCAGCATGCTATACGTCACTAATTTTAAGTCTGAAGACAATACATACAAAAGCACAGAAATTATAAGTGGTATTGGTATGTATAGAACTAGATAGGAGTATTTCTTAATTTTTGTATCTCGTGAAATATTTACTAGCAACTCTTTAGCCGATATATTATTTAGAGACCTAAAAAAAGGCGTCGCGGCAGCAAGTATGACAACTAACCCTATAACTCCACCAAAAATTGTAGTTGGCAGTACTACTATTCCACTAATTTCACTTTGGGTATATGAGGCAATAAGTGACAACACGGAGTTTGAGGCTACCGCACCATAATAAGATCCTATAGTACCTGCAGATGCTCCGATAATTCCAAGTATCAGGCTATATATTATCTGTATTTGAGTATTTGTAGCACCAAAAGTCTTCATTATTGCGATCGTCTTTTTAAACTTAGATATTATATAAGTGAGATTAGTTATTATATTTACCACTACTAAAAATAACGATATGGATAGTACAATTCCAACAAAACTTTTTACACTAGACAAACCTCGCACAAAATTATTAGGGCCATTTAATGAATCGTCGTATCTGATTTTATTCTGTTTTGCAAAAGATTCTATATTTTCTCTATTACTTGCAGATAGATACCCTAAAGCATTTTCCTTAATTAGAACCTTATAATTACTTCTGCTTTGGGAGAGATTCATGTTTGACTTACTAAAATCTTCAATCCTCATAATCACTCTTGGTGTGAAGGATACTCCAAGAGAAGACGCATCAGGTTCTTTTTTTAATATGCCTAATACTTTAAATACACCTTCGCCAAGCAAAACTTCTTCCCCAACTTTTGTATCTATTTTATCCAAAAAAGACTTTTCTGCGTATATACCATTTTCCGTAAGTGCGAATTCGGGAGGATCAGTAACTACACTGCCATATAACGGGAAATCGTCCCCCACAGCTCTTACTGAGGCTGCTGTTGTTGATATGCTATTTTTACTCTTGAAAACTACTTGTACTAAATATTCTTTAGATATTGTAACTTTGTTTGTATCAAGACTCTTAAAAACATCATTCTCAGTATCAATCGGATTCGCTCCTGACAAAACCACATCTCCGCCAATGAGAGTTTTGCCCTCATCCAAAAAATAATTCGATATACTCCTAGAAACTGAGACGGTTCCCCCAAAGAGAAAGGCTCCGACTGCTATACTAAAAAAAGTAAGTAACAAGTACTTATAGCTTCGCCGCAAGAGAGTTTTTGTAAAATAAAAAATCATTTTCTTTATTTTTATTCACTGACTATTTAAGTTGACCATCTTTTATTTCATATATAACATCCATTTGACGAGCAATGTTCATATCATGAGTTATTATTATTAACGTCTTCTTGTTTTCATTTACAAATGAGAGCAGAAGATCTAAAATCTTTTTGCCATTTATAGAGTCGAGGTTGCCTGTTGGCTCATCAGCAAATATGACCTCACACCCAGAGGCAAGAACTCTGGCAATTGCGACTCTTTGCTGCTCACCTCCAGAAAGCGTAGCAGGTAAACTGTTTTTTCTGTGAGACAAATTCGTACTTTTAAATAATTCATCTACCATTATACGATTTTTGTTTTTTGCATTCTGATCATTAGAACGTATAGAAAGTGGCAACATGACGTTCTCGTAGGCTGTAAAAAATTGTACAAGTTCAAACGCTTGAAATATTATTCCGATCTTTTCATTTCTAAATTTTGATAATTCCTTCTCAGATATAGTATGCACATCTATACCATCACAGAGAACAGTTCCCACAGTTGGTTTGTCTAAACCTGAAATAATAGACAATAATGTTGACTTTCCGGACCCGGATGGGCCTATTATTGCGACTTTTTGCCCACTTTTAATTTCAAGAGAAACATCTTTTAAAATCACCACATCACCCTCATCACTTTTATAAGACTTACTTATGTTTTTTATTTCAATCATGATTATATTTATTTATAAATTTTTGTTATGAAAAAATTATAAATTTGCACAGGACTCCATATTTACACTACTTTGCGGGCCGTCTCGTGTTAGGACTATTCTCCGACAAGACCTGTAAGGTTATTTTTAGCTATTTCATTATATCATTTCGACGCATCTCGAGCCAACTCAAAAAGTGAAAAAATTTATACGATATGGGGTATAGAAAGTTACAGTCATCTGTAACTTTCTATAGATCTCCTAATCCTTCTCCACTTTTGCGTATTCCTCCAGTGTCTTATCTCTAAAGAGATTATCATTCAAGGATACCAATGGTAGCTTACCGCGGACTGAATATTCAAGGGTTTTGAACATATACCCAAGAAATGATCCTGTATACCTGAGTCGCTTAACATAACCCTTTTATATGGACGTCTACCTCGTCTGCTTGAAGGTGAAGGTTGGAGATGTAGAGAGAGGTGTTACTTGTGCTGTTGCTGTGAGTGTGGAGACTAGAGTGAGTAATGAGAGTGCAATGAGGGGTTTGTGCATATGAGTTGTATTGTATATTGGATTGGAGAGATGTGGTAGGTGGATGTGAGATTCGAACTACATGAGTCGCACCTCTATCATAACTATACAGGTCGCATCACAATCATAGGTAGACGAGTTGACACCGATACTAAAATGTGTTGGCGGAGGATGTGAGATTCGAACTCACGGACAGTTTTACCCGTCGGCGGTTTAGTAAACCGCTGATTTAAACCACTCATCCAATCCTCCTGACTTATCTATTATACGGATTTTTTGAATTATTTCCACCTATTATCTTTTAGATGTTTTCTTATTTCTCATCGACTTTTCGAGTGCAAATTCATAAGCTTCTTCAGCCAATCCTCGGAACAGCTCACTATTTTCCTGAACTTCTTCGGGTATATAAAAGTACATCATTTCTCGAGGCTTCCCTTCTTTCATGTATGTAAAAGACCTACTTCCAAATGCAACATATTTTTCTCTTTGTTCTTCATTTATTTTGAAATACAACTCCCCTTCTGCAACGAGCGCAAACATTACCCCACTTCTATAAATTCCAAACCCGCCAAACATCGACTGCGCATATACATCGCTCAAATAGCTAAACAAATCCCCAACCACATATTTCGCAAAACTCTTATCCTTCATGTGTCCATTCTATCACTCAAAATACGTTATACTAAAACAATGAAGATAGTTTTCTTAAATACATGGAATTGTAGAAAAAATAAAGAATACTTAGAGTTCATGCGCATGCAAACTCAAACAAATGATATACTTTGTTTACAAGAAGTCTCTTCCTATCATTCAGAAGTACTTGGTAAACACGGAGCGATGCTTGATGGTTGGGAGAAAACAAAAACACTACTTCCTCATCATATTAGTTATCATGCCGTGCGTCAGTCGGACTGGGACGACGAACCAGACATTAGTGATCCGACACCTTGGGGTCTTGCTCTATTTATTCCGCACACTATTCCGATTATAGAATACAGAGAAATTTTCATTCTTGGACACAGAAATTCCGCCACAACAACCCTTAGTGGAGATAACATTCCTGTTGTCATCCAGGCCTGTAAAATTATAGACAATTCAAAGGCGCTCTGGATTCTAAATATCCATGGTTATTATG